>ERZ1024431.5-NODE-5-length-78421-cov-857.798012_pt1 | contig 78421 bp, 112 predicted proteins | sample MGYA00520782_ERZ1024431 | MGnify/ENA primary metagenome ERZ1024431 (study PRJEB33242, sample SAMEA3444288) | Homo sapiens | biome: Host associated; feature: Gastrointestinal tract; material: Stool | place: Uganda | collected 2011-01-01 ...
CCCCGCCGTTACACCCAAACAAATCAGCAAAAACGGTGTTCCCGGGAGTTGCCAAAAAATAAAGCAAGCCGTAGCAAAACCCGATAAAGCAATGCCTACCGGTGTAGATAGCCCGACGCATAAAGCAATTATATATGGAACCCACACTTCTGAACTCAATACTATGTAGACAATCGCAAATATAATAAAAGTGCGCCAATCTTTGCAATTCCGAGCAATCCATTTAAAGGGTTTGAGAATATATCCCCAAATCTTTTTGAAAAACTTTTTCATACATAAAGTATAGCACACTTTTTATAGTTCTGCAAGTGTTTAGTGCATTTTGAACGAACGCCAGCGTTTCAGTTGCCCGATAATCGGCTGAAATCCGTATTCTGTGGCAGTTAAAATATGATCGTCAACGTCGGCTCGGGCTTCACCTTTTTTGCCTCTACGGGCGTTTTTTATCTCTCTGATAAGGTTTTTACATTTATCACAGACAAGGAATGACGAGTAAGCCATCATTAAACGCCAAAAGTCGATACGGGATTGAATACTGATTTTTGTCGAACCGAAGAAGTGTAGGTTATAGAAGCCCCATTCACGCGCTTTCATTTCGAGTACGGCTCGCGCTCCTACGTCTGCCGAATCGACGTAAACGTTGACTTGACCGTTCATAAGAATTGTTGAACCGCCGCCGTATTGGTCGAACCATTTCGCGATATATTGCATAATTCGATCGGCTTGAGCGGGTAATCCTAAATTTTCACGGTCGTCGGTGTTGCAAGTGTTATCTGCCGCATTGTTGCTGTGGTAGTATTCATCGATGACAACCATTTTTTCGAGGTCGGACGTAACTGCGCAAAGCGACATAGTTGTTGCCGCACGGACTTTTTTTGTCGCGTCCTCGTTTTTTCCGACTTTGATTTTCTTGCCCTCGCCGTCGGATAAGCCTATATCTATACCGATTGCAAAGTCGTAAAACTGCATTGCAGGTCTGCCCATATTATCCGAGCCGACAAAAGCCGATAACGGAAGAATCAAAGAATCGTTGAACTCGTCATAAACGCTCGAACCCGTATTGCCGAACATTCCAAGGAATTCAACCTGATAAATTTTCGGGGACTTGCGTTTCATTTCCTGAGCCGATAAATCGTAATCTGCGGCACGAAACTCGTTTATCTTATAAGTTGACTTATGGAGATATAAACCCCTGCCGTAAGGTCCGATAAAGTCCTGATTGAAGTAATCGAGATATTGGACTTCAGGACGGTCTAACATTTCATAGTCGTCGTCGAGCCTGCCTTTAAAAAACTCTTCATTGAGCCAAGATTCGCCGTCCCATGCGTTAAAACACATTGTAATCTGAAAGAACAAATCGCCGGGTAATTTACCACGAATTGAACCGTCGAGTTTACGGAAATCCTCAAACGTCGGAATTTCAAACGCTTCGTCGATATACGCGTCGGTAAAATATCCGTGAGCAAAAGTGATACCGTTCAGAGATGTCGGATTATTAAGTCCACGAAAGATTATCTGCTGACCTGTCGCGATGTATTCGATTGTGAGCGGATTTTTAGAAATCTTAAAACTGTTTTCCAAACCGAGATCAATAATACGCCCGGTGATATTTTCAAAAGTCGACTGCCTGTTATCGCTATCGTTCTGACGCGCGATAAGAATGTTTCTGCGCGGATCCGATAATATCTTTATAATCGGCTCGCAACCTATTATATTATAGGATTTTTTTGTAGAACGTGCGCCACAAAATAATCTGTAACGCACTCTGCAATTCGTGAACCATGCGTCTGTATATCCGCCGCCGATTAATTTTGAAAGAGATAATTGCTTGTTACCTCTTTCGTCGAGTATAAATATATCATCCCGCATCCGAAGTCACCTCGACTTCTTCCAAAACGTCGCGTTTCTTTAACTCTTCGATTTCTTCGGGGAAATACTTATCGAGCAAATCTTTGTTATAGTACACCGAAGAATCGCTTGTGTCGAGCGTAGAAAATCCTAACCACCTGTCGCCTTTCAATTCGATAAGCAACTGCCAATTCGTAATCATTTCAATAAAAGTCGGCGTGGGCTTTAACTGTCCGTCCCTCGAATATCTTAAATCGAAACGTTCCTTAAATATCTTTTTATTCGGTTTATAAAATTTATCCCGCCATTCAGGGTTATTATAAAACTGCTTGATTTTATACTGAACGAGTTCGTGTTCATAATCGAACGGAACGACTTTTACAACCGTCAAATCCAATGTTGGGATAAGGTCGTACCCGATTTCGCCGAATAAATTGTTATCTACTGTGTCTTTGATTTTATATACTTTATCCATAAAACCGTCCTTTAAAATCTTGATTTTAACGCTCTGCGTCTTACGTCGTATGCTCTTACGCAATACGGAATATCCATATCCACATAATCATATACGATAGGTTGCTTTTTATTATCCATATATCTTTCGATCCGTCCAACAGACTGAACGATCATAGCCTTTTCTTTTATCGGCGTTGCAAGGTGCAGAGTATCGAGAGCCTTTATTGAAACACCCTCTTTCAGTAACGAATAAGTCGCAACCAAAACTTTCCAATCCGTTTTGCACGTCAGAATCTCTTTTCTTTTTTTTGCTGTGACTGCGCCGGTACAAACAACCGCATTTATTCCGCGTTCGAGCAGTTTCTCCGCAATGATTTTGCAATGCTCTACTCGAAGTGTTAATACGACCTGTTTTCTGCCCTCTGCGTCGCATTTTATTATATTCTTGATAATCTTATCGGTTCTGTCGTTATCTTCCGATAGAGCGTTAATAAGGTCGTTATAAACAATCATTCCCGAAGTGTCATAAATCTGCATCATTTGAGATACTTCGTCATAACCGTTATACAGTTCGATCTTCTCTTGTACTGCCGTAATCGTCTTTACTTCTTCTTTCGGGACTTTATATGCGGGAGCGAACTCGCCGTTGTTATCGCAACCTAAATATGCGTACATTGCTCTGATAAGATCCGCTCCCCCGCTTCTTGTCGGTGTCGCAGTTAATCCGAATTTGAATCGCGCGGGAATACTTGTCAGAACCTTTCCGAACATTTGCAGTTTTGACGGAACAGAAAAAACGTGGGCGCACTCGTCACAGATAATAACGTCAAACTCGTTTTTATAATACGACGGATCGATTTTGCTCAAAGTCTGAACGGTCGAAATCGTTACATCCTCGCCGATTTCAAGTCTCCCCTCTGTGGTTAATCCTATCTTAATCGACGGATAAAGTTCTTCCATATCCGCTTTTGCCTGTCGCAATAAATCGCCCGTAGAACACAACCATAACGCTTTTTTGCCTATGCGACGAATGATTTCTATACCACATATAGTTTTTCCCCCGCCACAAGGTGCAACTAAAATACCGCCTTTTGCCTTTAACATTGCGTTTACAGCCTTTTCTTGATAGTCGTATAATGATAATGTCGGCTTGCAATCCGCAATACTGATTTCTCCCGCATTATTAAACGTTGCGTTAAAAGCGTTTCTGTAAATGAATTTCCACACAGACTTTAGCAATCCAAACGGCAATATCAGTCTGTTTCCGCGTTTTGCATATAAGCAAAGTTTTTCGGGAACTCTGCGCCATTTTATGAGATTATCTTTCCCCAAGAGTTTCAACTGAGTATATTCGGGATTTGTCAGTATAAGCCATTTCTCTGCCCAATCCAAAATCTCTTGCGTTGGATCTATTATTTCTATTTCACTTCCGATATTGGTTTCCATACAAGTTCCTCAATTCCCACTGATTTTCTGCCGATTTTTTCTAAGGCTTTATAGAGCCTATACGGCATAAAAAAGAATCCGTCGGGCTTTCTTTCCCAATAAATAAAAAATCCGACGTTGGCTAAGTTTGCGAATTCTGTAGCCATTTTCATAGAAGTTATCTGATTCGGTTCGATTCGTTTAAAATCAAACGATGCCTCGCTTGCTTCTAAATGCTTTGCGTCGACAAACCACGCTTCTCTGTTTCGCCCTGCAATAATATCGAACGGTTGCCCGCCGATTTTCTTTGGAAGAATATAAACCCAAAAGCCCATACTCTGAAAATATCGGGCGAGCCGTTCCTCGGTTGCGTTGCCGACTTGTAATTGTTTTGATTTTACCATATGTCGTGTCCCCCTATGTTTGCGCCGTTAAGTCTTATGCCGACATACACACGAACGCCGTTCGACATTGATTGAATCTTAATGCCCTTTTTAGTAAGTCTGTCACGGAACATACTTTCGCGCATTTCGTATTCTGTGTTATTCTTAAACCACGCCTTGAAATGCGAATATAATTCTCTGCACTCGACTTTTGCGTTTGTGGCATACGTACATTCATTGACAAGGAACTGCTCGACCATATCCATTTTATATTTATATCTGTCTTTAAGTTCCTGCAATCTCGGACAACGAATAAAGTTGCCTAATTGCCAATACTTCATAAAGCCTTGTATGCACCAGCCGAGAATCTTCGCGCTTTCTTTTTCGAGTTTTTCGGGCAGAAATTTGTCTTTTTCTTTATCGGTAAAAGTCCGCAAAAACGGAACGGTTTCCAATCTACGCCAAATACCGTTATCCGTACCTTTTATATTCGGCAAGTTGTTTGTCGACATCCATATCTTATAGTGTGGATAATAAGTGAATGGCTGACCGTATTTAAACTGAGCCTGTATCTTATCGCTACCCGTTATGATCTTGACTTGCGATTCTGCGAATTTCGCGCCCTCGTCCGTTTCGCCGGTAGCGACAAATCTTACGCCGCGAAGTCTTGCCAAAGAATACTCAACCGCAACCGAATTTCCGTTCTTTTGCGACATTAAAACGCTACTCGGAATACTTGTCGCATAATCGCCTAAAATCTTTGCGATCTGCTCTGTTAAAGTCGATTTACCGTTCGAGCCGTCGCCGTAAAGCATAAACATTACTTGCTCTTTTGTGGAACCCGATAATGAATATCCTAAAAACGTCTGAATAGAATCTACAATTTCATTTGTATCGACAAAATTGCCGCTATCGAATATGCTACGAATAAATTTTAACCATTCCGTCGGCTCTTCAAACGAAACTTCCGTATTCGTATTTTTCGACATATAGAATTCTTTATCGAACGGCTTTATTTCGCCCGTCCGCAAATCCACGACGCCAGAATCCGTATTAAGTAAATAAAGGTCTTGGTCGAAAATTGAATTTTCTACAGCCATTTTCTTTATGTGCCGTAATTCGGAAAGCATTGAATCTTTTCCCGACTTGTTCGAGATTTTCTTTTTGTTTTTTATCATTTCGGAAAGCAATACGGTGTACTGCGCCGCTTTCTCGTTTTCGCCTTGTCTTTTGGCTTCTTCTATCTGCTCGGCTACTTCGTCCTCTTCCGACTGCAATATCGAAATTATTTTATCCGCATACTTACGAATAATAATATCTCCGTTGTCTTTTATCCATGTTTTGCCCGTCCAAAACATAAAGCATTCGTCAGTCGTGTTATACTTAAAGCAATCTCCGAAATAATCATAAAATCTTTCGGCGTTTCCCGTATCGGTTAATGCGTAATGTCTGAAAATCTTTTTAATCCTGAATATAGGCTCGCCGTCCGCATTAAGGTTCATTCCGTTATCTTTAGTTGCAGACGCAACCTCGTTCCGTATTGTATAATTCCTTTGCGGTGTTAATCCTTTAGTGTCACCGTTTGCAAACGATCTGTCGCAAGCATACCCGCCAACACAATCCGCAATCGCCTTTGTAAGCGTTATTTCGCCGTAAGTCTGACTTCCTCTGTATTGGTCCCATTTATCGCGCATTAAAGCCGAACTACGGAATATTCTATCCATTTGAGCCTTATCGGAGTTGCACCACCACGCTAAGAGATTACAGAACGACATATCCGCCGCGCTTTGGTCGTTGTTATCCATAGAGATATCGCCGTCGTGATAATACGCATAAAACTTTTCTCCGCCTTTACTCGCGTATGCGGCTTTGATTATTTCGTCGTCGGATAACATTAAAGCGTTCGGATTCGGTTGACGAGGCTGTATCGTAGCACGATTTGCCTGATATTCCGATTGTACGAACTTTTCCCACAAAGGCTTTACTTGTTCGGTTCGGTCATTGATTGTGGTATTTCGGATAACGTTACCCGTAAACGCAAAGAACCGTCCCGAATCGTACATTTCGACGCAACCTTTTCTACGACTACCCTCAGGCAATGTCCCCGAGCAGATTATATGTACACCTTTCCCGCTCTGTGAATACTCGGTATACGAATCAAGTGCGGAAATAAACTGCTCGGAAAAGGTTTTGAACTCTTCGTCATTCATTGCAATGTTTCCGTCTTTATCCGCGTGATTATCAAGATCGATCCCGAATATACCGTTACCAAGGACAAAGCCTAATCCATCACAATGATATTTAATACAACCGTTTAACGCTATATTAAAGTTGCTCCATGTTAAATCGTCATTAACCCTTGCAAATTTACCGTTTAACGCATTATACGGGCGTTTTGTAGTCTTTCCATCCTCTCTCCCCTCAACTTTAAAACAAATCCAACGCTTAAGTGTTTTTAGTTCATTCGGAACGCTTTTATATTTTTCTTGTAATGCAAATAAGTCCATAATTCGCCCACCAATTTTTTTTATTGGAAGGCGGCTACGGAATTGAACCGTATCGAGCCGAGGGGAATATGCTGTGTGTTGTGGAAACCCTCTCTCGCCGCCCATAAAAGCCCATAATCATCTGTTATGGGCTTGATTGTTTTAAATTAGAAAGGAAGAGAATCTACGTCGATTTCTTCGGAAGTTGCGTCTTTCGTTCCCTGCGGAATGTTTTCGGACATTCTGTAAGAAAGATAATCCACAACGCTCTTTGCCGGGTAATCGCCTTGCGCCTCTTGCGTTACGATCGATATAATCATATTCTGTCCGTTGATATACTGAATAAGATCATCGTAATCTTCAAAGTCTTGTTTTGCCGCAGGAATTGCATTGAGTATTCCGTTTATCTTCGAGGAATTATATTCGCCTGTGGTTTTGTTTTTGTAAATACCGTCGAAAATAATTCTACCGCCGAATTTTTGGTCTACGTCTTTACGAATCGTGAACTTGCAGTTTATATACTGATCGCCGCTTTTCGTTTTCGCCCATTCCGCTTCGAGTGTTACCTCGTAATCGCCGTCTGTGATAAGTTCGTATTCTCTGTTTTCTACTTTTCCGTCAAAATGCAACATATTTGATTATTCTCCTTTTGTTTCTTTATTTTCTTCGTTGCTTTTTTCGCTTAAATATTTCGCCTTGCAGTCAGCCGAACATACGCCCGCGCCGTATGCTTTCTTCGTTGCAAGATAGGTCTTTTTATCCATAACCGTTCCGCATACTTCGCAAGCGTACACCTCTGCCGCAGGTACTTCTGCTTTAATTCTTAAGCAAGGTACGATGTCGCGAGCAAATTTCGTTGTGGTCGCAAAAACTTTAATTTTTTTACCGATCCAATTCTCGATTTCGCCCGTCTTGTAAATCTTTTCTATGGTCTTGCAATTCGTTTTGTTTAACACCATAGGTTTTACTTCTACGCCGTCTACGTTCGTTTCCTCAAAACTTGCCACAATGCAGTTTTCGCTTTTCCCGCCCTCGGCTGTTACGAGTTGACGCTTGATGTCCTTAATCGTAAGAACAACTTCGTCTGCCTTACCCTCGAGCGAATACGCCCCAAGATAATCATAGTTTGCTAAATTTTTCCAGTGCATAAATTTTGCCCTCCTTGTTATTTGTCATCCGAATATTCTTCGGGATTAACCTTTTCGTCGTTACATTCTATACCCTCTTCGCGAAGTTCATCCCCGCTCATTCCGGCATATTCGTAACTTATCAATCTCGCCTTTTTCGTCGCTCTGCAATACGCGCATTTTTCGCAACGGTGCGGCGCGACCTTCCCTTGCCGTATCTGTAAATATCTCGGCAAATTATTCTTAACCGTTTCCAAAGCCTTGTCTAACTTCTCTTGTGGAATTTCAAACAAGCCTATATCGGGCGGTGTTTCTTTTGTTGCACAGACCAAATAGCAAGGCAACGTTTTACCCGTATTCTGTCTGACAATTTCTTGGAATATCGCAAGTTCGATATCGTAATCGTAAGCCTCTACGAAATTCACATACGCTCTGTACGCGTCCGACCAAACCTTTCCGAAGTCTTTCATAATCTTCAAATCGACTATCGCTTCGTCTTTGAGATACGAGTCCATTTTAATCTTGAAAGGCACACCGCAAATTTCGCCCGACATTATAACCTGCTTTTCGCCGCTCATAAAGTGCATAAGCGTAGGGTCTTGCATTATCCTCTGAATAATGTCGTTTGCCCGAGCAAAGTCCTTTTTCAGTTCGCCCGTTCTGCTATTGAACATTTCGGGGTGGTCCTGCTCGAACTGCTCGGATTCGCCACTGAAAAATGCATCCACATACGAACCAACAAGGAACGCAATAGAAGCCTCGGTCTGATAATCCGAAAACGCCGCCGCCTCGCACTCCAAAAACTTTGAAAATCGAGAATAAGACAGATAATAATGATTGTATCTGTAATTCTCTTTTGTTAATTTTTTTTCGATCATCTTTTTTCTGTCGAGGCATTGAATAATTTATCGTAATCGGAATTTAATGCCTCAGACAATTTATATATCGTCTGTGCCGTAGGTTCGCATTGCCCCGACTGCAGATTCGATAACTGCGCTACAGACAATCCCGAACGCTCCGATAATTCTTTAAGCGTTAAACCCTTTTCGATAACGAGCCTCTTAAACTCCTCTCCGAATTTACTTTTCGCCGTCATTAATTTTTCTCCTTTAAAAATTTTTTGACAGCATATTCTATTTCCACACTTTATTTATTGTTTGTCTTTTTTAATGCCGTATTAATCGCCGACTGTATCTTTTCCATATCCGTAAATGAAATCATATCGAGCGCATTAATATTTTTAAATCTGCCGCTTGCAAGCACTTCGCCCTCATTCGTTACATAAACTGTTTCTGCCGGGACCGTATATTCGACTTTCACACCAAAATTCCCGTTTGCCGAGTCAAAGAATACGTTGACTTTCGATACGCCCATTTTTATAGTCCCTATCTGTTCCTTTAACTTCTCGTACAGTTTCGCTTTATGCGCGGAGTTTTGGTCGAGTTCTTTTAAAATCGCTTTAATTTCTTTAATTTCATTCTTTACTGTCGCCATCGTTATTCTCCATTGTCGCAAGGATATAATCTATCATTCTCTGCCTTTCTTCGTTCGAGGTCGGCTGAACTTTCAGATTATCCATACCGTACAAGTCTATCGCTGTGCATTTAAATAATTTACACAATTTGCTTTGTACGCTTGCCGATAAATTTTTACATATCGGACTTTCCCAAAACATTACCGAGGATCGCGAAACCCCGAGTATGTCAGCCACTTCTTGTTGTGACATTCCGGTTTTCCCTCTGAGTTTTCTAATGTTCAACATTCCTTTTCACCTGCCTTGTGATTGGATTTTAACACATAAAAAAAATACTGTCAAGCGTTTGTTGACAATATTTTAAAAATATTTTAATTTTTTTAAATCGTGCGAGGGAATCTCGGATGGTTACGAATGACGTGGTTCAAAAGTCCACACGCATTGAGAGCGTCTATCGCGGCGGGACACAATGCAATCTCTTCGAGTTCGGCGCGGGATATTATCCTGCCTTTTTCTATGTCGTAACCCGAATCGGTCATAATGTCGCTGTTTCGTAAGACGTATTCCGCTTGTTTTATAACTGCGCGTTTCATACAGTCTAATTGATACTGACACAAATTATCCCACGGATAAAGCCTGAATGACAGTTTATCCACACGGAACATTAAATCGTCCTCTATATTTTTCAGAAACAGTTCCGCGCTGTTTGATATATTATCGTTAGGTTTTAATATCGCCCGTAAATCTCTGCCCGTATAATTGAAAAAATCATCGGGAGTTACGAATTTCGGGGACGTTTCAAATTCGGTCATACTGCCACCTCAAGCAAATTATATATCATTTGAGTTGAGTTGTCAAGACTTTTCGCGAATTATTTTAGCACATTTCGATTTTGAACCCGTCTTTTAAACGCTTTTCGTATTCCTCGTGCAGTTCTTTTTGATCGTACATTACGTAATACGCGTCGTAATTCACGCCCTTATAGTCAAGCATTTTCCTTGTGGAATATTTCAATTCTTTATCAATGCAGAGAATAAGTTCGTTTATCTTATCCGCTTCCGCAATCTTTGAATTGTCGGTCAACTTTTTGAAACGCTCTTCATAATAACGTTTCGTTTCTGTTTCCCACGCAACCCATTTCGACATTGCGCTTATAAGATAATTTTTTCGGGTAGTCGGATCTACGTCGGCACGAACGTGACTGAACCACGACGGATCGATATAATGTTCTGCCGTTATGCTTCCCTCGTCGATAAGTTTGTTTAAATGGTTCAAAGCGTAACGATGTAAGCCTCTGCGAGCGCAAGCGGTTTCTATGTGCATAGTTTCCATTACCCGTTTTAATCCGTGTAAGGACAGAAAGTCGAAAGCGTCAGCCATTTCGCTGTAAAACATCATACTTTTTACCATTCTGTTGCTTATTTCGTTAAATACTTCAATCATTGCGCATCTCCTTTAACATTTGAATAATCTGCTCGTTTTGCTCTATGATTTTGGAGAGCATTCCGTTTTGGTTACTTTGCAATTCCTGCATTATATCGTTTACCTGAACTTTATTCAGACTGAGATTTTCAAGCCCGATAAAGAACGATAAAATCGACACTATATCTATAAATGAAAACTGCTCTCCAAAATTCATATCGTCACCTTACAGACTTTCTACGTCAAATTCGACGTTGCTCGTAGTGATTGCAAGCGGTCCCGTTATAAGCGTTATTACGTCGTTCGTGCATCCGCCCGTTGCCTTTATAATCGTACTGAACGAAATATTTCTGACTTCGGTCGTCGCAGTAGTGATTGTAGTCGAGGCAGTTGCGCCGGTTATTATTGTGTCGTTCTGTTGCATTAACAGTTGAACGGTTCCCGCAACGGGCGCGGTAAACGTAACGTTTGCGGTAATTTTATATCCGTTCGGACAACGATCGTAAATTACCACACTGTTTCCCACGCGTTCAATGTTGCAACGGTTATAGCCTGTGGTTAAAGTTGAACCGATAGGCACTATGCTGTTCGCTAAAACCGAAGTAGCATTGGCGTTTACGGTTTTTACATAAGATTTTCTACTCATAATTTTATCTCCTTTTATTGATAAAGGGTAAGCAACTTATTACAAGCCACTTACCCTTTATTCAGACCTTAGTGGCTCAATTCAGCCGATATTAGTAACTTGCTCCGCTACAGCCGCAACCTGTTCCACAGAACGGAGAGGGACCGGCACTGTACGTATAAGTCATAGGATATCTTACGACACCCGCAACTGCCTGCTGAAGTTCAAGTTGATTGATTTTGCTCTGCATCTGAGCGATTCTGTCCTGCGAAATTGCGTCGAGAACTTTTTGAATCCCCGCCGTAGTGTTCGCGTTGATTGCCGAAGTATTGATAGCACCCTGATAGGACAGGTTATCGATCGATCTGAGCGTAGTGCAACAACATTGCTGAGCCTGCGCAGTACCCGCCGCGACCGCCGCTTCCAAATCGCGAAGTTCGCCGAGCGTATTGTAGTTTGCGTCTTTGATTGCCGTCTGCAGATCATATCCGACCTGACGAGTTGCCGCCACGCCTTCATTGTTCTGTCTTTCCAATGCGGCGAAGTTCGATGCCTGAGTTACGTCGTTTGCGGTAGCAGGTCTGTCGGTCATAAAGCCGTCATAAGCACCTCTGTTTGCCCAAAAACCGCCGAAGCCGCCCATACCGAACAGTATGAGAAGAGCAAAGAGCCAAATCGATTCGCCGCCAGCACCGCCAAAACCGTAATTACCACCTAAGGGCATTACGGGAGTGATTCCAGAAGAACCATCCATAGTTTTTGTTTCTCCTTATTATATATTATTTCAAAAATCACCGCGCGTCTTGATTTTGAAACCAAATTAACCTTTTAACGCCTGCATTAAAGCGTTAAAATCTATCCCTTTTTGTTTGCACATTTGCTTTACGAGTGCTTCAGGATTCTGCCCCTGAACCATTTGCATTGCTTGCGCCATTTGTGGATTTTTAGCCACGACCTGCTGAACGAGTGTATTTATGTCCCCGTTGCACATTGCTTGCATTTGCTTTAACTGCTGTATACTTTGCATAAGTTGCGGGGGCAGATTTGACATATTCATTTGCGGCATTCCGCTGTTTAAAATATTCATATTACTTATCTCCGTTCACAAATTGCTTAAATAATTCCAACGAACATTTTAACTTGGCATTTTCTTGCTCTAACTTATCGATTTGCTCGTTTAAATCCGTAATCTTAAGTTTAAGATCCTTTATTTTCTGCATTTCCATATTATAATCCAACGCTGTCATTCGGTTTTACCTCCGACTGTTGCTCAATTTTATTCATTAGAGTGTTTAATTTCGCCTGTAGAGTCTCAAATTCTTCTTTGCGGACAAAATCTCGCGGATTTATGGTTTGGGCTTCTGCGGGTGTTTTTTCGGCTTCTTTATGCTCAATTACGTCATAAGCCTTTACATCGAAATGCCCCGTTCCGTCAACCACTTTGCGATATATCATAGATTTGTCGTTATCAAAGAATATATAGTCGCTGTTCGGATCGAGCATACGCATTTTTACGTCCTCTATGCCGCTTACAAATATTTTATTGGTATTTATTTTCGGCTGTTGAGGTTGCTGTTGCGGTTGCTGATAATTGTTATAAAAATTATAAGGATTGTAGTTAGGTACTTGCGTCGGTTGCATTCCCGGCATAGGACTGCCAAAGTTGTTTCCGTAATACATTATTTTCCGCTCCTTTCATTTTATTTTCGACTATAATTTAGCACAAAAAAATAGGTCTGTACACCTACAAAAGGGATACAAACCTATTATTTTGCATTTAATTTTTCTTTTAGTCGCTTCTTGCGTATCTGAACCGACTTTTCATTAATACACAATTGATCGGCAATAACGCTTTGCTTTGTCTTATGTATAAAGAAATCGATTGCAAGTTGCTTATTGTCTTTACTTAAATGCAACTCGTCGCAACGCTCAATCAGTTCGGATTCGTTACACGTTTCGCAATCAAACAGTTTCGGCGCAGTCAGCCGTTCCAATTTTGCTATACTCGTATTATATTGTTTTTGTAATTGTCCGACATATGCAATTGTGTAACAAAGGAATACAATCGAAAGCAAACTGAACCGTATCGGAATGATAATAATTATACCCACAACGAATATCCCCGTCGTAACTATTCGGCATTGAGCGTGTGTCGGGCAGTGATATTGATACTTAAATTGATTGCGAACAATCCAATGACATATAAAAAAGAAAACCGCCTCAAACCACTTATTTAAGATATATGCAGGTATAATAATAGCGATAACCGCAAAGATTATCGCTATTACCGTATTCTTTAGTTTAATCTTCGTGCTGAACTGCATAAGAGATAATCTCGGTATTTGCTTTTGCAAGTTCGATCAAGGTTTCCTTATCGTACTTACCCGATTTGATTTTTGCAAGCAATTTTTCAGTGGCTTCAATTGCAGTTCCTAAGTCTGTTCCGTAAAGCGGCAAACCTAAAATTCCCATTTTACTTATTCTCCTTATCATTATTTTTTCTATAATTGAAAGCGAAGTATAACAACGCTTCAAATATATACACGTCTATCATCAATATCAGAAGCGTTGCAAAATTGTAATCCGCTATCATACTTTTGATATTGCGTACCTCAAGAGTAAAAACTTGTAATAAATTAACCGAAGAATACACGACTGTTGTCGGAAACAATTCGGCTTTCATTATACATGGCAATAAAATCATTAAAATGTTATTGATTGCCACATAATATTCGGGAAGAATTTCCTTTATCGCGTAACCGAACAGAATAGCCGCGCAGATTATCAGCATTTCTTTTGTGGATAATCTTTTCTTCCTGCAACACGCACAACAAGACAAATAGTACAGCGTAAACGATAATATCGAACTTGCTAAGTACCACGCCCACTTATGCGTATCTATATAACGCCCGATTTTACAAATTTGTTCGTTTTGGGCGGTTTCAATAACAAATGACGGAAAAATCAATTTGAGAATATATAAGAAAAGCAGTATCGCTCCGCTAAGGATTAAACCCATTATCCATACATTTTCAAACCGTTTTATTTTCATTTTTCCGCCCCCTTTACATATATTATACCACTTATTTTTCGTTTGTCAATAGGTTTATGAAAATTTTCATAAAAATATTTTCGACAAAGTAATTGCTTGATATAAAACAAGAGCAGAAAACACAATGAAAAGCACCCACGAGCCTATAGTTGCCGCTTTTTTGTTTATCTTGCCCAATAGCCCTATCGCCAACAACAAACCGCCTATAACAACGATTTTGAACGGATAAACGAGATTCGTTTGTATAAGCCACCGCCCTATCGGATTACCCTCAACGGATAACCCGAACAGGCTGACCAAATACATTGTGGCGATAAGGTCTATTAAGTTAAATATGTAAGTTACGATTAGTCTTACTTTCATACTGTATAGTAATAAGTATTTCCTGCAGTGGGCGTACCTGTAAATTCGCCTCCAGTATTCCTGAACATATTAGTAACAGCATCTGTCGGTATAGTCGACGGACAGTCAAATATTTTGTTACCTGACACACTGTTGACTTTTAATTTGGTACAACCGCTGAACATAAAATTATAACAATATTGTGACAAAGTTGTCGCAGGTAGTTCAGGCGCGCTTATAAGATTTGTACAACCGCCGAACATACTTTGATAACAATTTGGATTTAAACTTGTCGCAGGTAGTTCAGGCGCGCTTATAAGATTTGTACAACCATAGAACATATTTAGATAAAAATCGCTTGTCGGTATATACGAAGGCGGGTTTTCCCAATCAATTAGCGTTTGAATGTTACCCTTACAATACGCCTTTGCACTTAATACAAATTCAACACCCTCATAATCACGATAAAATCCTAGATTATTATTTTTACCCCTTAAATACAATTTTTTGTCAAGACTTTGTATCGTTACTGGCGTGTTTAATACCTTTCTAAACTCGCTCCAATTAATATGGTCGGTACTCCATTCTAACGTTCCCCGCCATTGAGTGTGAGTTGCGGTAAGTGTAAACTCACTATCTATACCTGTAAAAGTTAAACAATCGGTATACCCTTTAAAAACTTCCACTCCCGCACTCTTCTCACTATCGCTATATCCTGTACCTTTAGCGACTATTTTAATAGTATGATTACCGCCGGATAAATTTGCCCAACCGCTTAATGTAGTAAGGTCAACTGATTTCTTAGCCATAAATCTCCTTGTATCGGTTTAACCCACCCACCGAAAAGGTGTTAAAATTATTGTTTCTTATTCTGAATTTTATCGAAGTAATCTTCTATCTGCTTATCGGTTATCAATCTTTCACCCACGTACTTCATATCCTCAATCTTATATTCGTTAGACAATCTACACGAGGTGAGTATTCCGTTTGCAAAGATGTTATAATGCTTGTCGGTAATGACGTTATAGAACTTGACTTCTTTATCGACAACTTCTTGCGAAACGACCGTCGGGAATGTTCCGTCCTGTGCGAATGTCGTAGTTCCGTTCGGCGTTTCTTCTGTTCCAACATAGGTAAACGCACCCGCTTCTTTATTAAAGATACGGTGATACCCGCGACCGCCGTCACTTTGTCTTGTATGTTCACCGGGACCAACAAAACCAACCTCTGCTCCATTAGAGAATTTGACAAGACAATATCTCGGTGTGGCTTGTTCAACCTTTATCCATTTCGGCTTTGCAGTATCGAATTTTCCCTCGTAGAAATTCCAGACAAGCAATTCGTCATCGTAGTTGATATCTTCAATTGCTTTTGTTGAGCCGTTAGCAAGAGTTATTTGGGTACCTTCTATCAGACATTCCATAGAAGATATATTCAATGTACTATCTGATGTTAATATATATGGTATAGTTTTAGATACACCATTAGCATCTTTTAAATCGTACCCATAACTATAAAGTGGACTTGCCAAATAATGTACATCTTCAATAGAAACGACATTTTGATAGGTACCAGCCCTGACATCAGCCGAAGTTCCATCTTTATATTTTATTGTTGCAGAACCACCACTCATATCTTCAGTAACTACTAACTGATATCCGCTCGAAGTAGCCTCAACGCCCGCAATCGTAAACGTTACGTTAGCCGTCGGATTACTCAACGTAAGAGTTCCTGCGTCCTTATTCCAAACACCCGTCGCACCTGTAACAGTTACACTGTCGGGTAAGGTATAGCCGCTTGCCGCCGTGTAAGTGAGTACTTTCGTTTCACCCGTAGCAATAGTCGTTGCGTTGCCGCTTGCCGCTGTTACGTTTGTTAAAGTCGGCGTTATCGTATACGACATAATCCCTGTCGTATTTCCTAACAACGCTGTGTCGTCAGCGTATACATCATAACTTTCAGCGTTTTCTACAGCATCCCAACTAATGATCGTGCCATCTACAGTTAAATTAATAGGCGCAGGAAGTTGAGGCGCGACGCAAATGTATTCGACCACGTTACTGCTATCGCTGTCGGTATATCCTGTTCCCGTTGCTATGACGGAAATGTTATATGTACCGTATACCGTGATAACCGTAGTAAGGTCGAGCGTTGTAGCAGTTATGGTTGTCAACAACGTGCTACCAGTATAAACCTTGTAATTCGTTACATACGAGCCGTTACGCTCATCATTAGTTATCGTGAGTGTCTTTCCCGAAATAGAAATTTTTGGAGCGTAGAGTTTTGTCAGCGTTATTTCGCCAGCAAGAGTGTGCCAATTTACACCGTCGTGAACATAAGCCGTAACTTCTTTTGCTTTATTGTTTTCGTCACCTTTAAACGCAGATGTGATACCGATTGTTATTTTTGCGCTGTTTGAATTGACTATTTTTACTTTATTATTCATAACAGCGTTACAGACTAAATACAATTTGTTGTTTTGTAATTCTTCTCCGAATAATTCAGGACTTATTTCCACGCTTTCAGGTTCGGTCGTTTTCACCCACAACTTGCTCGTGTCGGTGGGTGCGGTATCGCCGTAGTGAATGTTTAACTCATTACCGCTCGGTACGTTTGTATTTACTGTAACCTTTGATAAAACTTTACCCGTATCAGGTATAATGTCCTGTGTTCCGTTTTCAGTTATATTTACAAATTTTTCCTGTTCTTCTTTACGTGTTTCAAGGGTTCCCGTTACGCCACCTATGGTTACGTCTTTTGCAATGTTCTCAGGAAGCATTGTAGTGGGTTTTTTAACGGTAACACTCGAAAGAACCTTACCGGTCGTAGGCGGTATCGTCTGATCGCCTGAAGCCATTGCAAGGTCAACGGTTTTCGCCTCTTCTTCCTTTTTTACTTCGAGTGTGCCTGTTACGCCACCGATAGAAACGCCCGTTTTGATATTTCCTGCAACCAAAGTCGAGGGTTTTGTAACGATTACTTTTGACAGATTTTTCCCCGCGTCAGGCGATATAACCTGATTACCCGAAGCCATCGCCAAATCAACTGTTTTTTCTTCCGTGGGCGTTGCAGGAACAGCCACTGTGACCGAATCCAAACCACAATAGCCCTCGTCCGCAACAACGCTTCCGTTCGTAGCAACGCTTTTCGATTGCAGTTTAGGAATAATACCCACATCTTCGGAACAGTATTTGCCCGCAGTTTTTAGGGTTATCCCGTTTTTGTCTTTTAATTCAATGTTCATTTTTTATAAAACTCCTATCTGCAATTACAGTTTAGTAATTGTTGCATTTGCTTTTAACCAATTAAGGTCTGATTGGTCGACTTCTAACGGATTATAATCGATAACAAGTTCTTTGGCGGCGGGGACTACCCATTGGTTAGCCGCATAAGTCTGACCTGTATTTCCGTCCGTAAAACCATCCGTAGAATAAACTATCCCATTAACCCCTAACTGTTCTGACGGATTTTTTGTGCGTAATGTCAGCCATCCGGTCGAATTGCTCATTTCTATTTCGGCAATGTAATAACCAGAATAAGATTCGTCGGTTAATTTTATATCCGTGCCGTTTACAAAAATCCATACCTTAGATGAGGGTTTTGTAAGTCTATCCTTGAATTTAATTTTAGATCTACCTAAAATACCTACTTGAGTTGCGTTAATTGTTACAGTTACATCCGAGGTTGCATTTGTTAAGGTTAGCCGCCCATTTTGATAATCCCACGAATTTTCTGCTCCCGTAACCGTTACGCTATAAGGATAAATATAATCCCCCGTAGGTGTAAATTCTAAACGTACACTCTCTCCCGCCTTAATTGTTGTTGCGTTAGAGGGATCGGCAACTATATTAGTAAGGTTCGTAATTATTTTATGAGTATTTGTTACGAACGTGCCGTCATAGGTTTCGATTGAGCCTGTTAATTTCATACCTCTTGCGTGTGCCGTTTTGCCGCTTAATATATCGCTTGCAACTGCCGTATCGCCCGAAGTGTCGTCGCCGGTCTGAATACTTGCTATTTCGGACCTGAAATCTTGCGGATTAATTTTTTGACTTGCGGGATAGCCTTTCTTTTGCTTTATCCCCTCGCCCAAATCCACAATAAAATCTTGTAAGTTGTTATTTTTTGCCATATTACACCTCTGTATTCAATACGGCGGTAATCATTGCGTCTACGTAATTATAAACGGATTTTGCCGACGGGTACTGCTCTTTTGTTGAACTCACAGACAAACTTTGCGTTTTGTTTACTACAGCCTCAAGCAATATTTCGGAGCAACTGTAACTTAAATCGGCGTTTATTGTGCATTTAAACGAAGTCTGATCGTATACTTTGGTAAATTCCAAAACACCCGTTGCAGACTTAATCGCAAAATCCAATTCTTTTACGTTATCGCCAATCTGCATTACGATATAACTGCTCGGATCGTTCTGCAATTTATCGTACTGCTCCTGAGTGATTGAACCCGATTCAGCCGTAAGCGTTATGTGATACCCGCCAATGCCCGCACCCGTACCGACAAGCCTTTTGCCGTCTACGTATGCGATTTTGTTTTCTACAAGGTCATTCGCGGTGGCTGTGCCGTCCGAAGTATCAACGAACGACACATACTCATCTTTATCGGTATCGTAGGCTTGAATTGTGGAAACACCCTCGCAAATCTCTCCATCGATTGCTAAATTTTTACTCATAATTTACCTCTTTTAAATTGCAAAAATCGGAGAAACGCCGTGACCTTTTTCTGCTCTACTTAAACTTGTGGCACCATTATCTTCAATCATACAGAAGCCGTTATTACTACCGGAAACTGAAGAACGTAACCAATACGCTTTTGCTCCGCTGACAAGTCCGTAAATATCTTTTTTAACTCTATCAGCATTCGTATTATGTGCTTTGTAGTAATCGAATTGTCCTAAAGGACATTCTTCAATACCGATAGAATTGTGTTTTGCGTCAAACATTTCCATTTCGGCGGGTAAGAATAATTTATTCGCACTTGAACTTGTTCCGCTTGTTGTTCCCGAGCCTGTTCCGCTTAATACATTTACTTCGCTCATAGCCGCTTGCATATCGTTAGGTAAGTCTGCTAAAAATAGCGATTGCAGTTGCGTGGTCCTCATATAACTTGAAGCAAAACCACCCGCGTTAGTAGATGTAAGATTCATTACGACAGAAGATGTGTCAGTTCCGGAAGCGAATTTAATATTTACGCAATTTACAAATTCAAACACGCCGTTTGAACTTCCGCTACCGTCTGCATAAGCATATCTGCCCGATTGCATATCCGCAATACGAATAGTATATTGTCTACCGCTTTTAGTAGTTATAGTTTTAGTATCGCCTACGTTCCATACCTTACTCGCTTGCCCCGACTTGAATACTTTAGCAATCGTCGCCCAATTACTCTTTGCAAAAGAAATAAATTTGGATTCGTATATATCTATGCCATTAGAAGCGTTTTGGCTTGTACTGCCACCACCGCCAAATAATGCGTAATTATTAATCGACGTTGCGGTTAAATTAGGTCTTGCTGTAGATAATTCGGTCGGGATAGTCCTTGTAAGGCTCATATCGTATGCGTCTACCACATTGCTGTGAGTTGCAACTCCTACACCGCCACCACCGCCAAATAACGCGTGATTGCCTGTCGTTGTAGCCGCCAAACTACTCCTTGCAATGGATAACTCTGTAGGAATAGTTCTTGTAAGACTTACGTCATACGCGTCTACTACTTTTTGATCGTCACCTTTGTTTCCCCCGCCGAATAATGCGTGATTACCGACTGAGGTCGCCGCGAGGTCAACTCTTGCAACGGATAATTCGGGTGGAATAGTTTTAGTAAGATTTGAATTATATGCATCAACCACAGCACTTGTTGTTCGTCCGCTTCGACCGCCGCCAAACAGAGCATGATCTCCGATTGTTGTTGCCGCCATAACAAATTTTGGCACAGACAATGCCGTGGGAATAGTCCTTGTAAGGCTTGTATCGTATGCATCGACTACATCGCTGTTTCCGCTTCCGCCCGCAAATAAAGCATAATTCCCAACGTTCGTTGCAGATAAACTATATCTCGCCGAGGATAATGCTGTAGGTGTGGTTTTTGTAAGGCTTGTATTGTATGCATCGACCGCATTAGTTGCATTACCGTTATAACCGCCGCCAAACAGAGCGTAATTCCCTATTTTTGTTGCCGCTAAACTATATCTCGCAACGGATAATGCAGTCGGAATTGTTTTTGTAAAACTTGCGTCGTATGCGTCTACTGTATCGCTTATACTATCGCCGGTACCGCCGCCGAATAACGCATAATTGCCGACTGAAGTTGACGCTAAGTTGTATTTTGCCTGAGATAGAGTTAAAGTTACCGAAGTGTATTTTTCAACATAATCGATAACACCGCTTAGCGTAACCGTAACGTCTGCCGTAGGATTAAATAATTTTAACGTGCCTGTAATTCTATCCCACGTCTGACTGCCGATATTCGTCGCTTTAGGAATATTTATAGGCAACTCATATCCGTCGCTTGCCGTAAATTTCAACGTCGCCGAAGAATCTCTGTATATCACCGTAGGATTGCTTGCATTTGCGGTCACATTCGTGAGATTTGTAGTAATTTTATACGCTTGCGGACTACCCGCGATATTCACGGAAATATTGCCCGTTCCGCCTACTAACGTCAAAGTTCCTGTGGACTTTGCCCACGAACTGCTGACCGCTCCCGTGACTGTTATATTGTCGGGGTAATTATACCCTGTAACAGTATTGAACCGCAAAACTTGTGTTTGACCTTTCGTAATCGTCGTAGGATTGCCCGAAACTTGCGTGATATGTGACGCGACAACAATAATCGAATAGACGGTAAGCGTTCCGACTAATGTTATTGTAACACTTCCTGTCGGTTTTGTCAATACCAATGAGCCTGAATTTTTATCCCACACGCCGATTGCATTTTCGACCGTTACGGTATCGGGTAAAGACCAGCCCTGCTCTGTCGTGAATTTCAGAACCTTGGTTTCGTCGGTCTTAATATTCGTAGCATTGCCCGCAACTGCATTTACGTTCGTTAAACTCGTCGAAATCGAATAAGTCATCGGTACGCCCGAAAGCGTAACGCTTACGTTATTTGTAGGCTCGCTTATAGTTAATGTCCCCGTCAACTTATCCCACACGCTCGTTGCATTCGTAACGGCTATATCGTCGGGCAGATAATAACCCTGTTTTGCAGTAAACTTTAGTTGTATCGGCGTAAACCTCGTAATCTTTGTCGGATTGCTCGGGTTTTGAATGATATTCGACGCATTTACCGTTAAAGGATATGTTGAAATACCCACAACCGAATTGATATACTCGAATGCGGTTTTCGCAGTCGGGTACTCAGTTGTAGTCGAATCGGCAGTTATCGTTTTCGTTTTATTTTCTGTGGTTTCTATCGTTTCAGTACGAAAACCATACGACAAACTCGGATTAACCTCGACAATCATCGAGGTCTGTCCGTGGATTTTTGAATACAGCAAAACGTTTGCTCTTTCCAAAGCAAAATTTAACTGTCTTACAACGCCGTCGTCAGTCCGTAATATTACGTAACTGTCTGCGTCGGCTTTTAATCTATCGTATTGTATTTGCGTGATATTCCCGCTCGTGCCTGTCACGTCGATATGATAAGCCATACTCTATTCCTCTATATAAAAAGAAAGGGGTATTATTCAGATATAATGCCCCTTTACGAGTGTTTTTATTACAGAGCAGTATAATCCTTGCCCGTAATCTGTTTGTACTGTTCAGCGGTTATAACGCCTTTTCTGACCGCAACGGCGACCATTTTTTCGTTCCAAAGTTTCTTATCGAAATTCTTTTTAATTACTTCGTATGTCATTGTTTTAGCCCTCCAAACTGTTCAGATTCTGAAATTCAAGTGCCGCCGCGATTCGCTCTTCGGCAGTCGCTTCCTGCTCAACGGTTCTGTCGTCCCAAGCCTCTGCCGCCGCAAGTACCTGCTCGTCGGTCATATCGTCCGTAATCGTCGCGCCTTGTTTCTTGTAATACTCTTTGAACTGCTCGAGTTCAGCCATAAACGCGCCGTTGAAAAGCCCGCCGGCGACTACGACTTTCGCTCGTGGAAGTTTCGCCCATTTATAGCGGTCTTTCCATTGCTCTGCCGTGAACTCTTCGCCCGACGGCGTATAGATTGTGTCTTGTTTGTTCCAAATTGCGTATTTCATATAAATTTCTCCTTTTTTATTTTAATTTTATGCGACTGTGTAAACATCAACCGTTGCAATTTTTGCATTACCACCTGCGAATAAAGCATACTTGCCAACACTTGTTGCCGCTAAATCAATTCTCGCCGCAGACAATGCCGTAGGTATAGTTCTTGTAAGGCTTGTATCATAAGCATCAACAACATTTGAATAATTAGAAGAACTTCCCCCACCGAATAAAGCATAATCGCCAACTGTAGTTGCCGCTAAATTGCTTCGTGCTTGCGATAATTCAGTAGGAATTGTTCGCGTAAGACTTATATCATACGCATCGACTACATTACTGTTGCTCCCGCCTGCAAATAAAGCATAATTACCAACTGTTGTGGCGTTTAAGCCGCTTCTTTCTTGTGATAAGGCAGTAGGTATACTTCTTGTAAGATTTGTATCGTAGGCATCTACTACCGCTTTTTTAGAAAAATAATCATATACACCACCGCCAAACAATGCGTAATTACCGACATTTGTTGCCGCCAGCCCTGTTCTTGCATCGGATAATTCGATAGGAGTTATTCTTGTAAGATTTGCATCATACACATCAATCGTTGTCTGTTCTTTATTTGAAGCATCATAACCACCGCCGAATAACGCATAATCACCAATATGAGTTGCATCAAAGCCACCTTTTTTTGCTGTCGAGAATGCAGTTGGAATAGTTCTCGTAAGTGTTGTATTATATGCATCAACTGTTGTTAAGGCTTTATTTTAACCATCAGAACCACCGCCAAATAAAGCATAATTACCAATTGTCGTTGCCTTTAAACTACCTCTTGCTTTTGATAAGGCTGTAGGTGTAGTTCTTGTAAGATTTGTATCGTAGGCATCCACTCGCGTTGTAACATCACTTGTGTTTGCCCCAGCACGTCCACCGCCAAATAAAGCATAATTACCTACTGTTGTTGCCGCCAATTCACCTCTTCCTTGTGATAAGTCTGTTCCTGTTCCGTAATATTGCAAAGTCGGTGCCGCTTCAACGCCCGCGATCGTAAACGTTACATCGCCCGTCGGATTACTCAACGTAAGAGTTCCTGCGTTTTTATCCCAAACGCCCGTTGCACCCGTGACTGTTACCGTATCAGGAAGTGCATATCCGTCTGCCGCTGTATATGTCAAAACTTTTGTTTCGCCTACTGCAATAGTCGTCGCATTTTCGCTTGCGGCTGTTACGTTTGTAAGCGTTGCTGTTATCGTATGAGTATTTCCAACAAATGTCCCGTCGTAAGTCAAAACCGAACCTGTCAATTTAACGCCTTTTGCATACGCCGTTTTACCTTGCAAAATATCTCCCGAAACCGCAGTAGCATCGTTTGTATCAACGCCCGTAGGCACGTCTACGTTAGCGTTTGCTTTGCCCGACACGTCGACAACGCCGTTCTCAGTTATATGAATCGTCCCGCTCGGAATTATGTAGTCGTCGGGAATTGCCTCAACTGTTACTTTTTTGTAATACTTATTGTCGGTGACTTCCAAAACTTGCTGACCTTTTGCAGGCGTTACGGTCACTTCTTTCGTCTGAACTGCACTGACAGTGACTTGCGACAATCCGTCATAATCCGAATCGGACGTAACGATTTGTTGAGATTCGCTCGGGGTTACTTCTTTTGCTTGTAAATTCGGCTGAACGTTGACGGTTACTTCTTTAAGCCCGACATAGCCATCATCAGACGTTACCTGTCCGTTTTCTGTGGTTGTCTTTGCTTGGAGTTTAGGGATAATATCAATATCTTCTGAACAGTATTTGTCCTTAGTTTTTAAAGTTATGCCGTCGGCATTAATTAATTCTATTTCCATTTTTCACCTCACGAAGATATAGGACGATAGCAAAGACGGACAAGTGCTGGTTCCTCCCAAACCCACAAAAACTCATTAAACGCCCCGCATTCAGCATTTTTAGAACCAACATTGCTCAATATTGGGGCACCCTCAGATTCAAAACCAAGCGAATCGCATATATCGCAATAATAAACTTCGGTTGAAGAAACCTTCTTAGGGATATCCATGGGATAATTAAAAAACTCAGCAGATGAATCGTAACCTAAAAAGATTATTGTGCTACCCATATACCTTGGGACATCTGATAGTTGGACTTCGTTATAATAACTATTTGGGTAAGTGGGTTGATCTACATATTGACTTGGAAAGTTAGAATAATTCCAATGTTTTCCAGCACAAAAGATACCATCTATAAATTGGGGGGCTTTATCCGACAGATCTCCCCAATAAATACCAAGTCTATCCATCTCTATACCCTCTCCATTATTTGTGTTCACGGTTTTCATCGCGCAGATTATCAAATCCTGCCACAATCTCTGAATTCTCCAATCCATCAATTGATACCCCACACCTTTTGCTCTTGCCTTTTCACGTCCATTACCTACTAATTGGAGAATAGGTTCGCCCGCCGCGACTGAATTACAAACATCTTCGCTCTTCGACATATATTTGCCGACAAGAATATAATCGAGTTCATTCCCGCTTTCGTCAATAAAACAAGGATAAAGTTTGTAGCCGTCATCAATTTTTTTATTTGCTATCTCAAAAGCAGTTATCTGATTATCCGTTACAGTAACGATTTTCCTGTACATTTTTGGGAACTTTATAAACACGTCGCCATTAAATTCGACTTCGCTCCACGGTTTAGGCACACTATCAGCAGGCGTATTAAACACTACCGTCGTCGGATCTTCTGCACCCAAGTTTGACACTGACGCTTTCCACGTCACTTTTTCACAAACGTTCCGTCGTAATCTTCTATCGTTCCCGTGAGTTTCGCGTCTTTCGCGTATGCAGTCTTTCCCAAACGGATATCGGCGGCGATTGCTGTAGCATCCGAAGTATCTATACCCGCAGTCGCCTCGCCGATAACTTTCTTTCCGTCGACATATGCCGTTTTCCCCGTTATAATGTCACTCGAAGTCGCGTTTGCATCCGAAGTGTCTACAAACTCTACCAATTTATTTTGGTCGGTGTCGAGTGCTTTTATTGAGGTCACATTCGGGCAGACTTTTCCGTCGATTTTTAAATTCTTTCCGCTCATAAACTCACCCCGTTAAGTCAATAACGTAACGATTCCGTTCGATACCGAGATTTTAAAGCCGCGTCCATTCGGATTCAGCGTAACTATACCGTCTTTGCAAGACAGAACGAGGTCGCCGATACCGACAGCCTCGACCAAACTTGCTTTTATCAATAATTTTCTATAAGGATGCATAATGTTCTCCTATATCTATTGTACAACAAAAATATCTAAAAATCAACAGATTAATAAATATTATTTTGCGAAATTAAACATATCGACAATATCTTCGACTTCGCAAGTCATCGACGTAAAATTATACCAAGCAGGATTTCCGACAGCGGACGTTGCCGGCACAGTATACAGACTGTTGTTTTTTATCCACGGAATTGTTAAATAATTTCCGTTCACAAGTCTATATCCCGAAGCCTCGACAATCTGATTATTATCAATCAATGAAGCCAAGCCCGCAATACTCGTGATTTTCGTTGCTCCCGCCGACAACCGTTTAAGCCGAATTTCGCAAACAGTATTCCCGCCGTCGTCCGTACCTTTTATGTAGATATTGTGGATAAACGCTTTGATATCGGTCGAACCCGTTACCAAAGTCCACGCACGAGTAGACAGCGTTATGTTTATGCTCTTGTTCTGAATCGCCGCACCGTTCCAACCGTTGTGTGTGTAACTTACGATCCCCTCGGTGTGTCCTTTGTCGGCAAGATAATAAATCTCGTTATTAAAAATAATGAAATTCAGATTGCTTGCGAGCAATGTCGAGAGTTCTAATTCGGTTAAAGTCCCGTTTGTCGCCGTCGACGGATTCGATAACGTAACCGAACGAGCAATATCTTCGTCGGACAGCCCCGCTCCGATAATATCCGAACTATCGATTTCGTGAACGATATTGTTAGCCAATAACAGCCAATCCTGAGCGTTTTTGTATATCGTGTTCGCAGTTCTCTTAACAAAGATTTTCTTTGCTTCCTCAAGACTTGCAGAGCCTCTCGTCGGGGGTAAATCCGCATTGATATATACAAGGTCGACTTTGTTAAGAACGTTCGCTCCGATTGCCGTCACAGTCGACGGGAATATCGCGACTTCGGTTTTTACGTTTTCGCCAAACGTTTGGATATTCGTCAAGCCCTCGGCAAAATGTACAACTCTGAACGAAGCATCCGAACCCAAAGTAGTCGAATTCGCTCCGAGGCTGAACGTTGTAGCCGAACCCGTCGAAATCGTTATGATATGATAATCAAAGCCGTCTGTGTAGGTGTGGTTTATCGCGCTCTGCTTATCGTAAGTCGTTCCGTCGCCGAAATCGATATCGTATGCGACTTGCGGAGCGGCAAAGGTCGTACCGCCAAATAACAAATACGTTTTATCGGGATTGATAATAATATTTTCGTCGATTTGAGCAAGAAGTTTATTGAGTTTACCCGCAGTCGGGATATTCTCGTTATCGACCGTTACACCGTCCTTGCTGACACCGAAACTGTGCGTTGCGGACTGTTCGCCGCTCTTCGTTATTTCGATTTTAAACGCGCCGTTCTCGTTCGTGATAACACACGAATAATTATCGCCGACGCTCTGTTTTGCAAGGAAGTTCGCAATATCTTTTATAAGCGCGACGGACACCGCTTCGCCGTTTTCCTGAACTTTCGGACGAGCGATAAACGTTCCGCCTTTGCTCGTTATAACGTCGTAATTGTCGATTGTCGCACCGTCGGGAGTAATCTCTACGGTTACGGTCTTTCCGTTAGCGTCGGACGAAGTAATTAGGAATTCATTTTCGAGCATTGCAAACTTTGCGTTGCCCGCGCTACCCGAATGTACCACATTCACATATCCGTCGCCGACCGTCAAGCCCGTATATTTTTCGGTCTGTTCGCCGTCTTTAAGATAGAACGATTTGGAATAAATAGTCAGGTCTGTGTCTGTTTCTTCCGTACCCCAACTATCCTCTTTATTGCCGTTCAAATCGGTGTTTTGAATTTTGGAATGCTTCAAATCAAATACAGACGATTTGGCGAGATCCGAAACTTTTACGCCGCTATCTACAAAAGCGTTAATATACGAATCCCACTGGATTATATGCGCTTCGACCAAATCTTTGCTATCGGCTCTTGTGGCAATCGGCTTACCTTCGTATTCAGAGAATGTGAAATGTTTATTTTCCGCGTCAAGAACACCTTCGCCGAATTTTACGGTATCGTCCGTCGGATCGTACATTAAACCGTAGACTTTAGACGAATTTTTCTTAATAGCAAGACCTGATAATGCTACTCCGAGTGATTCACCGTCGATATTTGTAACGATTATAGCATCTTTAACGCCTAAAGATTGTACGTTTACATATGTTTTTGTTCCTATAACGGTTAGATTGCCTTGGATATCTACATCGCCGCTAATCGCACCGCCGGTTTTATCGAACTTTGTCGCAAGAGCCGCTCTACTTGCCGCAGAAAGCGGTTTATCTTCGTCGGACCTATTATCCACATTACCTAAACCGACTTGCTCTTTTGTGACATTATGCGGATTATTTTGATTTTCAATATGTTTGTTTAAAGTATTTTGGTCTATTTTTATCCCTTTAAGATCAGAACTATCAATCTCATTGACAATCTTGTTGGATAAACTTCCCCAAGCCTCAACATATTGAGTGTTAGCACTCGTTTTTACAAAAATCTTTTCAGAATCTGCAAATACACCCGTAGCAATCGTAGGCGGGTTAGCCGTAGGGCAATAAACAACCTTTGCTTTTGCAAAAGCGTTTTCTGCGGTAATCTCTTCAAGCGTTTCAGGCAGAACGCAGACTCTTACAGCAGTATCGCCGATAACGTCCCCGATTTTTTTGATTCCGTCAGCGAACTGAATTATTCTGTACAGATTGCCTGTTCCCGAAAACGCTAAATCAAACGTATCGTTCGGAGCAGTCCCACTGATAGCAATCAAATGCGCCCTATCTTTTGCGTAAATATGCTCAATCGGCGTTCCGTCTACAGTCGTATTTTTCGGATAGACTGTTCCGTCGCCCATATCGATCTGATAGTTCGAGAAACTGCTACCACAAGAAATATAAATCGTCTTACCGACAAACAATATATACGTTTTGTTCGGATCTATCGCGATATTGTTATTCAAATCGTCTTTCGCGGTATTCAACTGCCCTAACGAAGTGGCTTCGTCGGCTTGCATTGCGTCGCCGATTTTGATTTCTTTGTTTGCGCCGCGTTTTACGATAGTATGTGCTTCTTTGGATAATTCGGAAGCCTTTACATAACCCTCTTTATCCGTAGTCTGAGCGTAAACTTTAACATCGGAATTTTCGGTTAAGTCGGTGCTATTAGAATCGAGTTTATCGACTTTGCTCGTTAAATGCGAATTATCAACTTTATAGACAATCTTATCAGCATATGCCGACCAAGCCGTTTTATATGCCTCGTAAGCACTTTCGGGAACGAAAATCTTTTCAACATTGGTAGGGAATATGCCTGTTCCGATTGTTGGCGAAATAGTTGTTTCAATATAAACAGTTTTTAAAACGCTATTATCCGCAAACGCGCCATCACTTATAGATTTGACCTGCGATCCAAGTTTTATTTCAGATAAAGCGTGACAAGATTCAAATGCCTTATTGCGTATTTTAGATACATTTTTACCGAATGTAATCTCTTCTAACGCTATACAATTCCCAAACGCCTGAGAATCGATTTGAGTTATGGAATCGGGGATTATTACCTTTTTTAAGGCTGAGCAATTATAAAATGTTTTTCCAAGGATTTCCCCGTTTTCAACATTATTGCCGATTATAACACTAACGACTGCCGGATCGTATGCGAACATATTCGCATAAAGTTTACTTACACTTATCAAGTGGTAATCAATGCCGTCGGTATAATTATGTGTTACGATATTATCTTCACGTGTCGGATCAAATTCTTCATGTTCGCCGTCACCGAAATCAATTTTAAATCCTTCATAGGCATGGAATCCTTTAACCTCATCTACCTCCAAAGAAGGAAAATGATCGCCTTTCCATACGATATATGTATTCTCAGGCGAAATCAACGCGGATTGAATCAAATTATCGTTTAACTTAGCCTCAAGTTCCGCGTGCATTTTTTCGATGTCGGGTTTATTCAAAATAAACGCAGGAGAAGTATTGTTTGGTTCAGTCCAATCGGGACGCGTTCCCGCAACGTTTATCGCCGCGTAAACTTTCGTAAATTCACGCATTATATCCTCATACTTTATCGAAATGAGTTGATCGATAACTTTCTGAGCATATCCAACGGTCTTTTCTACGGTTATTTCGACAGAGCCAAAAGCCTTCGTTGCGTCAAAATTTCCTAAAACGTTATCATCGGGTAAAAATTGTAACGCGCGAATCCACTGAAATTCTTCGGGTGTGGTATTTTTTATTTTTTTAAAAATCCACACAGACTGCTGACTTGTTTCGTAATAATATCCTGAATCGGTTGAAGTGGTTTCATCAGGTGCATTTACTCCGCTTTTGATAGGTGTTTTTGTGAGATTATTTGCGATAGAATACCCGTCGCCGACAAATTTCTTACATACAAAATTATTATTTTCCAAACCATAAGATATTCCGACTTCACTGTCCTCAAGAATGACGCTCGGGTAATTAGTCCCCCACTGCTCGGAAGAGGCTAATTTGACATAATCGTCGGTAGTTATACTTCTTACAAAATATAAATTTGCAGTAAGTTTTCCGAATTGCTGTGTCGCGACCTTAGCGGGAATTTGGAAATCGTACATGTAATACGACGTTCCCGGTACAAGGTCATAAACAATTTCGCTTTCGTATAACTTCTCAAAAACGCGAAGTTCGCCCTTATCGGAAGTAAAATAGTCAACCGATTGAGTTTTATCCGGAACCGTAAGGATTAATTTAATAATCCATAAATTGTTACCGTTTACGCCCCATTTTTCGGTATCTTTCCAAAAATCAGCGTCAAGACAGACAGTGATATTCAAATCACTGCCTTGTCTTGGTCTTTCCCCGTGGTCTATTTTAGTTTTCAGTGTAAGATTTTTATCGAAATATAAAAACATATAGCGTTACCTCGCTTTCATTGTAGCACAAAATTTGTAAAAGAACAAGAGTTTTGATTATTATTTTTTAGTAAAAAATTGTCCCGTTGCATAAGTGTTGTCTATTTTCCCGTTAGAGTTAAGATAATTCTTCGATTCTCCTATTACCTGATGATATTCGTCAAATACTCGCAAGTCCTTTTTCTTGAGCATAGACAGATATATTTTTCTCGAGAAATTATCAGTAATATTTACGCCTAACACAAAATGACAATAACAATCTTTAGGATCATATTTAAAATCTAAAAGATATCCCATAGAATCCATTTTGATAGTATATCCGTTCTGAGAATCGTCCAAATACCAAAAAGACAGGGCTTTAAGTTTTGTGGCTGTAAATGTTGCGTCATCAACAAGTTGATATCTCTCACTGTATTCGCTGAACGCATAGACCATAAAACATTTCCCATCTGTAGAAATAATTGCAGAGATACTCTTCATTTCATTTATGTCGTTTGAATCCGCCAAATAAATATCTTTTGTAGATATATAATAATACCCCTCATATTCACTGTTTATAATATCCGCAGATGACTTTTTACAATCTCTCCATACGCCAGAAAACGGTTTACCTTTCCACAAGACTACATATAAAGATGGAACAACTATGTATGGGGTTGATGTGTTTTTTAATTGTGATACAAAAAATCTTGAAATAGGGCTTTTAAAATTAAAATCTTTTGAATTTTCTATTTCACTGTACTTATACGAATCTTTTAATGCCTGCGGATCAATATCTTTTTCAGTATCGTAATGCAAGAACATATTTTTGTGATATGTTGCATAAGAAGTATTTTGACTCTTAATATCCCCGTTAAAAACAATATTATGTAAAGACATAATACTCAACCCATTCCATGATTTTCTTAATGCCACATCTGCGATATATCTACCTAAATTCAACTCACATCTTATGAAAGAAGATAACCCATAGTTCCCTGTCGGGAAAGATATATCTTTATCATTGTACCTAAATTTAAAGTTACCTTCTTAAAAATAAAGGTCTGCCGTATAATTTTCATCAGTTTGATAACCGCCTGCGATATCTCCGGGAATTGCAGGATATCCATAAGGTATAGCCGCCCCTGAATCATCACCATAAGCACTGCTCCAAACTGCATTGTTGTTTATTAAACCCGAATAATAAATAATTGAATCATTTAATGATTTACCATAATTCTCCTTTGTTTGGTCGGAATCAGGCATTATAGAACCAATAAGAGAACCCTTATTGCCCATTCGCGGCAAAACAAAAATAAAAGGGATATCTGATATAAGAGCATATTCATCATTTTCCGTACCCCATTTATACCACATTGATAATTTACCGCATAATTCTAATGTTTGTTTACCATTTTTAAATCGAATTTTTTGGCAAGTAAAACTTTTAAGCATAACTTGCAGATAACCTAAATCTGTAGGGAATATTTCTTCAATATTAGGATCTACAGCAAAATTTAATGTGCTTACATACTCATATTCTTCAAGTTCGATAACATCTTTTATTAGTTCTGATGTGAACTTAAAAGTTATTATAGGACTTCTGTTATATTTTGTAACAGTAGTAACAGTAATATCTAAAGCCGCAAATTCGGAAATTATACACTGTGCATTGCCATTTATTGGAGTTTTGTGTTCTTCTATTGTTTTATCAAATTTAGGATAATCGCCTAACAAGTCAGAAAGTTTCATTACCCACTGAGATAAGACAATATCTTTAGACATTGTTAAATTTTCAATCTGCAAAGTCATATCAATAAAGGACTTGTTATCTTTATAAAATGATTTCCACACTCCAATTCGTTGTGACATGGCGTTCCAAGGAAGATCATTAATAGGTTTAGGAATTGCAAATATTTTATTATAGCGACTATTAACAATTGTTGAAAGATCGTCCTTTGTAACTGCGGGATTATTTTCATCTATTTTAGGTCGAGTGCTTTGCCAGATATCCAATGTGTTACGAGGTATATGAGCAACATAAAATAACATAAATTCCGTTTGTCCCATTTCATCAACAATAGAATAATAATCTTGCCTACTTCCAGAATAATCTGAATTTGCTGGCTCTGTAAAGAAATCCCATAATTGCTTTTTCCAATTATCTTTTGTTATTTTTGTACCATTAATATATCTTGCAACAGATGTTTTAGGATCATTACCTATAAAAGGCTCGGCTTTTGAAATGTAAACACCCTGCGAAAAGTTATCGTTCATTTTAAGATTAAAACACATTGAATTATTCGCAACGAACGCGTTTAAATCCGAAGAATAAAACTTTGAGTCAGATAATCCAACACAGGCGTAATTTATATTTTTATCCGATGAAAACACATATGTGCCAATAATATCACTCTCATTTAAACTTGAAAAACAACTGATTATATCATTTAAAACTGTACTGTCAATAGATGAATATCTTGAAAATAATCCTTCTCTGAATTCATAATACACCTCATTATCCGACCAATAAATATATTCCTTTTCGTTTTCGGCACGTTTTACACTTTCATTGTACGACATTAAGTTCCACGTTCTATATTTCGCATAAACGGATGTAAACCAATTCTTTAAAATATAGTTTTTTATACCGTAATAAATACACTGAACGCAATTATTGTAAATCGAATATTCTCTGTGGTATATTACGACATCATCCTCATAACTTGAACTATAAACGCTTGCCAAAGGCTGTAACAACTCTTCATTATTTGAGTCATAGAACGTGTCATATCTTGCATTTATCTGCAATGCTTTATTGCCGAATCTATTTACTTTTTCATTTTGGAATATTGCATCCTGTTCAACCAAAGTCAACGATTCCGAAGCATTATCGTTTATGGTAATATCATCTCTATAATTCTTTTTTGAATGAACTATTGCTCCGTTATAAAAGCCCTCATAATCCACCATAAAGAACAAGCCTTTAAATTTAAGACTTGGATTTGTAAATGAACTTTCCACTGTGTCAAAAAACGTATTAACAGTGTCATTAGAGTTTTTTTCAAAAGTGTCATTGATAAGTTTTGTCCAAAACGAAGCATCTAATACAGGATAAACCTCACACCCCACACCAAATTGTTTTGCGACATATTGTTGGCTATAAATTCCATATGGATAAAAATAATCCATTTTGGAAACGATATTCTGAATTGATGTGAATTTATTGTCATTCCAAAATGTAGGGTAAGTATAAATATCTCCCCAACCAGTAATAAATCTTGAACCTATATCATATCCAACTGTACAATATTTATATCCCGCCATATCATCAACCGATTTTGGCGGATTTTTAACTTGCAAATCCTCCCAGTCCTGACTTAATAAGTTACGTTCAGTATTTAATTTTACAAGTTTTGTAATATCTTGTTTGCAAAGCAATATAGCATCTTGATTTCCCCAACTTCTTTTATTTTTATCTTCTGCATTAGTATAATTTACCTTTATATTTTTATAATAACAAAGATAAACCTTGCGGATTTTATAAATGGGCATACCGAGTTCAAGACGCATATTTGAGATAGTCATTAATACGTTGTCGCTGTTTCTGAAGCCGACATACTCCACAGAACGACAAGTTCTATCCTGAACTAATGCATCAGAATAATTACGTCTTAAATTGTCGCAATGGTTATCGCTTGTACGCGTACCTGTAATAATATTTACATATTTTTTATCATCATTAAATTTCCCGTTCCGTTTCGAGATATCCATACCGTAGATAACATCGTCTTTTACATACGGAATAATATCTTTCACGAGAAAAAGTTTCGACAATAAAGCCCTCAAAGACGGAGCATTTAATACAAAATCGGGAGCATAGATATTCCCGAAAATATTCTGTAAATCTGAATCAAGAGTGTATTTTTTTACATTACTCCAATTATTTTCGGTAACTATCTTTTTATATTTCGGGGAATACAAATTTACGAATCTGTTCGCATATTCCCACACCGAAGTTTTTGTACCCTTTATCGGTTGAGTTATCGAAATATTCGGCAATTGAATTGTTTCGAGTTTTTTCGTTTCGCTCATCAACTCGATTTTGTATTTAAAAACTCCCGCATCTCGATCGTCGCCGAGCCTTAAAACTTCTTCTGTGAATTGGTCCACAAGAAGATGCTTATAAAACTTCGGTTGCGGATTGTTCGTGTCAAATGGATAGCCATTGAACTCATAATTCGGATCATCAAAAGAATAAATATAAACGTCGTCGTAAGGTAATAAATCGTTTATCTTTTCTACTCCGCTTATAACAATAGAGCCACTATCGAGAGTTTCATTGAATTCTTCTGCGAAAGTAGCCCCTTGTAATACATTATATTGTTTGCCATTTATTGTTGCTCTTAAATTCATAATGTTCCCCTTTAGTTCAGAGTGTTCTGTCCCTCGTTAGATAATCCTAAACGTTTTGCTTGGAACTGCGTTTGAGCGTTTGTGGCATTTAACTGCTGATAATACCCGCTCATTTTCTGCTGATACTGAACATATTGATTCGCTCCATATCCGAACCCACCGACTGCCGCGCCAAGAACCGCGCCTACCGCCGTTCCTATACCGGGAAGAATCATGCTTCCGGTTTTTGCTCCTGCCGCCGCGCCCGATATTAAACTACTTGCCATTCCTAAGCCTTTTGTCACACCCGATTTGATATTGTTGTATACGTTTTCGGATAAGTAATCTTCTTTAAGCGAAAAATATCTGTTCGTTGCGTAAGATACGGACGAATTCAACACTGCGCTCGCTTTTTTGATAGTAAACTGAGCCAACTCGCTGTTTTTTACTTTCGCCAAAGTCGGGAACGCCTCGTCCAACGTTTTAGATAAAATCTTTCTCGGATCGAACTCGACTGATTTCTGTTTTGTTTCTTTTCCGCTACTATCGCCGCTCCCGCCACCGCCGACGATTCGGATCGTTACAACACGTTTACTTGATTGAGCCGCCATAATTCACCGCCTTATTTTGCGAAAGATATAGATACTATCGGCAAGTCGCCCAATGAGCCTTCGGAGTTAAAAGATATAAGTTTCATATCTACAGTCATTGCAAGCATATTGCCGAAATGTACTACAATCTTGAATTTTTTATCTATATTTGCATGCGGAGTAGCGTCCTTTTGAGCAAGTTGTACAAGTTTTAAACAGTCTTTAATAAGTTGACTGTTGTTGAAAAGATACGTCGATAACCCGCAAGAAAATGAGCCTATTCTCGCTATAGAATCCGCAATGTCGTGCGTTCCATAAAACGCCTGACTGTCAACGTCATTATTAAACTGACAGTAATTTGTTATTGCATTTACTTGTTCGGGCGGTTGTTCATTGCCATCTTTGTCTGTGTATATATACTCAAAACTTATCCTTGCAATGTCTTTAGCAATAACGAACGTGCCGCTCATAGCCATAACAGCGGCAAAACCCTCGTATATTTCATTGAAGTTCAATATAACCGAGGGTGTTTCGTATATCTGCTGAATGTAATCTGTTTGCTCTAAGTTGTATTTCTGTGCGTAATCCGACAACAATTTTTGGCAAACAAAGCAGTGGTTATGCTCGGAAATCGCAGTAACGGTAAAACTTAATACAGTCTGCCCGAAAAACGTTGTCGCCGGCGCGAACTTCACAACAATATAAATGCGATTTCTATAACCCTCTTTCTTTTCGAGGAACTGCATTTCGTTCGTAACCTCGATATCGTAACCGTCGTAAAACGGATCGGTCATTACGTTCGCGATATTGTTACGTATCATTTCTACAAGTGCATTATAATCCAAACCTGCCATTTCACTCAACCTTTGCCTTTATTCTTGATAAACTCAGCCATTCCTGAATAGATTCCTGAATACACCGATCTACATAATTCTTATGCCGTCCGCTGAACCCGCCGCTTAAATCGACTTCGTTTGCGTAACTGCCGTTGCCTGTATGAACAACTACGCCTTTACGCCGATATAGCGGAATGTCGTATATCTCTGCGGGAATATTTATATCGTACCCGCTCTGAGATTCGCTACTGTATTTCGTTATGGATATTGTATTTGCGAGGTTTCCGGACAAACGAACAACGGAAAACTCTGCTTTCAAATTTTTTACAATAATCCGCGCGAGTTTGAGTTTTTCTTTATCCCAATCAATCTCGTCCATAGCCTATCAGCCGCGTAAACTCAAGTAAGTTGTGCGACTGCTCCCATAATTCATATATTGATTTTGCTTTTTTATCGGCGATTCCTGAATTCCGTCTACACGATATATGTCATCGCCGATTTTTACGATATCGTTTTGTTTTATCGCAACAGGGCTTCTCAGATTATCGCCTGTAACTAACGTGATTGTTTTCTGCGTAGCCATAAACGCGCTTTCGACTATCTGATTGTCGCTTGTGTACGAATTGACTTCTTTAGCAAAAAACGTTCCGTTCGGAGTACGTTGATAGCAAATTTGGTCTGCGGGAATTATTTCTCTTTTATCCACAGACCACCATTCGCACTCTATAAACATATCTCTTCTGCTGTTCCAAAGGTCAAGCATTGTTATTCCCCTTTAGACTTCGCTAAATGTTCTTTTATATTCTTTGCAATCTTCCCAAGCCCGAGCGACATTTCTTCGATTTTGTTCTCGTAAGTCCATCTCGGAATCGGGTTTATCGCAGTTGCGGGAATCTCTAACAGAAACACCACAACTAAGAACTGAAATAATTCTTTCTGAATACTCCCGACAAAGTTTACTACGACAATCGCAATAAGTAAAGGAATAAACACTTTCGTAATCGCGTCTATAGCCCGCGTCCATACGGAAAACATCATTCCTTTTCGGATTGCTTTCAACGTCTTAAGGAAAAATATCGTAATAAACAATATCGCAACGATTCCCCACCCGCCTATCACTACGGGCTTGTTTGCGTTCGGATTAAACAAATCAAACCGCCATACAAGGAATATAAACGGTAAAACGCCGCCAATAAATATATATAAGCAGAGCCTGAAAATAAACTCCTTAACCGTCATTTTCGACGGCTGAGTCTGCGTGTTCTGTGGATTCTGAGGTGTGTTCTGATTCGGCGTTTCCGTCGTCACCACTGCCGGCGGTGTCTGCTGATTGTTCGACATTTTTGGCTCTCTCCTTTTCGTTTATGAATTCCAAAATGTATTTATCGATTTCGGCTTCATTGTCGAACTGCTCGATAACTTCGGGACGGTTCTCCATTGTTATAAAGAATTCGTTTATACATTCTGTTTTCTGAATAACGTGCGATTGTCTGTATTCATACTCCATAAAGTATTTCGCGTTTGCGTACTTCATAGATCCGAACGCCAACCACAACAGTATCTGCAACGTGTTCCATATCATATTCGCAAGAATCTGCTCGGAAAATATCGGCTTCAGCATATATAAACCACAGACTATACCGATTGCTATTTTGTAAACCATATCGGACGTGTTTACAATCAACGAGTAATCTTTTTCCGATTTGCCGAATCTGCCGAACGGCTTTCCGAACAGCGACTTATCTTTATTGCTATCGCTCAGAAGATCGCTCGAATACAACTTTTCTATTTTAGCCGATTTCGCGCGTTCTAACTGCTTTTTCTGCTCTTCCGATAGTCTTTCCGGGTGTTCGTCGTAATACCCGAATTTAAAGCCTTTCCACGACAATCCTGCCGTCAATACGATATCTTTTTTCTTTGCTTCAAGATCGATTGAGTTTTTGTACTCGCACCAAGCCTGAAGTTTATCGAAGTATTTTGTGGATTTGGATTTTGCTTCTCCGTAGGCTTTCATAGACGCTTCAAACAACTCGCTTCTGCGCCCGTCTTTTATGCCCATTGAGTTCATACTTGTAGATATCACAACACCGATAATTATCGATAATCCGATACTGCCGAGAATTTCCAAAACCGTCGTATCTCTTTTCGACAAAGAGAAAAAGCCTTGAAAAATATACACGGCAGATACCGCAATTATCAGTAATTTCTGTATGTTATCTCTTAGTTTATCGATGAATTTCTTTTTCTTCCCGACAAACACTGTGCCGGGATCTTTTCCGTCGTTCTTCTCAATTCCACCCATACTGTTTTAACCTCTTAATATCTTCCTTCCAAATCGTGCTTTTCGTCCGTTTTAACCTCTGCGGAGGTGTCCGTTCCGATTGCCTGATTCTTTGCCTCGAGTTCTTCAATTAAATCGAGTTTATCCTGTTTTGCTTTTTCTGCGTCAGCCATTTCCGCATGGACAATCTTCTTTACTTCATCTGCCAAACTCTCTGCTTTTTTAGACTTAGACGAAAGTTCCTGTATAATAGCAAGACGGGCTTCAGGCGTGTTTTCCTGCCCCAAAACCATACAACGAGCCATTGACTGACACGTTTCGGAAATGTCGTTTATACTCGTACTGAGCGCGTCAAACGACGGTCCGAACTGCTCGCTAAGGAACGCGGATATACCTTTTGCAACTTCGCTCTTGGTAGCCGCGTCGACTGCTTCGGAAATCTCCTGCGCGGTCTGTGCTTTTATCTTTTTGGATTTCAGCAACGTAATGCAGAACCCGCTACCCATAAACAACGAAATCGCCCAACTTATAAGCATCAATAAGTTTTTCAGAGAGAATATATCTTCAAAGTTGCCGTTCTTTGCGTCCTCGATAAGTCCCAAAATATACGAAACTTCGGATTGACTTATCTCAAATTCGGCAGAAACTTTGTTCTCGCCCTCTATCATTGCAAACGTATAAATTCCGTCGGCATTCGCAACGAGTGCAGTGCCGTTGACCGTTATACTCTTTAATTTAAATAACGAATACGGTTTCGCGTAAACAGTTACAATATCGCCGACGTTGCCCGATTCTTTATCGACTATAACATCTCCGTACTGAGCGGCGGTCACTATTACTTTGCAGGGAAGTTCCACAACTTCGCTCTCCAAAATACTTTCCGATTCGCTTACAGATTCGGATTCGATTATGCTTTCTTCTGCCGGCGGAACGTTATCTTCCGCGTGTGCAACTCTCGGAGAACCGGTTAAGAATATGCAGTTCCCGACTAAAGCGAATAACATCGCCATTGAAGCAAAAAACAAACTACGTTTTTTCATAAAATTTATTCTCCTGAAACGCAAGATTTTTTTACAAGGTCAAGAATTTTAGCGTTCGTTTCTTTGTAAGTTTCATAAAACTTAGCCTGTTCTTCCCTCGATTTGGTCTGAAAATCCGCAAAAGACTGTATTAAATCCCCTACGGTTTTACTTATTTCGGTCTGAGTTTCCTTTACGCGTTCCTCGGTGTCGAGAATCGTTTTTTCAAGTTCGGATATTTTTGCATTCTGAACCGCAAGGAGGTTCTCGCGTGAGGTTACATAATATCTTCCTCTTTGAGCATTATACATAATAACGTGTCCCTCTCCGTAACTCTGAAGCGGCATCGGCGCGTCCACTTCTATCAATAATTTTTGTATCATAATACACCTTTAATTTCATTATATCACATTTTCAAAAAAAATCAATAAAAAAAGGCAAAGTTTTCCCTTGCCTTTCAAAAAAATTACTTGCCAAGCAAATTTTCGAGATTTTTAGAGTATTTCCCAACCTCGGTGTCTATCTTGTTGTGCATATAACTCTTGTAATTCTCGTTATCGCTTTTCAAAGTATTTATTGCCGCAAGTACGTTCTTTTTCCCGTATTTACCGATAAGAGCCTTAAGTTCCGTAACAACGTTCGCTTTGTCCTCTTCGTCCCAATATCTGCCAAACGAGTGCATTGCGCCCGAATTGTCTATCAGATCCGAATACGCTTTATCCGCATTGTCCGCGCTGAGTTCGACCTCATCGTCGAGTTCGTCGCCCACACTCTGCTCATACATTCCCAAGGCGGTCATCGTGTCTTTATTGCGTCTGTCGATATCACGCTCAAGATCACCGAACTTCGCTTTGTATTTCGCAACCGCGTCCGCCGCGTACTTGCTTCTGCTGTCGTTATCATACATTTTGAAATAATCCGCGTTCTTTCTCGCCCGCGTCATATTCCTTTTCTTATCCGCAAGGAAATCCGAAAACGACATATCTTCGATTTCGTCCTCGTCGATAAGCCCGTCCATATCTTTTGTGATATCGTCGAGATTATACGTAATAGTCGTAACGTCGCCGTCAGAATCGGCTATATCAGCCGAAATCACCGAATCGACAACACTTGCATCGTCAAGACTTAAATCGTCGGTTACAGCGGGCGTTTCGGGCGTTTCTTCAACGGCGGGAGCAGGGATAGCATAATAATCTTCGACAAGTCTGTCGATATCGGCTTGCGGTTGCATTTTACGCATTGCTTGCAATACTTTCAATGCCTTTTCATCGCCGTTTTTTGCCGCGTTACGTATCTCTGCAAATTTCTTGTTATTGATAAACGCCATATCTTATTCCTTCTTTTCTTTATCTTCGTCGGTAATAACTATTCCATCGCCCTGCGGTCCATACATGCAGACAGGTCCGCAATCTTTGAGTCCGAACATTCTCTGCATTTCGATAGACTCCATAACTTCTTCATGCTGTTCAACGGCTTTCTTAAGGTCCTGCAAGTCAGTTAAATGTCTTGTTTCGTCGTTATAAATTCTGCCAAACAAATCAACCACACGCGGTGAATCCTGCATTTTTTCAATACCTTTATGATACCCGTCGATCGCTTCGATTTCATCTTCGATAAGTTTATCGATATAGTCCAACATTTCCTGCTTTTTCATAATTATTTCTCCTTAATTCCAAACATTTTATTGATTTCAGATTGAGTTAATTCTTTTACGACAGGCTTTTTCTTGAAAACTTTATCGATTTTCTTCTTGCCCGTGATTTGTTTTGTGGTTAATTCTATGTTGTTTCCGCCGTCCATAAGTCACCTCAAAGCCCAAACATTTTCATCGCGTTATCTTCTTGATCTTCTATCTCAAAAGAAGATTCTTCTGCCTCTTTTATTGCTTGTTTATATTCCTTATAGGAAATTACCGCTTCCATTGGAGCGTTTTCCGTCAATACAATTTCGTCTGTTTCAGGATCTCGCGTCCACCAGTTTTTGTTTTGCATAAACATTGGAATTTTTCCAACTACCATCTTATTTTACCCCCTGATTTATTAAATATTTTTCCATTGCTTTCGCAATAGGTGTAGGCTTACCGCAAGTAAGAGAACAGAACGTTTCTGCCAACCACTCATGCGAATTTTCTGAAGCATACCAAGATACCGAATCTTTAAATTCATTATAACTTAATTCCGAATTCGGATTATCTTGCTTGTAAATGTCATAAATATCTTTTCGACATTTATCCATAAAATCATTTAATGGTTTTTTAAATCTATATTTATACTGTTTTTCAGAAAGTACTCCCACAAATGCGTCTTTTACTTTACAACCCCGATCATCATCTATCGGTCCATTAAGTTTTATCATTTTATCGATAAATAACGAATCGAATATAATATGACCGATTTCGTGAGAAGTTTCAGCACAAGAAGCGTATTCTTCTGCAATCTTAACTTTTGCCCCTATACTGCTTTCGTCCATAACGCGCTGTTTTACAGAATCGTAAGACTGAAAATATTTTGATTGAAACTGCAAACTTCTATTGCCAAAAAATAAAAGGTCGTTATCATTTTTCATTAATGAACTTGTAACCTGAGCAATAGTAGACGACTTATCTTTAAAAGTTTCTATACGCATATTAGTTACTTTTGCAGAATAAGTAGACAACAAAGATTTTATTTGCCTAAAGTTAGAACAAGTCAATTTCAAATCATGATTAAAAACTTCTGTATAACCTTGGGGAACTTCTATCCAAAGATTGTTTTTTAAATAATCCTTGCAATCGTTAATTTCGTCCAAAAGTTCCTGATTTGTCATGTCGTCAACTGACTTAGGTTGACTTTCTTTTTGTTTTATAGCAGAATCAACCTCATTCCAAAAATCCGAAAAATCTTCGTCATCGGAAGCAAACAGCGATCCTAAATCAGATTCTTTAACCAAATCTTCTTTATCACTTTGCCCGCCGCCCGTAGAAGAAGTGAACTGTCCTGTACCCTCGTCGTGATAAGGATTACCTTGCGTGTTATCTGATTTTATAGCCACAGCACACCTCGTTAAGCGTTTTCATTCTTTTTTCTTTCGATTTCTTTCGTGATATCGGCTTTTATATCCTCATACGGAATACCTATCGCAACTCTGTCTGCGACACCGTAAGGCGATAATTTTACGCCGTTGTCCGAAGCATACTGATATAAATCCCGAGCCGCTTTGCTTTGAGCAAATAATTCTTTCGCTCCCTTCTTTGCAAGTTCTACATCGGGATTACCGCTTTTCTCAAGTTCGGTCACAGATGCTTCCTTTACTTCGGGTTTCTTTTCTTCTTTTTTTGCATATTTAAAATTACTCTTTAGGTCGCCCGATTCATTACGTTTTTTAAATTCGTTTAAAATTTCTTCTGCGGTAAGAGCCTTTAACAAACCCTCATAACCTATTTCTTTTGCGGCTTTTTCTTTCTGTGAATATGCGCCGGTTTTGCCTTTTGTTTCTTCCGTAAGATTTCTGAAGCCGCCCTCTTTTTCGGAATAATTCTTATAGTTATTTACGAGTTCCTGTATACTCATATTTATTCCCGCAAGATAGCGTTTACCTTCGTCGCCGATAATAACCGAATCGGACTTAACCGCATACGTCAGTTTAACACCACGCAAAAACGGCGGAACCGTCCAACCCCTCGACGGTCCGTACTCCAAAGGCTTCGCGTTCGCCGCGTTGTACGTAAACTTTCCGTCATCATCTCGCGGTTGCATTTTGCGATTCGCCGCAACCCATTCTTTCGACGGTGCTTTCTCGCCCGCTTTCAAAGGTGTTCCACCGCCCGGGGCTTCCTGATACGATCCGATCGCTTGTTTATTTTTACCTAATATAGCCTCGCCGACATTCGGCTTTTTCGTGTCTGCCATATCCACACCGCCTAAAAATATTTTTATTCATTCTTATGATACAACAAAATTATGAGTTTTGCAAGCGTTTTAGAAATATTTTTCATAAAAAGCAAAAAATCCCGTTTTACAACGAGATTTCCTACCTGATGTCGGAGTCAAAATTTGTTTATGCCAAAAATACTGCGAATGGTTGCGGAAGCCGGATTTGAACCAGCAATTTCATGGTTATGAGCCATGCGAGATTCCGGGTTTCTCTATTCCGCGATAAAGACCCTGCGTGGTACGCATTGTAAAGAGGCGTGCGGGGTACATACCTGTCAACCCCACCACTTATATCCCGCATATGGGTCAGCGGCAAAAATGAAAAGTTTTTCGGTTGTCGTCCTTAACCGAGGATCACAATCGTTTGTGTGGGAAATTACTCCACACCAACAATAGCCAACCAATGACAACTTGCATTTCTGTTTTATCGCGCGCCGCAAGTCGGCATTACGCTCTGCTCTTCCGAGGAAAACTTTTCAAAACCCGTTTTGTCTGCCTTAACGGAACAAGACATAACAACCTTACGCCTAACCGAAGTAGTTGCCTTGATGAGTGCCGACTTGTGCGCACGATCTCAAACTCCGCTTTCTCTTCCTTCTTCCCCGAGCCATGAAAGTATGCTCGGCATAATGGCAGGCAATGCTGGTAACGCTCCAACGTAAAACGAGTCAAAGTCGGTTGCACTGCTTTTGTGCTAATTGCCTATGTTGCGTTTGAGTTTGCACCTCGCTTACGAATAAACGCCAATCCGACAGACAATACTACCAACCTAATATCTGTATAGTGAACACTCTTACGACGTGTTTGCCGATTGATTCGCTTTCCTTGCTATCGGGGAACCAATAAATCCGCGCAAGTGGCGGAAGATATAGGTGTCGATCCTATTCGCCCTTTATAAGGACCTATTAGTTTAGCAAACTAACCTCTTTGCCATCATTGAGTAATCTTCCGTAAAAAGGGTTTTGTTTTCCGAGTTCCCCTACGCAATTTGAACCCGAATAAAGGCAGAACCCTTTAACTGCCTGTTGGTGCCGTATCGCTCGTTGCTCCGAGCATATACAGCATATCGTCACGCCGCCGCGTCAGAAAGGTTTTAATGATTGGAGAATTACTGTTATAAACGAACGAGTACGCAAGAAAAATTTAAGCAAAAGGGCAAAAAACTTGCGTCAGTAATCAAGAACGCGACGGCGCGAGTAAGGGGGAATGGGAAACGGAAAATATGCGAAAATCCATTTCCTAAGCATATATTATCACAACCTTAAAATCTTGTCAAGTGTTTTCTAAAAAGATTTTAAAAATTATTTTTAAAAAAAGGCTACCAAACCTTTTCGGAATGATAGCCTTTTTGTGTCAAATTGTTGCTTAATTACGATTAGGAAACAGGATAAGGAATAACTTCGTTGCTTATAATCTTCTTGTCGGAAGTTATAGCATAGAATTTCGTTCCTTTAGTCTTTATCTGATCGCCGACTTTTGCAAGTACGGGAGAAGTCAACGTTCCGCTCGAATCCGTTCCCGACGCTACGAAGCAAAGTACGTTCGGAGGCGTGGTCGTAATTTTAGTAATTACAGGGGTCGTCGTCGCACCGTCTGTTTCGATCTCAAGTTTTACGATAGGAACTTCTGCGGCTTCGGGAGTCGAAGAAATGCTTGCGTAGATACCGTATTTCTTGTTGTCGAGTACGAATACGTCGTAATACATACGTGCATAAATCGTGTAACCGTCGAATCCGTTACCGGCAAGGTTCATTTCGCCGCTTACGATTTTCAACTGCTCGAATTTCTTAACGTGTATTACTGCGGATTTCGCTACTGCAAGGAAGTTAATCGCCGCAGAACCGTTTTCCCAGCCGTAACCGCCTTCGTATGCTTTGAAGCCCGTATGAAGCCTCTGCGGAGATACCGTGATAATATCTCTGCCTTCGTAGTTCGTAATCTTGTAATTGACTTTTCTGTCTTTTACGTCCTCGCCGAGGAATCTTCTTAATTCATCGGTTTCGCGAAGTGCTTTCATAAACGCCGGCGACGCGAAAATAACCTGATCGGTTGCGGGAACTTCGTTTTCCTCGAAATACAGGAACGCGCTGTTCAATGCCGCAAGAGGTTTTTTGTTTGTGAGATCGATTGTTTCTTTTACAACCTTACCCGCATTCGCCGCAATCGTAGAAAGCGTATATGCGTCGTTTTCGGGGACCATAACGGTTCTCATAAATTCGGATGCCGTAAGCGATACCACATCGCCGCCCGCTTCCTCGTTATCGAAATATTCAATGGGGATAGCCGCCGCTCTGTCCATCTTAAGGGTTCTTTCTTCCCATTCGACTTTCGCGCTCGTCTGCTTATATCCGAATCCCGCAGAGCCATAATAATTGCCCGAGGGTTCGTCGATTCTTAAATCGCCGTAACCACCCGCGTTGTTGTTTCTCGAATAACTGTTAAGTCCGCCCGTCTGGAATTTTCTGATCTTAACGGTCTTTCCACCCATAAATTCCATAAACGCGTTGGGGACGTCCAAAACCGCCGTAACCGATTCCTGTTTGTAAACTTCGTCGAACGCTTTGGTGCTATACTTGGTAATAAGTTCTATATTGTTACCGGGCATATAGGTTTTCTCCTAAAAAAATAAATTTTTTAGTCCAAACCGAATATTTTCCTCGCCTTTTTAGTCGCTTCCTCGTCGGACTCTTCCTCGTCCTTTTTATCGGATTCGGTGTCCGTTTCGTCCGATTTTTCATCGGGTTTTTCGTCAGGATCGTCGCCGTACTCTTTCGCTTTTTCGACTTCTTCGTCGGTCACGCCTTCCGCTTTTTCGCTTTCGTCGTCGGTTTCCCAACCTTTCGTCTTTTGATCTTCCGGAGTCATCTGCTTGAATTCGTCCGTAAGTTCATATCCGAGTACGTTTACAAGTGCGCCGAGTTGCTCTACGTCGATTTTGTCGTCTTGGAACATTCTGTACAGCGTTCCGAGTATCGCATTATCGTCCGCGCCCTGCGCTCTCATTTCGTCAAATGCTTTCTTAGCCTCATCGATAGTCATAATTCACTTTTCTCCTTTTGGATAATCCACAGAAAAATTTACAGCCCGAACATCGAGAGAATTTTCTTCTCTTCGGAAACTTCGGGCGATTCGTTTTCGCCGTTTTCAGTGCCTAACCGTCTGAGCGGCGACATCTTGCTTTCCGTCGCGTCCGGTTTCTGCGTCGGCGTGTTCTTCAGTTGCTCGCCCAATTCAGGGCTAAACGGTTTCTTTTCCGTTTCAACTGCCACACTCGCTCCTCGCCATTCCGGATGCGTCGCCAATTCTGCGGTAATGTTTTCCTGAGAAACCTCAAGACCTTTCGTGCCAAGAATCGCTTTAACGTCGTCCCAACGTTCGGGAACTATGTTCGTTCTGAGTAAAGCGTTTTCGGCTCTGACTTCTCTGACCGAATTGCCCTGCGCGGCATATTCTTCGTTCAGATCGTCATACGTTTGTCCTTTGCCGAATATTCCGTTCAACTCGTTCTCGTCAGCCACACCATATCGCGCAAACAATTCTTTCAAAGCCGACGCTCTGCCTTCTTCTCTTGCCTTGCCTGCCAATTTATTGACCTGCGACTGCGTGAATATCGCCTTTTCGACTTCCGGCGCAGGCGTTTCTGTCTGCACTGTGTCTTGCGAGTTTTCACTTGCGTTCATGGTTACGGAATTTTCTGCGCCGCTTTTTTCTTCAGCCGACATATCGACGGACGGCTCTTCGGTTTTGACTTCGATGTCCTCTTTCGTTCCGTCGGATTCCTGCCCAGCAGTAAGGGTATCTGCATTGTTTTCGGTAGCGGCTACCTCCTCGTCCGTTTGCGAGTTGTCTTTTACGAATAAATCGCTAAGTTCTTTTTCGCTTTCGGATTCGGGTTTCTTTACCTCTTCTTTGATTTCATTCTGCATTCGGAATTTTACCTCTCTCCTTGAGTTAATATGCCCGACTTTCAGGCAGTCGGTATGCCTTTTCGTCTACATAATACCACACTATTTTCTTTTTGTAAAGAGTTTTTACGAAAAATTTCAAATAATTTTTGTTTTTCCCCTTTTACCCCGTTTTCGTATCGCGGAAAGCGGAAAGAAATATCCACAATAAAGATTTGAAATTTTTTGATTGCTTTGTTGCTTTGCTCATTTGTTTTTGTTCATTTGTTTACTTTGTTTCGATCGTTTTGTGGATTTTCAGTTCAAAACTTTGCGTTTTGCCACTTTTCGGTATTTTTAGTCACATTTTCACCGCTTCTTCATAATTCAATACCGCGTTTTAAATTTAAGTGCAGTTTTCACATTTCTTAAAATCTTCGATAATTCCTTGACTTTCGCCTCGTAAATTTCAATTTTTCGCGTAAAAAATACCTAATTTTACTATTCTTTCCTATAAATTTCTTTTTCATTTTTCATGTATATTTTATATAAATTATAAATTTTTTATGTAAAAAAGGGGTACATCCACGCCAAAATATACGATAATTACAGCGAAATTTTGCGATTTTAAAAACTGCACTTAAAATTGTTTTATTCCTCTTTTATCACTCTACTATCACAATTCTCTTTTGCTCATTTTAAAATTTGTACACTTTATTATATAATGCCGCTTACAAAAAAAATTAGTCGGATTGAATTGCTTTGTGTTGGTTTATCAAAAACTGCCTAAGTTTGGTTTGGATTATTTTAAAAACTGCCTAAGGTCGCTCTGAACTCGTAAGGGATGATTCACTTAACACACTCCTGCAAAATACCTTTCGCCCACCACCCCCACCCTGTTTTGCTTGTGGAACTTCGGCGAGGGGCGGGGCGGAGCGTTCATAAAAGATATATGTTGCCCGTGCCTATATACGCGTACATCCGGGCGAGTACGCGACAAATATATAAAAATAAATTTTAAAAAGTTGTTAAAAATAGTTGACAATATTATCAATATATAGTATAATATAATCAGAAAAAAGAAAGGGCGAGCCAATGCGAACGGCTTGCAATGGTGATTGAGATGCATATTTCTTTAAGTAATAGTAAACTCGGGGACAAAATCCCTTCGTTTAACCTTCCCGCGATCGTAACTTGTAGATGCGATGCGCCTTGTAAAAAAAATTGCTATGCTTGCCGGGGAAATTGGCTTTATGGCAACGTTCAGCAATCTTTAAAAAACAATTTAAACGAGTTTATAAACAACCCCGAAAAACTCGAAAAAGACGTTACCAAATGGATTAACAACGGCGATATTGTTTATCGTTTTTTCCGTTGGTTTTCTTCGGGCGATATCGTCAATAAAAAGTTTTTTGAAATGATGGTAAACATCGCGAAAAATTCACCCGATACAAAATTTTTAGCGTTTACTAAAAAATTTGAAATCGTCAACGAGTTTATCGCGAACGGCGGAAACGTTCCCGACAATTTGCATATCGTTTTCAGTGGTTGGGGAAAATCGTTTAAAATCGATAATCCGTATAATTTCCCGATTGCATATGTAGAGTTAAAAGATCCCGCCGAAAACAACATCCCTGAATTTGCGATCCCTTGTCAAGGCTCTTGCAAGTCTTGCAAAAGTTGTTGGAGCCTGAGAGAGGGGCAAGCGGTTTACTTTAAATTACATTAAAAGCGAACGCCCGAAAAGGGCGTTTTCTTTTTATCTTCGAGTAGCCGTGCTAAATATCCGGATATCAGACAATAAAAATATTTTTTAAAACTTACGAAAAATAGTTGACAATGCTATTTATATATGATATACTATATACAGATAAAGCCGAAAGGCAAAAGAGAGGTTTATATTATGGAATTACAAAAAGTTATCGAAAAGGCAAAAAACATTAAAAAAGGCGCGTTTGTTTGCATAGAGTATTACGCAAACCCCTATACGCTGGCGGCGGGGAAAGATAAAAACATTGTCAAAAAGTGTAAAGGCGTTTACCGCTTAGGAATAAATTACTCCCACCTGAAAGCGAACGTAAACAAGGAAACGGGCGGACTTAATGGCAAGGTATGGAAAGACGGCGACGTTAATTATATTTTACAGTCAGAGAAAACGGGCGAATATATGTTGCGAGTTTACACAACGCATACGGCAACGCGTTCGGAATGGACGATAAACGGCGAGAAAACAACGAAAGCGGAACTTGTCGAACAGAAACTCGTCAGCGATAGAAAAAGCAGTCAAACGGCTTGTTTTGACATTAAAATATCGAATATAATAGCAATCGGATAAAATCGAAAGCCGCTCGAAAGGGCGGTTTTCTTTTGCCTTCCGTAAACCGTGCTAAAAACTTCGGCGAGAGAATAAACCGAACGGAAGAACCACAAAACACCACCCGCAGTTTTTCTTGTGGGTATTACGTCAGAGCAGAACAGATGCGAGCCGTGCAAATCCCCGGAATGCAGAGTAAGTCAAAAAATAATTTAAAAAAATTAAAAAAAGTTTTAAAAAGTACTTGACAACGCTATCTATATATGGTATAATGTACTTGCAAGTGGACGGAAAGCCATTGCAAAGGAGATTATATGTTATGGAAAACAAACAAAACATTATTGACGAGGACGTTCAGGCAAGGTTAGATTTACTCGATGCAATCATTGATAGCAAATGCGAATACGACGGCGCAAAACAAACTGCTCAATGGTTAGTAGAAGAGTTTGGGATTTCTATCCCTCAATTAAAAAAATGGGGCTTTGATACTCCGATATATGATGACGAAGATGAAGAAAACGAAGATCGCGGAACTGACGATGGCGAAAGGGAATATCGCTCGATATTAAACGAGCAAGCAAATAAATGGAATGCGGAGGTAAACAGAAAATGAGAAAGGCATTATACGGCGAAAATTACATGGGTAAAAGACGCTTTACAGTCGATATTATAAAGCCATTAGCAAGGCAAGCAGGCTTTACTGATTGCGATTATATCTTTGACGGTGATGAAGAATATTTACACGTCACCTGCGAGAATGACTCGTTTAAAATCTGCGTAACGGCAGATAGTTGCGTGGCAATGGTTAAGGACTTTTTACAAGGCATACAAGGTAAATAATAAGAGCAAACGGAGCGGAAATCGTTCCGTTTTTCTTTACCCTATATAGCCCGTGCAATCCGTCACCCCGCACCCCGAATCCGCATTACGGCGCATAGCCTTTCCAAAGAAATATCCACAGAAGAAATCCCTTTATCTCCGGACAGTCTTATGCAGTCCGTGCTAACCGGTAGTCGTTCACGGGCGGACGTTTTAGAATAAAAATTTTTAAAATATTTCGGTTAAACAGTTGACAACGCTATCTATATATGGTATAATGTAACCATAAAAGAAAGGAGATTTATATTGATGACAGAATTTAAAGATATTAACTTGTTAGAACTCGGACATATTGACGAAAACAAAACGTTCAAATTGCCGGAAGATGATATCGAAAGATCCCTTATGGATTTTATAAAGCAATATCCCTATGTTGTATTACATCAGGGTGTATGGGCAACAGGCGAGAAGGTCAAACCGAATTACGCGATACAAGTCGCAAATAAAAGCGGCTGGGGAGCAACGGTTAAACTCTCTTATAATAACGAATGGATGGATGGAGAATTAAACGGAAAATCTGAAATCCATTTTTATATCCCGTCAGCAAGCGAAATGCTTTGATTGTATAAATATACATAAAGGAAGTAAAACGCAATGGATCGTAAATTCTTAGATTATGGCAACAAGCAACCATTTCCGAGCATAAAGGGAATATTAATAAACTTAGCGTTATGGGCATTTATCGCGGGCTTTTTCGCCCTCGGTATGCTCATAAACGGGAATCTATAAGGGGGTGAGATAATGGACGAAAAGCAACGCGAATTGTATTACGGATTATACCGCAGAATGTACGCGTTCGGAACGCTCTCGCTGAGTCAGTTAAAGGCAATCTACACGGATAACGCGAACAACGAAAGCAAGTTTGCGGCGGCGGGTGATAACGCTTACGAATCGTTTAAAGCGAGCCAAAGCGCACTGCTCGAAGTGATTCAGAAAATCGAAAACGAGATGTTTTGAGAGCAACAGAAAAGGACGGATTTCCCGCCGTCCTTTATTACTCTGTATTGATATGAGTTGCACGGCTCGCGGTATACATTCTGTAACGTTCCGATATGTAATTCTCTACATAAAAACGCCCGTGAATACCCCTACAAAACAGATACATCCCGCACGGACTTACCCCTACAAAATAGATACATCGCCCCGCAAAATCCCGCATAAATTCTAAGGTTTTCTATTTTGTGCGTCGCTTGCGGTCGAAGGCTTGCACGGGTATTCGGTCGTACAGTTTTTGATACACTTCTTTTCGGAAATTATAGTAGTCCTGCTCGCTTGTAATCCGCTTTGGCTTGACTTCCGCGTATGTCTGAACGAGCAAATTCTGCGGAGTATTTAGCACGGCTGTGGTAGGAATCGGGATAAGCCGATGACCGCAGTACGGTCTTACAGTCAGCCAATACGGTTTCCCCATAACTTCCTGAACCGTCATAATATGTCGCAGTTCAATGTAACTTAGCACGGACAGCCACAGTTCAGGTTTTACCCGCGAACGCCAATTTTTATCGACGTAAATTTTGCCTTGCAGATCGCGGTGATCGCTCGCCGCATTTGGGTGCGTTGTGCAAATAAAGAATATAAATCCCCTATCAAACGCACGGCGAACGGCGTCTTTTTTGACCTCGATTCGCGTACTCTCGGAAGCCCTTTTGCAGGCATAAAATATCCGATTGAACGTCGCGGTCTGAGCCAAAATATCCGTCCATTTTCCGCTCTCGGTTGCTCTTTTAGTAGCACGGTAGACTTGCATAACAGCGTCTAAAATTGCATAATATTCACTTTTCTTTGCATAATTATACATTTTTAACGCACGACTATAGGACTTTTCGAACTCGGATATGCTCGTTTTCCGCTCTATTCCGTCTACTATTGCCTTAAATGCCTCGTCCGTCATCCGCTTGTAGTCTAAAATTGTCAGTGGGTTCTGCTTAATTTTCATTAGAATTTCACCTGATTAGCACGGTTTTACTTAATAAAAACGGACGAAAGACTAATTTTCTCTCGTCCGCCACACTAATTTATGCGTTTTCTTCTGCGCCGATTTCGCCGTTTGCCTCGTTTTCGAGCGTCGGTTCGCCGTTCATTCCGGGTAAATTAGCCCCGCCGCCCGCAATTCCGAGCATTCCCTCGTCACGTGGGCGCGTATGATGTTCGATTAGCCACTGCTTTTCGCGCTCGAATTCGTCCGGAGCCAACGTATCATCGTACAGTTTTGCCATATACATTTCTTCTGAAATGCACTGCGCGTCCAAAGCCGCTCCGAGTTTTTCGAGTTTATTCTCGAACGATGAATCTGCGAACTCGCTGAACTTTACCGATATGTCGTAATCCCGAACGGTTATCTTCTCGCTATCCATTAACTCTTTCGCGCACAGCAACTGCGAACACAGCGATTTCAGGATCAGCGTTTCGCTATCGATTATGCCGTTTCGCGTGAAAATCGTTACTTTTTCTTTCTCGCGCTGTGCCTCGGCGTTGTCTTTCTTCGCTATGTCGATTCCCAACGTCGCCGGCGACATTACACCGTTTATGATTTGTAAGAGTATCTGCACGGCTTGCTCGCTGTACTGCCCGAAGTCGATATTCGGTTGCGTCGTCTGCACGGCTTCGCCTGTACTCGTTCCGTCCGAATTCCGCTGTCCGTTTATTACCGTATACTTTCGGTCATACGCATGCGGCTGTATCGGCATTCCCGTTTTCGGATCCCTCTCGAGATAATCTGCATTGAAGTATTCAACAGGTGTGGATTTTCTCACACTGTTCGATGCTTGCGATAAACACTGATCCAAATCATCAAACAAATCGATTTTGCCTGTGAATATCGATCTGCCGTACCCGCCGACTTTCGATGTATTCGCAAACAATATACAAGGCACTGCGAGCAACAAATTACAATTCGATACTTTCATGTCCTGCAACTCGGCGAACTTCTCTATGCTTTTTAAATCAATTTTTTCGGCGGCGGCTATGTCATCGTCGCTTCCCGATAGTCTGAACAATTCGTATTCAATCGCAAGATAACGGTTATCTTCGTCTTTATCGTATTTTATGCTTCGCGTTTCGGCGAGCATATACTGCTTTCCATCTTCTGCGGTGTAGTAATCTTTAAAAACCACACTCACTATCCGATTGCTCTTATATATAAAGTCGACGTTCTCTGCTCTGTAATATGTCGCGAACGGATAATCCGATATGTCTTTATCCCAACATATTTTATAACAGCCCCAACCCTCGACTAACGTTAGCGGCAACTGTTCTTGTCTGTATACGTCTTTTAGTCGCCCCTCTTCGATTATCTTTCTCAGGTTCGCGTCGACTATGTTCTGTCCGTCGCCGGTCACTTTGGAACTTATCGTCGGAAACCGGCATATTCCCACAAGAGTATCGACTATGTTCCGAGGCTGTCCGCTATGCGTTCTCTTGATATCCGTTTCTGACGACGATATCGCCCAAAAGTAACTTCTCTTGTTCCTCGCATAAAATGGCTCGTAGTTTACCTCGTACATATTCGCGTGGGTATAGTAATTCAGCAGTTCGTCACCGTCCCCGCCGTACCATATATTATATTCGCGTATACGTGTACGTGTAAGCGCGTCATTATTATTTATAAACGTCAGTCGCTCCGGATCGGGCTTTCCGTTCTCTTTCGCTATCCCGCTCCGTCCGAACAACTTCTTCTGAAACCATTCCTTAATCGTCATAAAGTCCTTTGAACCTCTCTTTTTCGGTCATTTTACCTTTATTAATATAAACGCCTTCTCTATACTCAACTTGTCGCATCGATTCTTCATATGGGGTATAAAAAGGGTAGTAAGTTGGGCAATTCGGAATCTGCGCGCGCATTTCCGATTCGTATTTCGTATAATTTAAAAAAAATGGAAACGATATTAACTGATTTGCTTTGGCTCGAGCAAAATCGTGAACGTTTATTGTGGTATATTCTACGAGGAATTTTATCCAAGGATCTTTTTGTGCTGCATTTTGCAATCCCTCATAACTACTCACTCTAATTTTTCCACCGATAAACCAGTCGCATTTTATTAAAAATGGATAATTTTTATTACATTCCTGCTTACTCGGTTTCCACCTTATTGTATAAAAAAATCGGTGTACTTCACCGCTTCGTTTGTAGCCGGTGTTTCACCGATTTTTAAAGGAGTTACTGTACGAACAATAAGAGCGCGCGTAAAATGATTCCGTTCTCCCTGAGAGGCAAGCAATTCCCTTGCAAACCTATCAATCATAATAAAAAACTCTCCTTATTTATTATTATTTTTATCATTATATTTACCCGAACCCAAGTCGTTGATAATAGTAACAGAGGGTTGGGGAGCGACGACGTCGTCGAGTTTCATAAAGTGTTTAATCATGCAAGCCATAGCGGTATTATTCCCGCGCTGAGCGAGATTAGAAATAGCGCGTCTTGCCCAGAGATTAGCGACGCCGATGAGGTTAGCATAGGTATCGTTGAAATTCATATTATAGGCGATATTACAAAACTTATCGAGGTCTGAAGCGGAGCAGTGCAGTAAAAGTGTGAAATCTTTTTTTGGAGTCCACACAGAGCAAAGGTTCTCGAAGTCCTCGAGGGTGAAGTCGAAGTTTTTAATATGCTTATCGGGGCGATTAGGCTTACGGAGCAGGTCCATATAGACCTTGGGTTCGACATCGGACTTATAGCCTTTTTTAGACGAAGCGGTGAAGTCGGGCGAGTCGGGAGCGGGGGGATGATCTTTGACTGTGACGACGTCGGAATCGTTATCGAGGAAATCGTTATCGAAATCGTTATTCGGCATAGAGAAAAGCACCACCTTTGAGAAAAAATATATTAACCGAAAATGGAAAATTCGCAACCCAAAAGAGGCAAAGAATTTACCAAAACGTAGCAAATCGTAACAAACGAAAGAGGGACCACACAGAGCGATTTACCGAGCGAACGCGGTCCAAATCATTGCAACCGAGCGGAAAGCCCGAATTCAAAACGCCTCTCTGAAGCCCTCTTTAGCCCCCTGAGCCTCGTTTACTCTTTTCCTGAAGTCTTTCTCAACCTCGTCGCGAATTCGCCTTGTAACCGCCTTTCTGCCAATCATATCGAGAAACTCGTCGAAATACAAATGGAACCAATTGAGGTCGTGAGAAAGAGCGGCGTTGCGAACGATAACCTGCATATTAGCCGGGAGAGGATTCAAAGCATTGCGAACGAATTCGGGGGCAGAGAATCTATGTTCGGGATTTTTGCGAAAAGTACCGGGAAAGGAATAGACACCGAGAGCCTTATAGACTGCGGCGAGTTTAGGTTGGAGAAAGATTTTGCGTTTCCGTTTTTTATCGAGTCGTTTAGCGAGGTGCAGAACGGTTGGAGTAACGGAAAAAAACTTAAAAACAAGTTTGGGGTAAATGCGATCTGAGCGACCTGAGTTAGCGAACAAATCGGACTGATCGAAAGGGACGCGGGAGTCGTCGTCGTAAGAAGAAGCGGCGAGTCCGAGGAATTTAGAGTTCTCGAAAGCGTCGAAGAAATCGGCTTCGGAGAAATTGAAGCGTTGAAGCCCGCAGCGATGCGGACCTTGGAAGTAAAGGGTAAAGCAACGCAGACGATGGCGATAGGCTATCGAGGGGAAAAAAGCGGGCTGTGTGCGAATACAAGACGCGGGAGCAGCGGCAGACGAATCCGACGCGGTGGCACATAAAGAGAAACCACAATCGGCTAAGAATTGAGAAACTACAGCGGCGTCGAAGTTATCGGAAGATTGCATAGGGGGGAAAGCCTCCGAGGAAAAGTCAAAATTTTACGAAGTAACGAGCGAAGAGCGAAACGCCCGAACTCGTTATTCGCCTCGAGTATAGCACACCGAAACGGGAATGTCAAGAGTTTTTTTGCAAATTTCCGAAAATTTTTTTTGGGGTGCGAGAAAAGCGAACGAGAAAGGACCACACAGCATATCGGGAGCAGACCGAACGCACTCATACGCATGATACGCAACCGAAAGCGAGCCGAAAGAAAAAAAAATCGCAAATTTCGCAGTTTTTTAATTGACAGCCCCGAATTTTTTAAAATATTGCAAACTTTCGACTGACATAATTTTAATTTTTCAAATCATTTCAATTTTAAGTGCAATTTTTAAAATTCTCAAAATCAACTGTATTTATCTTTAATTTTCTTTCTTTTTACCCCTTATTTGGCGTAATAAATTCCTTTTGCGCATAAAACCTTTACATGTATGTATATGGGATCGTATAGGAATTTTATATATTTTATATATTTATTACGCGTGAGAGCGAGCGTTTCATTAGAAATTATCTACGATTTTGCCCTAAAAAAATATACACATAAACTTAAAACTGAGGCTAAAAATAGCCTGTTTAGGCAGTTTTTGTTTAATTTAGTCAGTTTTTAACCTCTCTTAGGCAGTTTCTTTAAGGACAAAAGCCAACTCTTTTTTATATAACTGACTAAAAATCGAGGGGTGGTATGTCAGTGATTTCTCGACATTATTTCAGAGCAAGAAAAACATAGCAAGATATAGATAATTTACAAATTGACAGGCGTTGACAAAAGAGGGGCTTCCTACGCGCGTATGCGTGTGCGCATTATATAATATGAAAGACCGAAAGCCGAAAGCAAAACGCCCGGAAGCCAAAAATTAAAGTAAAAGAAAAACCTGCATAGGAAAATTCCACGCAGATTTTATCAAAAAATAATTAAATTTGGTTTGAAATGTTGCTTAAAAAACGTAGGTCGTTGCAGAAAAATTCATAAATTTCAAAAACTCGTCAGAAAAAATCTACTATATATTGTGGTTTTTTTTTGGGGCAGAATTTTCGTCGTCGGATTTGACGGATTTTGGGGAGTTTTGAGAGGAGATTTCCTGCTCGGTTTTGCTCAGCAAAGTTTTTTGCTCGATATCTTTGTATGCTTTGTAACGGAAATACGGTATGAAAATCGACGCGATGAGTCCGATTTCGAGCAGTCCGCCGATTATAAATATTAATAATATCAGCATACCCGAGGTCCCCTTAATTGAGAGATAGACGTCAGGAGCGTTTGCTTTACTTCGGTAGGCGTCTGCCCGGTCGTTTTGGATATCCGACTCATACTCATTCCGTTCATCCACTGCAGTAGTGTGGGCATTTCCGGATAGACAGGCTCGGAATAAAACGTACCTGCATCTTTGAAATAATTGATAGCAAACGTCGGGAAACTCTCGTTGCCGAATTTGTAAGCCTTGAGAGCGTCTAAAACGCCCGAAAGTGTATAGTCGGCTGTCAGTCCGTATTTCTTTGAAAGAAAGTCCACAAGCCGAAGCCTGCTGACGAGCGGTGTCTTGTAAAACTGTTGAGCGTCGGAACGGGCTTTTGCGGCTTCCGATAACGTATCGAAATACCCGAGTGAGATTTTTTCGCCGCCTAAATGAACGTATGCGCGATACTTGTGCGAATAGTTTTCAAAGGTCACGCCGGTCACGCCGGTTGTATTATTTTTTGCTAATGCCATATGATATTTCCTTTTTTGGTAAAGTAGTTTTCCTTTTTGGGTAAAAGCAAAAGAACCGGAAACGAAATCGTCGCCGGTTAATTGCAAACGTCAGACGTAATAGATAGAATCTTCGCCGAGTAGCGGAATCTTTTCGCCGTTTTTGAGTAGTTTAAATTCCTTACGATATTTCGGTAAAGCGAACCCGAAATCGAGCAGAAGTTGAAACCCGCGACGAGTGGGCTGTTCTTTAAGCGGAGAATCGTCGCTGAAAAGATACTTCTTTTTACAGAGCAGTTTCTTGAGTATGGAGTTTGCTTTCATATCGAGAGCAGAACTTTTTCCGGGGTACCACATATACGCCTGATACGACAGAACGGTGTAAAGCATAGCGGCGTAATCTTTCTTTGTTACGAAGCGAAAAAACATTAATATTCATCCTCCGGCTTATTCGCATACGATTCAAGCGTTTGAAGATACTTTGCGGTATACTCGACGTTGAGATACGAAATTTTATATTTCTTAGCGAGTTCGGTTATCGCGTAAAGAACCTCGTGGGAAGTGCGCGGGATTTCCATATCCTTGAGAACGGCTTCGATTAAGACAGCACCTGTCGAACCCACGCCTTTTATTTTGCGTAGTTCGGCGCGACTGAGTTTTGCAATATCCGAGATATACGTATACCCGGCTTTTTCGAGCGCGTTGATATATCTGTAAGGGAAGCAATGCTCGAAGATTGTATCGTTGAGCGGGTTATCCTGCGCGACAGAATTATAAGCAGGCTCTGTGAGCGGATTTTCGGCAACACAAGGCAAATAAAAGAACCGCTTAAATTCGACTTTGCCGATAGTATCTATTGCCTTATGAAGCCAAACCTGAGCGGCTTGACGCGAACAGGAATATTTCTTACTTATCATAGCGTAAGACCAGCCATCGCGTTCGTGGAGCAAAACGATGTCGACATCTCGGGGCAGAACGCCTGCGGCAGTTGCGGCTTTGTGGAAGTTGGCGGTAAAGTTCTCGGTATCGATTCCGTCGATGGACTTACCGAACAGTTTTAAAATGAGATTATAGGGATAATTAATATTCATTAAGGTATTACCTCTTTTTAATCGATGCAGGTTCAAGCATATCTGTAACAAAGAAACTATATTTTAATATAGCCGTATCAGAAGAGAAATTCGTTAATTCCACTCTTGTAAAACCACATTCAGGACTGTGTATTCTTTTTATAGTTGCGTAAGTCCCACAAAGTGGTGACATAAATGCGGTAAAATACATATCGTCTTTCTTAATGCAAATATCAGCAGGGTAACGAGGATCTACTCCGAACTCGCATTTCATATCATCCCACATGCGAAACCTTACGCGGTCGCCGACTTTGAAGGCATATTCGGTTTTGACTTTTTTGATTCTTTTTAAAAAAACCCACCATCTTCCGTCGCCCAGAGTTGTCCCTTTCTCCCATTGAACAAGAGCGCATCTACCTTCTATAACCCCTTCTTCGTCAAGTTTTATTATTTCGCCGCGAGTGCCTTTAGGTGGGAATTCTGGAATACTTGAAGTTTCTTCTATAAACTCAACGATATCGCCGACTTTGAAAGAATATTTAGGAAATTTGTCAACTTTTTTTAGTCTTTTTACTCTGCACCACCATTCTCCATTTCCGCCGGTTGTTCCCTTTTCCCAGCGAACACGAACACATGGATCTACGGATTTATGGTTGTCAAGTTCCAACACTTCTCCGCGAGTACCTTTTTGGGGGAAATAGATTGAGTCAAATTGGCTGACCTCATCAGAAATATATTCGACGATATCTCCGGGTTTAAAAGGATTTTCAGACCGTTTTGTTTCCTTTTTTATTTCGAGTCTGTCAAAAGCGATTTTCGCGCCCGTTTCAAAATCGAACTTGTCGTCGGGATGACATTTTGCTTCAGAACGGCTCAAGACTTTTCCGTTTTGTTTTAAAACGGCATAAGTAGTCTTTCCGTCGGTTGTTATGTGAATTTCCTGATTAGTTTTCATTGGATTTCCCCTCCTGCTTAAATTTATTAAAATTGAGATAATCGCGTGTCGTATAAGGTGATTTATTTACAGTGATACTTAAACCGAATTCGTTTAAATCAGGAATTACATTATTTATCTTGGTGATCATTTTCTCGACTTCTTCGGTAAGATGCTTTTTATACAAATTTTTCCCGATAATCTCTTTTTCGCAAATCGGACAAGTGCAAAAATATTCCATTTTTATCATTTTATTTCACCTTTACTTGCATTGCTTGTGCAAGTTACCTTATTAGGATTTTTCTGACACCACTGACAAGGACTATCGCCGACGTAAGGTGTTTTGAGATATTTCGGATTATTCGGGCAACTGTCGCAAGGATTTTCATCCGGTGAAAATACCCTTTGACGAATTTCTGCTCCGTCTGAAGTTTTCTTTAAAAGCACATACTTGTCAATGTCGGGAAATTTGTTCTGCGACTGAATATTGTCATTTATTTTCTTGTGTGGTAAATATTGCTCACAGCAAGGGCAAATTACTGCAGAATTTGTCACAATATCCTCATTCTCGTAAGTAAACTCACACCCGCAATTCGGGCAGGTTACTTTAAACATTCTTGTACCGTCTTTGATTATTTTTATCATATCACTCAAACTCAGCCCCGAACGGAGCCTTTGCCTCCTCTTTTCTTTTTTCTTGCTCTGCCTCGTAGTTAATTGCTGAACTCACGATTTCCAAAACCTTTAACAGCGGCGTTTGTGTTTTCTTCGCAAAGTCGCACATTATTGTTTCGACACCTGCGAGAACGGACAATTTACTTCCGGCAAACTTGCATTTGATATTTCCGTCAATGCTTTCAAAATGAATGATTGCGTTTATCAACGGATTTTTCTGAACCTTTCTTAATTTTGACATTGTTATCTCCTTTGATTATATTATACGCTTATTATATAGCGTTGTCAACTAATTTATGCTATTTTATTGTATTTATTTGAGTAAAATGGATATAGCCGTATTTCTTATGAAAATCTTCGAGAGGATGCTCTTGATTATCGCCAAAATCTTTTGGAGCAACTGAAATACATATTCTTTTACAGAACGGCTGAACTTGGTTGTGGACTTCTTGACGAGTTAAGAATTTGCCCTCTCTGACATATTGTCCGTCGCTTCTACGATATGCATCGATGAGCGGGGTAATAGCATATTCGTCTGCATCTTTAAATTGAATTGCCAAAATTTGCGCGTCTAAATTCAGAGCGAGATATCCGAGTTTTCTTGCGACCAAATCGGCTAATTTATTATTGAAATCGTTGGCATTACAAGCCAAAATCAAACCTTCGTAATTCATACCTCAGCCTCTCTTATCCAAAAATATCCTTAAATAGCGATACTTGTTGTTCTGCTAACGCTTTTAACATTTTATTGTTTGATTTTAATTCTTTTTGTAAACGCTCCATAAACTCCTCTCTGGAAATCCCCCATGCTTCTGAGATTTTAGTAATTATAACTAAAATACTAATAACAGAAAGTTCGGCAAGTTCGTCGCAGTGAAATTCTACATGATTTTCAGCATTTTCTCGCTTATAATCCACTTTAACATATGTTGGGATTGTTTCTTTTTTACGCTTTATTTGTTTCCTTACCTTTTCTAAATATTGTTCCTTAGTCATTTTCTTCCTCCAATTTATCTTCTAAATATATAGGTATAGTAAAATTATATATCGCACTTTTAGGATAAAATTTTACGTCAAAATATTGCTTATTATTTAATTCTTTTGTAGTGTATATAGGAACGATTCTCTCCCCCAGTAAATACGCATCTATAAGTCGCGGATCTGTAAGCATTTGTTTATAAAAATGCCAATCCCCAAATTTACGCTGTTTTGCGTCGGAATATTCGCTCATTTTCTTAGTTTTTTCAAGAAGCGGTTCAAATTTCCCAAACTCTTGTTTTTCAAACATTCTTATTATAAATTGTCTTACAGCCTGATGATAAAATTTTGCCGTCCCAATATGATATAAATCTTCTCTTATTTCATTAAAAGATTTTGTTTCTTCCATCTTCAATTAACCTCACTGTCATTTGTTGTGTTTTTTTAAATTTTTTATAATGTGTTTTAAATACCATAGTTGCATATTTAGCCACGAACGAATAAAAGGAAGTCCCGACTTTAAATTGAGATAAATGCTGATAAATTAATAAATAACAATCTCCCATACAATTATCTATGTCAAATCCGTAATGATTAGCGTAAATCCAATTTTTCACACGAAATAGGTGTAAAACACAAGATTTAATTTGCTTTTCGTATATATTAATTTGCTCTTGCGACGGATTAACCATATAACAACGACTTATATATAAATTATCTAATCGACAATTAAACAAATTATTGTCTTTGTGATATACAGTTGCTCTTTTTGTGTAGTTTTCCCCAAATGCTTCATATACAACCTGCGCCAACGGTCGAAACAATCGGGCATTTCCTGATTTTCTGCGTATGTTTATATTGACATAAGGGTATTGATATTGCCTATCCTTTTTTAATGCAATTTTACAATCTTTATTTTTAGCATTTTTTAATCGTCCGAAATTGCTTATTTTATATTCGGCAAAAGGGGGGGCTAAATTTTTCCAAGTTTCTTCCATATTAGTTTATTTTATTTTCTCCAAGATAATCGCAAACCAAATTGCTAAAAACTTCCAACGCCATCTGAGGGCAATTTGCATTTGGACACTTTTCATTCTTAAATCCTATAATGTTTGTAAATTGTAAAGGTTGGTATAGTGTATAAATGGAGAAACCGTCATCGCTATCTATATCTTCGCTATTGTTTTCTAAAAAGTGTTTCGCTTCGACTGATAAATCATTATCAGTTGCTTCGGCATATTCATAATTAAAGCCGTATTGTACTCGCTTATAGACATTTGCAAATACAAGTCGTTTTTCAGGTTGAGCGTGTTTTATTTTATTATCAATTAACTTTAGCCAAAGAGCCATTACTTCGCCGCATGCTTCTTCATAATACCCCCTTTCTTTTAGTTCCTGCCCAATCGCCGGTGTATAATCATTACAATCTTCAATATTAAACTCTTTTATGTTGTGGTGGTCTATGCCGAACTGAACAATACAGTTATGTTTATTTGCAAGTTTTTCTATGTCACATAAAATTTTTAAACATTTTGAATGAAAATAAAATTCCATAATTACTCCTTATCTTATTTGTTTTTTTGTAAGTGATTTAACACAATCTAAATTTATCTGCAAAAGAAATACTTCGCCCTTATCAATAGATCTTATTCTATAAAACCCTATATTGTTTTGCATTATACAATCTTCAACTGTCGCTTTTATGGTTATGTCGTTAGCAATTAACTTATATTCTTTTTTTAAAGTCGATTTTTTAGGGGTATGATTATTTATTTCGCCACTTGTTATAAGTTTGTATACGCGGGCAGGTTCTACTATATCAGATTCCTTTTCAAGAACTATAAAATCACCAATCAATAATGGTAAACTTTCTTCGTTTTTTAAAGTGTTATTTCTGTAAATTCTTATAAGTGTTTTGCCGATACAAACTTCTAAAAATTCATTGGCGTGCATTATTTTTTCTAATTCTGCATTAGTTATATTTAATTCTGTATTGGCTATATTTAATTCTTCTGTTTTAAATTTCATACCTCATTCCCCCAACAATCCCAACCGTCGGCGTACTGACGAGCAAAGAGTTCAATGCGAGGCTTATCGCCAAGCAATTCGACTATACGTTCTCTTGTTTCGTAAGGCTTTTTACTATGTTCTTCGACATGAGAAAAAATTATTGACGATATTGAGTGGCTTTTACGTTCTAAAGTTTTTCCTTTTGTTGCGATTAAGCAGAACTCTGCATTTGACCGAGTGTAGCATCCCATTCCAAAAAATATTTTATCTGATTTTTTACATTTCTTAACCCAAGTAAAAGCAACTGTTTTATAAGTAAACCCCCAAGCCTTTACAAGTTCCAAACCTTCTTGTAAACAAGGTGCTGTAACCCATAAGAAAAGCACAGCATCTTTATTACTTATTTTAGGAATGGGTAAATTTTGAATATCTTGTTTTCTCATTGTCGGATAATGACTTTCTGCAGTTCTACCTTTATCTTTATTTGTATAAACTCGATAAGCCCAAGGTGGATCTGCGTATATAATATCGTATTTTTTGTCTGTATTAAAAATGTCTACTTTCATTTTTCATTCCTCCTGCAATAATTCTGGGTTATCCCAACGGTTTCCGATTATTTTGCCGCGTTGCCCAACATACTCAAATGTCGGCAACGAATAGTTATTCGTTATACAGTCTGCTACAAACTTTGCTTTGTTATCGTTATAAGCGATAAGATGTTTTTTCTCGTCTGCTTCGCCAGCAAGAGTAACCCATATATACGAAATAATATCGCCCTCGAATATCTTTTCCCCGTTCTTATCGGTCAAGCCTGTAAATTCTCTAACGGTTTCTGTTTTGACCGTCGCAGATTGCGTACCGTCTAACGTAAATATTTCGTAGTAATCAAGACCTTTTTTTTGAGTGTGGACTAAATTCCCACGAATCCACTCGTTATTGTCCGTTCGTTTACCTTCAAAAAGTATTTCTCTCATTATTTCACCTCTATATCCGGTAATTTAAAATCAAAGTAAATTTTGTAATGCCACGGATCCGTATGCGTTCCGCTTATATCGTCAACCACATAGAGCGTATAATCGGTGAGGTACACATAATTTTTTTTGTATGTACTCGGACCGACTTTTGCCGTTACGACTAACTCTTTGTTCTCTGTATCGGTTTCGATGTTGATATAGCCCTCTATAAGCATTATCACCTTGTCGGTTCGGGCGTTGTAAACCGTAACGCGTCGTTCGCACTCGAAATATTCCGCTTGCCTTGATATGTTGTAATTAACCCTGTCGGCTTCTGAACAACCGCTTGTGCAGATTAAAACGCAAGCCGCCAACATTAAAACTAAAATCTTTTTAATTCTCATATTATTGCTCCTTTAAAAATCTATCCGTACTGGTAAAATAAGTTGTTCGTTTGTAATGTAATCGTTTTTTGCGCGAATTATAAACGGTTGCTTATTGTTTTCTTTCCCCTCAATAACAACCATGTCGCCACCGGAAATAGAATTTATTCCGGTAAGGCTTCTCATTGCGTCTATAACGTATCGTGGACGTACTCCGAGTTTCCTATCGTGCGGTCTTGCGGCGGTATATACCTTTTCAATATCTAAAAATTCGTCGGTTGGGATGTCGAATCCGTATCTTAATACTCCGTATTCCGTCGTAATCTCGACAAATGTTTTTTCGTCAGACTGCTCAATAACGACAAGGCTCGTTCCGCGATTGCTTACCTTAAACGTAAAAGGTTTAATGAGGCAAGTAAACTCTTCATCTATTTTGCAAGTGTTTTTAATCTCAACTCTACCCGCCCTGTAACCGTCAAGCGCGTATGCCGTTATTGTGTCGTGCTTAACTTTAATTTGTATGTATTTAAGCACCGGACGAGAATCATCGCGTGCAACGCAATGTTTCACGCCGTTTATTAAATTTTTAAAATGTAATTCGTTAATTTCTACTCTTTTCATTTTTTACTCCTTAAATTTCTAAAGTCCAGTCCAAATTTCTTACTTGAAACGCGTCGCCCATTTGGATTATGTCGGGATAATTACTTAATGCAATTTTTTTTGCATACTTATCGATTTCGTAGGCAAAATACTTAACATTTGTAAAACCCATTTTATCAAGACAATAACGTCCTGTTCCTATGCCGTCATACATTGATAAAACTATAATTTCCTCGTCTTTCGGAACATTTTTCAATGCGTTAGAAAGAATGTGAATTATAACTTCCGCCGTCCATCCATTACCAATGCCTTTATATGCCTGCCTCGCTGAAACTGTTGGATCTTTTTGCGTATATCCATCGGGAAGCGTTTGCAATCTTTCACATTCTGTTACAGTTAATTTTCGGATAATGTAATACCCGTCGGTCAATTTTATAGGATATTGTTTACCTTTAATTATGATTTTACCGTCTTTAACTTCATAAACTTTATTGATTTGAGTTTTGTCAGCCTTTTCAAATCTTGTTGTTGCGCAACTGCTTGTAGCCATACTTCCACAAGATAAGGTAGGTGATTTTAGGGTTAATTCGGTAACGTTATAAACATTAAACTGTTCGGGTACATATCCGTATTTATCGACTAATTTCGGTATAGCCTTTTGAATTGTTTTGCTCTCGTCTATATATGAGGCAGTTAAACAATAACTCTTCTTATTGCTTGATAAACTTTCACCCGATTCAAGAATATCTTTTAATAAAATCCCTCTATCTTCGGGTTGTTCAATCTCACCGCAATTATGAACATAAAAGCGTTGGCGATTTTGCGCTGAAACAAGAGCAGAATTTATTTCGATATATCTTGCTCCGATATCTTCCATAAGCAAAGAACCGTCCCAAACTTTTAATTCTTTTTTTATTTGATCTTTAATTGCTTGTGCCGCAGATTTGTTATTTTCGTAAAGAAAAAAATCGGGTTTAAACTTTTCTTTTGCAATTAAATAATTTTTAAATAATTCCCAACCTAACCCCTCTGCAGTTGTTTCACGATTATTTTTTTGGGCTATGCTCCAAAACGTACAATTATGAACTACAATTCCGTTTGCAGTATAACTCTCATCTTCTTCAACTGAAAGATTATAAACAATTTTTGTTTCATTGATTTTTTCGACAGTTTTATATGGCGAAATTATATAATCACCTTCAACAAAATAATGTGATTGTTTTTTACGTTTAATACAAAAATTCCCTATATATAAATTTTTCGTATTAACAATGCGTCCTTCAATGGAATTATTGTGATTTTTTGTAACAGTTATACTACAAGCAACTTTATAATATTTATTAACTAAATATTTTATTCCATAAGCAAGTTCTTTACTAACTGTACAAAAACTTATAATATCATTTTTGCGACAACCATCTCCATCAAAATAACCGTCTAAAAACGATAAAGCCAAACTTTTTGGAAGAAAATAAACCTCTTTTGCTAAAACCTTTGCGTCGGCATATTCGCCAAAATTTTTAAGAAACAACGCAAATTCTTTATTGCAAAAAGTGTACCTAAACGTAGACTGCTCGTCGGTTTTATAATATTTTAATTTTGTTAATTGTAATTTATTTTCAAATTTTTTTGCTTTTTGTTTTCCACAACAAATTATTGCGCCGCCAAGCGTTTTTGTTTTTCTATATCTTAATTTAAACCAACCGTCTGCAACCCAACGACCTATAACATACCAAAGATTTGAATCGTTCAAATCTAAAGTATTTGTGTGTTTTGTTGTAAATTGATTAACGGCTAATTCGACACCATTATATTTTATTTCTTCTTCTATATTATCGGTCGCACAAGTTAAATATGTTTGTTCAGCAATTCCACCAGAATTATTTAATTTTTTTACAAATTTATTAGGGCTTAACCAATAAAATTCAGCCGATAAATGCCTTGTATATTCTCTATTTCTTTGCTCAAACTTCCTTTGCATTTGTCGAACGTAAAATGGGTGTTCGGCGGTACACTCAATTTTTTCTGCACAATTTTCCGCACTTACTAACATTGTGGAACTAACCACTCTGCTCATAACTTGCGTAACTGTTTTATACCGACAATTATGAGTTAATACTTTTTCACCGATTGTGATATTTTCAATAGGTTTAATTCCGTTTTCTGTACGAACCATAGTCCCCGCCACAAAGCAAGGTGATCCGCCGATAAGTAATTTTATTGCCATTATTTTATCTCCACAGGAATTACTCCTAATCCCCTATCTTTACAAAATTCTATAAATTCATTTGCCTGAAGGTCCCGCATAAGCCGAGAAAAAGTAAACTTCTCGGAGTGTTTTATTTCGCGATAATCGTAGACCTTTGTAACTGACTTAAAATCAGTCCATTTCATTCGCTTTCCGTACTCTGAACTTCTCGGCACGTATCTAAGTTCCCAATCGGTCAACTTATCCATTTTTCTTTTGCCTTTGAAAATCGGTTCGGTAATCCAAATTCCATCGAAGTACCCCGCTTCCAACAAATGCAGTAACGATTTATCTTCTGTGGTGTATGTCAATTTCTGATTTTCGGGAAGTTCGCCGTAACGCATTTGCGGATTATCCATAAGCCAACCATGACATCTGCATTCGATATCGTTCAAAAAACTCGTTTCAAAGCATTGGTATAAAACTTTCATTTCTGTTTTCTCCTTTCTTTTTTTTCATTATCCCATTCCACTTTTACTTGTTTGTACGCTTCTTTTAGTTTATTGCAAGGCTTTCCGCTACAGTATGTTTCAGTGCAGTTACAACACAATCTTATCTCGCATTGCACTCGCATTGTCGCGTCTTTCCGCATATGTCTGATTTTACTATCGACTGATGTTTTGCCTTTTATCGGCTCAAAAATACTTATCTTCTTCCGAACCATTTTATAAATCCTCGTCGATATCTAAATTGTCTTTGTAGTTCGCTTTGAACGGACAGGTTTCGCTCTTGTAATCGTTGACTTTGCAATCACACGCAACGCACATATTATATACGGCGCAGTCTTTAAATTTATTCGGACTATCGCAACTCGTACATTTCCACAGCCTTAAATCTTCGAGTGTAGGTTCAATATCTTCGCTTGCTACGTTCGATATCGTAACCCCGCCCGAACCGTACCGACTTACCAAATCGATTTTATTATCGCGGTTCATTGCGAGAACTTTCTTGCGATATGCAGTCCCTAATCGCTCAAAAATCGAATCGTTCGCCTTATCCAAGCAAGTTGCCGCAGTCTTTAAGTTTTTGGCTTCAAGCGGGCTAAGAGCGTCTGAGTTTGCCAAATCCTTTATAATCTGAGTAATCCCGACGACAAAAAAATGTCTTGCTCTGTCCTTTGTGGTAAAATAATCTTTCATTTCGCATTCCCTCCTGCGTTTTATGGTTTAATTATAACACATAAAAATAGCCTTGTCAACTAAATAACAAGACTATTTTAAAATTTTTTAATTTTCTTCTGCTTTATATAGGTTTATCAATCCATATTTGTGCATAAGCATTTCTACGTCATATTTTGAAACAAAACCGTATAGTTTAATATAATTTTTTAAGTCAAAAACTATGCTTTGCGCTGTGTTTAAAGTTGTCGGAGTTTCTTTAAAATATTTATCTTCCACACACGTTACGCCCGCTTGCTCGAATAATTCGATAACACTTGAGCAAGTTGGTAATGCTTTTTGGCTCATTGCTCTATAATCTTTTGTGGAACAATGCAGAATTATTTTTTCGTTCCAAATTATGTTAAAGCAACGTTTCCAAAATTCTACCGTATCGCAAATCCTAAGTCGCCGCGATTCGAGACGTTCGAGTTCTCCGTTTCTGTTAATTCGTTTAACAACCGTCGGATTATTTAAACCGATTTTTTCAAGATATAAATCAATCATCTTAACTTTCCTTTATTACGATTCCCACGTCACCGATTGCGGGAAGAACGCTCTGTGGTGTTACTACTTTTTCAACGATTGCGTTCCGATACGGACAAGGCAGAACTTCAGGGTGTGTTTTGAAGTAGTCCGAATCGTCATAAGCAAACGAAATTTGCCAATCCATTCCCCGCCAAAGCAGTTCGTCGTGCCTAACGCGGCTTTTATTTTCGATTTCGTAATATTCTTTATAGAGAAACACCGTAGAATTATGTCCGACAAATCGCTCTACAAAATCACAAAGTTTTATATTTTCTGTTATCATCCTTTAATCTCCTTTGCAAACTCATTTATAAAGATCACTTCTCCAAACCCGCCAAACGCGTCAGGAACAAATATTTTGCTAACGAGGACGCATTCCAGCCCCGTGTTTTCGTCGAGGTATTTTTTAGTTTCTACGGTTAAAAGTTTATTGTTAAGATGCGACTTTAAAAAGCGGAAAGCGTCTTTGTTCTGTTTCGGGGTTTTGCAATTAATCATTATACTGTAATTCCCGCGATTTTTCTTGTATGGGTGCGTCGCGGTTAAATTCCAAATCAGTTCCTGCCCGATATAATCAATTATCATTTTTGTACTCCTTTAATAGTTCATCTGTTTTGCTATAAACTATCCACCTGCTATCAAATTCTTTAAATTTATCTTTCAACTTCTCTGCAAAATTACTAAGAAGTTTATACTTTTCGTAAGACTGCTGACAAAATCTAAAACTTAATTGATTATATTCTTCTATTTTCTTATTTAAAGATAATTTTGCTCTTTCCGTTTCTTCTTTAAAAAACGCAATTTGAGATTTCAGTTTATCATAATTTTCAAAACCGTCATCGATTTGTTCTTTAGGCGCAGAAACTTTTTCGGCTACAGATAATTTCTGTTTGACTTCAAATTCTTTTTCTAATTTTTGAATACGCTTTTCAAGTCTTGCCGCGATTATTGAAAATAACGCAGACTCAAACGACGCAACAATAAATATAATAAGGAATAATGCTTGAGTGTCGGTCATAGTCTATCCTCTTCGCCTGTCAAAATTTCCCAGCCGTTCGCTTTTAAAATAGAAACGCAATCGTCGTTTTGCCAATCTATGAGCGTGTATAAATCGAGCCACTCGTCGTCAGACAATTGTGCTTTATCAATCCAATGCCGAAGAGTTCGTTCGTAGATATAAATTTTTCTTTTATCGGGTTCTTCCGAATCCTGCTCGGCAAATTCCTTTGCAAGTGTTTCCTTAATCTTGTTTAAGTAATAAATATGTATTTTTTTCATTTGCTATTTCCTCAAAAGGATTTTAATTCGGGTTTTATTGAGCCTTGTCTATAAATGATAATTTTAATTTTTAGATTGTTTTCGTCAATAAACTGTTGCAATTCGTCGACATCAACCGAACCATCTTCTATAAGCCAATATTTCCACTTTTCAGTTTTACTTTTCTTCTTCATTTTCGTACTCCTTTAATAGTTCGTCGATTTCTTCAATTAAACCTATTTCTGCATATCCTTGAACATAATCTCTTTCGTTTATTACATTTTTCAACTTTTCCGCAAATTCTTTGACGACTTGCTTATCTTGTTCTTTCGTGCTTACTGCTTCTACCATAATGCCGCTTGATATACAAGCCTTTAAGAAGTCAGTTGCTTTCATATTACCAATTTTGCCTTGTGCCGTTTTTACAAGTATTTCGTGTTCTTCCCTTGAAAGCATAACGCTATCTTCGGGAAGTTTCCGATAGCCTGCATTGTAAAGTGCTTCGGCTGTATCTCTATGTGCTTTGCAATTTATAGCGCAACCGTCAAATTGCGCACAGGTAGCACATATTAGTTTGCATATGTCTTTAATTTCCTTTTCTTTGTTCATTTTATCTCCTTTGATACTAACGCGGTATGTTCTATAACTTCGTACTGTTTCAGGATTTCTTTTACATTGAAAAACACTTTCCCCGACAAAATCCATTCTCGGGCATATCTCATTGCTTCGTATTTACCGTCGCAAACAACTATAGTTTTTATATCCTCTATCCGTCCGCTTGCGAATAGCACTTTGTTTGTAATTTCATAGCAGACCTCTTCGGTAAATTTCCCAAAATCACCAAAACTTCTCTCGCTCATTTTAGTCCCACCTCACGTGATCTATTATTTGGTTGTTTTTAAATTTCCAATACTGGATAATTTTGCAATTTTTCTCAACTTCTCTAACGTTTCCGGAGCCGGTATTTGAATACCAATCCGAAGTTGTTTTAATAACTTCTTTTGCTTCGTCAAATGTTTCGCAAATCGCAACGTCTACATCACGACCGTAGTCATTTACGTGTGAAACGATAAAATATGTTTTCATATATACCTCACTAATTCCCAGTGCCAATTCAACGAATCAAAACTTTTTAATGTATATAAGCACCGATAATATTGTTCTTGATCGTCAATCCCAATTTTAATCAAAACAACTATCATACCGTCGCCCGTATCGTCAATATCTAAAACGTAAACGTCGGTTGTTAAAAATGTTTTTTCTAACTCTTCCTCGAACCAAGTTTCTGACGGAATATTATCAATACATTCGTTATAGTTCTCTATTGACTTCTTAACCCAAAAAATCACAAGTATGACAAGTGCCACAACTGTAATGCAGATAGTGAAAATAATACTCCGATTGGGCGTTTCTTTTGCTTCTTGTTTCATTTTGTTTTATCCTCTATCCAATATTCCTTTAATCTTTTTATTGTTTGAGCCTTAAATGCCCATAATTTATCGGAAGCATATACAACGAACAAATATGTAATAAGTTCGCGAACAGTCGCGCCAATTGAATTACAAACACAACTGATTTGCGTTCCTTCAATGACAAGCCGTTCTTGTTTTTCGTTGCAAATGTAATCGTAATCGGTTATTTCAAAGGCTTCGCATATAGGTTTTATTGTGTTCAAAACGGCTTCGCGTTTACCTTTGAAATAGGCAGAATCATCTTTAGTATTATAAAAATCTGATTTAATTTTATAAAAATTTTTCATTTCAAAAACTCCTATTTTTCAAATTTTATACAAGCCTTATCTTTGAGCCTTATATCCGTCGCCGAACAACATGAAATATGCCACAATTCACATTTATAATAATTCTTTCTGTTCCAACGACTGCAAATACAATGCTTACATTGCCCGCAAGTAAAACCGTCTAATATTCCGTATGTTTCTTGCATTGTTTTACGTTTCTGTCTACCCTTTTTCGGAGCAATCGGCTCTCTTTCTTCTCCAAACAAATCAATCATTTTTCTAATTCCTCCACATATTGCCACGATTGCGGCGGGCGGGGTATCTGCCTCCCCTCTTCAACATAGCACTCGCCTTCATAGACATCTGGCGTGTTTATTTTTATAAGCCACTTGCAGTTACCGCATGCTTTTTCGCTCTTCTCACAAGGTGGTGTCTTAAACTCGCTCAATTCTTTCGGCTTGTCGTAAATCTTTAAGTCGGATATATGCCAGCCGTAACCGCTATTCCCACTACCAATATAAGAGTGTAAATCTGTATAAGTAAGGCAAGAATTTTTAAGTATGTCGTTTAAATAGGCTTTATCCCACGCGGGATATGGAACATCGAATCTTTCAACATTATCGCAAATAAATTCTATTCCGACTTTTCCGAAATGCTTGCGATATTTTTCTTGAAATTCTTTCGGTATTTTTGCAAACGATTTTTCGTCCTTGCTCATATAAAATAGAACGTCTTGTGGCAGATTTTTTAAACCCGATTTTCTTATTTCGATAGTTTTCTTTCTTTCCCCTATTAAATAGTAGTAATAAGGTTTAAGACTTGCTAAAACTTTCATCTTACTACCTCTATTTTTTTTAACATGCGTTTTACGAAAATAATAATCTGTAACTTGGTAATGATCAGGCTTCCACTCTGCGTGAGTTAAGATGCCTGTTATCGTTGTATCGTCAAATAATGTAATTTTTACTTTCTTGCCTAAAAGAGCATTCAACTCTTCGCTTTCGTGAGTGTATTTTTTCATTTCTTTAACTCCTGCAATTTTTTTACTAACGGCTCATACCACTTGTCGATAAACTTTGTGAACTTTGACTTCCGTTTATAATCCGCATAAACTTTAATTTTAGTTAGTTGTTTAGTTCCGTAACTCCCGAACGCTTTTCCACGCTCGATAAAACAGTTTCTTTTATCCGAAAACATTATGCCGATTATCAATACGTCGTCGTACTGATAACTTGGCTCGATTCCGAAAAGAAAGCCCATTTCAGACAAATGCAAATCAAAGCCTTTGTATTCGGCTATAGGTCCGAAATTGTCTATGCAGTCAACTAAAAACTTAGTCCAAAATTCATCTTTTGGGATTGTAATATTGTTATTTAATCTCGGGCGTTCAGGGCTTCCTAAACCTAACATATAACTTATTCGATGTTGCATTTTTATTTTTACTCCTCGTCGTCTAATACCGGATCGTATTCTTCGCCGTTAAAACGTGTTATCGTTTTAGGCAACTCAGTCCAACTCTCCTTTGCTCTGTTGCTTGCTTCTTCTTTAATTTTTTGGTCTTTTATCTTTTGTGCTTTAATTTTCTCCAAGCGTTTAATTTTTTGGTCTTTTATCTTTTGTGCTTTAATTTTCTCCAAGCGTTTAATTTTTTGGTCTTTTATCTTTTGTGCTTTAATTTTCTCCAAGCGTTTAATTTTTTGGTCTTTTATCTTTTGTGCTTTAATTTTCTCCAAGCGTTTAATTTTTTGGTCTTTTATCTTTTGTGCTTTAATTTTCTCCAAGCGTTTAATTTCGTGGTGTATATACCATTCGGCTTTCTCTAAATCCTCAATTTCCTTTTCGGGATTTTTCTTGCCGGCTCTCGAAATGTATTTGATTGCATTGCCGCGACAATAGTTAAAATTTTTATCGTCGATATATGTTATTACTTCTATTTTACCGTCAGTATAATGCGACGGGTGGTTTACTACATCGTTTGCCATTCCTTTTTCTCCTTAAAAAATTTGATCGCCGTTCCCTTCATAAAGCGAATTAACCTTTTTAAAAATTGCTTTTAACATTCGTTTGAATTCAGACATTGCCGCTTTGCACTCTTTAAGCGATTGTCCGACGACTTTATACTCGCAAAGAATATCGCCTTTGTTTGACGTTCCGATATTGAATCCAATATTGCTTTTATTCGCATACGAAATCAAATACTCAAATTCTTTTCTATGCTTTTCAGCGAAAACGTCTAAATCGGGGATATTGTCTTTTATTTCGTAAGAACCTTTAATAAACTTTTTCATTTTTATCCTCTTTTTTTAAGTATTTGTCCGCCCACTCTCGTCCAAGAAAATAAATTTTACAAAGGTTATCCTGCGAAATTGTTTGATAAAAATTCCCTGTTACTACATTTTTCTCAAATCCATTCTTTGACAGAATTTCCCAAATTTTATTTAAAGTAATATCGGACTGTTTCAGTTTCTGATATTCTTCCATATCAATAATTGCTTGTGCGTTTGCCATTTTATTCCTTACCTTCTTTCAACTTTCTTAATCCCGTCGCATAATTGTTCTGTGCTTTTTTGAAAGCATTATGTGTGGTTTGTAATTCTTCGGTATAGATAGACTGTTTGCAGTCAACACATTTTCTCCATCTGATTACCGAGTTGTCTGTTACTCTCGAGCAAATTACTTTTGTTTCTCCGTTACATTTAGGACATTTCATTTTTTGTGTTCTCCTTTTAATAAATACAGTATTGTGCTTTTTTATTCCAACAGTTAGGCTTCGGGCAACAGAAATGATATCTTCTGTCGCACTTTGCACAGGGCAATTTATCCCAATCGACTGTTATTTCTTTGATTGTGCCGTCTTTTTCAATTTTCTTAACTTTGCGGATATTCATTAGATTTCCTCAATTCCTTCCAAAACTTTAACTATTTTAATTCTTCCCTGTGCAATCATTTCATCTGCATACCACACATTTGATACAAACGCTTTTTGTGCCGTTTCTTTGGTTGCATAAGTTTTTATTGAAGTGTTGCCAATATCGCCTATTTTCTTAAACTGATAATTCCTTGCAAGTCCACAAAATATATCCGAATCGTCACGGATAATTACATATCGTTTGCGTTTAATATTTAGCATTTCATTACCACTGCTACTAAAAGCATATAAAAATATATAATACTTTAGAATTCGGGTATCTCGCGATATTCCCATTACTGCTTCATCCTGCCCCATTTCGTAAACCTACTTTGGTTTGTATAGCAGTCCACAGTCGTTAATTCCTCGTTAGCCACGAGTACATATATAAAGTCGCTTGATTATGCGATTACTTTATATTCTTTGGCATACTTAAGATTTATTGCCGCGTTCAAATCTCTATCTATTACGTTTCCGCACTCACAGATATAAATTCTATCGCTTAATTTTAAATCTTGTTTTATCTTTCCGCAATCACTACAAATTTTAGAACTCGGATAAAATCTATCAACTTGTCTTAATTCTATTCCGTTCAAAACACATTTGTATTGAAGTTTAGAAACAAATTGATTAAATCCTTGATTTGCTATTGCTTTTGATAAATGCCTATTTTTTAACATACCGCGAACGTTTAAATCTTCGATTGTAATAAAACTTGGTTCTCGTTTTATTATTTCGCTTATAATTTTATTTTGATAATCGTTTCGAGTATTTGCTATTCGCTGATATATTTTTTGTACTCGTAGTATTTGTTTTTCTATATTTTTACAAGTAGCAACCTCCTTTTTATTTTTCTTTTTTGTTTCATACTTTTTCGAGAGTGCTTTCTGCTCTCGTTTTAGCCTTTTATTTAATTTAGTTTGTTTAAGCGTTTTATATTTAGTGTTATCACTCAGTATCGCAAAATCCTTTACACCTAAATCAATCCCAATTCCGTCTTGCGAATTGTTAGATTTTATATTGATGGATTCATCTGTTAAAACACTTATATAAAATCTTCCGGCATATTTAGTAATTGTTCCGCTTGTTATCGTTTTATCGGTTGGTATATAACCAAATTCTTTTAATTTACACCAGCCAAGCGTAGGAATTTTTATTCTATGCCTTTCGCATTTGATTTTAGTGTTTTTGTCTGTTTTGACAAAATACATACCGCAATCGTTTTTGTTTTTCTTTTTGAATCGCGGAAAATTACTTTTATGTGCAAAGAATCTTGCAAATGCTTTATTTGCGTTATCTATAGTGTGTCGAACTGCTTTACTTGATACTTCTTTTATCCATTGATATTCAGGATTATTAGGTATAAATTCGTTATTTAACCATTTACTGAATTCAAAATTATTTATATATTTAGGTAAATTAGTATCTTTATTTTTAGCATATAACTCTTTATTCTTTTGTAAAAATAAATTATATACAAACCGACAAACACCTATTGTACGCAAAAACTTTTCTTGCTGTAATGGATTTAATTCTATTTCGGTTTTATATGTTTTCATAAATTTATCTTTAAAATATGTAAAAATCAATACATTTAGTTGTGTTTTTATATGTTTTTAAAAATCATTCTCTTTCTCCTTTAAAATATCTTTTACGATGTCAAGCAATTCTTTCTTTGTTATCGTATCTTTATAGTCGTCATAAGCAAATCGCGATTCAAGTTTTATTGCAAACTGCCTTGCGGATTCTTTTTCGGGCGATGAGGCTTCGAGTTCTCTAAATAAGTTGTATAAGTCCGATTCGGCTTTTGCCCTTGCGTAGCAATAATCTCGAATGTTTAACAGTTCTTCTTTGCATGCCGACATTTTATGCTGTTCTTCGGATCTTTTCAGTGCAATCATAATTGTTAAAATCTGTGCATTTGAAAGTTGAATGGTTTTCATTGTTCTAACCCCTTTAACGTTTCTTGTAAAATCCTATGCAACTCTTTACTGACAGTTTCTTTGCCGTCGCAATATCCTTGGGCATACCCACGTTTAAACGCCGTTTGTTCAGGCGATTCGTTATTATATGCAAATGCCTTGCGATATAAATACTTATCGTATAACTTCTCGGCAACCTCGCGACAAATTCCGCACTTTCTGTAATCTGAACCTTCTGCGCAGTCGTCACCGTCGCTACCGAGTGCCATTTCGCAAGCACCACAGATAATTTTGCTCATTTCTTGTATCTGCTCTTCTCTATTCATTTTATTCTCCTTTCTGCTTTTGTATCTATATCTTATCATAATAAAAAAATATTGTCAACTACTTTTTGACAATATTTTAAAATTATTTTGATTTTTTCTTTCGGTGTTTATCCCATAGCGTCTTAATCCCCGCCGTTACACCCAAACAAATCAGCAAAAACGGTGTTCCCGGGAGTTGCCAA
>ERZ1024431.6-NODE-6-length-65490-cov-121.603393_pt1 | contig 65490 bp, 69 predicted proteins | sample MGYA00520782_ERZ1024431 | MGnify/ENA primary metagenome ERZ1024431 (study PRJEB33242, sample SAMEA3444288) | Homo sapiens | biome: Host associated; feature: Gastrointestinal tract; material: Stool | place: Uganda | collected 2011-01-01 ...
CGTCCCAGACCAGACAATTTGAGGGCAAGACCCTCGCCCCTTTTCTGCCTTCTCCAACCCGCCTCAAACTCAATTCCTATCGGATTAGTAGGATTACCGTTCGCCGATTTTGCATTATATGTATTATGCGAAGTATGGAAGCGGATTCCTTTGAGCATCAATGAGTTACGCATATCAGGGTGTCAGTGGGAAACAGACTTTGCGCCCCCGGATTCCTAGGAGACCAAGGCACACCGTTTCCCTACAAGTCCCACATGCTCAAACGGTTGCAACAGATTCCGTGGATTCAATGGGTTGCTTGGCGTACCGTTCACGTGACAGGGGCAGGGGCAGTTCATGGCAGGTGGTATACCATTCCCGTTGCAATACGGTGGCCTATCACACCGATTCCGCTACATTTGGAGGATAGGCAGGCCTCTGAAACATACAGATTCCGGTGCAATCAGGGGCAAAAAGGTTCCGTGATGCATCGATTCCGTGGGTATAGGGGGAAAATGGATACCAAGGAAATCCAAACACCACCACGGTTTCCCAGGCTCCGGGGTTGCACGTGGCCCATAGTAAATAGTTGGGTCAAATTTTTTCCGTGGGGTACGGGGGAGGGAGTACCCTTCTGGGCATGTCGGTTGTCGGTTGTCAAGCAAAATCGACACGGGGCGGGTACATGGGTGGGTACATGGTCATGGCCGCTTCGCGGGGTGCGTGGGTTCCGGGGGTTCAACATGATGGTCATGGCCTCTGGTCTGTTTCAGCCTCATCTGGTCTGTACCCCATTCCTGCCATGTCAAGCAAAATCGACACGCGGCCATTCCACGGGGGACGTATCGACCTAGAAGGCGGGTATACTCTTCGGGCGGGCAGTTATAGCGGACCAGCGGTTGTGGCGCGTTCTAGGGTAGGACCCTCGATTAAATTCGGGCAAATTTACTAGAGTGTGGCGGGGTATAGGTAGCGAGATGGTACATTAGTCATGAAACAGGAGATAGGGCACTACCATCGACCAAATTTGCGCACGGCGGGCATGATGCGACGGAGCGGCTCTCGCGGATTTGGTGGCAAAGAAAAAGCCCGCAGGTAGCTTGACGAGACTACCCACGGGCGTAACTATGGAAAATGCCTGTAGAAAGGAGAGTGTTTAGTCCGCTCCTGTGGCGAGCAAGTTCCTTGCTTGGGATAGCCAGAAGCATTGGGCTTGGCTGGTTCGGTTGCCGTTCGGAGCGAACAGGTGCAACATATCACATCAGGGGAGAAAGTCAAGAGGAAATCAGCATGACGGGCGCGTTTACGAATTTAATCCAGTGTGATGGGGTAGAAGGCCGGGACGGTAACGGGGTGGATAGTTGTAGCGGACCGCCACGTGCGGCGCGTTCTAGGGCAGGACCCTCGATTAAATTCAGGGGATTTGGAAATGGTGCGTACACACATGTGGGCGCGTAGATACGCGGGCATAACAAAATAACATATTGGCAGAGGATTGTCTTGACTTTTTCGATGGGGCTGGTATAGTAGCCGCGTAGTTCACTTCTTTGCATGGTGAGGTACGACATCGCTGTGACATCTGATTTCCCCGGAGGTAGGTTCATCCTGCTTCCGGGGTTTTCTTTTACCCAGAATCCAATTTGTCATAATGTCACAGCCTCGCGCACGCCCGCGTAAATATATATAATAGTAACTACTACTTCTCCTACGTATATTATCTAGAAATCTTTATGACATTATGACAAATTAAAAAAAGGGCGTAGCAACTCTTTCTCTGTTAATGACTTCCGTCCATCTGATTTTGTCACAAACTATGTCACAAAATCTGCGTTTGTCACAAATTTTTGAACCCCCGGAACCCACGGATTCCTCTCTCCCACTCACCGCGAATCCGTGGAAGCCACGGGAACCGGGGATTCCTTTGTGACATTGTGACACTTTCTTCTGACAAATCGGGGAGATTTGGGCTACATTTTGTGACAACCGACAACCGACAACGCCAGTTGGAGCGACAACCGACAACCGACAACGCCAGTTGGAGCGACAATGTCACAATGTCACAAACTCTCCCATCTCCATATAATATAATACCCTCATCCACTTCCTAAAAAGTTTATAGGAGTACTATGACATTATGACAAACGGGCTAACTCCTTTAGCATTAGAAAGATAGGATGTCATAGTTCCAGTTCCTCCACTATGACGGCTTCATCCGGAGCAGGGATTTCCCGCTTGACAGGATGGGTTCCTTGTGCTACCGTCCCTTCGTCACAGCAACCACCAGCCGTTCGGCGGGTGGCGGCTCCCGTGTCTAAACCAATAATAATCCAGTGCATAAGAAAATAACTATATCGTGTCTCTCCAACTATCAGCTTTCGCGGTTGAAGGGATTTATTCCGACGTCAGGAGGGTGTAACCATCCCATCCTGTGTAGTGTTGAAGAGTTGAAGACTTGGTTCCGTGCCAGTTCTCCCTCTTCTCTCCCGTCCTATCTCCAACGATACTTCTACTTCTCCATCCTCTTTGACCTCGCAAAGAGTATTGAGGCAGGGTGCAGTGAAGAGGAAGTAACGAAGACACTTGATTCCATCCCTCGGTTGTGGGCAGATGCTTTCCGTTCATGGAGAAGCGATAACCTACTGCCAGAGATAAAGAAGGCACTCCCCGCACTTGTCCCCTCCATCAAGTTCAGGGCATCCCGTGTCCTTCGTCAGAAAGCCGAAGGGTTTGTCACTAACCGAAAACTTGTCAGCACCGACCCGGACAGTTGGAGCCATACGGGCATCTTTGGTATTGACATTGACCGGGGAAGTGATAATAATACAGAGGATGCGGATGAACTCTATCGAATCGCCGCAGACAAGCTCCCAAATCTTCCCGGATTCCTGTTCGCTTATGTCAGCCCCAACAAGGGGATTAAGGCTCTATTCTCTGTGGATAGCCGGACAACGGAATTGTTAAATAGTCCGAAAAACATACAACCGAAGACGGAACCCACGGACACCAGCGAACCCACGGAATCCGGGGAGACCCTTCCACCAGAAGAGATACTGGCAGAGAGGATGCTCTTACACCGGGCACTCTACCACCACATTGCCGAGATGGTGGAGAGGGAAACGGGACTTCACCCCGACAAGGTGTGCAAGGATGCCGCTAGGTTGCAGTTCCTCTATCACGGGAAGTTTATACCCGCCACGGTTGACTGTCCCAAGCTATTCATCAGGGACCTCTCTGCCATCCGTTCCGAGTACCTCCGAACTGTCGGCGAGATTAAGCCCAGTATCAAATCCCGCGCATTGCGTCCCGGAGAACAACTCCCCAAGGTCATTGCAGACTTCCCTGACTGGCTTCGGTTGCAGGGACACCATGATGCCGCGGATGGGTTTGAGAAGATGAAGGCAGACCCCGACGGGAACCTCTATGGCTTCTGCCCCTGTTGTGATAAGGTCCGAACTGGGCTTCCGGGGGATAGGGACCTCATGATGGATATTAACCCGGACTTCCCGTTGCAGTCGTGGTTCAACTGCCTCCACTCCTCCTGCCATGACTATACGAAGGTCCCCATGCCTATGTCCCGGCTTTGGAGCCTATATACGGAAGAGATTGAAAGCCGTGAAGCGTATGAGAGCGAGTGCGACGCTAACCACAAGCTTAGGGAGGAACCTTGGGCTTCTGATACCGAGCTTATGGATTGCGTCCGTAAGGGTATCTGCCCGGAGATAAAAGAGAGGATGGAATCATTCTCCAAAGCCAAGTACATTGGGCTTAACTACGTGCACCGGATGCCGAAGTCCGGTCTCCCCATATACAGTCAAGCCAATCTCGCCATCATGCTTCGAGGGCTTGGGTTTAAGGTAGTTAAGAACATGATTACCAAATCCCCTCTTCTACTGGACTTGGAAAATGCCCAGTTCATCCAGCCCAATGATGGTATATTGTCCCGGCTCAAATCCTTTTGGGAGAACCTCAATATTACACGTGTTCCTTCCACTAACGCCATTAGTACCGACCTCATTGGTTTGGCGCAGGATGCGCCCTACCACTCCCTCGCAACGCTGGCGTGCGCTCGTGAATGGGATGGGAAGGACAGGCTCTCCATCTACCTCAATACTCTGCCTATGGACAAGGACCGACTGCCAACCAATGGGTGGACCGCCGAAGAATGGAGGGACCATGTACTTACCACATGGCTTATCACCATGTGGAGACGTGTCGCATACGGTCTCAATAACAACAGCAAGGACCTCCCGCCGAACTTCATGCCCATCTTCTCCGGTCCTCAAGGTATTGGTAAGAACCAGTGGGTAGAACGTCTCTTCTCTGATTCCGTTGGGTGTCTGTCCGAGAACTTTGACTTCAATCAGACGAAGGACGCGGTGCTTCAAATGGCAAACCTTGTGTGCATTCACGTGCCCGAAATTGACCGTGTACTCTGCAATCAGGAGTTGAATAGTACCATCAAGAACCATACTACGAACAAGTTGAACGTACTTCGCCCCTCCTATGCCCGTTTCTTGGAATTCATGTGCAGTATATCCAGTCTCATTGCCTCTACCAACATCACCCAGCCGTTGACGGACCCCACGGGTTCCCGCCGCTACTTCATGCTCTATTTGGCGGACCGTCCCAAAAAAGAAACGGATGAAATCGTAGATGTCATGAAGAACATTGATAGACAGCAACTTTGGGCACAGATTAAATACCTGTCCGAATCTGACCTGCCGAAGGAATATACATGGACCTATTTAACTCCCATATCCGAAGAGTACAACAATAGCTATGCCGTGGTTCTTAACGTGGACGAGCACATTCTTCGTCAGCTTCGTCCTGTCGATGATAAGATTGACACAGACATCTACGGCAAGAAGTTGAAGCTCCGAATCCCTGATACATTCTCCTGTATCTCTAGTCTCCACAAGGCTCTTATTGAATCCCTTGGTGGAGCTTCCGCTCTCTCCCAGCGAGACCTCACGACGTATAAACAACAGGCAGTCACCAACGGTCTTATCCGTCTCTATGGTAAGAAGTATGCAGAAGCGAAACAGATACGCATGGGTTCTGCGGGAGTACGGGCTAACCGGATTCCGCTTCTCTTCCGTGACGACTGGCTCAAGTATGCAAGCGACGAGACCAAGGCCCGCTGGTATAAAGAGCACCCCGAATGGGAAGAACAGGACAAACAACGCCAAGAAGTAATTGTAGGATAGTGAGCGAGTTACAACTCCATCAAAAATTTCTTCTAAAAACTTCTTGACAAAAATCTAATCTTTGATACATTGGCCTCGTCACCGGGATTCCGGGGCGGGGCCAATCCCGTTCCGCTAATCCCATAGAATAATAAAAAGCAAACCAGCAACAAACATGACTACGACCGACGACAACATGATTACCGAGTTGAAAGCTCTTGAATCCGAGCTTCGCTCACAGGTGGAAAAAGCCGAAGCGGAATTGAAGTCCCTTCGCAATAACCACAACCGCATTGTCAAGCTAATCAATCTCCTTGATGGTCTTGGCAACTTGATGAAGAATACGCACGTTACCGAGGTTGCGGATTCTCCCCGCCCCGGCTATAGCAAGAACGGCAAGAAGCTGGGCCGCCCGTCCAATGAACGTCTCGCCAACTTGAAGGCGCAGAACCAGAACCTCCGCGAACGGTATGAACTTAGCCAGAAGCGTGACCAGCTGAACAAGTGCATCGACAGTCTTGACTGGATTATCGACTTGCAGGAAGAAGAAGGCGAATACTAAATCTAACCTCCTATGCCCAAAAGACTTATGACATTGGAAGATACAACATACTCTCGCAGGTTCAAGGATAACTTCATGGACATGGTACGGATGCTTCCGTATGCCTTCTTCTGTCCTTTATTCTTTGTCACGTACCTTAAATCACACCTGCCCCAGTCTTCTTGGATGATGTGCCTCTTGACCGTTGTCGGCATGAGCCTGATTCAGATTCTCTTTGCCGCGGCCATGATTTCCATTCCGAAGAAGGAGCATATGTTCTACGGACTGGTCATTCTCGGTACTGCCTTCTTTATTGTCCCCGCCCTCTTCTGCCGCTGGATGGGTATTAACATATAGACATCATGAAAGACCTAGCAGAATTATTCCCCTACATGGGCATCTATTACCTCTCCCTATCTATGGGCTTTCTGGTCAATGGTATGCCCCTACTGGCCTCCCTCATCTTCTCGCTCATTCTCGTCCTCATCGTTCTGTGGGTGTGGTCCTTCATCTACATCACCCTCACACATCTATTAAAACGGAGTAACCGGGACATGAACGTCAATGTCTTTGGCCTCTCCGCAACCTTGGTCACTCTCTTCTTCATAATTATATCACACTAAACTATGTACAACGAAATTGCCATTGCCGCCCAAACAGTTGATTCCCATTTCTCCTATATGGGATTAGAGGAATCAGCCGCTGACCTCCTGCGTCATCTTCTGTGGGAGATTGAAGAATACCGGGAAGCCGACGCGGAGGACCGCGTAAAGGAGGCAACCGACATCGCCATTCTCGCATTGCGCCTAGTAGCCGCTACGGGGCGCGATGAAGGTTTCTCCTTTGAGGATGGAGTACACCTCGCAAACGAAAAATGCCGGGAAGTCGTGAACCGCATGAACCGTTCCGTCAAGATGTACAAGAAGGATAGGGCCGCCGGAATTCCTATGAGCACCCCACAAGAATACTACGCGCAAGCGAAGGAACAACTAAATACACCCAAACACTAATGCACGAAGAATTAGATAAGAACCCTATATCATTTTCACTGCCCCGCATTCCGGGGTATGAAATGGAGATTACAGACGACCAGACCAAACTCACGGGCGATACCTTTGCCGTTGACTTCGAAACGTACTACGAGGGGAACTACTCCCTCAAGTGCATGGACCCGCACACCTACTGCCGGGACCCGCGGTTCGACGCATACATCATGTCCGTTTATGACGGGAAGTACTGCTGGGTAGGACATCCGAAGGATTTTGACTGGGCCAAGACCACCAAGGACAAAACCCTCGTCGCGTTTAACGCCAGCTTCGACTATGCCGTTTACCTCTTTGGGCTTCACGCCCCCGGGGCTAAGGGCATCCCATGTACTCCCGGTTTCCAGCCGCCCTTCAAGGAGTGGCTCTGTTCCCGCGCCGCTTCCAACTATCTCGCCATCTACGGCTCCCTCGACAAGATTGTCGCAAAGCTTTGGGGAGTAGAGATTAGCAAGGAGGTCCGAGCCAAGGCCGAAGGTGTTGATTTCCGCAAGATGGAAGTCATCCCGGATGACATGAAGGAATACGTGGCGGGCGATAGTTACTACTGCCTCGCCGTGTGGGACAAGATGAAGGACTTCTGGCCGGAAGATGAACACGCCTGTTGGCTCAATACCTGCATCATGGGATGGCGCGGAGTTCCGACTTCCCGTCAGTATCTTCTTGATGGATTGGAGAAACTCCATCAGGCGCAGGAGGAATACAAGGAAGCTATCCCGCTTGAAAAGAAACTCTCCATTCCCCAATTACGCAAAGCGTGCGAGGAATTGAACATCCCCGCCCCGGAGACTACCAGTAAGACCAGCGAACTATTTACTGACTGGTTGGAAGAGTATGGCCATCTCGTCCCGTGGGTAACTCTTATCGGGAAATACAGGAGCGTGAACCGCATGATTAGCATTACCGAGCGCATGCTTTCCCGCGTCTATACTGACCATGAAGGGATAGAACGTCTACCCTACACCCTGACCTACTGTGGCGCAAGTACGGGCCGTTGGACTGCCGGGGGCGACAAGCTCAACCTGCAACAGCTTAACCGTGAAGACGTTCTGGGCTTTAACCAGCGCAACGCCATTCAAGCACCCGAAGGGTACAAGCTTGTGGTATGTGACTGGGCAGGGATTGAGGCACGACTGACCGCGTGGCTCTGTGGGCAGGAGAAAATTCTTGACACCCTCCGTGCAGGTGAGAAGGATATATACGCCGCTAACGCGAAAGGTTGGGGCCTCATCCCCGCGGATGTCAAGGACTTCAAACAGTACTGCAAGGAAACCCCCGGACAAGCGGACCTTCGTCAGCATGTGAAGGCTGGGGTACTCGCCTGTGGTTTTAGTGCTGGATGGAAGGCTATTCAACGCTCGAACCCCGGAATGGACAGGGACCAGTGCCAAGCGATTGTGGACATGTACCGCAGTCGTAGCCCCGAAGTGGTGGCATGGTGGAGAGAGTTGGACGCTCTGGCCGCTCGCGGTTATCGTACCCCCTCCCATAGCTTTGCGCTCTCCCTCCCCTCTGGCCGGAAGCTCTATTATCGTAACTGTTACAAGAAGCTCATTCAGCCCAAGGATGGCCGTCGCCCCTACTTCGCAACGTGCGTTGATTTCGGGTACAAGTCCTCCATCGTCAATACTAACCTCCTTAGCAACAATAACATCCAGTCAATCGCACGTGACCTCATGGTCCGCACGTTCAATCGCTTGTGCAAGGAATTAGAGGGTGCGCAACCTATCCTTCTCGTGCATGACGAAGCCGTAGTGATGGTTCCGGCTGACCGTGCCGAGGAATACGCCCAGCGCATCGAACGGACAATGGAAGAAACTCCGCAGTGGGCTTCCTCCCTTCCCCTCCTTGCCGAGCCTGAAATCATGGACAAGTACAGGAAATGAGTGCGCTTACTCCATTCCCGCCTCAAGAGGATTGCATCCATGATATGGTGGATGCAATTACCCGGCACGGCTATGTGATAAATAAATCCTGCACTGGTACGGGGAAGACGCTGGTCACCATTGAAACCGCGAAGGCTATGGGCAAGAGGCTTCTCGTCGTCTGCCCTGCCATCGTAGTGACCCAATGGAAGCGAGCGATTGAACAGCAAGGAGCGGACGCGGTGGATGTCCTCTCATGGGAGAAGGTGCGCAGGGGAAGTACCTCCTACTACAAACGCCCTACAAAGGTTCCCAAGTCCCGGATAGTCTTCGGGGCTTGGACCCTTCCCGACGATTCCTTGCTGGTCCTTGATGAAAGCCATAAGGCCAAAACCTATGGTAGCCAAAGCAACATCATGGTATTAACTGCGGCCCATCAGGGACTTCCGACGATTATGCTCTCTGCCACTCCCTTCGTCTCCCCTCTTGACATGAGCGTTCCCGCAACGTATGCCAAGTGGATTCAAGACCCTCGGCGTGGGTTCTGGCTCTGGGCACGCATGCACGGATGCACCGACAGCTTCTGGGGAGGTATCGAGTTTAAGCTCAACCCCCGCAACCATGCCATGATGGAGAGCCTGAAACAAAAGCTCTTCACTGCTGGCGTTATGACAGAGATTGACAAGGATAGACTTGACACATTCTTCCCGGAGAATAGAATCGAATATCTGTCCGTGGACGTAGACATGAAAGGTATGAGAGAGATTAAACAGTTGCAGAAAGCACTTGACAAGCTGGACAAATCATGGGACCAGTCCATCGAACGGGCTAACGAGAAGGGAATCGAACTTCCCGCTATCGTTGAACTCCTTCGGCTTCGCCAGCAATCTGAATTGGCTAAGCTCCCCACGATGGCAGAGAAGGCAGTTGAACTTCTGGACAGCGGATATAGCGTCGCCATCTTCGTGTCCTTCCTCGACAGTCTCTCCACACTCTCGGAACTCATTAACAATAAATCGGGGAGAACAGTTCCCTACTCCGAGATTAGTGGAGCGGTGACTGGGAAGAACCGACAGGAAGAGGTGGACAAGTTCCAACGGAATGAAGTTTCCCTCGCCCTCGTGCAGATAAGCGCAGGAGGAACTGGTGTGTCTCTCCACGATACCGAGGGAGGCCACCCCCGCGCCGCGCTCATCTCGCCGGACTACGCGATTGTCAATTTGCTACAGGCACAGGGACGCATCGCTCGTCTCGGTGCGAAGTCACACACCTTGCAGTACATCGTGACCGCTTCCGGTACGGTGGAAGAAAAAATTATTCAAGCACTCAATACAAAAGAAATTTGTCTTAACGCATTAACATCAAATGGATAACGAAACCAACACTCACAGCAAGTACAGTCCGAGTAAGATGGCGTTGCTCGCTACCTGTCCCGGATATGTCCCACGCCCCATGACTAAAGAGGAAGAAGAGGATGACTTCTCCCCGGCGGCCATTGGGACCCGTGTTCACGCGGCCCTTGAAACCAAGAATCCAGATTCCCTTTTGACCAAGCATGAACACATCCTCTACACTGCGGCATCCAACATGGTGGATAGGCTCATGTCCATCTTTATGACCGAGTTACAAACGGACAAGGTAGTAGTACTCCCGGAACATAAGTTTGAAGGAATCGTCTTCAACCCAGACGATGAAGCACAAACCGGAACGGCTGACGTTCTTGTCCGGCATGGTGATACTTCCATGATTATTGACTACAAAATGGGGGTGGTTCCCGTATCTGACCCTGCCGAGAATACCCAGTTCATCTACTATGGTTTGCTGGAAATGGCAGAACGTCCTGAATGTAAGCGTATTATCCTTGCGGTGGTACAGCCTAGCCAGACGGAAAGCATGAAGATTGCGGCGTTCTACCGCGACGGTAAGGGACCGAAGTTCACCACCGACATGTCCGTCGTCCCTATGGACGAACAAACCGCAAGGGGAAGCATGAGCGCAGTCATTGCCCGGCACTGCCGTGACGCGGAGAATCCCTATGCCTATTCCTCCTCTCCGCACGTCTGCCCCTACTGCTCCCGGCTTGCGCGGTGCAAGAAGATTACCAGCATGGCTCGTAACTTCTCGCTCAAGGTATTGAAGGACAAGGACCTAGCCGAAGGGATGATTGATAGCGTCGGTACGGCGATGGACAACCCGGAAACCCTTGGCTCCCTTCTTTCCTTTGCGAACATTATCGCGGAGGCTAACAAGGTGCATAAGGACTATGCCAAGACCCTCTTCGCTTGTGGCGTTGATGTTCCCGGATGGAAGTATGCACGGCGAGGTAATACCGTGAAGGTGGACAACGATGCCTTCCGTGCCTACGTCGAGCAGTACATTTCCCCAGAGGAAATTCTGGACAGCATCTCCCGCCTCCCTGTGTCGAAGCTTCTTGACATGGTGGTAGATAAAAACAAAGTTGAAGGAGCCACCCGTGCCGAGATGAAGGAGGCCAAGGAATCGTTGCTCGAAGAGCTTCAAGAACTTGGAGTAGTGAAAGAAGTGACGAGCGCGATGGCACTGTTGAAAATCAAATAAAGATGTTGACTTTTTTCGAACTTGTGATATAGTCGCGCCAGAGAAGTTACCGAGGGTAGTTCACTCGCCAAAGAAGCCCTCAACTCTAAACCAAGAATACTAGAATAACATGGCTAAGAAAACCGAACACGAAACCTATGGAGTGGACCCGGAAGACGCATTGGAACTGGGAACTCCCGAACCCAATCAACTCGCAACCGCTACGGAATACCACTCCTTCGAGGGTGAGACCGACGCTTCGGATATCCAGATTCCTTACCTCAAACTGTGGCAAGCCTCTTGCGATGAAGCCAAATTGGAAGAACCGATTGGCAGTTTGGGTGCGTTCCTTCTTAACGGTCTGGTCGTTGCCGAGCGCAATAATCCTCTTGAATGTATCGTATTGAAGGCTCGTAAGTTCTTCCGCGAATACATCCCGTACAACGAACGTCAGCCCGGCGTATATGCCAAGACGTGGAATACGAAGGAAGAGTATGAAGCAGAAGGATTCGACAAGTCGCAGGTCAACCGTGCCCTTGCCATGTGGCTACTGGTTAAGAAGCCGCAGGGTATTAAGGACGCAAGTACCACCGAGGATGACCTTGACGCTCTCTTCACCATTGACTTCATGGGCGACCAGTGGACGCTGGCACGATACACCCCGGAAGGTAACCAGTACACGGGCGTTGGTGCTCCCTTCATCCAGTTCATGATGTTGAAGGGGAACAAGCTCGGCTCCCTGCCCTTCCGTGTGCAGATTGGCGCACAACGCGCCGTCTCCCGCGACGGGAAGAACAGCTACGCCAAAGCGTATCTCAAGTTCAAACCGCATCCTGTGGAAGGTCAGGTTGAAGCCATCCAAGAGATGGGCCTCCTTTCCGCGGTAACCAAGTAACCCCCTCCCGGCCCTGACGGGTTTATCCCGTAGCACCGCATTGCGGGTAAAAAAGGGGCACGCTCCATTCGGCCATCATAGTACGCTATGGTGGCCGTCTTATTTTTGTGCTTGACCTTCTGGACTTTGTGGGATATATTCTCCTATGCAACTAGTAGGAGTTGACCCCGGAACCCACGGCGCCCTTGTACTCGCGGACACCTGGAGCAAGAAAATCTGGATAAAGCACATGCCAGAGGACGAAAGGGAACTGGAAATCATCTTAAACAAACTACCGAGAAGCCGCCACCGTATCATGTACATTGAGAAGATGTCCTATGCCATGAGTGGGGGTGGAAAGGTATCTAACCCAAGGAGTAGCGGAATTCTCGGCGAAGCAACCGGGAAGGTCCTCGGTTACGCCGCGGCGGCGGGGTATACTGTCACAAAGGTTTCCCCAATCGTATGGATGCGTGCCATTGGCGCGTATGATACGGGCCTCACGGCACGGGACCGCACGAAGTGGAAGAACAATCTCAAGCGCATCGCGATGGAGAACTTCCCCGGCGCGAAGGTGACATTGCAGAACGCCGACGCTCTTCTCATTCTATTGTACGCGTACCGGGAACTGAACGACGACCACACACTGACCCTCGACAACTGGGATATAGAAAGGCTTTGACCTGTTATGGCTAGACACTTTACTCGCTACGGACGACAATGGGAGTACGGAGTTTCGGAATTGGACATTGAACTCTGGTGCTTCAAATACGCATGGCCCGAAGAGAAGGGAGGGCTGGGCAGGTATGGACACGCTAAGAACGCCATCAACCTCCTGTGGAATTACAAGGGCAGTCCTACTCCCATTATCTGGACGCCGTGGATTGAACGGATGATTGAAACCGCGTGCAAATATGATGTGGTCATCATGGGTGGAGGCTCGTCCTCTGGGAAGTCATTATCTATGGCTATCATGGCGACGCTCTTCTATCTGGCCGACCCCGTCGATACCCTTTGCCTAGTCACATCGACTACTATTGAAGGTGCGAAGAAACGTATCTTCAAGGATATTAAACGGTTGTGGCGCAAGGAATTTCCGGGTAAGCTCGTTGATGGTAAGGGACAGATTAAAGGCGTGAACGAGGACGGAGATATTGATGATTCCCGCGGCATCTCCATTATCCCCTGCGCGAACGTCGGTGACCCCAGTAGCCGATTTATCGGTATTAAGGCAAAGAACATGCACGTATTTTATGACGAGCTTTCCGAATTGCCGATTGAACTCGTCGAGGTGTGGCGTACCAACCTCATCACCAACAGAGCGGACACGCCTCCTACCCTGATGGCCGCCTCTAACCCCAAGAGCCGCACCGATGCCTTTGGTGTTATGGCTATGCCCAAGGACGGGTGGAACAGCGTTGACATCTTTGAGGAATATGAATGGGAGACCAAGGACGGGATTTACATCCGCTTCGACAACACCCAGAACCCCCGCATCAAATATGGCCGCGAGGATTGGAGCTTCTACACTCCGTTGGACATCGTTCAGCAAACGATTGAACAGTACGGGGAGAATAGCCCGTTCGTGATGCGGTTCCACCGTGCCACCTTTTCAGATGATACGGAAGAAGGTTCGCTAATGTCGGAGGCTGAAATTTACGGCAGTGGCGCGGATGCCATGCCCGTCTGGGGAGACGGCGAGTTGATTACGATAGCGGGTCTCGACCCTGCCTACACCAACGGCGGTGACCAGTCCTGTTTGAAGCTTGCCAAAGTCGGACGAACGGTTGAAGGGCTTTGGGCGTGCGCGGTGTTCCGTACCTATCTGTTGAAGTCTACGTCCGACAAGGAACGGATGAAGCAAAGGAACTTCGACATCGCCCAGCAAGTGGGAGAGATTCTTCGCGCGAACAATGTTGAAAGTAAGTACCTTGCCGTGGACGTAACCGGGGGTACGGGTTTCATTGACATCCTCGCCCAACATGTTGGTACGGACTTCCAGACGGTCAGCTTCGCGGGTATGGCGAGCAAGGTTCCCATTGGTTTGTTGCAGAATCAGGAGGCATGCCAACAGTACAGCAACAAGGTCTCCGAGCTTTGGGGTTGTATGAAACTGGCCATCAACGCTCGCCAACTCTACGGCCTTGACCCGACAACTATCGTCGAGCTTAAATCCCGGCTCTACACCATGAACGGAACCCGAATTGCCGTGGAACCCAAGGCGGCCATGAAGAAACGGATTCATAAATCCCCGGACAACGCGGACGCCCTTGCCCTACTGGTCCATGTATGCCGGGGAATCATGGGACCGGAGTTCGGTAAGATTAGACTTGACATTCAGAACCATAAGGTGGTAGAACATCAAGAGGTAATCAAATATCGCGAAGACGGAACCGCATATATTGAAGCCGCAGACATTGGCAGATACCTCGGAGGGTTTACCCACGATGGCAATGCCTCCGCTCCTGCCCGCGACACCTTTGCCTCCGACGTAACCGCCGCAATGAACATGCTATGGACCTAAGAGCCGCCGCTAAGATTTCTGCTCCCAAACCAATCACTAACGAGAACACCGTTATAAGGAAGGCCATTGAGATGTACAAGGCAGGGACCCCGGTTCCTGTCATCTCGGAAGTTACTGGCCTCCCCCGTGAACGTGTTGATAAGATTGTTGATAGCGTCCAACTCTCGAAGGAGGAACTGGCTATCCGCAATGAACTTCTCAATACGTACACACAGAACACACAGGCACGCATCCTCCAACGCCAAGAGGCGAGGACGAAGATAGAGCTTGACATCGTTGAATCCATGAGTAGCCAGTACAAAGAACTGATGAACAGTGGATTCTCCCGTGTCGCTTCCTTCATGGCCGATGCAGAGATACAATCCATTAAGGATGTACCTCTCTTCCTCTCTATCATGGAGCGAAGCCACGGTCTGTGGGAGAAGTTTAACGAAGCGATTGCGAAGCGCGACATGGACCTCTTGTCGCAGGTCATCCAGCAGTTCGAGCTGGAACAAACCGAGATAGTGACGCAGATGGGATTGCAGGGTGGACCAGTAACTCTGAACAAGGATGGCACTCGTCCTGAACTGGAAGAAGGAAGTGCGGCCAGAACCATCACCTTGAAGCTTAAGAAGAAGGGCGAAAAGCCCGAAGCTGACGAAAAATAATATTGACAACGTCGTCCATTCGCGTATAGTGAGGTCATGTCCCAACCAGAAAACATCCAAGAAGTCTTCCGTCGTTGGACCCCGGTAGCTCTCATGAACTTGCCGGAGGAAGTGAAGACCCCTGACACGTTCCCGGACTATATGGGAACAGATGATAACCCACTACCTATTGGTCATAGTCGGGGAATTCTGACAGTCATTGGGTACTCCCATGATGTCCGATACCCATATGTCGCGCAATGTGCATGCGGGAATGTGGTCACGATGAACCATCTGCAATTAACGCGCAAGCAACATCATTGTGGATGCCTGACCCAAATCATGCGCTCATCCTATCTTATCCGCTTGCGGGTAGAAGCTATGCGTTCATGGTGGCAACAGGTTCCTCTGTGGCTCGATGACCTTGACAAGCTTCGCGAACACGCGAAGAAGTACAAGAAGGCCGTCAAGAGAACGAACAAGTACAATGCCAAGCTCTCCCATGTCGAGTACGCGGACGACCCGCTGACGTTTGACAGGGAGGTAGAGACCTCCGGTAGCCCTGACGGGGCGGACGCTTTCCTTTCCCTCATCGCACCATCGGAGGAATATAGTCAGTTCCTACGCAGTATTGCCGAGAAGCTGACCAAGGAATATAAACCTTGGCCCGCAATCCCGATGGCGAATACAAGCGCGTATGCCAGTTACAAGAACGAACTGCCCGAATTTGACGCGGCTACCTTCATTAACTTCGTCAACTACCTTGCAGACGCACAAGAGAATGAAACCCTGAAACCCACCACGGAGTATGGCCATCAGTGAGAATGCCGCCGTCTTCCATGAGGTAGCACAGGATAAGGAGGTGTGGGGAAAAGCATGGAGATACCGTGCCTACTACCTTGCGTGGGTGAACGGGAAGTCCGCGAGGCTTGCGCCTACACGTGGCGAGGTCATGCACCCCTACCCTGACCGGGCGAACCCTACACACGTGATGGCCTTTAAGGATGTTGACCCGGTGCATGGAGTGCGTCCTAAATACTTTCGGACAAAGATATTCTCGAATAGTACGGAAACCCCCCTCACTAGACCCCGCACGCTAACTCCGGGCAGTCCTCGAAAGTACCCCTTCTTCTCCTATCTAATGTATGAGCCTCTCGTCGAATCCCAGCTCTACTTCCGCTGGTATCTCTTCCAGCAGTTGGTAACTGAATGGGCATTCAATATCCTGCCGCCTCAAGCGGACACATCCTTGGGCATACAGGCTGAACGCCGCGCCCTCAAAGCAAGTAAACCAAAATAAACGACAATGGCTACAATAGCAATCCCTTGTGAACCTCGCGTCCTCATCAACGGCGCGAACATTGCACAGAACCTCATTGACAGCGTTGCGGCTTCCAGCCGTGGCGACCACGATGTCTGGCTCCTGCTCCCTTACCGGGCCAAGGCCGCCGCTGAACCCATGATTAAAATCTTGAAGAATCAGTTCCGGGACCTTCGCACGATTGAGTTGCTGACCCCTGTCACGGGTAGCTACGCTCTCGTTACTCATCTCTTCGCCCGACTGCAACAGGCTCTGGCTTACGAGAACGCGCTGGACGAACGAGCTATCATTTGGGTTTCCGAACGCGGCAATGAAAAGTTTAAGCCCGGCGCGGTAGATACGCTGGATGCAACGTTCTATCGCAAGAAAGCTCCGGTTATTGCGGGCAAGTATTTTACGATTCCTGCCACCGAGAACTCTTATGAATCTCATACCGTGGATGGAACTTTCGTCATGTCCAGTCAGTTGGCGAAACTCTATCCCCAGCGAGTTCCCTACGTCACCATCTCCCAGCATTTCCGTCTCTTCCTCGATAAGGTGCTGACCGAGAAGTGTTTCAACGTGGAGAACTGGGACGACCTCATCACTGTCGGTGAAATCCCTGACGCGGACAACTTTAAGCTTCCCCAAGTTCTTGGCGAAGTCACGGTGACGACCCCAGCGGAGGTATCTATCGCCAGCATCAAAGCGGAATCTGTCAATATGATGGGACAGTCCGAGCAAGTCGGTGGAGCTACGAAGGCTCGCGAAGACTTGAGGAACGTTGAGGACTTGACACCGAGCGTGAAAGTCACTACCCCTAAACCAGTGACATCGAAAACTAAAAAAGCAATGGCACGAGATTCTGTCAAATCAGAAGACGAGTAATGTGCTTGACAAAAGATAAAAACATGTTAAGGTAGCTTCATCCAAACAATGTTCCAGTCCCGCAGAGTAAGATTAAAACCGAATAAAGCACAAGCCGAGTTCTTCCGTAAGAACTTTGGTGCGACTAGGTTTATTTACAACTGGAGGCTGGAACAACTCAATAAATATTGGGAAGAGAATAAAGATAAGGAAAAGAAGGATAGAACTAAAAGACCTACAGCCTTTGACCTAAAGAAAAAGTTAATCTACTTAAAAAATACTACTAAGGAGTTTGCATGGCTTAACAGTGTAGATTCTCAATTATTCAAGTATGTAGTTATGGACCTTGATAACGCTTTTGATAGGTTCTTCAAAGGTATTTCTAACTACCCAAAGTTCAAAAGCAAGAAAGACAGTAGGCAAGCTTATTCTACTAAGAATGGCAAAGTGCCTCGGCTTAAAGATAGCCGTCATATCCTTCTCCCCAAAGTAGGTTCCGTTAAATTCTACAATAGAAACTACCTGCCGGAGGTAGAATACAAACGCGCAACGATTAGCACAGACGGAGACCATTATTACTGTTCAGTTCTCTTCGAAGCTTCTCCAAAAGAATTGTCAGAACCAATTCATGAATCCGTAGGTATTGACCTCGGAGTAAAGACTGCGGTTACTACCTCTCATGGTACTACCTTTCACCTTAAACGGAACCATAAATTGGAACGCAGATTGAAGCGAGCACAGAGAGTTGTATCTAGAAGGAAGAAGGATTCTAACCGATGTAACCGTGCACGCAAACGTATGCGCAACCTTTACCGTAAAATTTCTAACCAGCGAAAAGACTTCATACATAAAACCACCTCCACTCTTGTTAGCGAGAACCAAGTAATAAGAATGGAAGACCTAAACGTAATGGGGATGATGAAGAACCATCACCTTGCTAACAGCATTGCTCACGCTAGTTTCTACGAGATTAAGCGTCAGCTAACGTACAAGTGCGAATGGTATGGACGTTCCCTTCAACTGGTCTCTCGGTTTTATCCTTCATCCCAGCTTTGTTCTCATTGTGGAGCAAGGAACAGGGAGATGAAAAACCTAAACAAACGGTCATTTGTTTGTCATACTTGTGGCTTTAGTCTTGACCGAGACCTAAACGCCGCAATCAACATCAATAACTTCTGTACCCGCGGAGAGTGGGGAACAGGCAACAAAGCCAACGACCGTGGAGATTCGAGTTCCGCGAAAAAGAGATACTCTCTTTCTAGTGTAGCGAATCGTTGAAGCGGTAATTATTAAACAATAATAAATCTCACTTGCTACACCAGCTCCAATTTATTGTTAATTTTTAATACACTATGTCTAAACCCGATTCAAACGCTCCCGTAGGTCCGGGGGTTATCGGCGTGGTTGACGAGAACGGAACCCTTCTCAAGCGGAGGGTTCCGACCGCCGACCAAGCCCGCGCCATGCTCTACTTCTGCCTCACCGCTGACCAGCTATCCATGCAAGCGAGGACAGAGGCACAGGCAGAGTTGGACGGACAACGCCCGTATGACCCAATGGCCCTTTCCGCAGTTGGTCAAAACTACCGAACCAACTACAACTTCCGCACGATGCGGATTGTTCGTGAAAAGGTGGCGGCTAGCCTCCGCGAAGTGTGGGACAACCCCGAACTTGTTTCGGTGCAAACCACCTTCGGAGATAATGCTCGACGCCCCATTTACTCTGACATCCTCTCCACCGAGGTGACGAAGATGGTCAAGTCCATGCCGGGATTCACTTCCATCATGACAGACCTTCTTCACAACTTCTCCTTCCACGGCTTCGGCCTTGCCTACTTTGAGGACCCTGACACTTGGTACTTCAAAGCAGGTAGCCTCAACGAATTCGCGTTCGAGCGAAAGGTTAAGCCGGACAGTAGCACCCTTGAGGTTGTGTTTGCTACCCGTACCCTTCGTGCCCATGAACTCTACGATTTCATTCGTGACCCGCAGACCGCAAGGGAAGCTGGCTGGGATGTGGAAGAGGTCATGAAGGTGTTGAAGACCTGTAGTTACAATCAGACAGTACAGCCCCAGCGCATTTCTTGGGAGACCGAGAAGATGCTTAAAAACGGAGACTACACCCTGACCGACGTAATTGGAACCAGTATTCCGATTGCCCACATGTGGGTTCGCGAATTCAACGGTACTGTTACTCATTCCATTTTCTTCGTCAACGGAAGCGGCGGCAATGGTCAGGATGTGAAGCGTGACCAGAACCGCGATGTAGATGACACCAAGTTCCTCTACACCAAGGAAGGAGCCTACAACTCTATGGAAGAAGCCTTCATTCTCTTCCCGCTGGGCAGTAGCACCAATGGAGATATTCATGCCCTTCGCGGATATGGCAATGACCTTCTGCCTCACACTCGTGTTATTGACAAGTTGATGAACCAAGCGACGGACGCGGCGTTCCTCGGCATGGCGTTAAACGTCTCTGCCACCAATGAAACCTCCCGTCTCTCCGCAATGGTGAACCCGATGGGGGCCTATACCATTTTGGACCCGTCAACGCAAGTGGTTCCTAATCCCGTGCCGAATCTGCAACAAGTTGCTGGAACTCCCCTCGCATTCTTGCAGAACCAAATCCGGGAACGCTTGGGCGAGATTGACGTGAATGCTGATGGGGGCATGGGCCGCACCCAGCTGGAAGCTGAAATCCGTATGGGCAATGCGAGCAAGGTCAGCAATAACATCATGGATATGCTCTTGGAGCACATGACCATCCTTCTCCGTGAAATCGTTCGCCGCATCATCCGCAAGGACTACGATGAAGGGATTGGCGGATTTAAGGAACGTGAACGTATGCTCCAACGTTTGGACGAAGCCGGAGTACCGAGGGAAGCCTTCTTCGCTATCGACCTTGACAGCGTTACCGCGCTTCCTCCCATTGGCGCGGGTAGTAAGGTTCGCCGTACAATGGCTCTCCGTCAGTGTCTCAACTACATGCAGTTCATGCCACGAGCTGGGCAGGAACGTCTCATTCGTATGGCCATTGCCAATGAAACGAACGGACGCACCGCACAGTTGTTCATGCCGTTGAAGGATGACCCCAACCCGTCTGAAACCGTGGCCGCCTCTATCGCGTCCATCCAGAACAACCAGCTCATGGCAGGTCAGGAAGTTCCGGTTATGCCGAACGAGGACCACAGGACGCACGCGGAAGTGCACGCCAACTTCATCATGTCCATGCTACCGGACGCACAGCTGGAACCCGAAGAGATGGCCCAGCTAGCTCAACCTCTACAACTTCTGGTCGCCCAGCTTGCGGGACACATGGATTACCTACAGGCCGCCAAGGAAGTTGTCCCTGAATTTGAACAGTACGAGAAACTGGTCAAGAGGTGCAACGAGGTTATTACCAACGGCATGCGGGCCTTGGAAGCGATGCAACAGAACGAAGAAGCGGCTCCTCAAGAAGGACCTACTCCTGAACAGATGAAAGCCGAAGCCGAAATTGAATTGAAGCGCATGAAGACGGAAGCTGAAATCCAGTTGGCTAAGGAAAAGCAGGATGCCGAGATTACTCGTAACGCCGTAGAAGCCAACGCTAAAGCGGCTCAATCGCTGGGAGGTGCACGATGAAACCAGTGCCCACCTACACTGTCGAAGGGTTCAAAAGCAACAAGGCGGCGACTGGCCGCCTTGCTGAACTCCTGCATGACCCGGTAATGGAAGAAGCTCTCTGCATTGTTCAGTCAAAACTCAATGCGACATTACAGCCCACATTGGAAGCCGCCGCATTGAATGGAGCTTTCGCGGCTGGGGCTAAATCCGTTATCGCCGCTCTCTTCAATCTGGCCGAAGAGAATGAAGAAATCGAATCCCCGGTAACTATGATGAATCATCCCATGACCGAGCGTAACGCTTGGATTAACTCACTTTCACCCAACAAGTAATACATAGAATCTAATGGATAATGTAACTATTCCCGCAGTAGCGGAGGGCATCATAGGTGGTGCTATTCACAACGACGTGCACAACATTTTCGAACAGACCCTGTTCGCCCCGGAACCCACGGATTCCGTTCAACCCAATGCTCCCATTGAATCCCCGGACGGTACGGTAGTCATGCCCAATTCCGGTCCCCGCATCGCTGATGATGAAGTAGTCAATACCACGGGAACCCCGGTTCCCCCGGATGACACGGAATCCGAGGAAACCGAGGAAGAACAGAACGACGAACAAAACGAAGAGGAAGAAAACGAAGAGGAAGAAAACGAAGAAGGGAAGAAGGAAGAAAAGAAAGATGATGGGCCGAAGGAACAACGGGCCAGCAAGGCGGCGAGCAAGGCATTCGCTGAAATGCGCGTCCAGTTGAGGGGCGCGAAGAAAGAAATCGCGGACTTGAAGGCCAAGCTGGAAGAAGCGGGTAAATCCACGTCAAGCAATGAAGAGCTTGAATCTCTGCGCGAGATTGTACGCGGCTATGCCTTCACCGCAACCGAAGAATACAAGACCAATGTAACTGCCCCGTATAATAAGGCCAACGCCAAGCTTGCGGAGATTGCCCGCGCCTCTGGTGCATCTCTGGACATGGACAAGCTGAATGAAGTTGCCCTTAACCCCAGCCTCGATGAGTACGACAAGGAAGAAGCCTACGAAGCAATCGGAAAAGAGTTGGGCATTAGCGATTCTGCCGTGTTCAAGTTTGTCCGTATGGCTAAGGTTCGTGACGCGGCCATCGTTGCCCACGGAAATTATCAAGCAGAAGCTGACAAGTATGTAGAAGAGTTGAAGGCCAGTCGCGGCGGCAAGTCAGAAGCCGGGACCTACACCGTCAACCTCGACAACTATACATTGGAAGCGATGAAGGAACGTGCCAAGGAACTGGGCATGACCACGGAGATTACCGAAGAGAATGTGAAGCATGCCCGCCATCTTGCTCACAAGATAAATAATGGTTCCTTCATGGATGGCGCACTGGCCGAACTCATGGTCAAGGAACTGGCAGATGCTCGCGCGACAATCGAGGCTCTCAACGTGAAGGTGGCCAAACTCCGCAAGGCCCGCCCCTCTGCTAACGGCGGTAGCCCCAAAGCCCCGGAGACCCAGCCACCCGCCGGACCCACTTCTGTGGGTGATATTATTGGCAGTGCCTTTGGATTATGATAAATAATCCTTGACATACTGGTAATTTTATGACAAGAATGGGGCATCAAATGCGGTGTCCCATTCTTGCTTTCCCGCGAGCAAACCAAAACAAACCTTTATGCAGGTGTGAAAATTCTTGGTCCTGACCCTGCCATGACCGCGTAAGACCCCAAAACAAAATCTTCCAAAGAGAACTAGGCGTTGCAAATTAAACCAAATTTAATTTACAAATGACTACTTCTCCTAACGATATTCAGGCCCAAGAATTGAAGCTGGTCACGATGACCAACCTTCTTAACGCCAACATGTTCAGCACCTTTGCTCGTACTTCTCCGTGGAACTCCCAGATGATTATGACGGGAGAATGGACCGACGGCGTTGGTGATTCTGGGCGCATCGCAACCTTCGGTGCTACGGACCCCCGTCCCGAATGGATGAACATTAACCTCGATTCCACCTCCGACCAGATTCCGATTACGGTCAACGATACCGGGGCCACCGAATACTCCTACAGCCGCTTCATCACGAGGCTTGCCTCCCAGAAGCTGGACGTACTCCGCATGCGCCAGTCATGGCAAGCTAAGCAACAGGCTGAAAACGTTGTGAAGCAGTTGGTCCGTGCCGTCGGTAATACTTGGTCTCGCTTCTACCGTGAGAGCTACATCAAAATCGCCAGCTACAAACTCATTCCCACGAAGGCGGGTGTTGTTGGTCTGGATGTTGTGAGCAACGACATTAACTCCATGCCGGAAGTGAAGCCGGAAGCCGCGCTGAACGACAACCTGATGAACCAAGCTTGGCAGTTGCTCATCAATGAAGGTGCTGGCGAATCCGCCGCTCTGATGGACCAAGGTTCTCCTGTCTTCTTGGCTTACACCTCGAAGGACACCGTGGACTTCATCCTGCGTCACAACGAAGTTATCCGCAAGGACTGGAACTTCGCAGAGGCCGCGGAAGGCAAGGATGCTACCCTCCTGCGTCAGCTGGGTGTGAAGTGGACGTACAAGGGCTTTACCTACATCGTGGACAACATGAACCCCCGCTACACCTTCGACGAAACCAAGCCGACTGGTCAGAAGTGGGTGGAAGTTCCCCAGTATATCAAGGTGGAAACGACCGTTGGTAGCCGCTATGTGCCGAACCCCGCGTACATGAACGCCCCCTACGAAGATACGATTATCTTTGTGAAGGACGTGTACAAGTCCCTCGTTCCTCGTCCGGTGTCTGCCTACGGTCAGGCCAAGTGGGACCCCGTGACTTACGCTGGTGAGCTGACTTGGGTGAACAACAAGGACAACGGCGGTAACTACATGGGTCAGCAGGGTCTGTTCATCGCGACGCTTTCTGCCGCTCCGATGCCTGTCTTCCCGCGTCACGGTGTAGTCATCCGACACATTCGCACGACCGCTGGACGCGAACTCGTTGGTGCTGACGGCAAGCCCGTTGGTACTCTGGTAAGTACCCCTGCGGAAGTGTCTGGCCTCTAAGTCTAACCCTCTAACTTTTAATCCGAGGCGGGCGGGATGAACCCGCTCGCCTCAATTTTTATCTGCATGAAGATTACGTATGACCCTGAAAAATTTGGAGACCTTAAACCGGGGGATGATGTTCAACTCATGGGAGTTGGCGTTGTTTCAGATGACGGCAAGTCTATTGAGATTGTTTCTATCGAGGACCAAGAAATAGGTGACGATGATAGTGACGATGATAGTGACGATAACTCCGAAGAAGAAACCGAATCTCCCAAACAGGAAACCGAAACCGAAGAAGCCGAGGAACTGGCAGAAGGAGCCGACCTTGGTGCTATTATCGCCTCTGGCTTTGGAGCATAACCTTTTTAACTAATATGGAAATCGACGTTCCCACTACCGAACCTGTTATCCTTGAATCAGGAGTTGAGAATATGCTCATTCCAAACAAGGAAGGAGACTTTCTTATTACTATCACCAGTGATAGGGGAGTTCCTGTCGTCAAACTGACGGAGGACGAGAAGACCCTTGCCGAAGGTTCTTCTCTCGTCAATCGGGAGTTCAAAGCGCATCTCAAAGCCGCAGGGACTTTAACTGTTACGGAATCCCTTACCGGGACCGTATTAACCCTAGAAGTCCGTGCCGCAACACCTCTGGCGGTGCAAGCAATTCCCGTAGCTATGGGAGTTAAGCACTTGGTGTCTATTCCCACTAATCAACCCGAAGTTCTTTACTTCGGTATTGATGTTGAAAATAGTGTTCAAAGTGTATTAGTGAATGATGGAGATATTATTATCCCTGCGTCGGATACTGCGCACATTCCCGTGAATAGGGGAATAACTTTAACTCCCCTTATTCATCAAACTAAAACAGTAGCAACTCTTAACGAATAATAATTATGGCAGTAGTAAATCTTCCAGTTCCCGCAGAGAATGCAACTATCGCTCGCGGGCAAATCTATCAGCTTACCGGACTGACCGAGGCTACTCGGTATAAGTTTATTGTCACGTCTACCAAGTGCCCGCATGTGGTCATCGCGAAAGATGAGGCGTTGGAGCAGGTGGAAGCCGAAGGGTATCTTTCTGGTCGTGCTTTCTACTTCGTGACGGAGGGTGGTCAGACTAACGCTTACCTCCGCATCGATGCCCTTGAGGGCGCGGAGATTACCTTGACTATGGTGGCTGACCAAATTCCGGCTCCTGAAGAAGCAACTCTTCCCACAGGCTTATCACCTGACAAGTGGTATAGTATCGGTGATTTAGTCGCAGATACGGGGTATGAATTGAAAGTAAGTGCGGAAGTCCCTGTAACCGTATTTGTCAAGACAGGAGATACCATTGCAGACGCAATAGAAGAACCTCCGTTTGTAACTGCCGCAGGGACCACCCGTTTCACTTCCACTGGCACGAAAGCGTGGGTGTACGTAGATGGAGCAGTAAAGGCTAACGTTGACATCGTAGCCGCGCAGGGGATTGAGGGTCTTACCGCTCCCCAGCTTACGACCCTTTCGGACACCGTTTCCGACGTAGCTCTTGTAGGTCCTACCCCTGCCGGATATTACCGCGTGGACTTCGTGACCGAAGCCGCCGCACCTGAATTCCAATACGATGGCAACATCACTATCCAGAACCAGAACGTAGTCCTTACCAACGTAGTTGGGGAAGCAGGGGCGCAAGGTCTTCTTCCTCTCACAGCCGCGCAGGGTATTGTGACTGGTAAGAACCTTCGAGGAACTCTTATCTTTTCACAGGGGACTGCTCTTGGTGCGGGACAGCGAGCCGCCGTTGCCTCGTTCCAGATTCCTACGGGCGGTGATGCCGGGACCTTTAAAGGGACTGCGGTGATTACCTTCGTTGGAAATATCGCATAACCAACAATTAAACCTTGACGGGGCTGAACTCATGAGCTAAACTTCTATGGGTTCAGCCCCAAATTTTTACTATCATGGCACGTAAACGTTCTTCTGAAATCCAAATTGAAACTTACGTCAACGGCTCCCCTATTACGCCGGGCGTAACCTATAAGCTGGGCGATGCCTCCGCGAACACCGCGTGGCTTCTTGCTTCCAGTTCTCCCTGTCTCTTTAAACTTTCCGCTACCGCTCCTACTGACGAACTGTGGTCCAACGTTACTCCGGAAGAGTTCATCATCAATGGTTCGGTCGCGGGACAGGTGATTGAGATTGAATCCCCCGACGGCAAGTACTTCGTCGTCCCCACTAACGCACAGGATAAGAATGCCTCCGTCGAAAGTGCACACGCGACGATTGCGCTTCGCCCGCTGGGGTTCGACTACGACCAAGAGTATGAAGCCCTCCCGCTGGACGGCGATGGCCCTGTCTCCAAGGGTTTCTATAAAATCCCCAATCTCGAAAGCGGTAAGCTTTACTCCATCAATGTGCATCCAGACCTTGGCGGCTTGAGGGAAACGAAGCCTAATCCGGAATTCAGCTATGCGCTCTTTAGCGTAGGAGCCGACAACAATCCTAAGGCATTCCTCGCTGGCGGCAAGACTACTGCCCAGCTGGTCTTTGTGGCAACTGAAACTTCCGCAATTCTTTCTCTCGGTAGTACGATTGAAGAAGCGGACTACTTTGTCTCCATCAGAAATTTTAGTTTAGGCTCCGGTGAGGGTGCGGGGTTTGACCCCTCCCTAGACCAGAATATCACCGGGGCATGGAATTTCACCAACACGGCAGGATTGGTTCTCGGTAACGAAGTTCCTCTAGTTCTCGGACAAGGGGATGACGCGGTGAAAATCCACGGCGATGGTAGCGGAGCCGCAGTCATTGAGGGGACGAACGCTTCCCACATGGACGTTGCGATTCCTGTCAAGTTCCAAAACCCCACCACTTTCGATGACAGCGTTTCCTTCGTCGCCGCTACTGGCGAGGAGATGAAGTGTATACTTTTTGGTAAGGAAAATGGGCCTACCCGTTGCATACTCTACGAAGAATCCAACGGTTTCCTCTCCATAGCGGACCCCAATATCACCGCCCGCAAGACATTGTCCATCGATGCGGATGGGGGCTTGCGGTTCTACAAAGGTGAAGGCCATAACGGAGAAGTTACGTTCTACGGCCCAGTCCATGTGTATAGAACCGTTACCGTTACCGTGGACGGGGTTATGACGTTCAGCAAAGCTCCCAACGCCAATGCGGGGATTAACATCCCGCTGGCCGTGGGTGCACCGACGGACACGGGCGCGGTTAATCGCTTTTATGCGTTAGGATTGGCTGGTGAGACGAACATCCTGACCACTAATGCTTTCCTCAATACGACGACCATTACCAAGACAGGGACTTCGACGGTGACCCAAACAGTCCCATACCATTTGGCTACTATTAAGGTTCCCCAGGGTACTCATTCGACCATTCAGGCGGGATTTGAGGTGAGCAACCCTCAATGGAATTATTCCAGTTTCTCCGGGTTTTCTTTCATTTGGCGTGCTACTGGTGCGGCAAAGTTGACCTTTGGTATTGGCCGTGGCGCGAAGACGGTTCGTTCCGACCTTTCCATAGATTCTTACAGTATTATCCCGGCAAACGATTTGGCGTACAATCATGGCGAAATTCTGGATATTACCTTTGACAATGTCAGGGACACACAGCGCAACGGTTATACGGTGCGGGTGCGTGAGATTTACGCACTCGATTCTACGGCGGGCTGGCAGGTGAAAACCACCACCAGCTTCATCCCCGCCACTGGTAACGAACCCATCCCTTGGACGATTGCCAAGGTTATTTACCAGCAGAACGCTTCGGCCAATATTGCCCAGTATGATAATCTGGGTACACTCTGGCTCATGCTCACCGGAGGTCAGGCAAATAATCTGTATAAAATTGCCACCTGCCGTGGCGTCAGTACTTTTGAGACTGGTGTCGGCATTTCCAGCTGGGTGACTGATGTGGTGAATAATTCGACTGGCAACATTTCTGTTTATGCAGGGAACGGAGAGTACACCTATTACCAGCCGGGAGGCACAAACCCGGTCTTTTATGGACTGGAAGCAATGGCCGTCGATGCCATTGAATCCGAGGAAGCCACGGATTTCGAAGATATTAACATCCCCCTTGAACAGGCATGAACAACGCAGAAATACAAATTCAATTCCCACAGCCCGGCGACTGGACAAAGCTCATTATGAGCGTAATCTACGCGGACGCACTAGGCTTTACGCACCTTGACCAGTACAGTGAGACCACAGTTCCGGAGGAGCAGATACCCGCCCTCGCGGGGGCTATCGAGGCCATTGCCGCTCTTGACGAACAGTGGCAAGCGTGCCAAGTTTGGGCACGATTGGGAGATATTCCCTCCCCTTCCAGCCCGACGGACAAGGTGTCCGCAGTCCTTCTGACTGTCGAGGCTACCGGGGATTCCGGGGGTACAAAAATATTTACCCCTGACCAATATCCCCAGTTCGTACTCACCGATAGTGGTACACTATCCTTCTTTAACTTCTTCACAAAAGGATGATAATCATGAGCTTACTCGAACTTCTTGACCTACTTGGCTGGAAGCGCAAGTAGCACATCGCCCCGGAGGCTAACCCCCTCCGGGGATTTTTATTAAAATAATTTCTTGACAAATAATAAAATTATTATATGGTGGTGGCATGTCCAAGACATCGCACACCAAACTGAAGGATGGCCATAATGTTATTATGGTTGATAAGCAAAGCGGCTTGACCCACGTTCTGGCTAGCCACAGGGTTTGCATCCCTAGCGACGAGGTTAAAGAAAAGGTTGAAGACCTTGTGGTTATTGAGAACCCGTGCGCCGTCACAACGAGCGTCCCTACGAAGAACGAATTCAGCTTTCGAGATGAATCCGTAGAATCGCAAGCAGTAGTTGATAAGGCCTTTGACGAGGCATTCCCAGAGGAAGAACAACCTTCACTGTTCTGCCCCATTTGCGGAGGCCTATTGAGAGAAGCACGCCGGGGGAGCTATGAGTTCATTGAATGTACGAGTTGCTCCCTAGCCATTGATGGATATGTCAATGATGACCCGGAGACGGCTTATGAAGAAGCATGGAACAATGCTCGCCAGTTTATTGAAGAACTCCCTCCGGTTCTGCGTCTTCAACCCGGTGCTGAAATCCAATACCTCGATGATATGTTCCGTCGGCGTACTGGAATCGTTGCAGGAAGAACTCGCGTCTCCATGCGCATCTTGTTGGAAGGCGGGCAATGCATTGAACCGAACAAGGTCGTTGAATGGCCGTGGGGTAAGGAACTCGCAGACTAACCATGAAGGAGGGCAGAATGAAAGAGCCTAAATGCCCGCTATGCGGAAATGAGATGCAGTTGCAATCTGATGAAGTATGTTCAGGGTATTACACACCATTATATTATTATGAGTGCATAGGATGTCCTCTTGCCACGACGCCAGCAGATACCAAAGAAGATGCCGAGAATCAGCTAAAAGAACTTATTTCCCAGTTCCCGCCTATCATGCGGGTGCAAGTTGGAGATACGGTAGTATGGAAACATACACCTGTCACAGTTCTTGATAAGGAGGTTCTTTATGGGGAACTGTTGGTGATAAACTCACAAGGAAGCAAATTCTTATTAGACCCACCGGATATTGAGAAATGGCCGTGGGAACTCGAACAACAGAAATAACAAACATGAATACGTTGCATCTATCAACCACACAATACTTCGCGCTTGCAGGCCTTTTCGCGATTGCGGGCGTAGCTCTCCGCGTCTTGGGAGGCACTGCCCTTACCGAGATGGCCAAGAGGCTGAAAGCTCACTTGAAGCTCATTGGCATTGAGACCAACAGCTACCGGACGAGAGGGAGCGAGTATACCCTATATGAGCGCAAGGAAATGGAGAACATATACGACCATATCTTCAATACTTCGGTTCAGTGGGTTATCTTCGGGCTAATCGGACTGACTGTAAGTATCATTGCCGAGTGCCTCTACACTCTTCCCGCACCTCCGCTTTATGTCCTCTCTCTTATCTCCGCATGGATTGCCGCATGGTATCTCTTTATTGTTTTATCTAACTACATAACCACGGGGGTTTTCATGTGGATGACCCGCTATCGACTTTACCGCGAATACCCGAACATCAAATTCTAGCCATGACAAATCAAGTTAAACTCGGAATGATTGTCCGCGTCAACGGCGGCCCTTGCGGTCGCGTCGTGGAAATCGACAACGAACGTTCTTCCTACCCGTACAAGGTACGCTATTCGGGAGGATTAGCGGAGTGGGCCTCTGCTAACCAGATGGAAGAAATTCTAGATGCGCCAGAAGAATCTGTCCGCGCCGGTTGCACTAACGCCGCCAAACCCCGGCGACCGTTCAAGAGAGGGGATAGGGTACAATTCGTTCCTCGTGGCTGGGTAAGCTACGATGATGAGCCTACGCCCTATCAGGAGTACGCGGTTTACGATGATGAAGACAGCGATGGCTGGGTAGCTATCGATGGAGTAACCGTCAACTACTTCAACACCGTTATGTTCTTTGACCTTAAACTAATTGACTAACCATGACAATATTTGTTAATATTACTGACATCCTCACATGGGGTGCTGTTGCTCTATGCATATTCGCCCTGTTCACCCTGTGGGTAATCGAAACCATTAAGAAATACATCAAAAGAAAATGAACGCTCACTGGATAACCATTAGCGGGGGAGGATTCGTCCTCCCCATTAACTCAATACTAATCGCGGAGGGAGACCTCGCCGCATAACATATCATCTCATGAACCTTCCATACATTGGACAAATCAAAGGGCTTCGCCAATTTCTTATTGATGAGCGCATTCTCTCCCCTATCGAAGTCGGGTTAGCCCCGGACGAAGACCTCATTGACACAATCATCAAACGAGGATATTCCTTCGTTGTGCCGTACAACGGCGGCTATACGACCGGGGACGAGATTCTTCTAATCCCAAACGACGCATTGAACCATGCGGCCAAATTCTCACGCTAAACGTATGTATACATTAATTGGATTCCTTCTCGGTATTCTCTTCTACTACATCATCGAGAACAATAACGACAACGACTTAACCCCTGCATGAAGAAGAACAGTAGAGGACTAATCGTCCATCCCGGATTGAAACACCCACGGAGGCCACGGCATAGTACTCCCCCGGTAAAGAATATACCGAAGGGCTACATTGCCACCGGGGAGATTGCCGATAAGATAGGACGCAGTTCCGTATGGGTAATTCACGCCCTGAACCGATTGAAGGTGGACCACGTGCGTTGTGGGCATACCATCTATTGGGAAGGGAAAGGAGCCGAGGAATATATCAGCGCACAAGTGCGTGGGTTATATGACAGCATCCCGGAAGGGTACGTTGATGTAGCTACCGCATTGGAATCTACGGGCATGAAGTCTCCGGCGTATCTGACCACCCTATTCAAGCGGGGCAAGGTTCAACGTGTACGGTATCGTGATGATAGTGACCCTCGCGGTCGTAGGACACGATTTGCGTACAATCGGGTTGACTTGTTGTCCCATTTAGGTTTAGATAGCTCTGACGTATGAGAACGACCTACTCCACAACCAGAACCGTACAGAAGGGCCAGAGCAATCAGCGAGCCTTGCTCGGTCTCCTTCTGAATATTGACCTTCTTGACCCTTCGCTCCCTCTCGACTATGTTCGTGTTCTTCTGTACATGCACGCCAATGGCTTCGAGCAGAAACATGAGAATCCGACAATTAGCAGGGATGCTCGCATCCCCATATCTTCTCTTTACTCTATCCTGCGCAAGCTGGAAGAAAAAGGGTATATTGAATACGAGGGAGTGAGGGGGTCGAGGAGGCAGACTAAAAGTAAACTAACTCCGAAAGGTATCACTTTCTGTCGTGACATCTTCCGGCCACAAACAATCTAATCAACGACATGGAAAAAAATAATCTCGATGAACAAGAAGAAGTCGCGGCCAAGCTCTATAGCATGGCTGAACTTCCCACCCCGTGGGACCAGCTCACGTCAGTTAAGAAGATGCCCTTCATGCTTATGGCGGGCAAACTAATCAAGGGAGAGGCTGACATCTTCGCCCAGCTGACCGCGAAGTACTGCGTCCAGCTTGGTGTACCCGGCAAGTACAAGACCATCATCTCCGGGATAATTAGCGCGGCACTTGGAGCTTTAGCTATGTTTGGAGCGTTGGGGCAGAGTAGTTGTACCTACGCGGATGTGAGTAAGGACCGCGCAGTTATCTGCAATGGAGAATCCTGTGTAATCGTTAGCCCCGGAAGGTTGACCTTTACGCAGGAACAGCCCAAGACGGATGCAGGTCCGGTGGTAATCCCCTCCAAAGAATACTGCAAATAATATGGCAGAAGAGTATCAAGAGATTCCACAAGCTCCTGACCTCTTTAATCATCCCGTACCCTCGGTTCCCGTGGGTACGGAGATGTTTAATGAGGCCCCGCCATTTGATTCAATGCCGGACCCGATTGCCCCAGTATACGGTGAGAGCGACATAGGAGTGTTCCATACCCCGGTATATAATGATGACCTCCTCATGCGCAACCGGGAAGAGAGCATGTTCGCCATTGTGTATGACCCAACGGATTCCGGACCTAACGCGGCGGTCATGTTTGTGGCCGGGGTTATTGTATCTGGAAGCGCAGTTTTTAACATAGGTGGTGCTCCCGGAAATTTACACCCCGTAGCCAGCGGAGAAAGGGCGCCCCTTGATGATGATATTATATGGTATCTTAACGTCAATAGAGATGATTATGGTCTGTCTATGGTAAGTAGTGTGCCATCGCCGGATGCCTTCTTTTCTCTTCCCGTAGCTCGAACTCGAAAAGGAACCAACGGGTACATTCAGCAATTACACAGAGGGGCCGTATTCATTGGTTCTGAATTTGTCTTTGGTCCTGCTTAAACCCCCCAGCCCCATGACCTACATCTATATATTCACTTACAGAAGAGACCAGCCAGATGCGCTGGAATGTGTACGTTGCGCGAGAAAAACTCTCCCTCATGCAGTTATTACTGTAGTCGATGATGGAAATTCCCCGTGTACGGAAGGCGCAGAAACCCAGTTCCTACAAGCTGGTTCCACACATTATGAGCGAAGCCAATTTAATCGAAGGGGAAATCTTAACGGTCCCGAATGTGTGCGAGGCATCCTCTCCTACCTAGCACAAAAGGCCGAAGACGAAGACATTGTGATAAAGCTAGATTCCGATACTTGTCTTTTGTCTGCGGACTGGATTGAAGACATGATAGCGCAGGGGAAGAGCATGGCTGGATGTAGCTCACGCTATACTGCATGGAAGGACATTTACTATATACACGGAACGTGTTATGCCATGACAGGGAAACTGGCAAAACAAGCATTCCAGAAATCTTTATCTTGGACAGATTGGTCAGAAACGGCTCCGGAAGATTTAGAGATATATCGACTGGCTTCCACTATCGTGGGAGAGGAAAACATTCTTAAAGAGTTTCCTTGGACGCCATCGACCCCTTCGGCAAGATGGACTGCATGGAACTGGATGAGCTTCACCGTAACCCCGGAAAAGTATAAACACTTTTCCGTGGTCACCTTCGGTATGGTTATGCCCTCCTTCAAGCCGAGAAGCCTTAGGGCATTAGCCATGAAGGAGTTACGTGAATGTGTCTTTCCTTCTGACAATTCAATGTAGCAGTACAACTGGCTTATCGATTTCGTACATCGAAATGTCAGGGCGTTAAACTCCCACGGAACCCACGGAACCCACGGCCAAATGGTCACAATGGGTCCCGTGGGTTCCTTCGTTGTGTCATACCAATTAAAAATTTCTTGACCAGAATCTTCTCCTGTGTATGATGGCGGGCATGGACAACAACATCCATTACATCATTAGCGCGTATAACCCCTCCCTTCATTGGCCGGAGAGGGAATCAAACCTAATCCATTACACGGTCAATTATCTTAAATCCCTGCACATCCCCGGCGAGCGCATTACCGTCATGTCCGAGGACCTTGGCGTTCTTTCATGGGCCAAAGCGGAAGAGCTGAACGTTGCCCGCGTCCCTGACGCACCCGATGAAGCCATCCTCTCCATCGCCGCAGAGCATGCGGGAATGGACATCATGGTGCTCGATACTCAATGCCCGGTGCGCGAAGCGGACCTTCTCGACGTTATGGCTAGCCAGATAGCTACCGAGAAGGATGTCATCTTCATCTCCGCATACATGGGAATGAAGCGGGCGGACGTCGGAGACTACCCTGCATGGACCAGCATAGTTGACGGTAGTGTGTGGGGGTTCCGGCACGATAGCGACCTGAAAGCCATTAAGAAAATGAGAAGTATCTATTATGTCTATCATGACGCGTTCGCCGGACACTTCGGAGTGAGCCTCGACTACCAATACGACAAGGAGGTTCTCGACATCGCCGTGAAACGCGGCTGGGAAAAGAGCGCAAGCACCGCTCCATGCTCTGCGGATTATCCGCGCCGCGTGCAGATTATGGTTGACAAACCCAAACAGAATATCTAATCTTCATTCACATCATGAACACGAACCAATTATATTTTGACGGAAGCCTCGGACAGTTCATTCGCAAGGCGAACTATGAACTGGTAAGCGTAAACCCTACGTTGGAAGTTCAGCATGGAATATCCTCCCTTGTCCTCCATTTTGGTGCAGGATTTAAGGGAGACCTCCAATTTAATTTCTCCCATGCCTCTGCTCTTGGCAACGTCTCCCTGTCATACCCCTTTACATGGAAGATTCAGTTAGCCCCGCTCAACGCCGGAGCCTTGCCTGTATGGAAGACAGTCGCGTCTGGCATGACGGCCCCGGAGGAACCCGGAGGCACTGCTGACACCATTATCCTTCCGACCGACATCTTTGAATTAGACCCTGCGGAATATCCCATTGGCACGTACTGGATGACTGTTGAGTTCTCCGATACGGTTAACTGGACCCGCACCTTCCCCTTCACACTTCAAATCGTCTAACCTCATGCAATTCGACCTTAACCACATCCTGCAACTCTACCCCGTATTGAAGGTCCTCCATTACCAGACAAGGGAGGGATTCCACCATGAACGGTATGACGACGCAGTAGAAGAATTGGGCGGCATTGCCGACAGTTTCATTGAAACCTATCTCGGATTACATGGTCGCGACTGGACGGTAAAGCCCATGTCGGTGCGCCCCGTGTTGCCCGATACTACTACCGAGTGCATTCTCCTGTACAGAAATGTCATCTTGCAGGACCTCGTTCCCTACTTCTACACCATTGCGGGGGATGAACCCGCGCTAAGGAAACTGGCAGAGGACTTCGAGCAGAGTGCCCAAAAGATTTACGGACTACTGAACAACTACATCTAATAGAACCCATGCCTACAACAACTCGCGTCCAAGAATTTTTCCTCTGCTCCGACGGCCCGGAGAGCAACCCCGAAGTAATAGCCACGGTACTTCCACGGCTTAGCGGGGTTTGCTCCCGCGCCCGGTCCTTGACATGGGGCGTTATTGCCTATTCCCTCTCTCACTTCAACCTGCCCTTCGGGGTTGCCTTGGAGAACATGAGGAACGGTTATTGTGCCCGCGTCGTAGGAACGCCTACTGGGGAGGAAACCGAGGATGGGGATGAAGCCGCCGACGTTACCCCTTGGTTCATTCTGCAATCCTTTAAGACGGAAACCAACGAATGGGACTACCGTTTCATGGCGTTGGAACCAATAGAGGCAGGAGCCGCCATTGATATGAAGAGGGATTATCTCCTTCCCGATGGATGGTATAAAGTCGGAGAAGAGGTAACTCTTCGCAACGATTTCATCGCCTCCTTCTGTTGGGAGATTGCCATTCCCGGTGACCCTCAAAAAATAGAAACCGCAAACGTATAGACAAATGGAAAAGACAACAATTATTGACTACCCCGAAATGGGGATTATTCAGGTAAAGTATAGAGGAGCAACTCTGGTGGAAGTCTTCTATTGTGATGACAATGGAGACGAGGATAAAGTCCAATATCTTACCCGAGATAGCGCATTGGAAATAGCCCGTGGCTTTGTTCGTAACCTTTTTGGCTATAACGCAGTCCAAACTACGGATGGCATGAGCCTATTTCCTAAACACACTCCAATTCAAGAATCATGACCAACGAAATTAGTATTGTAGATAATAAGAGAGTAGGAATCCTCAAGGTGAAATATGATGGAGATACCTTTGCCATCTTTAACTATTGTCGGGAGGGAGACGAGAAGGAACAGTGTTATCCCACGCGCGAAAGGGCTATAGAAATGGCGAAGATGGTTGCTCGCCATCTCATCCACACGAATCCTGTTATGACAGAAAGGGGCATTGACCTTTGCCCGACGGACTGTACAATCCAAGACGAATAAATCATGAACGACAAAGTAGCTATTTTAGAAGACAAAGGATTTGGATTCTTCCGAGTAACTCACTGTGGAAGTGTCATTGCAGATTTTCTTTACTGCACTGGCTCTGGTGAACAAGGATATATGACACGAGATTCCGCAAAGAAACTGGCAACGAAGATTGCCCGCTACATAGTTAGCAGAGGGACAGTTTGTACCATCGATGGAGTATCACTTAACCAAATCTATTTCAACACCAATGAGGGATAAGCGCAGACCTTATATAAATCCCAATGAAGTCTTCGTCCGATACACACAGGATGAGGCTATCATCCTCTTTAACTATCAGCCCGTTCTCCGCATACCTACCAAGTACCGGCTGGGCGACCAAGAGGTTGATATGTGCGAGGAAGTAGTGGACTGGGCTAATCAAATCGTTGAGGACCTTAACGAGCATGTCATGTTACCAGATATAAACAAAAATGAAAGTGGAATTGCAGAAGTATAAGGCCCGATTTAAGTGCGGCAACATCGTTCGCAGAATAGATACGGGTCGATGCGGAACCTGCGGGGACAGTATTCCGACAAATTCTATCCTTCGGGTAGTATCCGATGAGGATGTTGCTGGTGTCGTTCGTGTCCATTACCCTCAAGCGGATAGTGAAGACGAAGAGATACAGGAGGTCATGTGGTATGAAATCAACCTCATACCCACGGAAGCCAAGGTAGAAGAAGTATGCTCGAATATAATTCGGGTTAAGGTGGATGACTTTGTTGTCGCAAGCATTACCCCCGAAATCCCCACCCCGTTGGGCACTCTTCATTTCAAGCAATGGGGCGAAGAGATAGCCCGGTCGATGGCTAGCATCATTAACCTTCAAATCTCATTGGGGAAGCTAACCCCAGATGGAATCAAAGTAGAAAGAAACAATGACAAGCAAAGACAAGATTAAGGAAATACAGAAGTGGGCGGGAGCTACGCCCGACGGCATCCTTGGTGATAAGACCATTGATGCTATATGGAAGAAGATACAACCGGAACCCACGGTTTCCGTGGAACCCGATGAACGACCCAACGATTCCCCGGTATCCGTGGGTCCCGTGGAATCCCCGGCAGAGCTTATCCGCAAGGACATGGCCAAGAAGATTCTCAACATGGAGGATTACAAGATTACAGGTCCCGATTCTCTGCGCGTTACTCGCTTGCCCTCTGGTGACGGCGGCGGCAAGTGGGAGATTGCAGGTATCTGTGATGGGGTTGAACCCAAGGAATTCAATCTAATCAAATCCATGTTGGACCGGGGAGACAGAGAAGCGGCATGGGATGAATGCCTCCGCTACGTCATCGCCAATACGGAACCACTAGTTGCCAAGGGAGTTGCAGGAAGCTACCCCATCGAATTCATGCTCCGTGACATGACCTTCAACATGGGTACGGCGGGAACAACCAAGGTTGTCCAGCGCATGCTCGACGTTGAGATTGATGGCAAGTGGGGAAAAGCTACTCAAGCCAAATGGACGAACGTCCTTCTATCACGGAGAGACATGGCAGTCCTCGATTTGCTGGACTGGGCTTGTCGTGCCCGCTATCGCTCCATTGTAAGGGCCAATCCGGTGAAGGAAAAGTTCCTTACGGGCTGGATGAACCGATGCGATGCGCGACATGCTTACGCCCTAACTCTGATGTCAAGGAAATAAGAGGGGAATTTTCTTGACCCGTTAAACCCCAAATGATAACATGGCGGCAAGGTAATTCCCTGCCGCCATGTTTAGATTTATTGCACAGCTAAACACCATTGACGGTAACGTATGGACTTTGTTTCTCACCCGTATCGTCGAGGAAATGTCTCCCGCATATCTCGTATTTGTGGGAGTTATTTACGTGGCAGTAAAGCTGGCCTATAAGTACATCTCAAAAAAGATAGAGTTTAGTCTTGACAAGGAGAAGTCATTTCTCATACTATTGCAAGAGGCTCTAAGAGTTATATCCGAGTTGGATGATTCTCTAGACCAACTACACGGAAAAATAGACAATCTACGAAGCGACCATGAAGAGATAATCGACCGCGCCTTCTGCGCTATCCCGCAACAAGATACACTCCCCTCTGACAGAAATGAAACTATTCAATCTGTTCCGAAAAAGCCCCGAGCAGGAACAACTCGAAAACGAGTTGAGCCAGAATCTTAATCAATTACAGGAAAGCATCCGTGCGTGTACTGAAAAACTCCGCTCAAGGAATCGGTTCTATGCCTCCATTCCTCTTGGTCGCGAGGGTGAGCTGAAACTGCCCAGAAACCAATGGGCCTATTTTTTACGGGGGAAAGTAGGAATTCGTTATGACGGCGAGACCCTTACCTCTTCGGTTACACAGGTTAAAACTCGTGAAGAAGTTCAACTGCCAAGAATTATTGACGCGGAGAGAAGCCATAAATTACTTGTCATACGAGGATATGTTATTGACAGGAGAACGAACCGCACCTATTATCAGGGCGAGACAGTAAGTTTTCAGCGGGGAGAACCAATGCAATTAACGTTGAACGGGCATATTAGCATGATGTGGACACCCCCGCTTCCCGGTGCAATCATGCCGTTCTACCAAACTAATATACATGGCCTTAATTCCTAACACTCCGGCCTCCAACCCACAGCCTCCGACGATACCCATTGGAACCACGGATTCCTCGTGGCGCAATGGGTTCAGTCCTGACAGGCCAATGGGTGAGCCGATAATTAACTTTCCCACTCCTGTGGTAAAGAACGTGATGTTCTTCGTTGAGAGGATTGCCAAGAATCCCAGCGAGATTACCATTGAATTGGGAACGCCGTTCGTACCTACCGCAGGTACGACCTTCCTCCCGTTTATGCGGGATGCAGTTCTCGTGCATGTCGAACCCGTCAATGAGGCGGCGAGACAGCACGTTTATCGTTTCTACTACATGGTCCCGCCGGAACAGCAGTTCCGATATAACATTCAGGACATGAAGAAAATCCGTGACGGCTATACCTTAAAGGACACCGCCGCTACGGGTAAGTTCATGGGTCCGGATGCAGACACGGAAGAGTTGAAGGACTTCTACGAGATTACACGGGAATGGGTGGAACCCACGGATTCCGCGTATGCCCCGCTACCGTTAGGTTCCTTTGACCCCAGCAACGAAAAGCTTGACCCTGACTTCTATGACCAGCATTTCTACACGGCATACGATGCCCAGCTGGTATATGAAGAAGTAGCCCAGTTCGAAGAGGAACACCTGCGCAAGTACTTTCGTAAGGTCATCCGTGTGTATAAAACCCTGCCCGGCCCGGTGGTTAAAGAGTTCGTCCCCTACAATATATGGCAGAAGGGAGATACGGTGTGGGATGAAGGTGGTCCGGGAACGAACCAGCCCGAATCTGAATGGGTGGCGCAGACTGCAATTAAGTTATCGAGAGAGGTCTGGGCCGCGCCGCTTTGGCCCGTCGAGGGTGGAGGGAAGGAACCGGGTCAGGCCCGCATTCCTCACATGCCCCTCCTTGAACTGGACAATAAGCCCGTTAGTGCTGGCTGGGACAAGGGCAGTTATCCGAGTACGCAGATGTACACCCTTGTATCTATGTACAAACGGAACAGCAACATCGCGGAGAAAGAGGAACAGAACAGCCTCTCCGGTAATTGTTGTAACCCCGATTCCCGTTTTGTCCGGTGCATCAACACAACCGTGACGACTAGCCAGTCCGTTGACTGGACAGCGAACGGCGATGTCCCTGCGATTGACCCCCCGGACCCCAGTGAGAACTGTAGCCAATGGCGTGTAGATTCCTCTGTGGTAGTACATGAAGGATATAGCCACAAGGAAACGCGAAAGAGTTGCACCACCTACGACCAGATTGATGAATTCTGGGAATCCTCGTTCGACAGGATAACCAATCAGGTCTATCCTGTACTGCGGAAGATTGTACATAATCCGAGCACTGACTTCGATACCGACTGGAAGAAGGAAGGATTCACCAAATACACGGACGCAGTTGGCAATACCTACTATGGCCGGAAGTTGGAGAAGCCCGTTACGCTGGTTCCCGTCACCGTCCCTGACATGAGGTGGACCACTATTGAAAATGTGGAATCTTGGGACCTGACGGTTCAAGAAGATTCCGTAACCCCTACCGAGATACTGGGCATTCCCTATTTGAACTATGGTATAAACGACCCTAACGACCCTACCTTCCAAGGTTTTATGGGTGTTAGCGGGATTCTTAGTGCTCAACCCAACGGTTCTCACGCTGACAGGGGAGGAAACTTCGGCATCTATTTCCGTGATAAACGATTGTGGAACCTGTATATTCAGAACAGCTATCCTACAACTTATTCGCCGGGGACCTTCTGGCTTGACTACGCATACTTCTCCGTCAATCCGCAAGGCCCGTGGTACACCGAAGACGGACAGGTTAAGGTAGATATGGAGATGGCTATTCAGTCCACCCTGTATGCCGAAATTGTTACGAACGAAACTTGGACCTTCCCCGTAGGAAACGCCCAAGGGCTTACCTTCTTTCAACGAGATGCTTCGTATACTTCTGAAATGATGTTCTCCGTAGGGTCGCTTCCTTCCGGGATACAGGGGGCATATCTGGACATCCAATATGGGCGGCTTAACCTAGTAGTCATAGCTAATCCCAGAGGGTCTGCAATCAATGGCACTATTCCCATTCTGATTAACGGTGAGAAGGCGTTCGACATTGACGTAGAAACCGTGGACCTAGATACGCAAAAGGTTCTTACGGTTCAGAGCACCACTGCCGCTAAGCAGGAATACTATGCTGGGGATTATGTTCTCAATGCGGATGTAGTCAATAAACTGACGCTATCCTACAGTGGGCAAAAGTTTCCCTATTTCCAATTTAATCTTACCCTGTGCGCACTTACGGGGTCTACCTTTAAGAAGGTCGCGACAAGTGATAAGATTCAACGCGTCGTCCTGCGCCAATGGGTGAACCCCTGTTACGCCGTAGATAGTTACATGCAGATTCCGGGAATCGGGTACTACAAAAAATATACCACGACGATGAACTACAGTTTCCCTGCCGTGTTCGGTGCGGTTAGTTGGGTTCCGTGGGATACGAGGCCCGACCTCTCCGGCAGACAGGAGGGCAAGTACTTCCCGCAGACCCGGATGATGAGGGACAGTTACTCCGGCCCCTGCACCGCCGTGGTAGAGGAAGCCTTCTCCCCTGACGGAACATGGCCTAAAGGCTGGGGCCTTGGGACGTCGGTACAGTTCACGACGAACAGTGGGTATTTCTCTTCACCGCTTTGCGATTACCGTCTGCCCGCATGCCTCCACGGCCCACTGGCTATAACCGTAACCGTTGGCAGTCAGGACGCCAAGTGGCTTCCCGGCGCGTTTAATACGAACTTTCCGGCGACTACCCACACAGATTGGAAACCTGTGACCTCCTATTACGCATCCCCGTGGAACGGGGGCATGATGTGCAAGAAAGTAACCATTTATCCACCCAGTTAAACTTATGGCATTCGTTACCAAATCCTATTTGACCTATCGCAATGTTTGTGACGAGCTTTGCATGCTTATCACGAACCAGCCTCCGTCAAAGTCCAACGTCGACTTCCGTCGCATATTGAAGGAAGCGCAGAACCTCCTGCTGAACGAGGCCACGGTATCCCCGGATTCCGTGGATACCTTGGACTTTGAAGGAATCCCTCGCGGGGGTTCTATCTCCCTGCCCGAAGAATATGATAGTATTGTCGAAGCATGGTCGCCCAGTGGCAAGAAATACCACATCATTGACCGGGCCATGTTTGAGAGCAATACTTGGTTCCGTTCCGAATATCCCAAGCACGACAGCGGCTATCATGCTATCATGCTGGACATGGGGCTGAATGAACAGAACCTCCGTACCTACTCGGTATTGTCTGGCAGTAACGGCATCAACGATAATCCTACGAGCAACGTCATGACGGTTTCGGCACGGTGCGCATTGCGCGGCCTATCCCTTAACATTTATGATGACGCGGCATGGGAGGACAAGGAGGTTCGTATCTACCCCGGATGTCTTCCCGCATTGAAGGCGATGATGCTGGCCGTGGTCTATAACGAGCAGGGCAATACCCAAATGGGGACGGACAGCTACGGCCTTGCCGTCAAATACCTGAACGACCACCTGCGCAAATATCGTCAGGGCACGTATCAGGCTCCGAACATTATTCAGAACGGCGGCATCATGCAATGCCCCGGACTTAACCTCATGTAAATCCAATGCCAACCAAGAGAACAGATATATCCAGTGAGACGAGCGAGAGCGGGGGCATCCCCGCCTCCAAGTCCCTCAAACAGAAGACGATGGATGAGGTGCTTCCGAAGACGAACCCCGACATCCCCCTTCGTCCAATGAATAACAACGACCCGAACAAACCCGTTGACGCGAAGGAGATGAACACCATCGCCGCGGCCAATAGTAACCACGGCATCAAGAATCCCCTGGCATCCGCGGCTCCCGCGGCGGCCCAGTCTCCTAGTCCCTATGGGCGGGGGATTACTGAACCAGCAACGCCCGGAGCGGTTGACCCTAACAGCGCAAGCTATGCCGCTCAACAGCGAGCGACCTATGCGGCGGGCATGCAACAAGCCGCGGCGGGGAAACTCTCTGCGGAGGACAGGCTTATGCTTCGTGGCGTGGACCAGAACATAAGCCGCGGGCAGATGCCCACCATATCTCCGACTATGCCGACGCAAGCAACGGCTTCCACGGGTTCCAAGGGTTCCGCTCCAACCACTGGCCCCGACACCTCTATGGCTAGGTTCTATGGGTATGTGGCGAAGCTACTTGGCGCGGAGAAGTTCCAGACATTCATGAACATGTCGGACGCGGATAGGAACGCGATGTATAGCAAGTTTGTAGAGAGCCAGACCAAGAACGCACCCGCCACGGGAGCTACCGCGGGAGCTACCGCGGGAGCTACCGCGGGAACTACTGCCGCCCCCTCTGGCTCTAAGTTCCCCGCCTCTGCTCTCCCCTCTGGCAATGCTCCTATTCCCACCAGTGGGCCAAGCTCTGCGGGTACTGGCACAGCCGAGACTATGCTACGAACCTTGAGGGATGAAACCGCCAGCCCCGAAGCGAGAGCACAGGCGCAAACATACCTCCGCGTCCGAACCATGTATGCCCAGCCGGAAAAGTTTGGCAAGGAGATTAAGACCCTCGAAAAACTGGAACGGGCTAAAATACAAGAACTGCGCAACATGTTCAGGAATCGGCTCAACATCCGGGACCCCCGCTTCGCTCGGCAATACGCGCAGTATCAGGCCCTGCGGAAGAAAGACCCGCAAGCGAGGCTCACCCTCTACACTGAACTGATGAAGGGACCGGAGTTCACTCACTTGGACTTCCGAAAATAAATTTGTCATAAACGATATTTCACTTGACCCTTGCCCCACTCATGATAGGATAGCGAAGACCCACATGAGTGGGGCAAACCTATTATACTCAACAAACATGGCTATTGACTTTAGTACCGCCAATATGTCCGACTTCACTCCGAAGTCGGGAAGCAGTATTGCACGTGAACAGCGAGCCGTAGAAAGGCACGCCGCGTGGCAAGATACGCAAGCGCAGAAACAAGAAGACAGAAAACAGAAAGCACTGGACCGCGAGCAAAGGCTGGCGGAAAAGAGACAGACCCGTGCGGAGAAAGGCGCAGAAGCCGCCGCGGATTTTGACACCTTTATCGTTAAGTCCGTGGATGCCTTTGCGGAGAAACAGAAAAAGGATGCGGAACACGCGAAGAATGTAGAATGGCAAGATAAATCCCGCGCCCATACGGAACAAGAATGGAAAACCACCGCGGAAAATAAAGACCTTGACGTCTTGAACAAAGGAAACCGTGGGTACAACTTCGAGGGAATCGACTACATGAAAGACTATGTAGACCGCGGCGAAGATGCGCTGGTTGATTTGAAGGCCGCTTCCCGCGGTGATAGCGAGGCCATTAAGAAGCTTGCCAACAATACGGGACTTACCGTTGTGTCTTCTTCCGAGCTTACGCCTACGCACCCCGCCTTCTTATCCCGCTCTGGCTTCGGAAGTGGAGAAGATGGGAACCCCATTGTAACGGAAAAGTTCCTCGCCATTGCCGCGGACAGAAACCGGGACGCAAAGGCGGTGGCCAAAAGCATTGCCAACACAATGGAAAAGGCCCGGAAGGATTACCTCAACTCGAATCTAGATGTTGGGACAGGTAAACCTACGGCACAAGCCATCGAGGCCGCACCTATTGCTTACACCGCAGAAGAAATAGAAAGCGTCATCAATACGATTAGGCGCGAAGACATTGGCAACTATCGTGCCGCTAAGGCCCTTTACGACAAACACCGCGCTTCTTCGACGGAGAGCGTGCAGAAGAAAACCCCCAGCCAAACGAGCGTGGGGGAGCTTGGCGTTGGCGAATTCTCTGATTCAGCACCTTCATTCACTGGGAATGTTTTTGCTGAACTCGCCAACCTTTCCAAGTCTCCCAGCAAAATGTTCCAACTTGTCCGCGACTACGGGGATTACCTTTCCCGGAGTACGGAAGATATTAAATCCCCGGAATCTGCTACAGCGGATGCGAAACAACTCCATACAGACCAAGCAAAACTCATTTCAAAGAAAGCAAAACCTGTTGAGGATAGGATTCGTGAACAGATAGAAGCGGCAGACAAAATCGTAAGACGCCTCGAAGAGGACTACACTGGCCTTCCCTATCTCGAACTTCGCGACGCGCTTCTCAATCCAGAGGCCACGGCCTCTGCCCTTCTGTCTTTAGTCCCCGGTGCTGACATGGACGCAATACGTGCACGGGCAAAGGTCATTACCGCGGAAGTTCGCCGCCAGAAGGACCGCCCTCTGACCTTCGAAACCTCCGAACAGATTGGCATGAGTGAGGCTATGCTGGAAGCCGTGGCCACAAGGTTTCCGGGGGTTCCAAAATCCGTCCTGCGCCAAGCGGGAGTAACCAAACTGATTCAGGACTATACCGCCAAAGCTACACCGAGAGGCACTCTCATGGATGCAGTCCAAGGTGCACTGGCTAACTACCGAAGCACGGCGGGACAAATTGCGGACGTACTTACCTTCCAACCGGATAATAGTGTGGGTAAGTACGCTGACCCAATGAGCTTGATGGAATGGAGGAAGGGAACGAGGCGTGGCTCATGGTGGTATGGCAGGCCGGGCGGCCCATCCTTTGAAGTAGGTCCCGAACAGTTGAAGGAATATATGGCCCAGTACCATATCGAAAGTACTCGGGATGCCCTCAACTCCCTCTCCCACGCCGCACGCATGGGCGACTTGGGCGTTGGCCGTGGCAGTCTCTTTGCGTACAATCCGCACACCAAGGAAGTTGATACGAACGCCACGCTCGAACTGAACCCCAATGCTCTCTACAATGATAAGCTGATGGACCAGAGCATTGAGGCTCTCCGTGCTAGTGGCGCGGACGAGAAGCTCATTAACCGCACCATTGAGAAGTTCCAGAACCTCCGCAAGAAATCCGCACAGGAACTTGTGAAGGACAACATGGCATTGGACGAGACGCTGGGGACGCTTCGCGATACGTGGCTCGGCTCCGGCTTGCAGTTCAACCCTATCTTGACTGAATCCATGAAGTATCTGGACAAGTACCTTTCCTTCAAGGATTTCTACAATGAACAGAAGGAAGAAGGCAAGAGCGATGAGGACATCCTCTCCGCGTGGCAGGAGAGAGGTCAGGCACACATTAACCCTATTCTCCGCGGGTTCCAGATAGGCACGCACAAGGCCATCGACCTTGGGACGGGGGCCGCCTACGGTGCTCTTCTCTTTGCGCAGAATGCAGTCGGCAGTCGTGCGGCAATGGAGCATACCCGAACCCTCTGGAACCAGCTGAACAAAAAACAGGAAGCGGAAGCTGAACTTGTTCGAGGCAATATCCTTGCGGACTATACTGCGGAAATCGCTAACCTCGGCTACCAAACAGTAGCGACCGTGGGATTTGGTAAAGTCGGCGGCCTCGCTGGCCGTGCACTGGAACGTACCGCGCTCAATAAATTCATGAAAGCAACGGCTAACGTCGTAGCGAAGCGGGCCGAAGCTCTTGTCCCTGCCGCCCGTCCGGGATTGGCGGGACGTTTGAGTGGAACTATTCAGCGCAACCTTGACAACCTTGCGGCGTTGAACCTCGAACGGGCAGGAGCCGGAGCCGGGGTAAATCTTAGCATCGTCTCGCAAGTTGCTCCGCACGCTTACTCCGACATCTTCTATACCATTTATGATAGGGAGATGGAAGGGAAGGAACCGACTGCCGAGAATACGAACAGGGCACAGAGCATTGCCAACAGGCGTGCCCTCTTTGGTGCGGCTCTGGTCTCCACTGGCAGTATACTTGTCAACAACCGCGCAGGTATGGATTCCTTCATGCGTACGATTGTTGGGGCTAAAAACCTGCGTAGCCAGTCCCCGTTCCAAACGCTTGAACGGAAGATGGCCGGATGGAGAAGCAAACCATGGGCTGAAATGAATACCAAGGAGAAGACATTTGCCGTTGCTTCCTATTTGTACAGCACGAGCATGGTCGCAGTGGAAGGAGCCATCACAGAATTGGCAGACGAATTCCAAGAGTGGGCATTTACCGAACTGGTGAAGAACGGGGAAATCTCCGAATCTTCTATTGCCACTACTGACCAAGTGATTAGCATAGGCATGAAGATTGCTTTCCTCGGAGGTATCGGCGGCTACGTTGGTAGCCACTTAGCTGGTGAAGGGAACATACGTTTCCAAACCGAAGCCGCTCCAACTCTCGATGTAAAGGATGCTACTTCCATGCTACCGGATATTACAAAGGATGCGAGCAACATCATCGAGGAAACGGGCAAAGCCATTACCAAGAACAACGTACCAGAAAGCTTAGTAGAAACCGGAAAGAAGGTTGTCGAGATTGCTGGGGAAAAGGGAGATGCCGCAGAGGTAGCTCGCGAATGGGTAGACAAATCCATTGCCCATGAAAGTCTGGTTGTCTCCGACGAAACCCGCAAGGCATGGGTGGATGGCGCAGTCCGTATGGGTATCAGCAACTTCACCCAGTTCCGCAACCTAGTTGAACGGGCCTCCGAAATACATACCTATGAGGGCAGTGCCGCGGCAAGCTCCTTCATGGCAGAAGCCATTAACGACTTGCCCAATACCATGTCATTCCCAAATAAGGAAAACCTCGACACCATGCGAACCATGCTTTCGGAGGCCCTTGATGCTATGGGAGACCGGGTTCAAGTTATCGAAGTAGACGACGACCTGTCCATCATTACTACAGGGGACGAGGACCTTGATGCCGCCATTAACGTTATTAACGGATTGACGGAAGCCGCGGCTACCAAGGAATCCCCGGCTACCAAGGAATCCCCGGCTACCAAGGAATCCCCGCAAGCGACGGCTACCGCGGAACCCAAGGAATCCCCGGTAGCTATTGCCCGGAAGGAGAGGGACAATGCTATTGCCCCCATCACTGCTATGGTAGAAACGGGAGTAGTTACCGAGGCATCCGTGGAAACCGTGGATACCTTGGATGCGGCAATCTCCTCGTTCGATAGTAATACTGGTGCGTGGCTCTCCTATGGTACGCCATTGGAGCGTGGCGCGAAGCTCGTCTCCCTGAACGAGATGACCGGGATTAACGCCCCCATGATTACCAGCAACACGGGAGAAACCATCGTCATCTCTCCGCACGCAAGCATGTACAACATGGGTGAGGGAGGGACACCTAGCACCAAGTGGGGAGATAAAGTCTCCGCTCTCAATCTCCCGACGGATGGGACTGGCGCAAATGCCTACGGTATCCTTTCGGACCTTCAAGCTAATGCCTCCCCCGCACAGGCCGCGGCCATTGATGGAGTACTTAAAGCTCTGCATGCCGCTGGTTTGGATGTTGCTATCCGAGCCACCAATGCCCCGGCGAACATCTCTTCCCCTGCCAGTATCACCTACATGAACGGCACGGACGGGAAGCTTGTCGGCGGTGTCATTGACCTGTACGTGAACCGGGACAATGCGATTGAAAGCGTAACGGGAACGGTACTACACGAAGTCATCCACCTCATTGACCGTCATCTTCGCACCACCAACACGGACTATTCCCAGCGGATGGATAGAATTAGAAGCGCGATTGCAGAGAACTACAACAACATTGTTGATAGCCTCTCTGCTATGTATGACGCTAGCGTGGACATCAATGAGATGAACGCCATCGCCGCGCTCGCTTCCGACCTCAACTACGGTCTCCGCGGCCCGGACGAATTTGCCAGTGTCGCGTTCTCCAATCCTGTCATGAACTTCATGATAGCGGAAGCTAGTGGAGACAATATCACCATCACGGATTTGGCTCGCTATGCCGAAGCGGCGGGAGGCCGGAAGCCTATTCATGTGCGCCTCGTCGAATGGCTTAAGGATTTGATTAGGGATGTGCGACAAACTGCGGACGATATGGATGGAACCACCATTGCCAAGAACGTGGCTGAATGGGATTCCTATGTGGCCCGCGTCGCGGACATGACCCCCGGCAAGTGGTTCGATATGCCTCGCACTCCGTCATGGAAAGTAGATGATACGGATTATACTATGAGCAACGGGGTAGATTATTTCAACCCGATGGCCTATGAGACTGACATGACCCGGAGACTGTCCTTCGGCCTTGGCGCAGAAATCATCGGCACGAATGCCGGGAACTGGGTAACTAGTATTAAGAATGGATGGCTGGGTGCAACCAAGAACTGGGACAAGGCTGGCATCAATGTTAAGTCCGAGGAACAGAAGCTGGTTGTGCTGGAACAAATGGCCAACGTGAATGCGGCGTATGAACGCAGTATTAAACGCATTGGCAAAATCGGCGATATGCTTCAACGCCGTGCGGATAATCTGGGCTGGGATGCCGCTACGCGAAAGAAATGGAGCAAGTCCATTCTTGACATGTCGGGGAATATGAACAACGATATTGACCCTGAAACTGTTGCACACATTAACGCAGAGGCTCAAGCAGAAGTTCGTCAGCATGAACAGACCCGCGACTTCCGTATCGCGTTGGCTAAGAAGACCGTCACCGATGCCGTCAATAGGCACGCGGATGCGGTGCGTTTGGCCAACTCCCTTGCGCTTAATAGTGAAGGGCGATTGGAAATCAACGACATGATGCGCCGGATTAAAGACATGAGCGTCAAGGGATATGGAGCCATGCTGGACAAGAAGGTAGCTCTCCCCATGCTCTCCCAGCAGATTCACAAATCTCTCTCCGACCTTGGCTCTCGTATCTCCGCGACGGGGGATGCCAATCTGGATATCACCTACTTTGGCCTTGCCCGCGACACGCAAAACTATCTCGCGGATATGATTAACGAAGTGGACAGTCCCTTCACTATGGATGAACTTCTGGACAGGTGGTCCAGCCTTCGCAATGACTACCTCTATGTGGAGAGTACGAACCACCCCGCTATCGCTCCTATGATTCAGGACATCGCTAAGGCACGGGCCGAAGCTAAACAAATCATCCGGGAAGCCAATGAGGATTTCCATGCCGCAACAAAGAGGGCGGGTGTAACTCGCGCTGGCGTAGCTACCCCTGCTGGTTCCGTGTGGCTGAAACGGGACAACGCTATCCTCAATGCACGCCGTCAAAAACAGGCGGAGTATATGGCTAAGCGGGATGCCGCGGAACAGTGGCTTCTGTCACAAGGGGTTGTGGGTCAACTGGTCCACAATGTCATCGCCGATTCCCGTAAAGAAATTGCCGCAACGCAAATCTCTATTGCCAAGCTCATTGGAGATAGCCGTATGGCTGACAACGCCGCGGAGATGAATTATCTTCATCGCACCTACATGGCCGTAGGACGCCATGCCGGAGACTTCACCCGGACGATGAAGGACATCATCGCAAACCCCAACGGAGAACTGGCGCAAAAATACGACGGTCTGACGAAACTGTTGCAGGAAGCCGCAATCTCTCATGCCGAAGCGCACCAGAGAGAACTATCCGAAAACGTAAGCCAAGTGCTGGACAACATGCAGGCATTGGCCGCGCTCCACGACGAGTTGAAACTTCCGCTGGTATCCGCTCCTCCGAGAGCTTCCGCGAATTATAAACTCCTGTTCGAGGGTGTAGCCAAGAACTACAGGAACAGGGAAATTCTGGACTTCATTCAGAACAACTTCGGCCAGGTTCAAATGCTTGCAGACTTGAGGGACGGCCACAACATCAGTGCCATATATAATAAGGCCATGAGCATGATAGCACAGGCAGACTATCACACGAAGTCAAAGATGACAGAGAGGAAGGAAACTCTGGACATGAAAGCCAGAGATAGTTTCCTCGCCGAAGTCTTCTCCGGCCTTCCGGGAAAAACGATTGCGGACAAAATCGGCAGTCTTCAATCCCCGGCATCCGTGGCTTCCGAAGTGAACAAGGCCATCCCCACTATCCCGACTTCGGCCATCGACCAGATATGGAACGCTCCGAATATGAATGCCGCAGAACGACTGGACAAGACGCTCAATCTTCTTCGCAGTCAGGCTGGCGTTCTCATGAGGATGAACGGCATGGGCAACGTCATCTCCGCTACCGACTTGAAAGCGTTGCAATATCCGGAACTCTCCCGTCTTGCGGTGAACGATGCCATGAAGGCCATTGACGAAGTTCTGTCCAAGAAGAGGACGAATGAAGATGCGCTGGCCCAGCGGAAACGCTTGCCCGAATGGCAGAGGAAAGCTATGTATGAACTTAGCGACCTCACCATTGGGGATGCCATTGGGACGTTACAGAATACCCTATCCATGCAGTCGAAGATTGCCGTGAACCAGTTGCTTGCTGACGAGTATGCCTCCGTACTGAAAGCGCAGGGTGTGGTCGTACCCGCGAATAGCACCAACCGTACTTCGGACATGGTGGAAATCTCCTTGAAGAATACGAAGAATGCGTTGAACGGAATGTACGCCGACAAGGATGTAGCCGATGCCATCTACCACATCTACAGGCCGAGCGACGACATCCTGAATAGCAGGACGGACGACTATAAGAAGGTGCGCAAGTACTGGCAGAAGTCCGGCAAGGGGCAAGGATTGGGAGGTAAGCTATCTGGAATGGCTAACCTTTCTGTCTTAATAGCGAGTCCTAATTCCACTTTACGTAACTTATATGGTACAGTAGCCCAAATGACCAATGCGGGTGCATTGCCATTTACGGGAAGTAAAGAAATCGCAAAGCTTATCGGAGATTGGAGACATATGTTTACTCTGTGGCGGCTATCACAGGGCGGTGACATTGCTTCACAGGCCTCCGCGGATAGACTGGTTGCCGCGGAAGACAGGTACAACGAGAAGCTTCGCTACTGGCAAGAGATTGGTCTGCTGGACGCAGGTCAAGGGGAGTTCCTGCGCAACGTCTGGAAGTCCGACGAGTTCAGTAAGATGGCAGGAGAATTCGAAGAGGTGAATGATGATTCCTTCTTCAAGCTGGCCGAAGCTCTGAACGAGAAACAGGAACGGACAAAGGGCGAGGTGGCTAAGGATGTCGCCAAGACCGCAGGTAAAGTCGTAGCATGGCCCGTCAAAGCGATGTCCTTCGCCTATGGCTTGCCGGACGCGGCGGCCAAGATTGCTCTCTTCACTAACCAGAGAGCGATTGCCGATACCCAATTAAAGGTACAACTGGCACGGGCGAAAGGCAAGGCCAACCCCAATGCGCGGGACCAGATACTCCTTGACGCAAGCCAGACTGACCAGAGTTGGGATGCGTATGTGGACAGGTATACTGCCCACATGGTGAAGAGTTTGCTCCCCACGGGTTCGCGTACTCCTTCGTGGGTGAAAGCCATGAATGTATTTGTGGCTCCGTTCTTCATGTTCCAGTACCATACCTTCCAGTCTGTAGCCTACAACCTTGGCCACGCCATAGGTGAAGGGGTAGATGGGGTGTGGGCTATCAATAACGGCATGAAGAAGGAGGGGGCTTACCTCTTGGGACGCGCTATCCTTCGTACCGCGGGTTCCTTCGTAACTATTTCTGCAACCTCTACGTTCTCTTCCATGCTTGCCCGTGGGATTATTGCCAGTATCTTTGAGGACGACGATGACCATATAATCATTGACGACGCGGAAGTCATGAGGAAGCTGGCAGATAGTGGGCTAATTCCTGACTATGATAAGTTCGGGGACTTGATTGGCATCGTAGATATGAAGCGACATGAGTTCGAGTATTTGAACCTTGAATACATGAACCCGTTCAAGACCATCAAGGTGTTAGCCAAAACCCTGCCCAGCCTCTTCATGGATATGGACGTGGACAAGTGGGGGATGAACAAGAAAACCGAACTGAAAAACCTGCTGGAAAATACAGTGCTTGAAGAATCCATTCTCCTGAACACATTTACTGAATTGTTTAATGAGGAAGACTTCAATTACAAGCATAGCCTCTCCGGTGATGAAAGTGTCAACGTTCTCCCGGCAGTCGGCAACGCAATCCTGTTGGCCGCAGGGCTGAACCCCTCGTTCGGCAGTGGACATACATGGCAAGTCCTTGAACGTGTCGCGACGGTTGCCAATAAAAAGATTCCCTTCTACGGCTGGGCAGTCAAGTCAGGTAAACAAGCGTTTAGTGATACACCTGACATGAGTGCCGAGGCATACAGGTTACAGACCTTGGGTACTGGTCTCCGTCGTCCGAAGGATTTGACCGAAGCCCTTGCCGCCGGGTTAAAGAATGCCAACGCGGCAGTCACTAAGTCAAAGCGAATGAGCGTTCTTCGTCCGGACTTCTACAAGAGAATGGAATCCGGGGTGGATGTGGAATCTATGGAAGCCGTGGAGACCGCGGATGCCGTGAAGAATTTCACCAAGCTAGTCAATAGTGTCCGGTTTGTTACGGAAATTACAAACATGCTTGACCCCGCCCTGCGGAAGGAAGTTCTGGCTTCCGCGATTGAGAGTTCCGGTATGAGTGCCAAGACCTACGGCGCGGCCATGAAAGGCATCATGCCCTACATCATTAGCCCGCAAGCAGGACGTGAGGCTATCGCGAAGCTCAACCGCGAATTGCAGAAGTCTAATACCACGGACGAGGGCAAACGCCTAATCGAAGAGCAGAAGAAACTCATTATCAACCTCATGAGGAAGGGTAGCATTCAGATTGATGGGGCATTGAGTACGGAGGAAATTCATAATCGGATGAAGCAGTAGTCCTCTGTTTATATCCTTGACCTTCGGGGGCATGGGAGATATAATTCTCCCATGCCCTCTTTTCGTATAGTACCCAATCATATTATGGCCACCCCTCCGGGAGGCTGGAAGTTTATTGTCCCTGAATCCATGAGTGTCAGGCTCAAGGGAACCAAGGTTTCCGCGGGTTCACTGGAACAACTCCGCAAATCAGTCGCCCGTCTCTTCATGAATAACGGAGAACCCTTTCAGGTTGCGCTCTTTGAATCAGAGCTTTGCGCTTCTCTCCCTCCCCAGTACTGCACCACCTGCGGAGATAAGGGGATTGAATGGAAGGAGTATGAACCCATGAGTGCCAAGAAGATATTGGCCTTCTTCGGTACTATGGTTCTCTGGTATCGACGGGGTCACAGGTTTGTAGACGAGGCAGAAGCCCGCCGCCGCTATGCTATCTGTGCCTCCTGTCCGTATGCTACCTCTACGCCTCCCCCGGATTTAGAGAAGCAGGGGTGCGCCACATGTGGAGCCGAAGGAGCTGGCCGCAAATTCCTCAAGGAAAAAATTTCCGGGCTGGCAGACCTGACTAATGGGGCGGCCCCTCTCTATTGTACCTTATGCGGTTGCGACCTGTCGGTCAAGGCTCACTTCGATATTGAATCTGACTGCTGGCTGAAATAGTCCTTGACATTATTTCAAGTTGATACATACTCCCCCTCATGGACCATTCAATATTCACAGCAGAAGAAGCTAGCAAGCTCCCCCTGTATAAGGGATGCACGGTGTTCATTAACGTACATTGCGGTGGCATGCCCACAGTGAGAGCCGTTGAAGTATCTGATGTCGCCTTCGAATGTTTCGTTTCTCGTGTCAGAATCGAATACATCAACCACCGATTCAGAACCATAGATAATGGCTATCTCAACCACACTGTCTTCCTCACCTATGAGGACGCGGCCAAGCATGCGTGCCGCGATTACGTCGAAGAGATAGAGAGGCTCGAACAACAACTCGAAACCAAAAAGAAAAAGCTCGCCGAACTGATGGCGAGCATTGAGAAAAACGAAGTTCCTGTCAGTTAGGTATTGACATCATAGGTACTGCATGGTATAAAGAACCCGCAACGACATCATTCTGTTTGGACTGTAAGTTGTTTGGGTTCTAAGCGAAAACCCCGGAAGGAAATATCTTCCGGGGTTTTTGTTTTAGTTCTGTTTCGCTTCGAGGGATTCTATCAGCTGGGTAATCTCGCCGATACATCGTTGCAATTCCGATGCGGGGTTTACCTCAACCAACTTATCATGCGCCCAGATATAGAAGAGCCGTACCAGAATGGAATCTTCGGGACTACGTTGGTAGCTATGGCTCATCACCGTGCGCCTGAACTGTTCAAGGATAAGGTAAAGGTCAAACGTTTCGAACACCTTGGACCAATGTTTGGCGTGGTATTCGAGATACCACCTCGCCTTCTTGAGGTCTTCAATACGGTCCTTCTTGTACTGTGACCGCATCAAATACTTGACGGCATTCCCTAATGCGAAGGGAAGCTTGCCAGTAATTTCTATGGTCTCGATTCCGCTGGGGTGGGAGGTGTAATGCTTCGGGTGGTTGACGGCATCGTTCATGGATTCCTTTCCTTCCGGCAGGTCAGGGAAAGCCTGTGAGTTTACCTTGGTTGAAACGATTGCGTTGATTGCTTCGTGAGCGTGCATACTATTTGGTGAGGTGCTTGTAAATTTGTTTGTTGATATATTTGCGAATAGACATCTTGGCTATGACGAAGAGGCGGGGGGAGGGGAGAGTTAAACATCCTTCTTTGACTGTCCACTTCCTTGTAATTCTCCGTGCGAACTTGTACGCCTTCCTGCATATTTCCAGAGCCGCAGAGGAACTTCCAACAAGAGCCACGGGGACTTCACCTTTGATGAAATAGCCATGAAATTTAAACTGGAAGAAAAAGGAGTTGTCCTCCTTAATCCAGCTAGGGGTTTCATCTGGGGTAGTTTCTCCAACTGCACCTATGGAAAGTTTACTGGACGCAAGGATGCGACCGTAGGTTAGTTGCTCTTTGGTCAGTTGTTTCTTCGACCGGAGAGAGGCATGGATAAGTTGCTTATGTTCAGGCATGATGCGAGACCGAAGCTTGTTAGCTTTTGTCTCCCTCAAGAACTTCCTTTGCTCCGCGGGGCTATCTCGATACCAGTAAAATTTGTCTCCATATTTCTTGCACTTGAACTTTCCTCTTCGACGCTTCCCATGAGGGTGTCTCATGTTGGCCGCCATCTGTTCCCGATACTTCTTGAGACTTATTTTTCCCATAGTTCTGGAACGGAATGAAGTCGGTTAGTATCAACTGGGATGTCCTTGAATGCCCATGCGAGGTCATACTTCAATTCCATCCTTTGCCGGAGGGCCAGAAGGAGCGCACGGATTTGCGGCTGGGCCGCACCGTCTAGTCGCATACGGAAGATGTGCCTCCACTCGCGGAGGTTAGCGGTCACGCCAATCACCGTAGCCGTGCAGTTCGGAAGCAACCCCCGCGCCTCTTCGGGAGGCAGTCCTCCTTGGACAAGTTCCACGTACTTCTCCGCAAGGTTCTGGCAGGTATCCTTAAACTCTTCAATGGTCTTCGGGTCAACCTTCTCGTCGTTAAAGAACTGCGGACGGACGAAGCAAATGATTCCATTCCGGGAGTAGTTGACGTACCTCTGGCTCTCCATGCTGACGCTTATATGTCTGTGTCGTACCAACTGATGTGTCACCGCTCTATCCGTCGAAAGGACTGCCGGGATGTTGATGTGCTCGATGACACTTTCGTGTCCGCGATTAATGATACGGGAGAGAAACGCAATGGGGTCACCCTTCGGTTCGCTTTTATAGCAGATACGACCCATTATCTCTGCGGCCTCAACCTGTTTATCTATTTCTGATTTAGATGCCGGAAGTATGACTTCCTGATTTTTCCATAGTACGTGCATGAATTAAACGTTTGGCTTGATAGTTTGCAAGTTCAAGAGTGGGGAATGTCCATCCATACTGGCCCCACTCACTGGTGCTGGGGAGGTATTCATCTCCGGCTTTAACCTTGATGAAATCATTGTCCGCTTTGTGCTGACGGATGATGACAACCTCATAATTGTTTACCTTCCCGCTTCCTTTATGGGTTAGCTCATAGATGGCAACGCCAGCCTCACGGAAAATGAGGCGACAGGTGAAGGGGTTGCGTGTAAATTCGTTAGGAATTTTCTTCATTTGTAATTGAAGGGTTAATCATTTGCATGAATTCTTCTTCTGTAATTGAAGGAATCTTATGGAGCCTCGCAATCTTTTGCTTGTGCTCCCCCGGTTCCTTGCCGACGACTAGGTAGTTGGTCTTCCTCGACACGTTCTCCTTGACCGTGCCTCCCATGTCCTGAACAAGTAGGTTATATACATGGCGAGGCTGGGACAGGGTCCCCGTGATGACGAAGTTTACTCCCCGCAACGCGGTGCTCTTGGGAACATTGCCCTCGGCATTGGGAATATCTCCTGTCATAACCATCGCCGTCATCTCGTTCCACGTTGGCACGGTCTCCATGTAATTCAGGATTGCCTCGGTCATCAGAGGGCCGAACTCCGCATGACGCTTGTTCCTTAAATCTTCAGGGAAGAGAGTGAGGAAAGTGTAGAGATTGGGGTAAGCATAGGAGAGACTTTCCGCACGGGTGCAACCGACATGGGGAATCTCCATTGCAGTAATCCATTGAGCAAGGGTTGCATGGTGCTTCCGTTCCTCCACGACTTCAAGGAATCCCCTATATCCTTGGGTTCCGGGGATTCCGTTGATGAGATTGTCCATCGTGCCGGACATGAGAAGCAGGAACGGGTGGTGGAGGTAAGCAGTTTCTGCGGTCGGAGGCTCTACATCATTCTCCCCGGCGAGCAGTTTGTCTGCAATCATACGTGAGAATACAAGTCCCATACCATCAATGTCCAGTGCGTTCTTACCGCATGCGTATTCCAGCTTGGCCGCTACCTTATCCCTGCACAACGGATTGGTACAGAAGATGTTAAGGTCACTAGAGGATAACATGGAGCCACAACAGGGACAGGTCAGAGGTACAACGGAAACCGTATTGCCACAGCCGCGGACCCTACGAACGTATGGAATAATCTCCCCGGCTTTAACCACCTCCACAGTATCGCCGATGTGGAAGGATGCCGCGTTAGCCACATTGGAAAGGGTGGCACGGGATACATTGGTTCCACCAATCTTCACCGTATCGAAGACAGCAACCGGGGTTAATACCCCTGTCCGTCCTACTTGCCAAATGACATCACGAAGGGTAGTCTCTACGCCCTGCGGGTTGAACTTAAAGGCTACAGCATCCTTCGGGTGATGGGCGGTAGCCTCTCCCGCCGCGGCAATAGCATTCTTCTGGTTCAACTTAAACACAATACCATCAGTGGGATAGGCATTGTCTTCCCGCAGGTACTGAACCATGCCACGGATATATTCATCCGTCAGAGCTTCGCCTTCTGGCCATTCATTGGGGAGGGTTACGAGGTCAAACATTTCCATCAGCCATCCACGCAGTTCCATGCGGGATTCAACACCCTCCGGGAATGGGCTTGCATCAAACGGGATGAAGGTAATGAGCCAGTCAGACCACTTGAGCTTATTGTTGCGGAGTTGACCAACAGCACAGGCGCGGAGGTTGGAGTACCCCATGCTTTCCACTTCTCCCTCCCTACTCTTAGGCACAACCACTTCCCCACGGATAGCTCCCGTGTAATTGCCATAACTTGGCGGGGCCATATAGAGAACCTTATCAAGGGGGATTACTTCCCCTTCGGTTCCGTTGCCACGAGTAACGGCACGGACGAGCCGCCCGTTTTCGACATAGAGGACAAGGGTAAGGCCATCATACTTTGGTTCAACCACGACGTCACGTCCGGCAATCCAGCCGCGAAGCTGGTCCATACCAATGCCGTCCTTGCCCTCATGAATCTTGGCAAGGGAGAGCACGGGATTAGGATGCCGGAAGGTCTTGGCTCCACGTTGTACATCATCCCCAAGACTATCGAGTTCCTTGGATTCCGGGGCACGGGAACGCAGTTCCTCCACTAGCGTATCGTAAACCGTGTCGGGAATGAGGGTTTTCCCTTCGTTGTAGTAGGAGCTATTGAAGAACGCAATCGCTTCTTCCAACTCCTTCACGCTCATGTTCTTGGGATTATTTATTTCCATTGCTTCATGATGTTGATGTTCGTACCTTCAAAGCATCGCTTCCCGATAATCTTGCCCTTGCTATCGACTGCGGGGACATAGACATTGATGAAGCCATCGCCGAAGTACTGGACGGTAACTTCCTTGGCCTTCAATCCTTTAGCCGCATACACCGGACGGCCTGCACAGAAGACAACAACCTCATCCAAGGTTCCGTTCTCGTCCTCCGGTTCGGTCTTCATGCAGAAGCACAGGATAGCAACGAGGACAAGACCGATGATGGTGGCGATAGTCACCAATGCAATTCTGTTGTTATGCTTCATGAGGCAGGATAATTTTACGGGCGTTGGCTTCCTTCTCTGCGAGTTCGGATTTGTCCACGAAGGTAAGAGTAGACTGTTCCATCAGGTTCATGGAAATTACATTGCTCGCCACGGAGAAGAGACGGAATGCGGAGATGCCTCCCTTCTCTTCATCGATGCGGTCCGGGTCGTTCTGACTGGCATACGCTACCGAGATGTGAACGGCCATGAAGAGGACGAGGGCCTTAATCATGACATGGGAATCTGTAAAGATATTGCATGCCTTGCCGGGGTTATCAAGCTCCTGCATAAATGCAATGTATTCCTTCACAGTGACGAGGTTCTCGGCAACTTCTGCCATGATGAACTGAACTCCCGCCAGCGGCGGGGGTTCAATATCAAAGATGTTGGCGGCGTAGTCTCCCCGTTCAAGAGCCTTCTCGGCAACCGCCTCCGCGGGCGCGTCGATGGGCAGGGTGAATGCAGGGACTGCATCCCACTCCCGTTGCAGTCTTTCCATCAACATGACAGACTTCGGTTCGGCGAGAATGTGGGCTACCTCTTCCTGAATATTATCGAGGCTCAATTCGTTTGGTTCTGTGGTGTTCATGTACGGATAATAGTATCTGGGTTTTATTACTTGTCAAGCTCTTTCTTTTCGTCTTTATCTAGTTCATTCAGAAGATTGCAGATACGTTCCATTTCGGTTGTTCCCTCACATGGAGGGTCGACGTGTAAGGACTTGTTCTTCTTGAAGTCCCAAATAGCTCCGTCGATAACTCTGAACCGATAATGCAGGTCTATTGGTTTGATGAGAAGAAGGGAGGTAGGGGTTACTGCTTTGATAGTCCCTGTACTTTCATCCTTAATACCGATAAGAACGGAACCCTTCTCGTCCTCCATTACAGTCCATTTACCTATATGTTCTCTACTAATTACCACGTCCCCCTCCTTAAACTTCCGAAGAGGTGTGGGGTAACATTTGATTGCTTCATTATGACGGACAACCCCTTCGCCCGGAGGGAAAGCATTTAAGACTTTGTATCTGTAGAAGTTCGGGGAAAGCTTGACTACCTGTCCCACAAGAAACTGTCCATCCAGTTCTCTGACAATGTAGTCACCGGGGTTGATGGCTTCGTCGATATATTTTTGATAGTCTTTGGGTTCTAACATATTCTTGATAGTAGTGGTTATAACTTTTCGGATTTCGTTCGTATTGTTCTTTTTGTTCCTGCATTATCTTCCGAGTTAAACGGGAAACCCGAAGGAGTGCAAGAAATTGTTGGGTTAAACTCTCAAATTGCATTGGAAGGAACCTTTGTGGAGTGAGAGGATTTCATCCTTAGATAGCGTGCTCATGTTAAGCACCATGTGGTCAGGCGTCATGGACAGAATCTCCGCACCCAGCTCCGTAGGAAATATACAACCCAATTTAACGGAGCAGGCAAGAGATGGACGAGCCTTAAACATAGCATCGTAAAGGGTTTTGCTATACCTAACGGCGTAAAAATTATGGTAGGAAAATAGGGTGGCATAATCATGGTTTTCTCCGCGCTTCACCTTATGGTAGTTGAGACGAATGATGCGCACCGTTCTATCCTCATAGGCATTCGGGTCGTAGAGTGTCCTAACCGCAAAGAAGATGCCTGACGTGAATACCTCCCCAATACCGAAGGATTCAATCTGGAATTTGGTCTGTTCAGATTGGAGACTATTATCCTCCGGGTTCCGGGGAATATAGAACTCTCCCTTGACATGGGCAGGAAGAACCATAGGGCTTCCAAGTTTTCCGGTACGACCATTATTATCCCGTGCCCAAGAATGAAGGAGCATGATTTGTTGAGCGAGTGCGATAGGTTTCATATTCGTTTTGTTTTTGTAGAGTGATGTGAGGTTTCTAATTAGAAGAGGGGGCGAGTGAATCCCATGTCTTCAAGGCAACGGGCGAGCCGATAGGCTTCCAGCTGATGCCGCTTTAGGCGTCGGCGTATGATGTCAATGCCCCACTCTACCAGTAGCTGGAAGACAAACCAGCCCGTGATGATGACGCACCATGTAAGGTACGATATGAGAAGTTCACCAGTGGCAAGGAGGTATCCTAAACAAACCAGCGCACTTACGAGGGCAACAATGTCCACTACCGAATGGAGGTGCTCCACGATGCTCCACAAGGCATGAAGCCTATCGGCTCGCCCGAGGTGGTGGAGACAGTTCTTGCGGAGGATGACGACGTTAGATTCTTTTTCGGAGGTCATACTATAGAGCTATGTGAGGTTTCTAAGGGTTCAACGGAGTACGAGCTTCACGGTTTCCAGATTCAAATCATCGTGCCATTTGTTGCTCGTAAACTTCACCATGCAGGGGAGGAAGAAACGTTCGGCAAGCTTGCGCACCCTAATGGCGTTCAGCTTGTTCATAGAATCCTTATCGGGTGTGAGGAATCGGAAGCGCATATAGGTGAGGCTACCATCAACCATGAAGTCCACCGCCCCAGCTTCCTGCGCAATACGCAGTCCCACTTCCTGCCAGTTCTGATTAACCACCGCAATAAAGTGCTTTGCCAGTTCTATAGCATCCCCTACAGTCAGAGCCGCCGTTTCCGCAAGTTTCCACACCGTGCCATTCCACTTCAACTTGTGGAGCCGGACAATGCACGCGCCATTGTGTGTGCGTTCCAGTTCGATTGCGTAGGGCCGCATGTACGGCTTAACATACACCGTGCCTTCTCCATCCCATTCGGAAGGCCTGTCTATCCTATGGGATATTACACCAGCCTTAAAAGAAAAGATTGCAGGTTGAAGTTTATTGATTTGATTTGTGAGCTTAAGCCATTCCGTGCGGGAAAGTTCATCACGTTTCCTGCCCTTAATATCAATGTCAAATGCAGTCATAATTTTGTAGTGTTCTTTGTTGGTTCTAAGGGAAAAGATAATACTCTATCAGGTTTTTACTTTAATATGTATGATACTATCCTTCAAGGATATTTGCATAATCTTCAACGCGTTCGGTAGGTACGATATGAAAGCTGTTGCAACTTGCGAGCCGTTCCATATCTCGCATTTGCCGGGTAGTGGTTTGTGAATATTCTTTGGTCGTAACATACAGTACTTTACCTCGGCGGTCAAGGGTGGCAACATGTGTTTGATAGGAGAAAAGTCAGGTGCGCTTCCATGACATGGAGCGCAAACGCTCTCCGTATAATCCGGTCCGCAAGGGAGACTTGCCACTTTCTTTTCTGCCTTCAATGTATTCCTTGCCTAATTTTTCAATGTAGGTTCTCATGGTGTTTTATTGTTTGGTTTGTTGATTGGTTGGTTAGAGTTATTTGAGGGTTCTAATAAATAGGGTAGCCGGGGCGGGGTTTAAGTTATGCCCTGTATGAGGGAAGGGTGGAAACGGTTGTGTGGTTATAGTCGAAGCGATAGTATTGTGCACCAGTCAGGTTTTTAAGGCCTTGCTTCAAGCTCTCCACTTGCTCTTCCACTTTAACGGCTTGTGTAAAATAGGCGCACACGTAGTCGGAATTGCAAAGGCGGTAGTTTGAATCCTCAATTTCTTGAAGCTTGGTATCAAGGCGAACCATATCCTTATGGATTCCTTCAATGAATTTCTCCATGTCCCTTCCGGTGACAATCCGCTTCTGCCCCTGCGTCAGCTTATTGACGTCAAAGTTAAAGGAAATATTTACGGTATCATACATGCCGGGGAGGATATGATGAAACACCACTTGCGGCCATGAGTAGTGACTTCTATCTATATAGGCTCGGATTTTAATGTCCGCATCAACGCTTTGTTCGATTGCGGCGGCCAGACAGTCATTCATCATCCGTTCTACTCGGACGTTATAGACCTTGCCTTCAAACTGGCGAAGGCGTTCGGCCACTTGCATCAGCATGCGGAAGGTGATAAAGGTTGCCAGACCATAGGCGGCATTATCTCGGACAACCTGTTTCAGGTTATGCCCCATGTTTTTCACCGGGATGACATAGTCATTCTGATTATTCTTCATGAGGTCGTCACGTACCTTGGCTACGGCGGCATCGATAGCGGCATTTGCCCGTTCAGTAAGGGCATCAATGGCGGCGGCACTGGTGAGGTTTGCGGATGTAGTATTCATTGTTTTATTCTTTCTATTAGTTTATTGTTGTTTGGTTTATTGTTGCGGGGTTTGTCCCCCCGCTGGATGATTTCAGTTTAGCAGATTTTTCTTATCTTGTCAAATACTTTTTATAGAGCGGCGTAGTTATTCACGGTCTGTAATTTATGATTGGTTCAAATCGTTCCCCCGGAATCCCCGGAACCCGTTTCACCCGATATCCCCCGCATTCCGGGGGCGGGAATTATTCCTTTGTCTTTCTACTTTTTCTTTCTATTTGGTTAGAGTTATTTGACGGGTTCCGGGGGTTCCGGGGGAACAATTATGGTTTATATTCTTCCGGTTGCAAGAGTTTGCCCGTGCATTGTGCGTATCCAGAAGTTAACGATATCACGGGGACGGGGGGACACATTGTGGCCGTTCATATCGGTGAAAGTATGCCCCGTTTCTACCAAGCCAATCAGGTTGCGGATAGTACTACGCAGGGTTTGATTCCCTTTCAGGTACACCTTTACCCGGCTACCATCTGTAAGCAGGAGTACAAGGTTGCAATTAGTCATCCGGCAACCCGGATTTACCCATGACAGGACGGCGCCCATGTAGCGGGGCAGGACATAGTATTTTACACAGGGGCAGGGGGAACCGAAAGCCGGGGTGGCAGAATGAAGGGCAACCTGCTGGCCTTCAACGAGGTAGACAAGATAGTAGTCTTTTTCCCACTCTTTAATGTTTTCAATGACTTCCGGTGCAAGGCTTTCATCTTCACCGCACGCCAAGTAATTGAGGGCATAGGTGGGAATGTCCTGAATAATGGCGTAGTCTGATACTTTAAGCACTTCCGGTTTAGTTGTAGTCTTCATAATATGGTTGCTTTCTATTGTTTATTATTAGTTTGATTTTATAGGGCGGCGTAGTTATTCAGCTTTAACGGGGTTCCATATTCATTGAAGGATACGCAGATAAGATACATGTTGTGAATTAGAATGCCGGGTATCTTCTACCTGTTGGACGTTTTCAACGCCGAAAGGGAACCATGCTATCTTTTCCGCTAGCGATAATCTTTCAAGGGTTAAATACGGCGATTCATTCACGGATGAAATTATCATAACGTCATAAGCACCTACGCGATAGATAGAAAACGTATCTTTCAGGTACATGCTTCCCGGCTTGGCAAGCTTGTCCTGTAGTACTTCCGAAGCCGCCCACATGGTGGGGGAAAGAGTATACTCTTTTCGGTGCAAGGAATTAAAGCTTTCAATGGCCAGGTGTACTTTGCCGTTACTTTCTACTTTTATTTCCTTTCTGATATGTAATTCTGATATGTCTTTCATAGTATTATTCTTTCTGTTGTTTATTGTTGTTTGATTTTATAGAGCGGCGTAATTATTCAATGGGGAGCGGGAATAATTGAGCATGAGAAGCTTTGGCTACTGGCTGGCAGAACCGTTGTTCCAGATACCGGTTAATTTCCTCCGGGTCGTAGGTACACCAAGCCCCTAACTCATTCTCTTTCACCGCTTGCCACAAGCGCACAATGTCAGAATCATCTATTGCGGGCAGGGCGTCCCACGGGTATATGTCAAGCAGGGCGGCAATGGGACGTGTATGCGAGGGTGACTTGGCGAAAAAGATAAGAGACAGAAGGCCTTCACCGTTTTCGTAGAATGCCCATGCCGGGTTTTCGTTGTCTTTCAGTTCAATTTGAGTGTTCATGATATATGCTTTTTAGGTTTGAGGTTATGCGGGAGCTTGTCTCCCGCTTGCTGATTTTAGTTTATCGGATTTTATTATCTTGTCAAATACTTTTTTAGGGCGGTGTAACTTTTCAGGGGGGGGGGACTTAACGGTTATACACAATCCTTGCGCCCGCCTCCTCAAGGGCAAGGCATAGTGGGTCTGAAATAAAGGCACGGCTGACTACCATTTCATGAGGGCGATAGTCCGCAATGCTGATTGCCCGCATTTCCCCCGATTCCGGTTCCTGACAAGTAAGGTAAGCTTGCTTCCGGTTGCTTCCGCTAGTGCGGCGATTAGTTCCAGCTCTTCATCATGTCTGGCGGATAGTTGGAATAGGTAGGGGCGTGTTTCCCGGATATGAGCGGCTAACATATCGATTGCCCTTGCTTTTTCGTCTTCATTCATGGTCTTATTCTTTCTATTGTTAGTATGTTAAATGCGCCCTGTAGCTAGGGTTTGCCCTTGCATTGTACAAATCCAGAAGTTAATGATATCGCGGGCTTTTGGAGTAACTTCATGCCCGTTCACGTCTGTGAAAGTATGCCCCATTTCTACCTGCCCTATCAGGTTGCGGATAGCACTACGTAGGGTTTGATGCCCATTCAGATACACCTTCACCTATAGTATTATTCTTTCTGTTGTTTATTGTTGTTTGATTTTATAGAGCGGCGTAAT
>ERZ1024431.7-NODE-7-length-55992-cov-24.489283_pt1 | contig 55992 bp, 96 predicted proteins | sample MGYA00520782_ERZ1024431 | MGnify/ENA primary metagenome ERZ1024431 (study PRJEB33242, sample SAMEA3444288) | Homo sapiens | biome: Host associated; feature: Gastrointestinal tract; material: Stool | place: Uganda | collected 2011-01-01 ...
CGAGATAAGCTAGTGACTGGAGTTCAGACGTGTGCTCTTCCGATCTAAACCCGCGAAACCAGTTGACGAAAAAGATCCGAACGGCGCAGAAAGATGCGCGAAAATAAAGGAAGTTTTCAACGCGAAGAGAAAGGCGAAAGAACTGACGACTGACACGCAGAAAGCGATTAAGAAGTTGTTGGTCGAAAACAGCGAAGACGGCGCGGGAATGTTGAACGAGAATTATTCGGCGAGAGTTTACGACCAACTTGAAGAACTTCTCGGAATGGGTGAATAAGATAAACTGCCATTTTGGGTTTATATATAGAGAAGCGTGGAAAGTAAAATTTCTGCGCTTTTTCTCGCTTAAACGCTTGACAAACAGGTTTTATTGTGATATAATGGTTTCGTAAATCGGAGGTAGAATTATGGAACTCAAAAATGCAAAGAAACTTATCAGGAAATTAGGGGTTAAATCTTGGCTCGAAGCAGGCACAAATGTTGTTGAAGTCGGCGATAAGCTGGTTGATCCAACCGACACTTTTTCGAGACTTGATTATTATGCAAAACGCGGTAATGGTGTGAAATTCTGCGAAGAAAAAGAACTCAAAATTCCGTGCGGCGAAATCGAGCTAAATAACGGTGTGTTTTTGCGTTATAACGTATTATGAGGTATGGGCAATGACAAGTAAAGAAAAATTTATAAAGTCTTTTAAGACGGATATTCAAGCACAAAAAGAGAAAAAGGAACTCGCGGAAAAACTCGCCAAAAGAATTAAAAACGAGTTTTACATTCAGTTCGACGAGATAATTCCGTCGATTATGGCGGATCGAATTGACGAAATCGTAAAAGAAGTTCTCGACGAAGAGTTTTGGGGCAATGAAAGGTCGTGAATTCGATACCTTTGGAGGAATAAATGCAAGTCAAATGTCAAATTTGCGGAAAATCAATCGACCGTTCAACCGCATATAAAGTCGTGGTCGGCGACGTGAATAAATATTTCTGCTCGGAAGAAGAATTTAACGCCGATAAAGCCCGTAAAGACCACGCGAAAGAAGTCCTCGAAACGATTGCGGAGTGTTATCAATACTGCTCGGGTTATGGGGAACCGCCTTATAACGTGGTTAGGAAGGAACTTAAAGAAAATCTTAAAGCGATTGATGTGGAAACAATTTGTCAATTCGTGAAAGAAAACCGCGAAAAACTCAAAAAAACGGTCGATAAGAAAGTCGAGCGAGACGGACCGTTTTCACAGGTTTACTTCTCGTTTAGGTATGTAAGCGGGATAATTAAGCGGGAAATATTAGAAAAAGATTGGAAAGCGAAACAAGTCGCGCCCACAATCCAGAAAACGGGGATTGACTTGAATTTTTACAATGTTAAACCCAACACAAATCAGCTCAAAAAGAGACGTTCGTTGGATGAATTGGAGGACGAGATAGATGGCTAACAAAGAGGCTTTTATTGCAGGAATATGTGACAAAATAGACGAAAGGCTTCTCGAAGATCGTGTTACGGTCGAAGGAAACGCCGTCTCAATCTTTTTGCAGGATTTGACAAATTACAACGATATCAATTATAAGCCAGAAGATTTCATAACGAAAGACGGGCGATTCCTTTTTTGCGTAGGGAAATCGCTTCGTGATTTAGGATATAACTACCTCGATGAAGTAACGATTATGTCGAAGTGTTCGCAGGAAATCAAAGACAGGATTTCCGCACTCGGCGGGTATAAGACAATTCAACATCTCCTCGATGTCGTGAATGCCGAAAACGCCGACGCAATTCTCGATGATTTAACGAAAAGCAATATTTTGGTTAAACTTTATAAAAGTGGTTTTAACCTTTTCGATGAAGTAACACTCGATAACGGGAAGCGTATTTCCCCGTTTAAATTGTTTAAGAATTTCACTTCGACGGAAGTCCTCGATTGGTATGACGCGAAAATCAGCGGATTGAGCAAGGTAAATAATAATCAAATCATTTACGATGAATACGTCGATTTCGGCGAGAAGTTTATCTCGGATTTGCAAAACAACGTCGATAGCGGCGTCTCGTTCGCAGACGCGGGTGAAGACATCAACGGCGATAAAATCAGCGTCGCACCTTTTTTAAGCAGCAACATACTCGGTCTCGCACCTGGGACATTAAGCCTTTTTGGCGGGTTCAGCGGCGTTGGTAAAACGACTTATATGGTCGGGGTGATTATGGCACTTATTTCGCAAGGGAAGAAGGTTCTCGTGCTCGAAAACGAGATTATGAAGAATAAACTTTACCTTATGATTTTCAGTTGGTTTATCTCCCGTTATATGGGCTATCAGAAACTCCCGAAGAAAAAGCTCGAATCTGGTGTTTATACCGATGAAGAAAAGGAGATAATTGTTGAAGCCGAAAAACAATGGAAAGAGAAATTCGCAGATAAATTGCGTGTTGTCGGTTTATCGTCTGCAAACTCGAAGTTAAGTTCGCAAATTATCAAAAACTCGGTTCTCCGTTCGGGGTTTGATGTCTTTATTGTCGATACGTTTAAACTCGATGATAGCGCGGACATAAATGGCGCGTTGTGGCAGGTTATGAAGAATAACATCAGCGAACTCGAAGGTCTGACAAAGAAGTACGGGGTTATCGGAATTGCGACCGTTCAGTTGACGAACAACGACTTAAAACGGTTGTGGCTCGATTCGAGTTGTCTCGGAACATCAAAAGGCATCAAGGAGGTGTGTTCTAACCTGATTTTGCTCAGAAAACTTGGTGGAGATTTGGAGTTAATTAACGGCTCGGACATTTACTGCCGCCCGTTCCGTTCAAAGAAAAATGAGCAGGGAGACTGGATAGAAGAACCATACGACGCTGACCCGAGCAAGGTTTGGAGAGTGCTTTTTATAGATAAGTCGCGTTCGGGACCTGACAGCGGCGATACGGGTGTAGCGTATTTGTTGAGATACGACGGTGATCACTGCTCGTTTTATGAAACGGCGAAGTGCCGTCCCGTTAGAAAGATTATCAATGGATAAAAAATTTTTTAAAAAACCTCATAAAAACGCTTGACAAACAAAATCAAATATGTTATAATGAGTGCGTAATTTGGAGGCAGGGTTATGGCAAGTTTGTTTATAGCAGATTTCTTTTTCACAGTCGGATTGGTTCTCGGCATTAAAATTTATATGAAGAGAACGGGAGAAAGTTTTCAAGAAGTTTGCGTAAAAATAAGAGACGCGATTATGCGTAAATAAGGAGAAAATATGTTACCCGAAAGTGTTAGGGAAAGAGTTGTCAAAGAGCAGAACGAGCTTCGCGACAAAATCACAAAACTCGCGTTAAAGGCTTGAAGCGAACTAAAAAACAGGTGCCGAATACCAAAGACGTCACGGTCAAAATGTCGGTCAAATGCGGGAACAAGCAAGCCTGAAAAGCAACAACCTCTGAATTGGTGTGAGTGTACATTAACACCGCCACGATACGGCAGTATCCACGTAGGCAGGAAGTTGCACGGGGTCAACTAAAGGCGGCGGCTTGTTAAGCCGTGTAGCAACCCCATAAAACTCCGTAATTGCACAGCGGGTTACGGATAAGGGTGCGGCGCCAATAAGCCGAAATCAATGCAGTACATAAGAGACTGAAGGTTTACTGAGAAACAAAAAAATCTCAAAGCTGTAAAATTTAATAGGTGCTACGAAATCCTCTTAATTATACAAGAGCACTCAAAGTGTAACTTGCTTGCGTAATGATTTAAAGAACCTCGTTGAGTAGAGGCGGTCAGGGTTTGGTATCGAGGGAAAAGCGGTAGTTAAATGGAGTTAGATGAACAGCCTATTAAAATAAATAGTGGTGCTGATTACCAGACGCAGTTGGGCGTAAAGGGTCGATTCAGAAGGTCAGTAAACGTTCCCAGGATGGAGGCCACTATTTTATATCCCAATCACACTACATAGGTGTAATTAGGGGTTCGATTCCCTTGGTTGGGCAGGAAGCATGCGATAAGCTTCCTAAATTATCGCATAAAATCCTTATTTGCAGTGACATTACGATTTAAGGCGGCGCGACATCGAAGTTGCGAGGGTTGAAGGACAAATCCCTAATAAGAACCAAAATTTACGGGATATTCCCGTTACGGAAAAATCTGATCTGCAAAAGGTTGGATTAAAACTCGCTTGTTTTATACGAGAGAGCATACCCATTATAATGTGGGTTACGGGCGAAGCGAGTAGAATCAAATTGCCACGCCGCTGACCAATATGCGGGATAAAAGTGGTTGGGTCGACAAGTATTAAAAACCAGAATAACCCGAACGGTTTGTCTTTTCCTTAGGTGTATGTAAATGTAGGAGAAGTTTTACCTGAAGTACAAAGGTGTAGGGTTATTTATATGTCCGTGTTGGTGCGATTATAGACCGTTCAATTCGGTTTGCGGGTGAAGTTATTATTTATTTGAGATGACAAGGAAATTTTAAAATATAAATTAAAGAAAATGGAAGATAAAGATATAGGTACAATAATCGGTATATATAAAATACTTAGTGTTTGTGATGTTCGTTGTAAAGATGGGCATAAATTATACAATGTTGAATGCGTCGTCTGTGGGCAAAAAAGTAAAAAACTAAAGAGTAGTATGGTGGGTATTAAAAATTGTCGCCATATTATTTGCGGAAGTGAAAACCCACAAATTATAAATTGGGATTGGCGGGACCAGCGTTTACAAGAATTATTTGCCAAAATGAAACAAAGATGTTATAACAAAAATTCAAAAGATTATCGATGGTATGGCGCCAAAGGGATTGGAATTTGCAAAGAATGGATAAATTATCCTCCAGCATTCGAAGCTTGGGCATTGGGGAACGGATACGAACCAGGGTTAACAATAGACAGAATAGATCCCACAAAAGGTTATTGCCCCGAAAATTGCAGATGGATTCCATTCGAGGAAAACGCAAGGCGTTCTGGGAAAGTAAATTGGATTACCATAAATGGGTTAACACTTACGGGTAAACAGTGGGCTAAGAAACTTGGAGTTGGCAAAAATCTAATTAATAAATATATAAGAGAAAAAGGATTAAATTTTGCCATTAATTTTATAAGAAATAAATTGCAGGATATAGGCGATTAGCACAAAAGCAGTGCAGCCGACTTTGACTCGGCTTACGTTGGAGCGTTACCAGCATTGCCTGCCATTATGCCGCATATACCTTCATACGGCGGGGAAGAAGGAAGAGAAGGCGGAGTTTGAGAGTGCGCACGAGTCGTTACTCATTAAGACGGTTACTTCGGTTAGGCGTAATACCGTTACGTTTTTGCGAGTTTTTCGTTGGTAAGAAGAATAAAACTCGTATTTTATACACCTTTGGTATAACGGTTATTATCCTGGTCTCCAAAACCATGGGATCTGAGTTCGAATCTTAGAGGGTGTGCCAGAACCCTGCGGTAGGTATACATACGCGCAGTCCGAAGCTATTGGCGGATAGAGAATTGATGTATAGCTATCATCACACGCAGAGCTGGTCGTGCTCGACAGAAGAACCCAGCCCGTCACGGGGAGTAAGCCAACAGCAGACGTCTTGATTTGGGGTCAAGAAGCAGCGAGGGCAGCACTCGCCTCCCCGACCATCACCCTGCGGCAGATATTATATTATGCATGGTATAGATGTTATGTACAGTCCGAAAAAAGGCGGATAGAGAGGAGGACTCTTTGTGCACGAAGAGTGGAACGAGCTACAAACCTCGACATAAACCCCGTAGCCTGATAAGCTGGATTGGCGCAACGGTAGCGCAATTGATTTGTAATCAATAGGTTGTCGGTCCGAATCCGACATTCAGCTCCAAAATATTTTTAGAAACCGCGTTATTTTGCTTGACACGGTTTCTTTTTTATGTTATAATAATTGTGCTTGGAGGTAATTATGGGAAATTTCATTTTAGTAATGGGTTTGTCTGGAAGCGGAAAATCGCATTGGATAAGTGATATCGTCGAGGAAGGGAACACAATCATCTTATCGAGCGACGCGCTTCGGAAAGAATTTTACGGCGACGAAAGGATTCAAGATAACCCCGCCTTTATATTCGAGCAAATGCGTATAAGAACGTTGCAAGCGTTAAAGGAAGGGAAAACGTTGCTTACGACGCGACAAATCTCAGTTCGAAGCGTCGCAAAGCGTTGTTGGGGCAATTACCCAAAGATGTTTATAAAGTCTGCCATTGTATTATCACGCCTCTCGAAAAATGTATCGAGAACGATTCAAAAAGGGAAAGGCACGTTTCGGAGCGCGTAATTATGCGGCAGTTGGAGCAATTCGAGGTGCCGTGGTTTGATGAGGGTTGGGATACAATTTTCGTGATAAAACCATTTGGTGATGCTCCGTTAAAAGTCAACCTCGATGTAATGCACGATTGCCCGAAATATCACAAAAACGACACGATCAGAAATCACATCGCAAGGGTTGAACAAGCAGTTACTTTAAAACCCGATATCGAACAAGGCGACCGTGAGATTCTTCTCGAGGTGGCAAAGTACCATGATATCGGGAAACCGTATACAAAAACCTTTTATGATAAAAAAGGAAAGCTCGGAGAAAACGCTCATTATTATAACCACGAAAATGTGAGTGCTTATTTATATATGGTCTCACGAGCAGAGGAATCTGGTTACGAAAATAGAGAGAATATATACAACGACCTTTTCATCGCGTGGCTTATCAATAACCATATGATTATCTGGAATAATCAAAAGAAATATAATTCGTTTAACGAACATATCAAACATTTACTCAAAATATTCAGTGAATGCGACAAGGAGGGTGCTTAAAATGTTAAACAATCAAAATGAAAGAGAATTATGTTACGCCGTAAGAGTTACCGACGTTACGCCGATAGAAGGCGCGGATAAAGTCGAATTAGCGCATATAAACGGCTGGCATATAATGGTTAAAAAAGGCGATTACAAGGTCGGCGATTTAGCGATTTATTTCGAAATCGATTCATTATTGCCGATGGCTAACCCCGCTTTTGACTTTATGGCTAAATACAAATACAAAGTTAAAACGCAGCGTTTCATCCGAGGTTCTGTTTTGTCACAGGGGCTTTTAATGCGCCCCGACGAACTCGGTTTAAAAGATGTCAAAGAGGGAGACTTTTTGACAAAAAAACTCGGCGTTACTTATTACGAAGCAGAGGATAACGTGCGTAAGGCGAGCAGTAAAGACCTGGTTTTAAACCACATTTTGGATAAACACCCCGAATATGAGTTTATAACAATTCAGGGCGAAACATACGGCGGAACAATACAAAAACGGAGATATTGCAACGAACACAGGCTCGCAATCTTCAATATCATTTTCAAAACAAAGGGGCAGGAGCCGATTAGACTTAACCCGATTGAAATGCACGATTTTGTTGACCAAATAAACAAAGAATTGCAAACGGAAAATAAACTCGAATGCGTACCGATAATATGCGAAGACTTCGTTTTACCGACGACGTGTGAAATGCTGCTTGAATACGCAGATGATGCGTCCGAAATTGACGGCGAGTTGAGAGAAGGGCTCGTGTTCAGAAGTCGCGATGGCAAATTGAGTTTCAAAGCCGTTTCCAATAAATTCTTAGAAAAATACCACGGGTGAATCAAATGGAAAACCAAGAAAACCAAAACAAAATCACGGGTTATTGCGTGCCGATCCGTTTAATTTACCCGAAAGTCCCGATCGAGGAGTTTACCCCAGGAAGTTGGGGGCTCCTCGAAGTCGATGTGGGGCAGATATTGCAAGGGTCATTTCCAGCGGGTTTCAGCAAAAACAGTTGGTTCCCGACGGTCGTGTTCAAAGGGGCGCTCCCACCGATTGACACCGAGAAAACATATTACTTCGAGGTCGAAATGGTTACGGACTCAAAGAGCGCGTATGGGGTTGGATTCAACATTTTGTTCATGACACAAAAAGTCCGCTTAACAAAGTTCGAAGAGCAAAAACTCTTCCTCGAAAGTATTTTGACCGAGCACCAAATCGACATTTTATATGAAGAACTCATCGATCCGTTCGAAGCAATCGACAGCGGTGATTTGTTCTTGCTTTCGACTGTAAAAGGGATTGGCGAGAAAACGGCAGAGAAGATTATCGAAACGTATAATCGCACCAAAAAGGACGCGAACGCTTTTCTCGTTCTTCGAGAAGAGTTCGGATTAACTGACGCGGCGGTAACAAAGCTCCAACAACGCTACCTTTCGACCGACACGATAATCGCGAAACTTCGAGAAAATCCATACGAGTTAATGGCTCTCGACGGTTACGGGTTCAAAAAGTGTGACGCGCTCGCGCTCAAAGGCGGAATGGCAAAAGATGCGAAATTCAGAGTTCGGGCTTACGTGACGCACTTTCTGACCGAGCAAGCCGAGATGGAGGGAAATTCGTGGATTTATCTTCGCGACCTTTTACACGGGGTTGTCGAGTTCGTCCCATCGATAAAGAAGGAAGTTTTCGCCGAATGGCTCAAAGAATGGACGGGGAGAGTAGAATCAGACGAACCCGAATTTTTGTATTACGACGAAGAGCAAAAGCGGATTGGGTTGAAGCATTACCGCGAACTTGAAGAAAACATCACCGAAGAAATTTTCAGGCTTCTCGACGCGCCGAAGAAAAACCTCTCGAAATGCCGTTACACAATCGAGGACGCGATAAGAGATTGCGAGACGGATAACGGTTGGGAATATACCGACGAACAAAAGGCGGCAATTCGAGGGTTTTTGACCAATAACGTCGAGATAATCACGGCAAGAGCAGGCTCAGGGAAGACAGCATCGGTCGGACCGATTGCGAGATTTTGTGCGGCAAACGGGCTTATAATCGCCCAGACGGCATTATCGGGAAGAGCCACGTCTAATTTGTCGGAAGTCACCAAAATCGAAGGGAAGACAATTCATAGGCTTTTGGGTTACAGCCCGAGAGGCGGCTTTTCGCACGACAAAGACAATCAGATAATCGAAGACGTGGTAATCGTCGATGAATTATCGATGAACGATAATGAATTGTTATACCGACTGTTCCAAGCGATACCGAACGGGAGTAAAGTCATTATGTTGGGCGACTATTCGCAGCTCGAACCACTCTCCAATGGTAACTTCCTTAAAGATTGCCTCGATACAAACGCCGTGCCGTGTTATCGTCTAACCAAAATTCACCGTCAAGCCCAGAAGTCGGCGATTATAACCGAATCAATCAAAGTTTCGAACGGGCAACAGATAATCGGAAACTCGGAAATCAGTGAAATAAGAGGCGAACTCAAAGACCTTAAAATCGTAACTTATAAAGACGCGGATTTATCACGAGTAAAATTCCTCACGGAATACCGAACGCTTTTACGGAGTGGCGTTTCATCGAAAGATATAATCGGCGTTGTCCCGATGAAGTTGCGTGGCGCGATGTCGAGTTTCGCGCTCAACAACGACGTGCAAAAATTCGTCAATCCCGATGAGCATTTACCCAGCATCAAGTTGGCGGCAGATAAAGATAAGTATTACACGATAAGACTTGGCGACCGCGTAATCAACCGCAAAAACCATTATGATACGATTACGCGTGCGGTTTACGAGAGATACGGGTTTGACAAGGATAACCCCGTCGAACCGATATACAACGGTAATCTCGGTTTCGTTACGGATATACAGGAAAATTACATCGTCGTGGATTTTAAGCAGCAAGGCGAGATCGTAATTCCAAAGGCGTATTGGGAAGACGTGCTTCTCGGATACGTCGTTACGACGCACAGTTTCCAGGGGAGCCAGTCGCCCTACGTCGTAGTCGGATTGGATATGTCGGCTTATATGCTTTTATCGCGAGAAATGCTTTACACGGCTCTCACGAGAAGTAAGAGATATTGCGTCTTGGTCGGGCAGATAAACGCCGTCAAAAAAGCGACGTCGATCAGCCGCGTTTCGGTAAAACAAACATGGCTTAAAGAATTGTTACAAAATTTTCGTAAAACTCATAAAAACGCTTGACAAGTTGGTTTGAATGTGTTATAATACTGTCGAAATCGTTGAATAAAAGAGTGAATTTATCGCACTTTTTGGAGGTAAAAAATGACAGTTATATTAACACACCACGCACTTGATCGAATGAAAGAAAGAACCAACTTCTCTCCGACGCGAGCGCAAGAGATTGCTGAAGAAGCTTATTATTGCGGGAAAGATATTTCCGATTTTGATTCTTCTGTCTCGCGTTATTTAAATAATGTGTTAGAGGCGTCGAGCGGAGATTGTTTGAAAATTCTTGGAAACGATATTTATTTGTTTGGGAACGGGTGTTTGATAACAACGTTTCCAATTCCTAATAAATTATTACAAAAAACAAGGAGTAAAAAAAATGGAAAGAGTTGTAAGAATAGGTAAACATTTTTTATTTTATCTATTTCAACTAACATGGGGCTTGCCCCTAACGCTTATCGGACTTGTTGGAGCGATAGCAATGTTGATAACTGGTCACAAGCCAAAAAAGATTGGTTACTTCATTCAGTTCACGGCAAAGAAAGATAATAACGGATGGGGCTTCGAAGGTGGCATTTTCTATTTCGTTAGCAAAGACTGTGAGTTTGACAAAAACATCGCGACGCACGAAATGGGACATTCTTCTTATCAGCAGTTGTGGTTCGGACCACTGGCTGTTTTGATCGTCACTATTCCGAGTGTGATTAGATTTTGGTATCGTAAATTTGTAGTAAGATTCAACGAAGAAAAAGCTAAAAAACTGCCTCCGTATGATTCTATTTGGTTTGAAAGAACAGCAACAAAATACGGTGAGAAGTTCTTCGACAAAATGGTAACGGACGGCATTGTTCAGGAGGATATATTTTGCAACCAATAATTATGTACGGTGAACCAGTCAAAAATAAAATGTTTGAAAACTGGGAACCAGACAAAACAGCTTATTTGACTATCTTGTCTAACGGAGAAGATGAAGCTGGGAAAGTTTATGTTAGAAACAAAATCGAAGAATGTAATCGGCGTGGAATAAAAGCTCGTAAATTCGATATTTCCTTGCTTAATAAAAAAGAAGTTATGGACTTAATTCATGACGTAATAAATGACACAGGAGAATTTGGTCCTTTACAGAAAAATTACATCATACTTCAAAAACCAATTCCGAATCATTTGAAACCGTATGAGTATTTGCTCGATAACGAAATAGAAACTCATAAAGAGTGTGATATCGACGCATTCTGCGGAGACCTGTCTAACGATTTCTACACACCAGCAACGCCACTCGGAATCATGAAAATGCTTGATTATTATATCGGCTTAAAAAATCTTGACGGGATGGACGCCGTTGTCATAGGCAGATCGAAAATTGTAGGGAAACCAATAGCGGATTTATTAACAAAAGCAAATTGTACCGTAACGACTTGCCATTCGCATACAGAGAATCTTCCATGGTACACGAAACACGCAAAACTTATCATAAGCGCCATCGGCAAACCAAAATTTATAACATCGTGGTATATAGGAGACAACAGACCGATTGTTGTTGACGTTGGAATAAATAGGGACGAAAACTTTAAATTGTGCGGAGATGTAGATTTTGATTCCGTAAAAGATAAATGTTCTTACATAAGTCCAGTTCCAAAGGGTGTCGGAGTTCTTACGGTCGCAAGTCTTATATATAAAATGGGAAATAAAGTCTAATTATATAAGGAGGTAGCAATGAAAAATTATACCGCTATTTTGAGAAGTTCCGAATACCCGTCGGAAGACGGAGCAAAAACAGATTTCCACAATACCATGATGCCGTTAAAAAAAGATTCATTTGTGAAGTTGATGAAATTCATTGAGAACCAATGGAACTTAGAAGATTCAGCGAGTAACGAACTTTCAAAGGCTTACGGATATTGTGAGTTTTACCCCTCGACTAAATGGTCAGAACAAATTTTGAGTTTTTTAGAAGAGATAACTAATGATTCGGATGGATTTATCGAAAAATTCATATACGAATTAAACTTTGGTAACGATTACTTCGATGGAGCATGCGTAGATAAAGAAGGAAACGAAGTAAACCTTTCGGACGCTGGCGAGCTTTATGAAGCATTACTTAATCATTATAAAAAATAAAAAATAATCAGGAGATTATAATTATGGAAATTTTAAAAGTTGTTAACGCAAGACAGATCGTGTTGAAAAAACAGAATCAGCCTCTTAAATTCTCTACCGCTTATAAGTTCAGAAAATTTGTAAACGAAACAGAAGACGCAGAAAAATTCTTTAATGAAAAGAGAGACGAAATTGTAAAGAAATATGCCGAAAAAAATGATGACGGCGAAATTAAAGTCGACGATGACGGCAATGTTTCTTTCAAAAAAGAGGATATTGAAAACGTAAACAAAGAATATTCGGAACTTGTTAAAACCGACATTTCGGTAAATATCAAATTTAAACCTGAAGAACTCGAAAGCCTCGATCTCACAATCGCAGAAGTAGACGTTCTTGCCGATCTTATTGAGGAATAATCTAAAAAAATAAAATAATATTTCAGAAAGAGGTCAAAAATACTTGACTTCTTTCTTTTATTGTGTTATAATGTGTGTGTAATCAAAAAAAACAGATTATATAAGTCGATTAAATAAAAAAGGATAATATTATGAAGATAATGAAGATATTGATGGAGATAATTATGCTCCCAGCTTATATTTTTGCTGGAATTTTAATAGGGATGTTGTTATGTCTTGATGATATTATAACAATTATCAATGGAGGTCTTTGAAATGCTAAGAAAAATTGAAAGAACTTATATCGCCACCTTTAAAGATGGTAGGTCTATGGAAGATTGGCACGATTATCGCGAAGATAAACTGATCGAAATTTCCGATATAAATACGATAGCGGAAAAACACGGAATTGTTTTTGCGATCGGTAAATCAACTGACGACTCCATTATTATGAAATGTTGCGTCACAAAAAAGACGGAAGAAGAGTGCAACAAAGAAATCAGATATTTCTTGAATTTCATCAAAAGTGCCTTTCCAGAAATGCTTTTTGTTTTTTACAATGAAACTATTTCGGACAGATTATGGTGAATAAAAATGACACGAGAAGTAAATGAATGCGTCGGCTGTCCAGAAGGCGTTCCGTGTATGGGCGATTCATGCCCGCTAAGACATGTGGAGCGAATATATTGCGATTCATGCGGAGCTGATATTACTGGTGAAAAATACATAGAAGATTATTCTGGCGATTATTGCTTTAAATGTGCTCGTTCTTTGAGTTTAATAGACAATGCCGATGACGACGACGATTAAAAAGATTATAAAAAATATATGTAAAGGATAAGAAAATGGAATTTCATATTTCTAATGGTTTTAAGGTTTTTGTGATAAACGATTCGCTGATTTTCAGCGAGTCTGGTTCTAACAAGATTCATTCCGTTTCGGTTGACACATTTATTGATTTTATAAGCCATTTTTACAACTATTATTATCGGTGGTTAAAACACGGTAAAGAAACGTCTTTTTTTGTTAGCTCCCTCGATGATATGTTGTGCCTGAATATAGAGTTTAAGAGCGATTGCTTTCATTTCTTTCTGATAACTTACGACGCTCAAAGCGATAGGGAGAAACTCATCACAACGATTCATAAATCTGACGAGAAAGAGTTTTTGATAATGTTACACAACATATATAGCTCGTTATGTAATGATGTGTATACAAAATTTAAACATAAAGGAGGACCGTGTGAAAATACTTGTAAAAACGTCTGACGTTATTGAAATAAACGCTAAAAATTTTGAAGAAGCAAAAGAATTATTTTTAAATCAATTTTTTTCCGAAAATCCAAAACGAATTAATTATCCGATAGAAATTTTCGAGGTAGTAGACGCCGATATCGAGGACGGTGAAAAAGATTCTACAAATACGGGAAAGGTTAATGATAAAAAAACTTAAAATCACCTCGAAAACACTTGACAAAAATTTTTTGTTATGATATACTTTAACCATGATAAGCAAAACGAAAAAGACTTATTTTAAGGTAGCCGAACAAATAGCAACTTTAAGCAACCACAGGTGCAAGATTGGTTGTGTTGTTGTAAGAAATCACAGAATAATAAGTTCTGGTCATAACAGCGCGACAGAAACCCATGCGGTTCAAGCACGAATAGACAAAAAGTATTTTGGTTTCGATTGCCCTGGTTACTTGCACGCTGAAACGGACGCTTTGTTACCGCTCATCAGGACGAAGACAGACCTTACTAACGCAACAGTGTTCGTATATAGGAAGTTAAAAAACGGAGCTGGTCTGTCTCGCCCGTGCCCACGATGTATGAAACTGATAAAAAGTCTCGGAATAAAGAAGATAAATTATTCGACCGATTACGGTTATTGTGAGGAGGAAATATGACAAACGAGGAAATGAAAAATATATACAACATATTAGCCGACATTACGTTGGTTCTCGAAAAACATATTAAAGAAAAAACGTTTAAATCCAAACGGGAAACATTAGCAGACATAGACATTATAAAATCCCGTATTATAGACTGTTTTGAAAATACAAATAAAAGGAGCGAAGAATAAATGGTAAAATTTGTTAGAATCGATATTTTCCAAAAAGTTAAAGATTTTGTAAATTTGATGCAGGATATTAAAGAAGATACTGTTTTACATTCTGGGAAATATTCCGTCGACGCAAAATCTATAATGGGCGTTTTAAGCCTTGATCTCGACAAAACATTAATGCTCGTAATAGACAGCATTGAAGATGAAACTATAAAAAAAGAAATATCTTATTTTGAGGTGTAACATGAATAAAAAACCAATTTATAAACTTGCTGGTTTAACTCTCGGGTTAGGGATTGCCTTGGTCGGGCTTGGATCTTGCGCGAGCGTATCGAGAAGTTGCAAAAGTTGTTCTTCCGACATATCTGGTGGTCTTTATAGAACCATAAATGTTTATTCGTTGGACGGGAAGCTAATCGCAACCTATGAAGGGAAAATCGATCTCGACGATAATGAAAACGGTAGCGTTATGTTTGATCTGAACGGCAAACGCTACGTTTACTACAACGCAATTATTGAGGTTATTGAAAAGTGAAGATGGATTTAAGATTTAAAAAACTTTGTGAAACCGCACACGCCCCAACTTTCGGTACGAAATATTCGGCTGGAATGGATCTATACAACTCCGAAACAAATACAATCGAAGTAGCGCCACACGAAACTAAGTTTATCCATACTGGTCTCGCATTCGAAATACCTATCGGTTACGTCGGACTTGTCTATGCGAGAAGCGGTCTTGCTTGCAAAAGAGGATTGAGACTTGCCAACAGCACTGGCGTGATTGACAGTGATTATCGCGGAGAGGTAATGGTTGCTTTACACAACGACTCAAATGACGTGCAAACCATTAATCCTGGCGAGAGAATCGCTCAAATGATCATAATGCCTTATCCGTCCATCGATCTTGTAGAAGTAAATGAAGTAGACGACACCGAAAGAGGTGTTGGTGGTTTCGGAAGTACAGGGAGGGCGTAAAATGAATAAATGTGAATTTTGTACGGCTTCGGTAAACCAGAACGGACGATTCGTGTGCACGGGAAAGACGCTTTATGATTGTCAAAGGGCGATTGAAATGATGGTTAAAGCCATGGAAATCCAAGCCAGTAGCCGTAACACGAAGAATTATAATATAAACAAACGCACGGAGAATCGAAATAAATGAACACGGTTATTTTTTCAGTTTATGATGGAGGGTACCGTTCCAGCGCGTTGCTTTTAAACGACTTTACACAAAATATGGATTGACTTCGACAACGATAAAGGTAAGTTTAAACCCGACGGTGTTATAAAAATGCGAATAAGGAAAATTATAGAAGTTTGAGCTATTCGATTGCGACGGTTGACGGTTGTTCTTATACAACGGTGTTCAGCACAAGGTTCCTTTCGGAGTTGAAAGACGGCGTTAGAAAATTCTTGAACGGAGAGATTGAAGGAGGTCAGAAATGATTTACAGAGTAATTCGGGTAAATGGCTCAACCATTTCTGGGAATGTTTTTTACAACGACCCATTAAAGGCGATTGAAGATTTCGCAAAAGCAGGGCCAGTGAATGACGAGGTATTCATCATAATAGGCGACGACCCACAAGCCGTAGTTTGGAGTTGGCAAGCGGAATATCTGTTATATAAACAAATCGAAGAGGGTTGGATAACATTTTGGGATTATGAACAAATAAAGAATCCGAATAAAGTTAAAAGAGACTTTATAAAAGACGAAAGATATACCCACGTGATTTTGTATGATTTACAAAAACAGAAGCTAATTTTTGAGGTTGGAAATGAATAAGAGAGAACTTGCAAAACTGAAAAAGTGGACTGACGCCCTAACCGACGAGCAGCTCAAGGAAGAATATTACGACGCGGTGTTTGACACTCTCGGCAGCCAAGCCGAGGAAATGTACGAGCGCGGTTATGACATCGTAGATATACTCGAAAGAGAAAAATATGAAAAGTGGTTGTCTAGGCGGAGTGATATGCTCGAAAATATTTGCTCGGAAAGAGGAATTAAGTTATGGGAAAAGTATGCGGAGAAGAAGGGATAAGGCAAGATGATCGGCGGAACTGGATTAATAAAATGCAGTAAAGAAGATTTTGAAAAACTGGAGAAAAAGGTTTCAGCTCATTATTACAAAAAATCTCCATTTGGAATCAATCTCACCGTGACTTATGACGACGAATTAGAAGGCGTGATTTTTGAATATGAATCGAATTTGGTTGATTTTTGGAACCGCGAAAATAGACGGGAACTTTTAGATCAGATCGAAGATTGGTTCGCGCTCGGAGAAGTGATCGAAATGAATGAATGGTGGGTTGACGAAAGCCGCAAGGATAAATTGGAGAAAGTTCTATAAAAAAGTGGAAAGGAAGAATTGGAATGAGAACTATCAAAAAGATAAATAAATACACAGAAGATTATCTGGTTAAATGCGGGTTGCTTGGTTGGATATACTTGGGTATAGAAGTGCAAGAAGAATAAAGAGCTAAAAGTGATATCAAAGCGATATCGGAATGATGTATATTATATATCATATTTATATCTTATAGAAAGGAGGAGAAAGGAGAATGGTGGTCAGAAGTGGGGGAAAAGGGATGAAAGTGGATAACATTCTCTTTTTCTTTTAACCCAAAAAGAGGAAAAATGTATAGACAAGGACTTACCTCGATCTCAGCACCCCCTGAGATTTACAATCAAATATGCAAACAAATCTCGCTTAACGCGACAATCGAAAGTGAAATTACTTCCACTCAAACCGTAATTTTCTCGACAGTTCGACCAATCGGATTCCTCTACAAGCAAATTGAGGGAAGAACGGCGCTTCGTTTAGCCTTAAAGCAAATGATTTATGAGCGAATCAACGAAACGACAGGCGAAGTTCAATACTTCTTAACCCTCGAAACAGGCTATCGTTTCGGCAAACCGCCAGTTTACGTCATCACAGACGACGCAGAGATAACCGCCGCCAGATACAGTGAATATCTCTCGTTAACGCCTTACGGCAGTTTTCAACGCAAGGAAACGACATTCATCGACAAAGAGACGGGGCGCAGATACGTAATGAGTTACACATACGATGGGAGCATAATCACGTTCAACCAATTCTCAAAGAACGTAAACGAGAACTTCGATTTACCAGAATATATAAAGTCGATAATTTACGCAGACGGAGACAGATGGGAGCAGAACTTCCACGTAGTGCAAGCGAAATGGCGTGAGAAACAAGAAGCGGACATAGCAGCTAAGAAAGCCGAGATTCAATCTCGCAAAGACGCAGAGGCGACGGAGCGCAAGCGCAAAACAGCCGAAAAGAAGAAAGCGAAGGCGGCGGCTAAGAAAGCCGTTAAGCCGAAGAGCACTGCTCCTGTAAAGCCTAAACCGAGCAAGCCTGTGACAGAGAAAAAGAAGAGAGAAGAGAATATCTCGGATATGTGGAGTAATTGGGCGAAAGGAAAGTAATGAAATTCTTTTTTGCTTAAAGCAATAATTGGAACGGCGAAGCCGAGCCAACGCCATTGGAGGGTGAAAGGGAACCTTGTGGCGGCACAAGGTTCCCTCTGAAAGCGGAGAACAAAAAAAAGAAATCGAAAATAATTCCAAAAAAGTCGTATAAAATACTTGACAAAAGAAAAATATTGTGGTATAATATAAGCAGATAGTGGAGGAGTGGGCGGTTAATTGTCAGCCGCCCATGAGTTATTGTTTCTTGCAACGTAAAATTTCAGATTTTATCTGCGATTTTCAAGAAATTGGTACGTTTTCAAAATGTAATGTAAAACAATATTATCTTATATTACAAAACGAAATCGTACCGTTTTCTCCAAAATCAACGATTTTATCTACGATTTTGCGTGTTAGCAAATCGATTTTGAGGAGTTAGAGATGGAGAACACGTATAAGCGAGTAAATGACATGGGACGAATGTCCCACATAGACGAGAGAAATCGGAAATTTACTTATAAAGAATTATGTGCCAAATATAGGCTTACAGAATTCCCAAATGGAGAAAAGAAGAATAGACAACTCCAGAAGTTAAAGGACGAATATAACCTTTGCCAGGTGGGGAGATATTATGTATTTCGAGATCCGATGGTGAAAGAAGCAATAGATGAATTTGTTGATCCTTTAGAAATAGGGAAGCAGTATACTTATTCGGAACTGTGTCAATTGCTCCAACAAAGAGAATACAAACATAAAACAGAAATTTTAGAACAGTTTCGAGATTGGAGCAGAAGATATGAGTTCGGGAAAAAGATTAGAGGGAAATATAAACTGATCAGAATAAAAGATCCAGAAGAAATGGTACTCGACAAATATTTCACCGATGCAAAAACAGAGCACCAAAAAAATATGTTCGCTATATTAGTCAACGAATTAAATGATGCTTGTAAAAGACAAGAAAACAATGGAGCTGATTACGCTGAATGTACACTTGATATAAAACAAGCAATGGTATTGTTTCGTTTTTACGGAGAAAGAATTGCTTATTTGAGAAATGCGGAGTTGCTTGAAGAATATCAAAAAAGATACCCTTATATTCTTCAGAAGTGCCAAATTGAATGGAGAGAGTATACGAAGTCAAGCCTCGTCACAACTTTGAATAGTTTAAAACGCAGAGGGTTTATAGATTACCAAAATCGTAAACTCGTAAGAGAGCATAAGAGCCAAAGAATTAGGGAAGCTACTGATGAAGAAATAGGCAAGATACTTATAATCAAAAACGAATTATTAAAATTTTATGGAATAGGCGGCGGAGAATTCCAACTAAAAAAATATTCTCTCGATATTCAAAAAAATTATCATGAAGATTTAATTTATCGATATCAAAAGGAACTTGATATAGATTGGGTAAAAGATACATACCATATCTGGATGGACAAGAAAAATCTCGCAACAAAGAGAGCGGAGTTGTTCGCACAAAAAGATAATATCAGAACGATAGACGATTATTATAGGGTTCTAACAGAATTTCATAAAACATTTTTACCTAAAAAAGTCGATAACGAAATCAAAACGTTTGATGAAAGAATGTCTGGCATCATAGACAACAGACTTCCTCACTTTAACGAGATGTATGAAGTCGTGTCGGCTGGTATGTCAGCTAAAGAAAAAGACAGTTTCTTTTTATTTAATAAAATAAGCAAGGAAATATTCAGAGAGGACAAAGATAACGGATTAATGGATATAAACAACTTTTATAATCCAGAATATATCGAGAAGTTAAAAAGTGAATATCGAAAAATTTGTTGGAATATTAATGGCATGTTCCTTCCAGACGCTTGACAAATCAATTCAAAAGTGGTATAATAGAACCATAAAAGATAACCGTCTCGATTTCGAGACGGTAAGGAGACACAATGAAAACATACGACCGTGAACTCGAACTCGGCTTCGAAGTATCCGCCGCCCAGGCAATAAAAATCATGACCCGCGAGAACCTCGCAATTCTCAACCAAAACATAATCCACCAGACGTGGCTCGAAGAGGGCGAAGTCGGCGATTACAAATTCCGCACGCGAATACGCAGGACCGAAATCACATATCCCGCCGTCCACGAGCCGTTTGCTGGCAAATGCGAGCACACGACCAAATACTCGAAGAACGACGAAAGGGCGGAGGCACAGGACAATATGGAGCTCAACGCCGAAATCACGCTCGAAGAATACGAGAAGTTGAAGAAAATTTATGAGGCGGCGGGCAAAGAAGAAGTCGTGAAAATTCGGACGTATTTCAGAACACCGCTTAACACGCTTTCGATTTACACTCTCGACACATACCCAAACGAGGAAGGCGACAGAGCACGTATCGAGATCGAGTTCAAGAGTGAAGAAGAGATGGACCGTTGGAAAGCGCCTGATTGGTTTAAGGAACTTATTAACGAGAAATAACCGTCGCCAAAAGGAGAAAAATGATACAGCACAAAGAAAGAAGGGACGGACACGCACCTCCGTTGTCGCAGCCGTGTTGGAATTGTAAGCGAGCAATCCCGTGTAAAGAACAATGCAAGTGGGCGGCGGATAACAAGCCAATCGAAGGATGGGCCGCTGAAAAAAGAATAATCAAAGAAAGCACGAAGAAACCATTTGAAACCTACATGATAAAAAGTTGCCCGTTATATCTCGAAGATGAACCATGGGGCTGCGATTATTCAGACGTCGTAGAATGGCTTAAAAAGACATTTGGCGTAAGTCAACGTTCTGCTTATTACAATTACTTTTCACTCCTTGTAAGGTACGAGAAACAGACAAAGAAAACATTGCCGTTATGGTTGTGGGAGAAAGGGAAAGTCATAGGCGATGAAGCACGGACCGCCGCCTATTCGGCTTACGCTAAATCTGAAAGAAAGATAAGGAGCAAAGAAAGCGAGTGAACAATACATACCACGAATCGTCAAAACAATTATGTTGGAATTGTAAACGCTGTACGAACAGTGCGGAATTCAATTGCCCGTGGTCAGAGAAAGGCGAGCCAATTGAAGGTTGGACGGCGTTTAAAGGCAAGAATTACTACCATAAAGATCCGCTTGATAACAAGAAAAAATACATGGGTTATTCTTATGAAATTATCGAGTGCCCACTTTATGTTAAAGACAAAGAGTATACGAAGAAGTCAGAGGTGGTATCTTTTGTATCAAACAAGCTCGGTGTAAGCACGACGATCGTATACAAGAGATACAAGGAATATCTCAAATTATACGAAGATAAATTCGGCGAAAAACTTCCTGCGTGGGTATGGTACGAAGATACCTGAAAAAGTTTTTTCTAAAAGTTGTTAAAAACACTTGACAAAAGAAATAGAATGTGATATAATAGTAACGAAAATAAGAACCGCAGGAACTGCGGGGATAGCTCGGTAAATAAGAATTAGTTAGAATTCTATTCCCGAGAATCACACGATTAAAGTCGCGTGAGGTTCAGATACTATTCTCGTAAGATTGGTTAAGGCAAACAGAGAGTTGCCACCAATCAATATGCTGGCGTACCCAAGGGGTGATGGGGCGGTTCTTATAAAGCCGAAGCCGTTGGTCCGAGTCCAACCGCCAGTACCATTAGCAAAGTCAAAGGAGTTTGTATGAAGTATTATTCGGAGATCACGAAACAGATTTACGACACGGAAGAAGAGTTGTTTAAAGCAGAACAGAAGCGGGCGGCGGATATTGAGAAGGAAAATTCGCAGAAAGCAGAAACCGCTAAAAGAATCAAAGAACAGGAAGAGAAGATTAAAGCGCTCGAACAGAAGCTCGACGAGTTGCAAAAAGAAGAGTCTGGGTTGAATCAGAAAATAACCGCCGCCCAAAAGTCGCAGGTTGAAATAGTCAAAAGTCTTGTTACAGAGAGGAATGCGCTTTCGGTAATGAAAGCCAAAGCGTCTGGTTATAGTGATTACGATTCCGTATTCGACTTTATATCGGATATTCGTAATTGGTTCTAATAAGCAAACGACGATTTAAGCACCACAAACAAGCCCTCTAATTAAGTTCATTCATTTTTGTTTATCTCCAATTTGTTAAGTGTCATCTCATTATTCAATCTAAACCGTTTGTAAAAGGCGTTTTGTAAGAGTGAAATAGTATTTGTTAAACGCTGGTTGCTTAAATCGTTTACCATAGCCGATAGGGCAGAAGAGACCTTGTTTACGCAGGGTCTCTTTTTTTTGTCTTTATTACAGGTTGTTATAGGCAATCTGACGGAAATTAGTGTCGGGACGATAGTTTACTCGACCGAAGGTTGAATTGTCCGTGATTCCATTATATTCTTGCAAGATAAAAGGATTAGAATTGATTTTTGAGTTATTGTCTCCGCTTCCGCGATTGCTTATACCAGAGGGAAACCCCAAAGAGAGTATCCGCCGCCCGAGTTTGATCTCCGCTTCTCGTTGGCTTGGACAGAGAGCGAAGAGTATAGAGAACCGATAGCGAGCAGATAGCAGGTTTGAGAGAGAACAGAAGAGAAATACCCCTTATTATTGTACGAGTATATATTCCGTACTTTATTCTTACTTTATACGAGTATATACTTTTAGTAATTATAGTTCCGTACTTTTATTATACTTTTCTAGTATACATACTTTTATTACAAGGATTATATTTAATTATATAAATAGACTACTAAATAAATTTAGTAGTCTTAATTACTCACTACGTTCGTAATTATATTTAATATTTTATTTTTATTACTTAACTTATCTTCTTACAAGTGTATAGTATATATTACTAATAAACTTAATATGAGTATATTATAATTATTATATAATAACTAATCCTTATTACGCGTGAGCGCACATCGCGCACGCATGCGCATAATGCGCGTCCGAGGTGTATGAGATGAGCGAAGTAAGAAAAAAATGCCCGCCGCCAAATCAAAAAATTCTCCGAAATATTTTTTTTAAAAACCGCCGCCAAACGCTTGACAAATCTTTCGCGTTATGGTATAATGTTCTTGCAAGCTGAAAGAGCGGTGTTGGATATCGTGTGCAAAGTTGTTGCCGCTCCCGCTTGTACAAGGTCTCAATATCCACCGCCTTAAAATACAAATTCTCCTCGGCGGTGGAGAGACCACAAACGGAGGGAATATGAAACTCGAATCTTGTCGCAATCTCACTGGTGACGAAATAGAAACCGTAATCACAATGGCTGGCAACGGTGCTAATGGCTTCCGTGTATACACGACCAGCAACTCGATGCTCACGAAAATCGGTAAGCTCCTCGATGCTCCCGACACGGCTTGGAAGCTCGAAAAGGTCGAGCGTTACTCCGACGGGGTTCCATCGGGTTACTTCTTCACTTGTTCGGTTAAGAACTGCTTACAGCTTAAAGCCAAAAAGGCGGCGGGCAGAGAGTTCACCGAAGAAGAAAAAAAGGCGGCGGCGGTTAGGCTCGCTACAAGCAGATCGAAGAAAAGAAGTTAAAATCAATTCTACGGTCAAAATTTATTATTATAATCAATAAGTAAAAGATAATTCGAGGTTGGGTTGAATACTCGCCCGTCTCGAAGTCTTTTTCGGGATTTATAAACAAATTAATTGGCTCACTCACAAAGTTTTGTATATATAGTACTCCTAAGAGGGGCGGCGGTCCGCATAGTTCGGGCTGTCGTTCTTTTTTTATGGACGCGGGGCAGTCGTCTTGAAAAAATGGGGCGTCCATGATGGTCGAGAAAAATGGGCGCTTACATGTAATTTGAGCGTGAGCGAAAAAAATTGGGCGGCGCGTTAGGAAAAAAAGGGGGGGTGGCATAGAAAAGAAAGCGCGCCCCGCGTAGTCAAAGAGCCCGCATAGTAAGGGCTGCTGGGTCTTTATTTATAGTGGCGGATGGCAGTCCACTATTTGCCTCGCGAGGCTGGAGCATCCGCGTTTTTAAGGCGGTGCGGATGAAAGACCGCCGTGTTGTTGCGGGTTAGCGACGGTTATCTCCGCCGCCGTGCATGTAGTAGCAAAACATCATGAAAATAATCGAGGCTATAAACAGCCAACCAAAACCGACCATATTAAAACCTCCTGTTATTGTCTTGGATTGATTTTACTAACACATAAATGCCGACGAACCATATAAACCACACCAGTACCATTCACATCACCTCCTTGTAATCAATCGCCCACTGGCAATCTTTTTTCGTTCTATATTGCCCGAAGCAAGTTAACGAGCTGAACTCTTGCTTGTAGCGGTCATAAACCACCCACCAAATCTTTCCGTCCAACGCGGTTCTTTGACTCGGCTCGAACCGACTTTCTTCCTTGTAGAACGCAATCCTTTTACCTGTTTCTGCATTGCAATTGTAGAAGTAATATTCGTTGCAGAATTTCTCGAAATCCATTCCTTTCGGAATTTCATACGGAGAAATCCATTTCGAATACGGATTTATTTTGCTTGCGGTCACATAAACCGTTTTGCCTTCTGCATGCATTTTGCGAGCCTGAGTTTTTGTTATTTTTTCGTAGTTCATATTTGTACCTCCTGAACTTTAAATTATTTCGTATTCGTAATTTCCAAAAAGCTTCTTTGCTTCTTCGAGACTGATTTTGGTTATATTCGGCTCGAAGTTTGCGTCTTGTTCTTCCAAATAAGCAACTGCGTTTTTCTTGCGTTTGAAAAGCAAAAATCTGTTGTTTCTTCCGAGAACGTGTCGACCGTCATGATCAAACCAATCACAAACCCAAAACATTTTACAGAACCTCCTTTAATTTTCTCATCAAATTCGAGTAAAACTCTTCCATCTCTTTTGCGTGTTCGAGCGCTTTGTCGTATTCCTCGTCGTAGTGTCCGAATTTGTCGTAAGCGAGTTCGAGTTTGTAGCGTTCGCATTCAAAGTTTTTTGCTTGATAGCATACGCAAGCGATCACTTTTTCTTTTTCGAGTTCTGTCAATTTTTCCATATTATTTTACCTCCAAAGTTGTTGTTCTGTCGAAAATGCAGTTTCCGTTCTTCGTGAAATGATAAGCGAGAACTTTCCAATTGCCCTCCCAAGTCCACGAAACTTCGTAACCGAGAGCTGCGTTTATTGCGGTTTTACCGACGAACACGTCGTCATATTCATTTGCGACCACAAGTCGATAAGAGGGGTTGCCGTAAATACTATTGTTCAGTTTTTCAACTTTTAAGATTTTGAGTTTTGCTTTGAATTCTTTCATAGTTTTTTCTCCTTTTAAATGTTTAGCGATTTTCTGACTTCGATTACGAGCAAGCCAGTTATTGAGTTGTACGCAACGAAATTGCGTTCGAGATACCAAGCGCCAGGTTCGACCAAGTAATGCGGATTCTCAAAGCCGAGAAATTCCATAATCGCGTCGGTTGGAATGCCCTGTTCTTCGATTTCGCGCATTTCGTCTTCAGATAAGCGATAAACTTCGAGACGGGAAAGAGATGCGCAATCGGGTTCATAGGGCGTGTAAGTTCCAGATTTAGTTAAAAATTCCATATATTTTACCTCCAAAATTAATAATAAAAGTTACTTTGTTTGAAAAGTTCAATCCAGTTTTGTGCTGTCCTTTTGGTATAAGTTCGGAATCCATCAAAACATCCTAAGCCTTCGTTATCTTCACGTCCCATCCATGAAAATTCTTCGTTATCTTTGAAGAGGCGCCATGATTGATCACGCCACATTTCATAACAGGTTCGTGTGATTATGAATAAATCTTCATAATATAACCCCGATTCTTCTGTACTGATAATAGAAAATGCTTCTACAAAGACATAATCATACTTTTCTTCGTAAATATTAAAATTTTTGTTAAAATCGAATTTTTTCATTTTAAATTACCTCCAATTAAAAATTGCATTTCAAAACTTTGATAAGCATCGAGTTGTGGTCGACGTGTTGTATATAGACGAAACCGTTGATTTCTTCGTTATACCATTTCAACGCCTCTTCGAGGTCACACGTGCTATCAACCGTGCAGATTTCTCCGTTTGGTGCGTCGAGCGTGATGACTTCGTAATGAGCCGCGAATTCCGTAAAGTTGAGTCCGAGTTTGTCGAGATATTCGAGCTCTTCTTTCGTCGGGATTTGGTCGGATTCGTAGTAGCTTTCGACCGTCATCCAGATGTTCTGTTCTAGAATGTCGTTGTCGATTTTGTCACAATTTTCTTTGTAAATTCTGATTTCCGAATTTACGAGTTCTTCGAGTGCCGAGATGTTAGTTTTATTTTCCATAATTACTCCTTTGCGCATGATATACCGCCTGCGCTCGGTTTTTTATTATATTATTTTTAGAACGGTCTGTAACAAACGGGGTTTTCTTCTCCGTCGAAATATACGCGATAAACGTAAACGTTCGTGAATTGTTTCGCGTAATTTCTTGCTTCGGTAATCGTATCGAATTTAATCGCACTCGGGTAACTCATACACGGGTCTGTGTATTTCCCGACAACGCACACGTTCGCGTAACCTTTATAGCTGTGATCCGTCCTTCTATCTGTTCTTTTCATAATAACTCCTTTCCTGCGAATATACCGTCGCAGATCGGTTTATTTTAATTCGTAATCTTTTGTTGTATACCTGCCGTTCATATCATTATCAAGATAATCAAAACGACGGATATAAGCATCGTGATATGGTTTGCCGCCAATCATTCTTTTAAGTTCTTCTCTTGCGCGTTTGAGAGTAGGGAAGGCGACTACATCTAAATCGCCGCCATCTACTCGACATAAAACTGCTTCGTAAATTGTTCTCATATTGTCTCCTTTATTAAAACGGTTTAAAGTTCTTTTTACCTTCTTCGTATTCGCGAGTAAAACGCTTGTTCCAATTGATGTATTCGTAGAGGTGGTCGATTATGTCTTCTCTTCCAATCCCTTCGCCTTCGTCTAACCCGCTCATGTAATCGCATAGCATTTCTGCGAAGTTTGTAACTGCTGCGTTTTCGATTCCTGTTATTTCTTTTCTGTTCATAATAAATCCTTTTTTCGGCTCTTGACGTATGAGAGTGTCCCGACGTAATTATTTTTTTTGTTTATAACGATTTAATTTGCCAAATATTATAGCGATCATCGGCATAAATTGAATGGTCTGCGGCATAATAGTCTTTTGCATACGATACGGCCTTATCATAATTTTCTGCGACAAGTGTGATTATCATTGAAGGGCCGTCGTTGCATTTGACGCGAAAGATGTAATCGTGAAAGTTCTCAAACATATTTTACCTCCTTAATATTCGCTTACAAGAACGTAGACGTCACCAATGCGATTTACCCATTCGTTGTCGAGCGGGTTATAATCTTCGCTTATGTCATCCCAATTGAGATGATTTACGAGATAATCCAACATTTGGTATTTGTTACCGATGAATTCCGTTTCGCAAACGAGCCATTCCATAAGCCCTTCGACCGTATCGAATCTCCCGAGGATTTCGAGATAGTTATTATACTGTTCTTTGAATGTCGGGTCGATATCGTCGTATCTTTCGAGCGGAAGGTAATCGAGATATTTATAATCCGAGTCGTAGAGTTTTACTCTGTCTTGTTCTTCGCGGTTTTCGAGTTCTTCGATGTAGAAGTCTCCTAAATAGTTGTTATTGATTTTACGCATGTTCTTTACCTCCTTTATGCGTTAAATTTCTTTGTTTAAATACAATTGTTGTTTGTATTTTCTATGTTCGCGCATTATCGCAACCCGCTCTTCTTTTGTCTGGCGATAATCTTTCCAGTGTTTTTTTATTCGTTCGTCTTGTTTGCGTTTTATTTCTGGATTAACGATTAACTGAATTGTTTTACGGCTTACACCGAATTGTTCTGCAAGAGGGCGAGTTCCAATACCGCCCTCCTCATATATTGATTTGATTTGTTCTTTTTGGTCATCAGTTAATTTGCGCCGACGATCTTTTTCTGGTGGTAATTTAATCTTTTCTGATTTGTACGGCATTTTATATCTCCTTTTAGTTTATTTCGTAAGTGCAGTTTTCAAGATTGATTTCGTCGTAATGATTACAAATCATATCGATAAGATCTAATTCGTAAGAGTATTCTTTAAGTTCCTCACGATGATCGAGCCAACCTTCGAGCGTATCGGGAATATCATCGTAACTAAAGCCGAGTTCGTCAACCCAGACGTTACACAGATCTTCGTCGATATAGTCATCGATATAAATCGACATTCTTTCAAAGATTTGTTCTGCCGTTTCGAAGCGGTCGTCTTCGATATCGCCAAGATTCGCTCCCTGACGATCTTCCAACCCGAAGCCGTCTTCGTGCTTGATTAACGAAAATTCCGTTAATTCAAGAAAAGAGTCAAAAAGTTTTTCCCATTTGTTTTGTTGTTTGTTCATATTTTTATCTCCTTTAATTAAAATTTTCTTCTGGAATGTTTGGGCAGTAATCTTCATGGAACGCTATGTGAAAACAAGATTTGTCGTCTTGTTTTATTTTTCCATCGTCATCATAATACTCCAGATCTTCCATGTATGTCCGTCCACGATTCACACATTCTAAACTTCTTAGAAATTCAAGAATCGCGTGTTTGTTTTTTATAAGAAAATCGTATTCTGCGCCCTTGAACTCATTGAAATAAATGGTGTATTTTCCATCGCGAGTTTCGAGCCTGCCTTTGATTTCGATTTTGCTTACAAATTGTTGTAATTGAGCTTTGATAAAAATCATAATAGCCTCCTTAAATCTTTTCTTCTTCCCAGCCGAACCCTTTGTAGGTTTCGACCACTTTGCTGATTGTTGACTTTTCAACTTTTATCGGTTTTCCGTAAAAGCTTATGAAGTCGCGATAAAACTTGCGGTTTGCAACGTCAACGCGAAGCCGCGCCGTATTGCCGTTTTTGTCTGTTTTGCCAATGAATTCCATAATTTCTGCTGTCATAATAAACCTCCAAATTATTTGTTTTATGGGGCGAGTTTCCCCGCCCCTTATTTTTATAAATTTTTAAATTTTGCTTCGATTGCTTTTGCGTTGAGTTCGCCAAGATGCGCGATTAAACCTTCCGACAATTCCAGATCGTCGTCGTGGGTGTTTATCTTGCGCAATTCTTCGAGTTCGCTTTCGGTGAGATCGTTTTTATAGAGCTTTCTGATTATATCAATCAACTCTCCATAAATATCTGCCGAGAACGAGTAACCGTAGCCGTGCGTCCCTTTGCCGTATTGAATTTGTGCGTTGCCGATGCTAATCAACGCGTTCATTTCACGGATGTTTCCGTGACGCGTGTGATCGATGTCGGTAACGATGTAATACGGTTGGACGAAGTTAAATTCGTGTTTGCTTGCATCGAGAGCGATGAAGAAGTAATCAGGTTTGCCGTTTTTGTAAATACTTGTGAATTTCATTTGGAAATTCCTCCTAAAAATTTATTTGCGATTTGCGGATTGCTGTATGAGACCGCAGGCTCGTTTGCCCACCAGACGCTTTACCACTTCGGCAGGGACGTCTAAGCCCATTCAACGCTTTCGCGAGGAGTGCCTAATTCAGATTTGTTTAATTGTGAGTTGCGTGTAACTTTAATCTGCTCTCTTCTTTTCTATTGCTAATTCAAGTTTTAGTCTCTCATATTCTTCCCTTGAAAGCACAACGCTATCTTCGGGAATTTTACGGTAGTTGTTGGCATAAACAACAGTTGCGACTTCCGCTTTGCACATAGGACTTAATGAAACGCATTTGTCTAGAAGTTTCATAATGTCTTTTATTTCGTTTCTTTCTTTCGCTATTTCTTTAACCTGCTCTCGTTTTGTCATCTCAGTTCCTCTTCTTCCTCTTCCTCTTCTTCTTCGTTTTCGTCAAAGTAGCCATACGAGCGGGCAAATTCGCCCACTTCGTCGTCGCTCAACCACGAGAGAAGAGATTGTGCGAGCTGTTCCCAGTCGCAACCGTTTTCGAGAATTTCCTGCAATTTGGCTTCATTAGGGCGAGCCATCTCCCACTGTGATTTAGACATTTTAGTCCTCCTTTTAATAATATCTCTTGAAGCAGATTTGCATTTCTGCTCTCTGCTGCGGATAAATCTGCTTTTCATCGAACGGGAAAACCTTTTCCGCGCATTCAATCGGCGTGAATTCGTCGGTTATCCACGTTAAGCATTTCGTGCCTTCGACCTCGATAACGATTGCGGTTTCTTCTGCGAAGTTCGACCAGTTCCAGTCGATGATTTTGAGAATTTTGTCTGCGAGATTTTCGTTGAACCGCGAAGAGAGCATTTCTCTGTAATCGTCGCGGTGTTCGTCGAAGTCCGTCCAACAGTCTGGAACTTGCATTGCTATTTCGTATTGGTTGTTATTTAACATCATGGCTATTTTACCTCCTTAAGCCAATTTTTCACAAATTATTTCGCAATCGTCATTGTCGATAACTTTGTATCTTCCAATATCTTGGCGATCGCCCCAAATATCGAGAAATTCTATTACGATAATTCTACCGACTTTAAAATTGAACGCCGCTGCGCTATCCGATATAATTAACCGATGATTTTTGTCGATATGCCAGCCTGCAATATCAAGTCTCCAATCGGGTTGATAATTCGCGTCGAATTCTTCGTCTTCGCAACCTTCAAACTCATCGAAACTTGCTGGTGAACAACCTTTGAATACTTCGTCGTTATGTTCAATCGCCCAATTTATCAGGTAATTGATGTATCTCTCATGCCTACTGTCGCTGTCTGCTTCTGCGCAAATCGCTTCTTCAAGGTCGCAATGCGCCATTTTGTATACTTGTTTTTCGAGCGTGTTCACTACGAAACCATTGTTTACTTTGTCTTCTACTTCGAATTTTGCAAAAACTGTTCTTTTCATGATATTATTCCTTCCTTTTAATTTATTTCACTTCGTAAAATTTCGGCATTCCGCCAAGTTCATAATTGTAAATCGTTTCTTCGGTTTCGTCGTTGAAATCCGTATTAATGAAATCTTCCGAATCGAGCACGATTTCTTCGTTGTAATAAGCTTCTTCGGCTTTCTGTAATGCCTCGCTTGAGTCTTCTGCGTGGACTTCGACGATGCGGTTAAGTGTTTCTGTTACTGAAATGTAAAAAGTTTTCATATTTACTCCTTTCCCTTTCGGGACGGTCGGGTTTGGTTTTTAAGTCGACTTTGCGACCCCGACCGTTTTGTTTTTTAATTAGAGAATTCCTTCGTCTTCGAGAGCTGTTTCGATTAATTTGAAATTGTCTTTATATGCAAATTCGCCAAAATATTTTTCTTCGGCGGCTTTTCTTGCTTTGATAGCATCTTCTTTTGTTTCAAAATAACCGATTGTTTTAGTTTTACCCATGATGCCTATTCTTGCAACCCATTTATTGCGTTCTTGCCAAAAGAAGACACCCACTTCTCCAGAAATATTAATTTTTGGATATTTTTTATTGATTGTATTTTCTCTTTGAGTGCAAATTCTGAGATTTATTTTTCTATTATCTTTTTTATCGTGGTTTATATGGTCTACAACTTTGTTTTTCGGAAAATCCATAATCAAACGATGCAAAAGAATTTTTTTATTTTTTGCTTTCGGTCCATTATACAAAGTAGTATATAAATATCCAATATTGTTATATGACCAACAATAATCTTTTATTTTATCGTAATCTTCTTTATCAAACCAGAATTCTTCTCCTTTTGACGTATATCCTTTTCCAAATTCTCCCGTTAAATCGTAGATATTATGTTTTTTTAAAGATATGCCCAAATTTTTACATATATCTTTATGTAAACATCCACACGATTTAGTCTCACCGCATTTCAAACTATATTGGCGCGTGACTATTTCGTTTCCACAATCACATCTACACTTCCAATAAGGTCCATGGCGATTTTTAGGTGAAGGCATCTTTTCAACAACCGCCAATCTCCCAAACCTTTGCCCTACTAAATTTTCACTTTCTTTTTTCATAATAAAAAGTCCTTTCCCCGTCTTGCCGATAGGTCAGCGTTTATTTTTATAAAATATTCTCATCTTCAAGAAATACGTCTATCGAATCAAAAGTTTCTCCGACTTCGTTTTCCTTTGGTATTTCACTTTTATTTGTTCGATCATCGGTATATTTGATTACAACGGCTGGTGCATCTCCTCCGTAAATTTCACTTTCGAAAAGCACGTAGGTTACGCCGTTATGCGTGAGATGGTCGATTTCGTACCAAGTTCCGATTCGCCCCTCGATTTTGATGTTTTCGAGTTTCATATGCGGCTGTCTTTCACGGTCTAAAACCAACTCGTCTTTCAACGGAGTATAATCGATAAGATACTCGTTCCAAACCGCTTCGGTTATGTCTTCGCAATCATCGAAGATTGTTTGGAGAAGCCAACGAAGCTGTTCGTTGGTATCTTTGATTGCCGATTGCCCGTAATACCGCCAAGTGATGAATTTTGACGGATAGGGCGAGTGGAAGATTGCTCCTCCAAACGCCTTGCCGTTCTTTTGCACGGGAACGTAGATTTTCCCGTTGTTGATATTTCTGCGGATTTCCGCAATTTCCTGATTTGTGAATTTACGCATTTTGTTACCTCCTTAAACCAAATAATTATTTGCTTCGCTGATGAAATCCCATTTATCCATTTTGAGAATTTCTTCGATAGTTTCGCCTTCTTCGTTTACCAAATCGTTGATACAACAAGCAATTGCGTTGGCTGTCATCGTTTCGGCTTTGCGACGAATCTCTACACCGAAAGCGCATAAATTTTCGAATTCGTTTTCGGTGTAATTGAAATCCAAAACCGCGTCAAGTTCGTTTGCGACTTCTAAATCACAGATAGAAATGCCTAATTCGTTTACTTTGTTCAATTGTTCTCTGTACGTCATTTTACGTACCTCCTAAAATATTTTCGCCCGTTTATATGGTCGATAGCGCAACCAAGTTTTTTAGTCGATTTGTTCGATTTCTGCGATTTCGAAGTCGAAGTATTCTTCTACGTCTTCCAACGTCGGATCGTAAAACCCGCCCATCGAGTCGACCACTTCGCCTTCTTCGTCGATTGTGCGGCTCAATTCCTTGCCGTCCATCGATTGTCTGATTACGACGGTCGGTTCGTAAAGCGTCCACTGATAAACGTTCCCTTCGATGAAATCGCTATAAGTTTCGATTTCGCCTTCGAGCGTTTCCTTCGCTTTTGCCTTCCAATCTTCTTCGTCTTTTAAGCACGTCTGCGCGAGGTAGAAGTCCTTTTCGACGAAGATAAGCCCGACGAAGCTCGAATCCCACGAACATTGCCTTCCTGTCGATATCGAAATACCGCTGTGGTCATAAAGCCATAACGGTAAACCGCAGATGTTGTCTTGATCGAGAATAAAGCGAATCTCTTCGCCGAATGTCATTTCGTCGATTTCTTCATCACTTTTTCCGTATTTACGGCAGATTTCCGCGAGCTGCAATTCGGTTTCCCTGTTGCTGTTGCAATCGCCGAGCTGGTAATCTCGATGACAGCAAAGCATCGTTCCGATGTTGTCCCACGAACGCGGGTCTTCGGGACAATCGTCTTGCTCGATTACAAGACGGAGTTTTCTTCCGTCGGTGCTGGTGATGGCGAATTTGTCGCCTGCGTAAAGTTTGCTGTTTTTGTTAATAGTAGCCATTTTTAATCCTCCTGTGGCTGTTTTATTTCCCCGTTTAACGGTCGGTAGGTCAACCGATTTTTTATTCTTCTATTGGTGCGCAATCCGATTTACCCGCATTGCAGCCTTTGCATAACATTTGCAGGTTTTCATAAACCGTTTTGCCGCCTTTGCTCCAAGGGACGATATGATCGCCCGCCATATCTTCGAAGGCGAACTTCTTTCCGCAACATTTGCAAATTCCGTCTTGCTCTTTGTATTTGCGTTTTCTTTCGGCTTCGGGGAACGCTCTTGCTTGAAGCAGGTTCATATTCCCAGAAAGAACGGCTTCATAAACGTATTTCTCGTTCGAGATTTCCTCTGTTCCGAGAATTTCGTTCACCTTTTCGTCCAATCCTGTTTTATCGACGTCCTTGAAGCGGTTATATAGCAAACCCCACTCAACGCCTTGCATAAGCTTACGATAAGTGGGGAATGTTCTTGAAACCCAGGTGATCACATCATCGTAATATCTCCATAATGCCTTTGCATCTTCGTCACGATAATGCTCTCCCATATATTCGTCGATATCGAATTTTGCCTTCTTTGTGAAAATCGAGCGATTTTCGTTATTCGCGTCGCACGCCCAACCGAGTACCTTTTCGAGAAGATACTGCCTTGCAACCGATTTCACGTCTTCCGATTTATCACCAGTTTTTGCGTCGACGTAATCTTTGTAACGCTGTTTCCCGATTACGGTGTCCATTGCCAATCCGTTGGTTCGCGAGAAGTATTTCTTTGCGTCCGTTACCCAACTGCCGTGGTAATTTGCATTTCGCAATTCCTGTTCTGTGAGTTTCACACCTGCGATGTTGATTCGACGGAACCATTTCATCTTCGCGATATTATCTCCTTCGCAAACGAACGCCATCAATTCGTAATTGTCGAATTCTTCTCTGCGAACTGCCAACGCGTCGTAAGTGAGCTTTCTCGAATTACCGTCGATTTCCGAAACTTCGACCGAGAACTGCCCTTTAACGAATTTGCAAATCGAGGTTATTCTCTGCTGCCCGTCGATAACTTCCAATCTTCCGTCATCGAGTTTTGCGAGATAAATAACGTTCAACGGGCAACCTTCGAGAATTGTCGTGATAACTGCGTCTCTGCGCGGCTGTTCATAAACAAACTCTCTCTGGTAGGGAGGGGTTATATTGAGCAACCCGTTCATTGTAGTTCTTTCACCCGTGGAAGTGTTTTCGACATATCCGCGAGTGAGTTCTTTTACGGTCAAGGGATGACCGTAAGTTTCTGTGAAAATTGTGATTTTCATGGTTTTCATTTTAGTTTACCTCCGTTAAAATTTTTCGATATATAAATTAAGTCTTTTGTTAATGGAATCAATATCATTATTTAATTTTTCAACATCAATCGAAACTTCTTCCCGTGTTCCTTTATTATAACGTTGAAAGAATTCTGTCAATCCATGTTGTGTTTCTAAATCATCTTTGATTAAATCGATAACATATTCTTTAAATGGAAGATATTTTTTATTCCAAAATCTGTAAGTATTTGATTTTAGCCAATTATTATAATAAGAATAGTGCCCATAATCATTATTATCCGATCTTAATGCTTCGTATAAATCTGCCCAAATATCAAGATTATAAATGTTTGGCTCTTTTATAAACGTCCTCAATGTTTCACATCTTATTGCAGGCAAAATTATTTTATATAAATTTTCCGCTTTTTGAATTTCATTCTGTTCTTCTTTCAGCCTATTCTCATGAACTGTTTTAGAATCAGAATCGAATTTTCTTTGACGTTCGTTTTCTTTATTGGTTTCTTTAATTGTTTTAAAGTTGAAGATTCCTGTAATAAAAGCAGTTAGTGCCGAAGAACTTATGATTGTAATAAGTAATTGCCACCAATCCATTATTTCTTCCTCCTTATTAAAATTCTTGCATTGGGCATTTTTGCTTTTCCTTTTTCGTATATAACAAGATTTTTCATATTTGCTGTTACGTGCCCAGTTCCTCCGTTTTCTTTATAGCATTTGAGCCACGCTTCCCCAATCCTTCCAATTCCGAGTTCGTCGGCTGTGTCTGCATTTACAACCCCAACAACCTCGAATTGCTCTTTGTTGAAAGAATTGAAGAAGCTCGGTCCATAAACTCCCATAACCCCGAAATAATCCCTCGGAATTCTGCGAATCTGATTTACTTCGATTGCGTCGTAATTGTCGTATTTCGGGTATTCGTCTTCGTGTCCTTCGTATTGGCAACATAACGGGAGTTCTTCGTTATATTTATCGAGTTTGAAAGTTGTGAACCACGCAACCGTTCCGATTTTCTTAAACGTTCCATCGGGGACTTTGAATTCTTTTACGTGATTGTAACCGAAATTCAATTTACCGCTTTGGAACAACGGGAAGATTTCTTTTGAAGTGCATTGCATTTCATTCGCGATTATAACCATATCTTTTTTATGTTCGATAATCAACCCGATGAACTCTCGAAGAAGGCTGAAGGGAGGGTTTGTGACAACCACGTCGCATTCATCGAGAAGTGCGACGCATTCGGGGGAACGGAAATCTCCATTCCCTTTAAGCGGCGTTTTGACGAGGTTGAGCGTGTCGTAACCGATGTAACTCCCATCCCATTCGAGTTTGTAAGACGGACAACCGTTCATTTCGTAATGGGTAAAAATCACCTTTTTGAGCTTCAACTGTTTGAAGTGAAGGCGGAAGAAAAGAAAGAAGTTCGACCATTCTGGGTCATCGCAGTTGCATAAAACCGTTTTGTCTTCGAACTGACGAACGTAATCTTCGTGCGTCGAGATTTCGTCCTCGATCGATTCGAGTTTTGTGTACCACTCGTCGTTTTTGTTGATGTGTGCTTTGTGAAGCGATTTGTTATTTTTAGCCATTTTAGTTACCTCCTTAAATAATTCCGTTTTCTTTGAATTCTTTTGTTAAGCCGTAACGCTTTGCGAGTTTCACGAATTCTAATTGTGCTTCGAAGAATTCTTCGTAACTGTAATTGTTGTTCACGAAGTCAAGTTGCCAAGCTTTCGCTTCTTCTCTTGCTTTTTCTTTACGTTCCTGATAAGTTTTTGCCATAATATTTTACCTCCTAATTATAGCTTATTTTTTCTTATTTGTCAAGCGTTTTACGCTTTTTTCTTTCCCTTTCGGGACGAGCGTAGTCGGGATTTTCCTTTCTGCGCTCTTTGATCCTCTGTTTCGACTTCTCGTTTCTCGCTTTTTCGGCTTTCGTGCTTTCGGCGCAGAGGTAGATAAGGGCGTTCGCACGCGCCTTATCCCTCTCGTTCATTATTGGGGAGAATTTCAACAACGTCACTTGAACGCTATCGAGAATTTCCCACTCTTTTTTGTTACAAATCATTGTTTGCCTCCTGTTACTTTTTCAATGTAATCGTAGAACGCCCTTTCGAATTCAGGGAACATCTTGATGAACTTCTCGAGATGTTTCGTGCTCGCTTCGCGGTCGTGTCCGTTGTCGCGGTTTTTATCGAATATTGCAGAACCGTCCGTGAAGAAGTCGTATTGGCCACAACAACCGCCTCCTTCGAAACCGACACCGATGATCGATTTATTGATGAATGAAGTCGGAACGAAGCCGACTTTGTGCGTCGTTGCGTCAGTGAAAAAGTCGCCGCTTTCGTATGATGGATTGAAACGGAAATAAGAGAGTTGAAGCGGAATACCTGCCTCCCTTGCCGCTTCCGCAATTTTGACGAGGTTGTCGATGTCAGGTTTCATTACCCGAATTTGATCGAGTAAACTTTGGCGATGATGTTCCGCCGCAACGCGTTCTTGCTCCGCTCTTTCTGCGGTAGCGTTTTTGTAATTTTCGATTTTGTTGAGAATGTTATTGATGTCCATTTTTATACCTCCTTTGGACTTATATGTTTTTCATTACGTCTTCCAACATCGCGTAGCAGCTGTCTGCCGTTACGTCGATTTTCTTTACAACATCGAGGAAAACGTGACCTTGGTCTTGGAATAACCAAACAAATTCGCCTTCTTTGTTTGCCGTGTAGTTTGCTTGGTCGTAACCGACCTGTTTTACCACTTTTGCGATTACGTCTTTCGTAAACGCTTCTTTGCCTTGTCTGTTGTCTTGATAACGTTCGTTCATATCGAACCTCCAAATTTTATTGCGATTATTCAGGCGAACATCGCGAAACGCCGTGTTTCATTCCTCGTCCTTTTCAGGCTTCGGTAACGTCTTGGGATCGTGTGTCGAACCTTCGTTCTTGATTTTGAGCAGGTCTTTGTCCGCTTCCGTCAACACGAGTTTTTCTACACTTTTCTTGGTGTAATCTTTGAAGAAATTTGCCATTTTATACCTCCTTTTTGAGACGCTCGTCTATGAGTTTGTCTCTGATTTTTTCGATTTCGATGCGGTTCTTACATTCTCGCAACGATGATCGGATTTCGTCCGTGATTTCTATGTCGAAGTCACTGAGTAGATGCCGCGTGTAACGGCGGTATTCTTTTAATGTAATTTTCACTACTCATCACCTCCTTTCGTCCAGAAGAACGATTTCTTTCCTTTAATTGCTCTTTTGTAGTCGATAAAGACAGTTGCGCTAACGGTCAGCGCGGTCAAACAAACAATCATGATAATTCTAATAATCATTTTAATCAACTCCCTTTGTGATATTTTCGATCGCTTCCGCTTCTTTTTTGAAGCCGCCTTTTTCTAACGCGAGAATTGCGTTCTCGTAATCGCCCATCTCGAAGTAAACGCTCGCGGCGTCGAGTGCTAATTCTTTCGAGTAAGCTTTTGTTTGCTTATAGGCAAGTGTGATAAGACGTTTCGCAACGCCTTTGCGGTCGTACTTTCTCGTTGTTCTTATTATAACACGAGAATTGTTTGGTGTCAAGTTTTCTAACTTGGCTTTTGCGAAATTTTTAACCGAACAACCATCTCCGTAACAATGCCAACGGGGATTGTATTGCCCTGCCTTTTGGCACAATTCGCAAGATTTGCACATCGCTGCTTTAACCTGTTCGGGTGTTTTCGCGTCGCAGATTTTATCTTCTGCGATTCTTCTGCTGAAATAGAATTTGTAATTCATGATTATTCAACCTCCTTGATTTCGAATTTTGTGTCTGGAAATTCTTCCACAAGTTCAAAAAGCCGTTCGCTTGCTTCGAACTCGCTCATCGGTCCTTCGACGATCCCGTTATCTCCGACAATTTGTTTATCGTCCTTTGCGACTTTGCCTGTGTAAACGTAAGTAACGAGGTCTTTGATTTCAAGCGTTTTCTTCGTCGCGATTTTGTCGCAGTGCTTCGACGCTTTATCGAGAGCTTCTTCCTCGTAATCGCCTGTTACAACGAAGTTCTCGGTTTCGAGAACCGTTCCATCTACAAGCGTATATTGGGCTTTGATAATATACTTAATCATAAGGTGTCTCCTTTGCCGACGACCGCTCCGAACGACCTGATTGTGTCGGCTTGAATACCGTTTCTCGATATCCCGACGCCCGAAGGCGTTTCGTCGTAATTTTCAACGACTCATCAGGGGATTATATGATTGGATCGTTTAAACGATTTGCAACCGATTGATAGACGGTAACGGGGTTCGGGTAATCTTTCTTTGCGCCCGTCTGTCTGAACTTATCAAGTTGTTCGAATAAGTATGTCCAACCATAAGCGTAACGAATGCTTCGTATGACGTTTATCGTCTTGAAACCTTTCGTACCATTAAACAACGCTTGCCACTTCGGGTTTTCGTAACCGCTGCCGTCGGGTTTATCGACGCATATTTCGGTTGATTCTTCACCTTCAGCGGAATTGATGTTGTCGAGGGTCAAACGAAGACCGAAACCGTTCTTATAAAACTGAATGAACAGTTCTTGATCTTCGTCTGTCTTGTATGCTTGGCGAACAGCATCGATGAGCTGTTCTTTCGACTTTAGTTGTGTAAGCTTAAGTAATAGAATAAGCTTGTACCTCCTTTATTTGCTCGTTAGCGGCGCTTCTGCTCACTCACCCAGAACAGACAGGGATTGGAACATCCGCGTTATTTCACAGTGCGGATGTAAGGCTGCGTCGAACTATTTTTCAAGTTCGATTAAGCGGCGTTCGACCGTTTTCGCGACTTCCCAGTCGTGAGCTTTGCGTGCTCTTTCGAGCCACGTCGTAAGCTTCGACTTATCGGTCGTTTGACGAATGTAATCGAAAACGTCCATTGAGTTTACCTCCTTTGCGATTCTTGTTCAAGCAACGTGTACTTGAGAGCGTAAAGCTTTTCAAGTTTGGCGTTGATACGAGCTTGTTCAGCTTCGTTGCCGTGTGCCTCTGCACGGGCGATGATGAGATTTGCTATTGCGTTTTTGAGTGTTTCGAGTGTCATTGTTTTATACCTCCTAATGACTGTAATTCACTTATAAAATAAGCTAATTTACATATTTTTAATTCAATAATATTACTATATATAGTAGTTATCGTTGCTCCTCATACATAACTCAAAAATACATTTACCTACAAAATTCCAAATTCATTTTATACCTTTCAAAAAATTTTAAAAAAAATACAAATTTTGCTTGACATCCGAACTAAAATATGTTATAATATAAAAAAACAAAAATGGAGAATTATAATGACTTTTACAAATTATGATGATTTAATAGGCCAAAAATTTGGCAGACTAACTATAATTTCTGAAACCGAACCAAGACTTCAATCTAACGGTAAAAAGATGAGACAATGTATTTGTAATTGTGATTGCGGGACAAAAGGTTTTATCATTCCTTTTATCTATTTAACTCGTGGAATAAATAAATCTTGTGGATGTCTTGTAACAGAACGAAATAAACGCGGGGCCGATAAAAGAGAAGCGGTTAATAATAGGAAAGTTGAACGACACGAAAGACGTTTAAAAAGAGAAGCCGAAATGAAAAGAATCGTAGAAGAAAAGCGCAGCGCCCGTCGTATCAAAAAAGAACAGAAAGAAACGGAAAAATGGCGTAAACGAGAATTAGCCCACGGAAATAAATATGAGTTCCACGCAAATTATGTAATTGGTTACACCCATAACAATAATACGCCTTTTTATATAGACGTAGAAGATTATAAAAAAGTTAAACCTTTTACTTGGTATGACAGAAATACAAACGGAGTAAAAACGATTGCTACAAATATAAAAATTGACGGGAAGACACATTCAGTCGTAATGCACGTATTTCTTGGATATAAATATCATGATCATATAAACAATAATGAGTTAGATAATAGAAAAGTAAACTTGCGCCCATGCACTCATCATCAAAATATGTTTAATAAAAAAATTCAAAAAGACAACAAATATGGAATTATCGGAATAGGATATATACAAAAAACTAATAAATGGATTGCAAAAATAGGCTATCAGTATAAAAATATCCATTTAGGGATATTCGACACAAAAGAAGAAGCGATTGTCGCTCGTCTTAAAGCAGAAAAAGAGTATTTTGGAGAATTTGCGCCACAAAAGCAATTATTCTCTCAGTACGGAATTGAATAATTCATCTCTCCTCCCAAAAACCCTCTTTCTCTCTCTTTATCCCGCCTTTCGTAAAAAAATTTTTTCCAAACCCCGCCTATAAAACCTCCAAATTCCACTTTTATCCCCCCATCGAGCCACCCACCCTCTAACTTGCTAGTAACTTGCTGGCAACTTGCTGGTAACTTGCAGACCCCTCAAATCCCCAATTTACATTCGCCACCCCAAAGCCCTTTCCCCTCTCGCCCTTTCCCAAAAAAAATAAAAAAATAAAAAATTCCACTCAAATCGCTTGACAAATCCACTCCCTTATGCTATACTATACCCAAACAAGGAGGTACTTATGGAACTCAAAATAACCGAACGCGGTTGGATTGCTCATTACATCTGCGCCGAATCTTGCACATTCCGTCGCAACACCCTCATCGAATACGCCGACCTGAAGTGGGTCGTCTCAACAGTTGGACGGCAACTTCCACTTGACGGTTCATACGATTGGGTAAAAATCGGTCGCAACCGTTATTACGAAACGATGGCATTCAAAGCCAAGCAGAACGGAATTTATTGGGACGCGGATACGTCTAATCCAATTGACTTCGACGGCGCGTGGGCGATACACGATTGCGCCGAAGACAGCGAATTTCGGGCAAACGAAATGCACGACAAGGTGGTCGCGGAATTAAGCAAGAAAATTAAAAAGGCTTATGGAAAAGGAGGAAACTTATGAAATTCAAAGAATGCAAAATTGGGGATATCGTCACACCGAAAACAAATGAAATAAAAACCCGCAACCTTTGTCCCAGCGTAATCTCTCATCTGACATTAACAAAGGAATTTATAATAACTGGACTTAATTACGGTACGCAAACTGTTGATATAACCCCGAGAAGTCCCACAGCCGAAAGCGGATACGGATTTGTCGATCCATCGTGCCTTAACCCAGCCAACTTCCACAAATTCTCAATGTCCGACGCGCTTCACGGCAAGGTAATCACCCGCCCGCAAACATCCGATTACAAACTCGACTTCGAGGTGCGCCGCGAGGCAAACGAGCTTTCGGCTTATTATCACGGCATCAAACTCGCGACCGTGCGCTGTCACCCCGATGATGCTTACGACGAGGAGTTCGGGTTTCACCTTTTGCTCCGTCGCGCGTGCCTGAAACTTAAAGACGAGCACATGGTGGTCGAGACGGTGGAAGAGCTTCTGCGAAAACCGTAAATTACATTAGGTCGGCTAAAATCGATTTCGACTTTTGGGCGTTTTCAAAATTTTAAAAAAAATCAAAAACCGACTTTGCATGGAAACTGTTGAAAAATACGCAGTTTTGGTGCAGAATCGGTTTTTAAACTGCTCGAATTCGACGGGTTTGGAATGACCCGATAAAGACCTAATGTTTGTTACTTTTGACCCAATACGGGTTTATGTTTAAAATAACAGACATAAACTCAAACACGTCTTTTGTTCTAATCCACGCGAAAAGTCTGTTTCGGCTCGTTCCGCGCAATCTTATTCGCGATTTTGATTTAACATCGATTTTACCAATCTAACATCCGAATGTTAAATGTCTAAAACGAATGTTACTATATCATTCCAATGATACAAAAACCGCCTCGTCCGTTTTTATCCCGCGCTTTTCAATTCGACAAACGCCGTTTCTCCGATTAAAAACGATTTCCGAGATTTTAAGCAAACAAAAAGCCCTTCCGAAACGTGGGCTTTGTTTTTTAATCCTCTATTACAATGCACCCGACTCTATAGCTTAACACCGTCGTCGTGTCGAGTCCAATCAGGTTACGCTCTTTATCTACGTAAATATCTCCATCTAACTCTTCCCACTTTCCAGCGAACCTCTCATTCAACTCTTTTGCCCGCCAGTGCCCAAACACAACGGTTTTATCGACTTTTGTGTGAGTTTGGTCGAGTATCGAAATATAATCAGGTGTCCTTGCCCACGAAGCCGTATTCCACTCCCAATCTTCAAGGCCACTCAACTTCCACTTTTTGCCAAACCATTGAAGTGGCACAAACCCGTGAGTGAAAATGCAATGCTCCGTCTCGAAATACCACGGAAGCGATTTTAACCAATCATAAAACCCAATGTTTATCATCACCTTCGCCGCGTCGAATTGGAGGTAACAATCACGCTTTACCTGATTCGGGTAACGCCCCAAAAACGAAGCGAACGTGTTGTGCTCGCCGTTATATATATCGGTTTCAGTCAGCTGCCTGCGCTCGATTGCGTCGATAAGAATGCTCTCGTGGTTTCCCCGAATGCAAATCGGTTTATTTGCGTGATGGGGCGAAGTGAGATACTGCCAGATATTCACACAATCCGAATTGCTCCGCGCCGCCCTGCCGAAGTAATCCCCGCACCCGATAAGTTGGTGCTGCTGGTTCGACGCGTCATAACCCATTTCGGTAATCGCGGTTATAAGCGCTTCGTAATTCCCGTGCGGGTCTGCAAAAACGAAATACGTCATCTCTCAATCTCCTTAATGTCGGGGTCGATCGGGTTTCCGTCCGCGTCTAAAACAACTGCGTATTTTGCAAGTTTTGCGACGTAAATCGGCTCCCCGTTTACAAGTTTTTTATGGAATATTTTCCCATCATCATCTATAAGCCACCGCCATTCCACAAGTTGGTTACACGTCAAATTGAGAAGTTTTTCAAAGTCGGTAATTCCGCCAAACATTTCACGATTCTTTACGGCGAGCGAATTTATGAGCTTTTCTTCAACCACTTTAATATCGTTATCATCTTTACAGATTTCGGCATCGACGTAATATCCTTTTAATTTATACCTTTTCTGCGTTACCCTATCTGGATTAGAAACGTCAAGCCAAATTACTTCGTTTCCCCAAACATTAACAGTAGAATACTTGGCGCCTAAAAGTTGTGCTTCGTTTATAATGTCATTATATCCGTAATTATAAAAATATTTCTCTGCTTTATCAATATCTATCATAACCTACCTCCATCTTCGCTTCCATTATACCACATCACAACTCGTTTGTCAAGCGTTTTAACTAACTTTTTTTGTGTCACCGCGTTGTCACAATTGTGCAAGTGGTTGTTGCACAAATTGCACCAACTACAATTATGGCGAATCCGCCATAATTAGACGGCAATAACCCCTCGAAAACGAGGGGTTATTTGGGATTACGTTAGTTGAGCTTTTCGTCAGTCTTTTCTTCGAACGCTTTATCAACTGCTTCGTTGTCAATCGTATCTTTGAGCTTGTTCAATGCGGGATCGTTCATACGAGCTATATCGGCGATGTTTTTAATCACTTCTGAGTCGATCTCGTCTTTCATACCGCGAATTTTCTCCGTCACTTCGCTCAAACCTCCGACATCGACTTCTTTTATACTCTGAACCAGTTCCATAAGGTTTTGATAAGAGAGTGTGCGTTCCATCATACGAACGAGGCGGTCATAATCTTTCCCACAAAATTCGAGAATATAATCGGCAAGTCCTGACTGATAAATCAGATCGTAATTCTCGTAACTCTTTATCTCGATGTTTACTTCTGGTTCGATATTCACATACGAAAGAAGCCCGTCGAAGCAGCACGCGATTTCGAGTCCTGCCGTGAAAAACGTTTCGGGCACGTCGACATCTTTATCACTGTCGATGATCATACGGACGAGCGCGACGACTTTTTCCTGCATCGGAAGATAGGCGCGAATTACTAACTTTTGAAGCATATCGTTATAAGCTTTAACAGTCGCTTCGTCTTCGGGATTTTTAACAAACGCGTCACAAACATTTAATATTTCTTGAAGTTTCATTTTAACCCTCCGCTTCGTCAGACTCTCCATTAAACATAACTATTTCCTCTTTGGAGAGCGTATAATACCAATTTCCGTGTAATTTCACCATTGCTCGAAGTGCATATGGAAAAATACTTGTCATTTCCCACGTAAGATTATCGGTAAACACCGCACAATTGTCTTCTGTCGGCATCAGTTCTTTGGTAATTAGTTCGAGTTTCGCTTTGCAACCCTGTTTAGTAAGTTTTTCAATTATTTCTTCATAGTGCTTCTGTCCACCAAGATAATAGCATCTATGTCCATGTGAAAACTCCTCCTGAATCATTGCAATTAGGAATTGAGTTTTACCACCCTTTTTCGGGGCAACATATCCGAGTTTAATCATTCTTTGTTTATTTCTTCCTTTTCTTTTATTTCTTTTTCGTTTTTTGCTTTTAATTTTTCAGCCAATCCACATGGGTAAAACTCTGTGCAAGTATATCCGCGATAAACACAATTGGGGACGAGTAATCCTTTAAATTCGGGATTCACCTCTTCCACCTGACGGCATATTTCAGCAACGACCTGCCTTGTTTCTGGCGACGCCTGTGTGCACAAGCGCTTACGGGCAATTACCATCAACTCGTTTGCATTCATTGCCCATGCCATATCTACTGGTTGATTTTGCGGGGCTTCTCCGCGATCATAATTTGATTGCCGATCGTTTCTTTGCGTTTTAACAAACGGTGTCGCATGAACGTGCCGACATAAATGGACACTCACCCAATATGGCATATTTGTAATTCTAAACACGAATTGCAATGTTCTTATTGGGCTGTGCTCCGCTGCAAGTATTTTGTGCTTCCATTCTTCCGTTGGAAGCTTTTCGCTATCTTTACCAACCGTAACTAACGTGCATTTTTTACACAAAAGCCAATCTTCGTCGGTTGGGTGTTTTAATATTTCAACTTTGAAATTCATCAGTATACCTCATCAGCAAATTGACTCAATTTACCACGGTAATTCTTCGTCAATTCGACAATCTTGATAAAATCAACTCTCCTCGCTGCCGTAAGATATTTCGGAAATTGGGAATCTTGCGGAAACCGAAGATCGTTTTGTCCACAATGCCCTGCGCAAACAACTTTACAATTATCGTGACAACGAGAAATTATCTTTTTGAGTTGTTTACTGTTCTGCGCTTCATCGATTATAACGAAAGCCTCGGAAAGGTTGCAACCTCTCAAAAATACGTCGGAAGTTAAATAAACGAAAGCCGTACCGTTTTTCACCGCTTCCATATTCATATCGGAAATTACGGTTTTGTTCGGGTCGTATCCCCATACCATAAGCGCGTCGTATAACGGACCGCTATAATCCATCAATTTCTCACCCGTTTGCCCCGGTCTATAACCTAATTCTTGCTCCTGGCACGGTGAAACGATGTAGTAAATCTTTTTGTAAATTCCAAGTTCGTACATCAGAAGCGCCATTCCGACCGCAAGAGTTGTTTTGGAGCTTCCCGCGCAAGCATCAACCATCACCATAAGGTTTTTCTTATCCCAAATTGCTTTTATATAATCCCACTGCTCTTCTTCCAATTGATAAGGAAGTCTCTTCCAGAAAGTGCATTGTGTTATATCTTTGGGGATTTCGATTTGTTTTTGTTCAGTATTAGTAGTAGTTTTTCTAGTAGCCATAAGCCCTCACAATAAATCAGTTATATCGTCCGTAATTATCTTGTCAACGACGCCAAGTTCCACCTGTTCCGCTCCGTTTATAAACCATTCAGTTTTCTTTTTCTTATTCAAAAGCTCTTTGGATATCTTTGTACAAGAAACAACGTGGTCGAAAATGGTATTAAGTGTTTTATTGTATTGAGCCGTATGAGACTTAATTGTTTCAGCTTCGCCTTGGAATGCGCCAGACCCCTGATGGCATAAAGACTGTGAGTGTTCGAGAGAATATCTTTTATGACCAGCGATTAAAATATAAAAACCACAAGACATTGCGACACCCATATTATAAGTATATACAGGAGTTTTAGACGCTTTGATCACATCTACTAACGGGAACATTGCATCTATATCTCCGCCATATGAATTAATCATAAGTTTAATAGGTTTTCTTTCTTCTGGTTTAACACAGTTGGCTTCATCTTCTCTATTCCATATCAGAATATTCTTGATAATCGGAACCGTGCTTTCTCTATAAATTTCATCGCTTAACCAAATAACTCTATTATTATAATTCTTATAATAGGTATAAACGCCAGGATTTGGAAAAATACTGTCTTCATTTTGACGCGCAATAAAGTCCGTCATCAATGTATCTACATTATTTTTCAAATCTTGAAAAATTTCAGAAAAATCCGTATCGCTTTCAGCAATTTTTTTTTCTACCATCTATTTTCTCCTTCGACAATTTTAATTGTCTAAAACAATTATATCACATCTGTTTTATTTTGTCAAGCTTTTCTGCAAAATAAATTTTAATTTTTTTATATTTCCCATTTAAAAAAGATTGACAGCACAGAAAAGGCGTGTTATAATGTTCCAGAAACTTAATAGTTTATCAGCGGACGCGCCACCGCTTTAACAATAGGATTGCCGCAAATATTGCCGCCACACACCGACATATTTTGCGTCAGAGGATCGTGGACACCAAACAAAACCTCAATAAAAAAGACGGTGGGCATAGGAAGGCGAAGAAGAGAGCGCTTACCTCGATAAAGACGTTATGGATTCGCGTGTAACGAGAGGTATGACGATGTGAAATCATTGTTTATATGTGTGTTATAGCAGAACGGAAACTCAAGCAGGGGAAGTTTGTGAAAAGGATATAATGTCATCCCGTTATCGTATAGGAGCATTATATCCAAAACGCAGAACCAATTTTCTCGCAAAGGAAGGTTTGTGTTCTGCGTTTTATTGTGTTTAAATAAGGTTTTTGGATATAATTTTTGGGGTGGGTGGATGGGAGAATGTCTAATATATACATATAAGAAAAATATTTTATAAATATAGTATAAATTAGATTGACAATTAATATATTTTGTGTTATTATATTTACATGAAATTGAATTGTTATTTTATATAAGGAGGTTATCATGTTGTGAAATTATTTTTAGATTGCGATGATACAATTATGAATTCTTCTGAATGTATTATCGATTTGTTGAACAAAAAGAACGGTACGAATAAAACAATTGGTGATTTAAAAGATTTCCATTATCGTTCGATAGATAAAATGTTGACAGACGAAGACGTGATTAAGCTTTTCGAATCAGACGAATTTTGGAATTCTGTTAATTACAACGATGAATTTTTGAACGTAAAGGATTTTATCGATTCTAATTTTGATGTAACTGTTGTTACTTGTGGCACGGAATTAAACCTAAAAAAGAAAGCGAACAAATTAAACTCGCTTGGATATGGCACTGGGTATAATTTTATTGGTGTTTTGATTAAAGACGACTCAAATTTATGCAAAAAATGTATAGATATGCACCTCGGTATTCAAATCGATGATAATATGAGTAGTATCGAGAATACAAATGCTGCCGTAAAGATACTCTTTCAAAATAACAACAACTTTACTTGGAACAAACCGAAGTCAAATATTGATAATTTATACATTGCTCAAACTTGGAAAGAAATTTGCCAGATTTTAGAATTTTTTAAGAAAAATCCAGAATTTGTTTGTAAGGGGTATTAAAATGCGGGTAATTTTAGTTTCTGGATTTGCCCAAAATGGTAAAGACAGCGCTGCTTTTATAATGAAAGAATTGTTGGAAAAGAAAAAAAATAAAGTTTTAATAATTCATTATGCAGATTATTTAAAACTTTTTTGCAAAACATACCTTGGTTGGAACGGGGATAAGGCTGCGCCAGAAGGAAGAAAATTGTTGCAGTGGTTTGGCACAGACGTAGTTCGGAAAAATTACGAAGATACATGGGTTGATATGATTGTAGCATTGTTAAAAGGTATAAAAACATTGTACGATTATGTAATTATCCCAGATGTTCGGTTTCCAAACGAAATAGATAAAATATGTGATAATTTTGATTGTATTACGGCTCGTGTAATTCGTCCAAATTTTGATAATGGTTTAACCGATGAACAAAAAAAACACCCGAGTGAAGTTGCTCTCAAAGATTATCCAATGGAATATGAGTTAATTAATGATGGGGATTTGGAAAAGCTGTTGGAGACAACACGAACATTTATTAAAAATATTGGCTAAAAGGAGAAAATAATGCCAGTTTTGCAAAACCTATATCAGGTTTATAAATTACCATCGAGTTTTATCGTGGAAAATAATTTAAAAATCGATAATTATACTCGCAAACGAGCAATTCAAGACGGAAATCTTGTAAGCGTCGGCGATAATATGGTGTTTTATAAAATTAGGGATTATTATGGGGATACAAGAAGCCATAGAGAGATTTTTGATGCGGTTCAAAATCTTCGTACAACTCTTCGTATTTGTAAAAGAGAAGGCAAGATACTCGAAGGACATATCGTAAATCAACAAATTCAGGATATTTTGTTTGTAAAAGACATAATCGTAGTGGTTTGCGAAAAGAAATCTGAATATCTCAAAATCGGTACAAAAGGATTCGAAATAAACGGAGTTAGATATACAAGACTTTGCGCAGGAGCTGGAAATTTGCGCCGCAACAATGCGATTTACGTAAACGAGAAGCTTTATCCTTATCTTTACGAAGTGTTTATGTGCGGGCTCGCCGATAAGCTCAAAGAAGCGGTTCTCCCGAAGCTCGGCGCATATTTTGCACTTTCCTTTTCGTCGGTTTTGTGGGTTAGAACGCCTCGAGTTTGCGTGATAAAAGACTTCGAAACGACGCTTCCAAATCAGAATGTCGATTTCATTTGTCGAAAGGAAGAATTAGATGAAGAGGGAAAACCGAGGACGAAACATTACATCGAGAAGCGTGTAATGGATTTAACGCTCAACAGTGCGGACGGGCAGGGTTTGGTAGACCCAGAATTCAGCAAGTTATGGGCAGAGGATATGCAGCTCGATTACGTACCTTCGTCGTTTGTTGTCAGAAGCTCGTTTGTGAAAGGAAACCTCGTCCCGTTTGATTTTAAGGCTTATGCGGCGGAATACGGAATAGAAAAAATCAAAGATAGATGGGGTATTGAATACCCGTTGAATGAAATTGATGTTTTATTAAGCGAGTCGCAGTTTAAAGAATATAAGGAATATTCGAGCTGGCAGGAGTATTTGTATTATTTCAACAAATACAAGCTTCGTTGGGGCGTCTCCCGTTACAACAAGAAGCACGACGATGAGTACGTCCTCGCGAATTACCAATACATTCAGGCGCTCACCCTCTCGAAGGAAGATATCCACGGGCTAATTCAACCGACAATCGATTGGATAAAGAATATCTGTTCGGGAGATGATTTATACAGCCTTCTTTTTATGTTCGGCGGCAAAAGTGATGACGTAACTTACGAGAGGATGTATTCCTCGGCGCAGTCGACGTTTATGAAAGCAATCGTAAAGAACAATGAGATGTTGAAAGACGCGCATGTTCAGAGGAAGATTTACAAAAACATCGTCGAGTGCATAAACCGCGCGAAGATCGGCAAGATTTGGGTGAGAGGAAATTACCAGTTTATGATTTCCGACCCGATCGCGCAGTGCCAGTCGGCGTTGGGATTGCCAGTTAAAGGGGAAATACCATCAAAAAACATTTATTCCGAATTTTGGAATAACAGAGGACTGACTGGGAAAGAGGTTGATTGTTGTAGAAGCCCTCAAATAGATACAAGCGAGCACACACCTTCGGTTGTTTATAATTCCGAAAACGCATATAAATGGTATCAATACATAAAAAGTGGAGTTATTTTTAGCATTTATGATACCGCAACGCTTTTTTTGTCAGATGCAGACTTCGACGGGGATTTGTGCTTCAGCTCGGATAATGAATATTTTTTAAAAGGCAGTGCTCGTGTTGAAAACGTTATAACCTATGAAAAAGGGATTGCCGTTAAAGAAAAAATAAGTAAGCAAAGTTTTGTAAAAAAAGATCTTATGGGTTTTGGCACGGCAGTAGGAAGTTTTTCTAATACGGCAACAATTCTTTATTCAATGATCGGGATTTTTAATAAACCCGAACAAGAGGAACAAAGAAAAGAGTTGAAAACGAGAATTAAACTTCTTCGCGAATACGTCGGGCAGGAAATCGACAGAGCAAAACTCGGAATAAAACAGCAAAAACTACCAGACGAGTGGAAAAAGCACGTTAAAGTAAACGAAGACGACACGGACGAAGTAAAGGCGGAAAAATATAAACATAACTCGATGGTAATTTGTAAAAAACCGTATTTCTTCCGTTATCTTTATCCCGAACTCAACAAAAAATTCAAGCAGTTCGAAAACGGTTATAATATCGTTTCGAAAGATATGTTCGGTATTAAGTTCAAAAAACTTCTCGCAAAGCCCGATAAAACCGAGGCGGAGAAGATGCTTGTCAGAAGATACCAAAAATACTCCCCACTAATCGTTTCAAATTGCACGATGAATATTTTATGCAAAGAGTTTGAAAATGTTGATTTCGATATAAAGTTCGGGAAGTCTAACACAAATCTTCTCAATCTTTATCAAAACGAAGGGTTTGAGGTTGATGCAAAAATTCTTGCGAAATTCCGAAACGCTTATCGGAAGTACAACAACAAGAAAACGGTTCACGTGCTCGATGATGTTTTTGAAAACAAGGACGAAGATGATATAAAGAGCATTTATAATCTCGTTCTCGATACGGCGAAGCAGGAAATTCAAGAAGAGATTTTCGGTTTTGGTTTAAAGCCCAAAGAAATGCTTTTTTACGTTGGGCGGCTCGCGAAGGAATATACGAATTTCAATTGGAGCTTCGTTTGGGACATAATGGATTCAATCGTTCTTGAAGGCGTTGAGCAAGGAAAGAGCTACGCGCCAGTTCGTTCGGAAGACGGAGAAGAATATCTCGGCGAGAAGTTCGTGCTCAAAGAGGTTGTGAAAAAAGCCGAAGGGGAGGTTTATACGAATGTTGAATGATACGACGATAAATCGGTTATTAGAGACAAAAGAGATAGCCTCTCTCGACGAGCTAAAACAGCTGACGGTTTATTTCACGCAAAAAGGTGTCGATGTTTCGCAAATACTTGAAACGCTCGAAAAGTACGAAATCAAGTTTGAAATCAAGGGCGTGAAAATCGAAGAAATCGTTCGGCTTTTAGTCGCGATAAACCCGCCATCGAAAAAGGAGAAGCAGGAAGAGTTCGAGATTTACGAGTCGGAAGTCCGTTATTTACAGAGTGTTAAAAACGAAGCCGACAGAAAAATTCTCTTCTTGCTTTTGGCGATATCGAAATACGATAATCACCCGACAGGGTGGATAAAATACAACCGCGACTTGTTGTTCAATTTTTGGGGGCTGAAACTCACGAACCCTCAAAGGTCGGAGGTTATAAAGCGGTGCTGCGAGAACGGCGCGATTGATTTGCGCGTTATCGGAAGCAAAAATCCAATTGTGTGTTTTAAGGTGAACTTCAGGAGTTATGATTTTGCCAATGCGGTGGCAGAATTGAGTTTTAACGACGTATCATTGATTGAGTTTTACGATAGCTATTTATACGGAGAGAATAGATGAACGACTACATATTTGATTGGGCGGAAAACAGCGAAAAGATTTTGGCGGGCGGAGGTTACACGACCAAAGTCCACCAAACCTTCGAGCAGATAATGCTTTTCGCGTATTTAAGAGAGAATGGATATAGCAAAGACGAAATATTCAGTTTGTGGATTAAAACCAACTCGTTGCTTCTCCAAAAAATCGGGGATGATAAGGACCAGAGAGATAAATATTTCGGAAAGTTGTTCGCGGATTCGACGAAGTATAAAATTGAGAAAGGAAATCGGATAGATATTTATCAGAGCGAGATTGATTTTATCAACAATATGGAAGTGAGTATGTGGATAAAACAGTACGTTCTCGCGATGTTGTGTATTTATAAGTGGTATGGGAAGGAATGGTGCGTTTATAACGACAAGATTAAAAGGTTTTGTTATAGTTGTACAAGCACAAAAATAGAGAGAGAACGAAATGTTGGTTTACTTCATTTATGTCTTGATAAATATAAACCATACATTATCAATACGCGTAATGATTTTTTATCCTATAAGATTTTAATACCCAAAAAGAATATTAAAATAAAAACTTTAAATGATCCAAGGGAAATAGATGAATTATTTATTTTTTTAACACATGAAAAAAAATGTTCTTTATGCGGTAATTATTTTGAGTATAGAGATAACACGATAAATCTATCAGAGTGCCCAATTTGTAGAAAAAGGATAAGATACAAGAGGCAATATCAAAATATTGTTACCCGAGGGGGTTCGGAAAAATCCTATAATAGTGAAAACAGACAAATAACTGATTAAAGGAGAAACAAGATGATAGATTTCGAAGATATAGATTACAAACGCTTTGACGAAGAAACTGAAGATGATTACACTCTTCGTATATGCGCGTTAAAAGAAATAAAACATCTTTATTGGGATGAAATTGCTCAAATAATAAATAGAACGCTCGATCAAAATTATACCGAGAGCAGATATAGAAAAATGTATTCCGCTTACACGAAAGGAAAAGCGGATGCAGTTAAGGAAGAGGAAATCCCAGAAATCTCCGAATATATGCAGCAGAAAATTGAACTTCAAAAAGAGCGTATAAAACTTTCTGACGAAAGAGTTCAAACAAACGCTTATATCCGTCAACTTGCGAGAGAAGAGACGATTAAAGAGATAGCCTCGAAATGTGCCCATGAAATGAACTCCAAAAAACTCCTTGAAGCCCAAAAAAACGAAAGGGTTTATTTTGGCGAAGGAAATTCCGCGATTGTTTGTTTGAGCGACTGGCATTACGGTATTGATATAAAGAATTATTGGAATGTTTACAATCCAGACATAGCGAAAGAGCGTGTTGCAAAATTACGTGATGAAGTTAGAGTTTATTGCCTTGCAAACGGCGTAAAAGATTTACATGTTGTAAACCTCAGCGATTTAATTTGCGGACGTATCCACCTCGGATTGAGACTTGAAAGTAGATTTGATGTGATAACGCAGGTAATGCAGGTTTCTGAAATTCTTGCCGAGTTGTTAAACGATTGGGCAACAGATTTTGAAATTCATTATTACGACTGCCTTGATAATCATAGCCGTCTCGAACCGAATAAGAAAGATGCAATGGATTTGGAAAGTCTTGCAAGAGTAATTCCGTGGTATCTCAAAGAACGTTTAAATAACAGAATCATAATTCATGAAAACGAATATGATGAGGGAATTATAACATTCAGATGTCACGGTTACGAAGTAGTTGGCGTTCACGGTGATCACGATAAACCAAGCTCGGTTGTTGACAATATGAGTTTGATGACACATAAACATTACGACCTGGTTGTGACAGCTCATCTCCATCATTTCTCGGCGGACGAGAAAAACGAAACGGTGGTTGTGAGTAATGGTTCTCTGATGGGGACAGACACATATGCAAAGAATTTGAGATTAAGCAGCAAGGCGTCGCAAAATCTTATTATCGCGACCGACAATTCACCTTGCGAATGTATATATAGAATAATTTTAAATTAAAGATAAGGCGGCCCAATGCCGTCTTTTTGATTAAAGGAGAAAAAAGATGGCAGAAGAAAAGAAAAGGAAAGAAAAAAGTGTTGATGATATTCTATTAAATAATCAGATTAACAATGCGCGTTCTTCGAGTGAAGGTAATATTGCTTTAACCGAAGAAGATTTGATTAATAGAAGAAACATTTTACAATTTTTTCATTATGACCCTTTTGAAAAAGATCCGATCGAGGACAGAAAACAACTTTATAGAGATTTAACTACGCTGATTGATGAAAGTATGGCGTCGGATTTGCCGAAACAAAGGGCGGCAATTTCTCTTGTTCGTGGATATTTAAGATTGGATAAAATTACAGATGCAATTCAATCATTGAGCGCAACCCCAGAAATGATGGTTGCGAATTCAAAAGACATAAAAAATCTTGGAGAGGTGGAACGTGCTCAAAATGCTGCCATATCCACAATATCAAAAGACCACGGTTTTTCGGAAAGATGGGCGGTTGCTAAATCTAAAGGTAGCGGAACTTTGTCGGCAGTAGTCAGAGATCTCAATGATTATAAGTACGATAAAGGGTATTGCAATATTTATGATGTTAAAACAAGTCAAAGTATGCAAATGATTTCAGATATAAGTACAAAATCTATTATGAAACAAATTTCTTTAAGCGATTCCGATTATAAAGACATTGTTAAGAAGCAAAGAGAAGATATAATGACTTTAAATAAAGAAAATGCAAAACTTAAAGAAGAAAATAGATTGTTGTGCGAACAAATTACAAAGCAAGAGCTTTTAAAGGAATTGGCAATAAAGTTAGAAAAAAAAGAACTTGGGCAACGTGAAGTTCAAGATATGATTCTTGATGAGATTTCGTATAGTGACGATGAAATAAAAAAACTTAAAAAGAGGAGCGTCGGAAAGCAATGATTAGTGTTTATAATAAAAAAACCGAAACCGAGCTCAATTTAAGAAAAAAAGAAAGTCTTGATAAATATGTTCAACTTATACAGTGGGGTAGAGGAAACCCGACTAAATTTATAGAGGAAATCTTGGGAATACAGTTAATGGATTTTCAAAAGAATATAATTTTAGGGACGTGGAATTCAACAACTGCTTGTTGGTGCGCCGCGCGTAACAGTGGTAAATCGTTTCTTATCGCTGTTTATTTAATGGCGAGAAGTTTACTTATACCAGATCTAAAGGCGTATATCGTAAGTGCATCGGCAAAACAGGCCGACGAGACTTTCGATAAAATATCTCAAATATCGAAATGTGAAGTTCCATCGTTATTAATGGATGGTTGCATGTATTATAACGAAATAGTTAAAAGTAATTCTAATAGTGATGGTTTTATTAGGGAAAGAGGTAACAGGTCAGTAGTCCTTTACAATGGTTCGTCAATAAAAACAATTCCAGCAAATCCAGAAACGATTAGAGGTGCGCGTGCGAATGTAATAGTCGGAGACGAAGCCGCATTTTTAGATGCAACCTTATGGGACAGTTTTACTCCTTTTATCAACCAAAACGCGGACTTTAAAACTGGTAAAAACTTTGATGAAAAAATATTTCCCCAAACATTTCAAAACCAATTAATAGCCTCCTCTTCGGCTGGAAGCGTTAGTTCC
>ERZ1024431.9-NODE-9-length-52824-cov-257.274745_pt1 | contig 52824 bp, 82 predicted proteins | sample MGYA00520782_ERZ1024431 | MGnify/ENA primary metagenome ERZ1024431 (study PRJEB33242, sample SAMEA3444288) | Homo sapiens | biome: Host associated; feature: Gastrointestinal tract; material: Stool | place: Uganda | collected 2011-01-01 ...
GCAGCAGGCAACCCCAACACGCCAGTCGAGGTATTAACCGAGCTTGCTAAAGATGACGACTATGATGTCCGCTGTAGCGCAGCAGGCAACCCCAACACGCCAGTCGAGGTATTAACCGAGCTTGCTAAAGATGACGACTATGATGTCCGCTGTAGCGCAGCAGGCAACCCCAACACGCCGGGATATAAAGAATCAGAATACGATTTTACGGTAACAGACACCTATGTAGCGGTAGAAGGTACAACCCATACATGGTATAAACACAATTACCCAAAAATCGCACCTTTTTACACATGCGGATGCTTCTGTGGATCAAGAGAGCAGCTTCTTTCGCGGATATATTCGATCGATAATTTGGTATGCGCCCCGGCAACAAGAATTAGAATACTTAACGCCTTGGATAAAAAATTTAAAGAGGTATTTGGTCGATAGATAAAGATATTATTCAAGGTGTAACCCGCGCCTCAGATCGGCAACCGCAAACCTATGGAAAGTGGTAGACCTTGACGTTTGCAATGGTCCGGTAGGCAGGAGCACGGTAGGATGAGATTTAAAATATTACCGCCAGGAGGCAGGCAGACTATTATTTGTTTTTGATACTGGCAGCCGGGAAAGACCGGCAGGGGCGATTAGTCCAGGCAGGTAGAACAGGCGAAACTTATCCATAGAAGCCATTGTCCCCGGTTCGAATCCGGGATCGCCCACAGACACATTAAAATTTTAATAAAATGGAACAGCAAAATCAAGCAACAGAATTGCAAATCATCCAAGCAAAACAAAACGCGGAATTTGCACTAACGCCCGTCGGACAAACGATCAAGCAATTTGAGGTTATGCAACGCATGGCTAAGATGTACACGGAGAGCACGATTGTCCCCGAAGCCTACAAAGGGAACACGGGCAACTGTGTTATTGCAATAGACATGGCGATAAGGATGAACGCCAACCCGTTAATGATCATGCAAAACCTTTACGTAATTAAGGGTAATCCGTCCTGGTCCAGCAAATTTCTTATCGCTACCATTAATATGAGTGGCAGATATTCGGCCTTGAAATACCGAAAGAGAGCATTAGGAAAGGTTGGAAAAATCAAGTACAATGAGACGGTATGGGATAGCGTCAACCGGAGGAACACAATTGTTGTCAAAGAGTTTGACGGGACAAACATTGACAATATCGAATGCGTGGCATACGCTACTGAATTGGCAACCGGAGAGACGCTTGAATCTGATCCTGTAACGATTGAAACCGCCATTCGGGAAGGGTGGTACACAAAAGCCGGTAGTAAATGGGTTACAATGCCAAGCCTCATGCTTACTTACAGGGCTGCTGCATTTTGGCAACGCATGTATTGCCCGGAAATCAGCATGGGATTTTTGACCAAAGAAGAGATGGACGATGTGCAAGATGTCGAATATACGGAAATAAAAGACGGCAATACAAAGTTGTCAAATTTAGCAAGCGAAGCCGTAATGTCGGATAAAACAAAAAAGCAACCGTCGGCCTCTGAAAAATCAGAATCCAAAGGTAAAACCCAACCTAAAACTCTTTTGTAATGGATGCACAACATACATTAGGTTGGTTCCGCGCCCGTTGTGGCCACATAACGGGCAGTAACGTCGGGCTGCTGATGAAGAGCGGCCGCACAGAGACCTTTTCCGAAACCGGTAAAAGCTACTTGTATCAGGTAGCAGCGGAAAGGGCAATGAATCCGGTGATCATCGCCGACGACGAACTGTTTGCCGAATACATTAGGCAAACCGAAGTAACCAGCAAGGCTATAAGATGGGGCAACGAACAAGAAGCAGAAGCCCGCGACCTTTTCGCTAAGATAACCGGACGGCACATTGTAGAGGTCGGATCGTGCAAGCATCCTACCATCCCGTACTTTGCAAGCAGCCCGGACGGGTTTTGCTACGACGAAAGCAGCGGGATAAGATCGTGTTTGGAGATAAAATGTCCCAATCAGGCGACCTTTATGCGCTACCGAAACGAGATTTGCGACAACGAATCCCTGCTGCGCGTAAAGTACGAGTACTACTATCAGTGCATGGCCCACATGATGTGCACCGGGGCGAGCGAAACGTTTTTTATCGTCTACAATCCTTTTCAAGCCGATCCGATCCATATTGTACGCATAGTCCCGGACGAAAAAGTCTTTGCGGAAATAGAAAGGCGGGTATGTTTAGCGAATGGATTTATAGATAAAATAATTAATTGAAATTATGGAAACACAACAACTTATAGCAATCAAAGAAAGCGACCTTGAACTGGTCGTAAGTGAAAAGACATTGGGTAGCCTTACAACAAACGCTATCCAAATTAGGGATATGGTCAAAGCAGCCTTGCCGATGTACGATATCGCCAACTATAGCGACGAAAACATTGACCAGGCGAAGAAAGACAAGGCCGCCCTTAACAAAGCGGCCAAAGCCCTAAACCAAAAAAGGCTCGAAATTGAAAAGGAGTTTATGAAACCTTTTGGTGAGTTTAAGGATATTGTCACAGAGACCGTAAAACTGATTGGTGACTGTTCTAACAAGATCGACGCAGTCGTAAAACAAAACGAGCAGCAATACAAGGACAAGAAGTTAGCTGTTATCCGGTCGTATTTTGACGATGGCAACGCTAACCTTATCGATTTCGGCAAGGTTTTTAAATCGGAATGGCTCAACAAGTCAGCGAGCATGAAATACATACAGACGGACATTGAGAAAATCTTTGCCAAGGTTGACAGCGACCTGGAGGCCCTCAAAGGGTTCGGCGAGGACTTCGATGTGCTCCGAACCTATTACATGGACACGCTCAACATCTCCGCGACCATCCTGTACGCGAACCGCCTCAAAGAGCAGCGCGAACGGGCACGGATAGCCGAAGAGGCACGGATAAAGGCAGAGGAAGAGCGCAGACGGATCGAAGAAGAACGGCAAAAGACGGTAGAGCAGCCCAAACGGCAGGAGATGCAAGCGCAAGCAAACATCCCCTTTATCCCGGCCGAACCACAGCTGGATCCACAACCGGCACAACCCGAACTACTGACACGGGCTTTTAAGGTCACGACAACGCGGGAAAACATCATAGCACTTGGCAATTTTATGAACGACCTGGGCATTGACTTTGACAAAATCGAAGTCCCATGAATTAAGGGTGATATGTTGGGAAAAACAGACCTGAAAACGATCATCGCATTACTGGACAAGTCGCAACAGGTAATAGAGGCCAACTGCTCAAAGCCACGCGACCTTGACCTTGCCAGGCGATGCAGGCAAATGGTAGGCAAATTAAGAAAACGTGGATAACTTTTATTTGTTTTTCATGGTATTATAGATTAGTATTTTCCCCGTCGTCCGTGAGGATATACGGGGATTTGGGTGGCAAGTAATCAAAGGATGAAACATTGCAAAGTGCGCACCTTTTGCAAAGAGGCCGGTTCGATCCCGGCGCCGTCCACGATAACGTTTAACAAATAAATAATTAATCATATGCACAACTGGTTTGAGTGTAAAGTCTCCTTCGAGAAAATCATGGAGAATGGAATACAAAAGAGAGTGGCGGAAGCCTATTTAGTGGACGCGCTTTCGTTTACAGAGGCGGAAGCCCGCATTATTGAAGAGGTCGCACCGTTTATCAGCGGTGAATTTACCGTAAAAGATATCAAAAGAGCAAAGATATCAGAGTTGTTTTTCAACGAAAACGGCGACCGCTTCTATAAGATCAAAGTTTACTTCATCACCCTCGACGAAAAGAGCGGAGCCGAAAAGAAAACCGCAGCACAGATGCTGGCACAAGCGTCGAACCTGAAAGAAGCCGTCGCCGTACTGGAAGAAGGTATGAGGGGTACGCTTGCCGACTATGAGATTGCATCCGTCACGGAAACACAGTTAATGGATGTTTTCCCCTATGAAGCCGGCGAGGACGATAAAGACACGGAAAGTTCCACTGTGGAAGATTCGGGGTTCAAAAGATTTTTCCAGTCGTTACCGGAAGGGCAAAAAACAGAAATAACGGTAGACGGGAATACATTTGTAGTGGACAAGACAGGAAAGGACACAGTAGTGTCACCAAAAGAAAAGGACAGTAACGATGACGTACGAGGAACTGAAAGCTAAATATAACGGACTGAATGTCAGGCGGCGCCCAAGGTATCTGGAAGACCAGCTCCAAAAGAGCTGTGTCAGTTGGTTTGATTTGCAATACCCCCGATACCGGCTACTCCTGCACCATAGCCCGAATGGCGGTAAAAGGAATCCGATAGAGGCTGCAAAGTTTAAACAGATGGGTGTCCGTGCCGGCTTTCCCGACCTTATCCTGCTCGTTCCGAACAAGACTCATCCTTTTTTGGCGATCGAACTGAAGGCCGGCAAAAACAACCAACAGGAAAGCCAAAAGGATTACGAAAGGGAATTTGGAAAGATCGGAGCTAAATATGTAGTGATCCGCTCGATCGGGGAGTTTATAAAAGTGGTCAACGAATATTTAAACGACGTTTGATATATGGAAGACGAAATCAAAGAGATAAGCGATTATCTTAACATAACCTGCTCGACCAACCCGGCGGAAATATCCGAAAGGATATCGGTTATCATGGTCTACATGATGCGGACCGGGGAAATGCTTGCCGACGCGAAGAAAATGCTCCGGAGGAAGAAGTCAAACGAGATACAGAACACTATCATCCGCATTGCAAAGGAAAACTGCTTGTCGGCAAAGGTGCAGAACGCGCTGCTCGACAGTATAGCGGAAGAGGAATCATATCTCGTTGACCGCCTGGACAGGCTTAACGCTTCGTGCGTGCATCAACTCGATTCGCTCAGAAGCCTGTTAAGTTACGAAAAAGAATCATTAAGGCTAAATAAAACCGGGTATTGATATGGAGATGGATATGTTGAAACTTATCCACCGCCTGCAAGAAAAGAGGCGCAAGGATAAGATAACGCCCGACCATGTGCCGGAAATCGAGATAATGAACACCGTCCTTGAATCGGCAAGGTCGGAACTGAATGACCTTTACAAGTCCGACAAAATAGGAGTTGTAAAGACGCTCAATTCAAAGGCGGTTTATGTAAAGGGTGGCAAGTGATTTTTATCTACGTTTTGTTTGGCGTTACGGAATTTTGGTTATCTTTGCGGTGTCACAGTCATACATAAGCACTGCAAGCGAGTAGGCTAAGAGATAATAGAAAGCATAGGCAGTTCTATTATAATCCGTTCATATATCTCTGTATATGTGTGGCTGTGACAAGTTTGGATTATATAGAACTGCTTTTTTGTTTAATTCATCTAATTGTCACAGCCAGATGAAAACCAAATTCTTCACATGGGCTACCGTAGCCCGTATCTACAACGCTATGCCACTTGGCGTATGCGAGTGCGAAACCATAGAAAACGCTAAGGGTTACACCAAAGTGTTAGTGTTAATAGTCATTACGTTCCTGCTTGCCGGGATGTATGATGCAATTCTTCTACAGAAAGGAGGTGCGTTATGAATGTCCCTGCACAACGTCAGCAAACAATCAAGATTAACAAACTCATTAAAGCCAATGAGAATCTTTTAAAAGAAGTTGAGTTTCTTCGGGATCAGCTAAAATGGTCTCGTATCGAGTCTTCACAGGAAACAGAATTAAAAAACGCTTGTTTCTTCTTCCTTGCCCATAAAGGCCTATACACGGAATGGAGTAATTGGCACAACCGAAAGACAACAGAAAGGATTTTGGACGAAATCAAAAAGACATTTAAATAAGTCTACCCTACTCACATATTTACAGCCCCGGTTTCGACCGGGGAGTGTATATCATATTGTCAAAAAAAATAAAACATTATATCTCATGAATGAAATTGAAATATTCAAGAACGAACGTTTCGGCGAAGTGCGAGTAGCCGGGACAAGTGAGAACCCTTTATTCTGCTTAGCGGATGTTTGTAAAATTTTAGGACTACGTGTAGATGCTGTACAATCAAGGCTTACGGATGCCCCCATTCGGATTGGGGTCACCGATTCAATGGGTAGAGAGCAGCAAATGAATTTTGTCAATGAAAAGAACCTCTACAAAGTGATCATGCGATCTGACAAGCCACAAGCCGAACCATTCCAAGATTGGGTATGCGGAGAGGTTCTCCCTTCCATCCGCAAGCATGGTGCATATATGACAAACAATACATTGGAAAAGGCTTTGACTTCACCCGATTTCTTGATCCAATTGGCCACAAACCTCAAAGAGGAACAACAAAAACGTATTAAGGCCGAGCAAAAGATTCAGTCTGACGCTCCCAAGGTATTATTCGCCGATGCTGTATCTACATCCCGACGCTCATGCCTGATAGCAGAGTTGGCAAAGATATTACAACAAAACGGTATCAAGATCGGACAAAACAGATTATTCGAGTGGCTCCGTAAAAACGGATACCTATGTCAAAAAGGGCAATACTATAATCAGCCATCGCAAAAATCAATGGAATTAGGGCTATTTGAAATAAAGCAAACGACCATTAATAAGCCCGATGGATCTGTACTTGTATCTACAACAACAAAAGTCACAGGAAAGGGTCAGATTTATTTTGTAGATAAATTTCTGAACGTTAATAGTCACGCTGTATTTGCATAAATCATTCCTTTAAGGGTAGCAAATAGGTCTGCCCTTAAATAATATTCTCTAAAAATTAAATACAACATAAAATGGAGTACTCGAAAAGAAATAAGCATGGCACGACCTAAAGAAGAAGGATTGAAATACTTTTCTTTCGATGTGGACTTCTTTAACGATGAAAAGATAGAGGCTATATCCGGGGAATTCGGAATAAAAGGAGAAATAACAACAATAAAGCTGCTTTGTGCGGTATATCGAAACGGATACTTCATAGAGTGGAATGAAATGTTGAAAATGAAACTACTGAAAAATCTGCCGGGTGTCAGTTCGGATTTACTTGATCAAATTACAAATCGCTTAGTCAAATGGGGCTTTTTCGATAAAGACCTTTTTGATTCGGTAAAGATTTTAACAAGTCATGGAATCCAAAAAAGATATTTTGAAGCAATAAAAAGAAGAAAAAAATCGGAGGAATACCCCTATTTGATAATTAATGTAGACATAAATACACCTTCAACTGGTATTAATGTAGACATAAACACCACAAAGGAAAGTAAAGTAAAGAAAAGAAAAGAAAATATTACAGTAGATTCTAACGAATCTCCTGTATGTGCGACTTGCCAGCCGCACGATGAAAGAATCGATTATTCCGAACTTGTAAAATTTTTCAACGAAAAAACACAAGGCGTATTCGGAGTGATACGAATGCCACTATCCGACAAACGGAAAGGAATGATCAATGCCCGTATCAAGACATACGGCAAAGAAACATTTGCCCAAATGATACAAAAGGCGTTAAACAGTGATTTCCTTAAAGGGCAGAATAAAAACGGCTGGCGGGCTTCTTTTGATTGGCTTATAAAACCAACGAATTTCGAAAAAGTAATATCTGGCAATTATGACAACAAAAGCGGAAACGATAGGACAAATGACCGCTCAAGCGGTCGCGACTTTGGAAAATTCTTCCAAGGAATTGCAGAAGGCATCGCCCGTGCTGATTACGAAGAGCGAAACGGGTGAAAAGAGTATCAGCGTCTATTCCGACAAACGCGCATCGCTGGAAAGCATAGGTCGCTCTATGGTGAGACTTGAATGCGCATTCCCAAAGATGAGTGATGCGTTTTTCAGCCTGCTAACAGAACGCATATACGCAAACAAGTTTACGGAAAAACGGCTAAAAGATGCTATAAACCACCTGATAGACAACTTCGGCTACAAGGAGTTGAATGTTGCGGATATCATACGGTTCGACCGCAAAGCAAAGCTGCACTCGTACAATGAGGTTTGCAGGATGGTATCAAAAGGAGAGGCGGCCTTTTCTGATTTTGAAATACGAGAAATAAACGGAGAATGTTACAGAATCAAGAAAACAGACTTAATATCATGAAGATAAATGATTTTAGAACCCAATGCAAGATCGGATCGAAGGTCTTGTACAAGGGAAAAGTTAGAACGATAGCAGATATAGACCGGAACACGAACAGCATCTCATTTTCCGGCTACAAGTGGGTGAGATGCACAGAAGCTCAATTGTTGCCATGAACACGAAGACGAGACCGGTATACATCATTGAGCGCGATATCCGCGAAACGATGGATAAGGCGGCGAAAGCCGTGCGCCAAGGCCGCTATATGGATGCAGCTATATTGGCAGAACGGGCTGACAACCTGAAAGAAGAGCTGTCATACGCTATGGAGCTTGTAAAATTCGACGAAGACAACCGCAACATGGACAAGTCTTTGAGGTCGTGGTTCGGAAAGATTCTTTCACTCTCTTTGAATGAGGCAGATATGGCGCTCTACCATATCGACATGTTCTTTGCCTACATGCAGGACAGGGGCTATGTCCCTGTGCCGGAGTGGGAACGAAAAAGGCGCGAATTAAGGAAAGCCGTTATCGGCTACCGGAATTTCGTAAAGCACTTTTTCAAGGACGACAACAATCTCGTCAACAATGAGATTGACTTTATGCACTTACTCGATACTGTTAGGGATAAGATGTTTACGGATCGGGAAAAGGTTTATTACGACAAATACGAGATTAAAGCAGGAGAAAAACAATGAACGACTGGAGAATAGAAGAACTAAAGCGGCTCGAAAGGGAGCGCGATCGCAACTTGGCTATCCATTGCGAGTATGTGGCAGCCAAGTTTCAGAGAATGATAGATAGAATCAAGAAAGAAATGGAAATAGAGCATGGAAAAGAGTAACACAAACGAAGTCAAAAGCCTGTCAGTGCAGTACCGGATAGACAAAAAAGGGAATGTATGTTTTTACTGTCCCTCTTGCGGTGAAATGCCTTTGACGCTCTTTTGCATGATAACAGAGGCTCTGACCAATGTCGAAAAGGCCTGGAACGAGCGCAAAGAACCGGATATCAGAACTTTGGCATCTGACTCATTAACGATTAAAACCCAAAAGATATGATAAAGCCTGAAATTTACTACACCTTGATATGCGACAGGTGTAAAGAACTATTTGAATCCAGTGGAATTAACGGTTATACGGATGAAGACTCTGTTTTAGAAAACGCTATGGAATCCGACTGGATCGAGCACAATGGCAAACACTACTGCCCGGAATGCTACCACGTGGACGAAGAGACGGACGAGCTTGTTCCCCTCCTCGATTTTCCGCGGTTTGTTTTTAAGGTCAAAGACTTTTTAGAGTGTTACGTAGGCTTTAGGGATGCTGTTATCCAAGAGCAAAATGACAGCTACACAATATCTGTCGGCTTAAAATCGGAATGTCCCCCACAGAGGGAACATCTCTCAATGGTCGGGCTACTGTTGTCCGCAAATGTTTGGTCGTATGAGGTCACTCCGGCTGATAAATACGGATGGCGTAAACTTGTTATAAAAATCGAAAAATAAAATCATGGAAACAACAATAAAATTGAATTGGGAATATGCAAAAGGCGAATTTAATATGGATGAAATACGTATGCTTTGCTTGCCAGCAAGAGGAAAACGCCTGTTTGGTCCAGATGAATTGGATGCCGAATTGTGCATAAAAGACGGTTGGAATTTAAAAATAGCAGACATTCATTTAGGTGATATTGAAAGTTCGAATACCCTTTGTGAAGAGATTGTACGCAGGTGGAACAAATTCCCGAAATATCATAAATCTACCGAGTTACCGGAGAATGGTAGAACAGTTCTGTGTGAAACGGAATTTGGACATTTAATAGCTGGTCCAAATCATTGCGATTACGAAGAGTATTGCAATGATTTTAAGGTGAAAAGATGGATATATACGGATGAAATTTTCGCACAAGAATGAGCCATGACTAAAGAAGCAGCAATACGAATGATGTATAGAGGGAGAAAAATTACACATAGATATTTTTCTCCGGGTGAATGGATGACAATGCAAAATGGGATGATTGTTCTTGAAGATGGGGTAATTTGTTCCCCACAAGAATTTTGGAAGCAGAGAACTGATCCTGTGTGGGATGGTGGATATAAACTATTTAACAACTAAAATATGAAATCAAGAATGCAATCAATAATAATGCCTTTGATGCTTGGTGCTTGGACTGATACAAATCATTTCACGGAGAGAAATAACAGAAGGAGGTTTACCCCGCCAAGAAATGTCATTCACAGTCCAAAGAAAGAGTTAAGAGAGTTTGATATTAAAGGAAACAAGATTTTGGCTTACTCCAGAAAAGATGCAATCAAACGTTTAAAACACAGAAAAGCATGAAAACATATAGTAATCTATTCGGATGTAGCACATATGGTGTGCTTGATTCTGCCAGTTACAGACATACGTTTTTGGGGTTGGTGGAATGCAATGATAAGTTGATGGAAACCCTTAAAAGTGGGATAGAAATTAAACTGTCAGACGTAGAGAAAGAAATTCTGGAAGTGTTTCAAAATAATGGTGTAAACTTGGACAATTACACTCATTGCATTAGAGTAGGTAATGATTTTTATCTTACATGGAAATAAAAAAGATGAATACTGTATTTAAAAGTTGACGAGTATTAATATAATTTAAAATATGTAAATCATGGAAATTGAAATAGTGGCTTTAAAGGTAAAAAAATATGTCGGAAGAAAATTATGGCGAGAAATCAGAGAAAAGTATGACAGTGCAAGATACATATATAATGTGAGTTCCGAACGTTTACACTTCCTGAGCGCATTTAAAGAGGGGGCGTATGACACTGAAGATTTAAGCACAGGTTTTAGTATGCCATGTGGGGTTTACAAAAAGTTTCGTGAGCAAATATGCTTAATGGTTCATGGCGTAAGGCCTACCGAGATTTGGAGCAACATAGAAAATTGGGAAGGAAAGCCTTTTGTTGAGTTTATAAGCTTTGCAGACACTGGAGGTTCATTTGATTATCTTATTGCAGAGAAGTTATACAAAGACTTTTCTGATTTCAAGGAAAAAGTAAAACAGGATATTCCAAATTGGTACGACAGTTATTGTGCATATATGGATATTTTAAAAATTGCCTCTGATAATAAAGGAGTTGTGTGTTATTCATAATTTTAAAAAATAAAAATAACTGAAGTATGACAGTAAAAGAGTTAAAGCAAAAATTAGAAATGTTTGACGATGATTATGAAGTGAACATTGATCTTGACACTTGCGACAACGAATTATGCGACATTATACCTATTTCGGAAGTGTATGAAGGTAGTTGCTGGAATGTGGTTATAAAATAAATACAATTGAATATGAACAACGATACATACAAATCAAAAATAGCAGATGCGGAGAAACTAACAGAAGATGTCCGTTTGATACATTCTAAAATCAATCAGATTGAAGAAGAGTATAAAAAGAAGATAGCCCCTTTTAAAGAGGAAATAAAAAGATTGGAGCAATCTTTTCTTGATAAATACCTCATTGATTCTACGGGTAAGTCTATCAAGAAAGGGATGACTATTGAAAAAGATGGAAAGAAATATAAGGTACTTAACAGATACCAACAATGTATCTTTCAATACTTAGGTAATGCCAGAGTATCCGCTTTACCGGAAGGTAAAAAGCGGACTGTTGAGATTTTCCCCGATGAGTTATGCGAATATACTATTGTAGAATAACTCAACTCTAAAAATAATTGAGTCATGAAAACTATAAAGAATTTGACCGTAACGGTTACTTACACAGTAGGCTTAGAGGATATAGAAGTTCCAGAAGAAGTATATGATGATCTAATAGAAAACTACGATAGCGGAGCGTGGGAAGTTCCTGAAGATTCCATTGCGACTGAATGGCTTGCTGATAACATCATAGAAAAAGATGCGATGAGTTGGAGCTATGAAATTGATAATTTAAGCTAACATTAAAAAAACATGAATATTAGAATTGCCAAAAAAATAATGAAAGTCTGCTACTTACATTTTTCGTCCGGTCATGGTCGGTTTTATTCGTATTCTAAGTATCAGAGGGGAAAAGCGGCGCAAAAGTATTACAAAAAAAGAAACAAACGAATGTTTAAATATTTATGTGAGATAATGCACGAAATCCCTAAATTTAATATGATCTTACGTGGTAAACCGTTCGCCACAGAATCAAAAGAATCTTTTGTTAGCAATATAGGGATTTCCGAAGGAACAGAAAGTATATCCAATGTTGCAACTACTCTTGATACAAAAATTCAAGGCAAATCAGGATTTATATCTGATTTGAGTCAGTCATGTTCCTTTAAAAATATAAAAAACAACTGAGATATGGCAAAAATATATGTAGGCGATGTTCCATGCCCTTGTTGCGGTAAGACAGGTAGTGAAAGTAAGCGTTCGGCAAGGGACAGTATTTGTTTCAAATGCATGGACGAACTAATAGAATACAAAGCAATACAAAAACGTACAGCTAATCGCAAAAGGAGTATGTGGAGTTTTGGGTCAAATATTTCGATACACCTTATATTCCGGAGAAGGATGACTATTACAATTTGATTGCTTCTTTGCGTAATTTGTTTTCTGCGCTTGATTCCCCAGAAATGAAGCATAATAACATGAAAGAAGTTACTCACGGCAATCACTACAACGAATCTTTTGCTATAATGCGTCCGTATAAAATAATGTGGAAAGGCTATCAGTATACTGAAAAAGGTTCATTTATCATTCGCGAAGATATTGCGCTGGCACTGGATGCACTTGTTGGTAGTATCGAAAACTTTGTGAACACAGTCAAAGTGGAGAGTAAAAGAGAAGGAGCTAATTTATTGAAACAGTTAGGAACACAGCAAATTAGACCTGATGAATTTATTGAAAGAGTAAACAGAGATTAAAATCTAAAAACAATGAATATACTTGATTTACCATTAAAAGCCATTTGGTACAATATGATAGAATCTGGCAAGAAAAAGGAGGAGTATCGGGAACATAACAGTTATTGGGCCAAAAGATTTTATGCTTGCTACGATAAAAACACGGATTGCAAAATCTATATTCCCGAAAAGTGCAAGTATTGTTGCAAACCATCCCTTAAACATTATGATGCCGTCCGTTTTCGTTACGGATATACAAAACGAACCATGTTATTTAAATTGAATAGCATTTCTATTGGCAAAGGTCACTCGGAATGGGGTGCACCGGATAATGAAGTTTTTATTTTAAAATTGGGGAATCGGATTAATTAATAACTAAAAATAGCCGAGATATGGAAATGCGCAAAGTTGTATTGGATGAAAACGTTATCCCGCCTATGACGCATCCCTGGGGGAAAGTATGGAAACAGCCGGACAGAAACAATCTGGTGCTTGATGATAAATATGCCGTGATGTATAGACGGGATTTTGAGATGTTGCCGGATTATACCGGTTCGGAACCAACCGGTAAGTATAACGGTAAAATGTGGAAAGCTCAGTATGATTCTTGTGGCAATCGTAAATGGTATTTGTGTTGGTGTCACGATGAAAATACGGTATCACAAGATATATACATCTCGTATAGAGAGATTTTGATAATTGATTAACAATTAAGAAATTATGGAAAAAGAATATTTACAGCAGGAGTTAAATGAATGGTACAATATTCAGAGTACATTATTGAACTTCTTAGGTCGATGCAGTGATGAAACAACAGCCTTTGTACGAGGCTCTCTTGAAGAACTTGTAGAGAGTTTAGAATAGAACTATAATTCAAATTTAAATAATCATGAAAGTATATGTAAGCTTACCGATAACTGGTTTCCCGCTTAATATCGTAAAGAAGCGGGCGGAACAATACAAGAAGGAGTTACAAGCAGACGGTTATGAAGTTATTACACCGTTTGATGTTTGTAATGAGCCGAACAGGTCTTACGCTCATTATATGGGTGAAGATATCAAGGCTCTACTCGAATGTGATGCTATTTACCTTGCACCCGGCTGGCATGGTTCGAAGGGCTGTACTGCCGAGTATGAGGTTGCAAGGGTTTATGATAAGACAATTATAATTTAAATAATAACGAGTCATGCCAATAAGTGAAGTATATAATATGGATTGTATGGAATATATGAAAAATATTCCAGATAAGTTCTTTGATCTGGCGGTGGTTGATCCTCCTTATGGGTTAGGCATAGATGGTCAAGAATTGCGGATATGCAAAAATCCAAAACACAACAGAAAAGCTCATGCCAGAAAATCATGGGATAATTGTATTCCTGAAAGTGAGTACTTCTGTGAAATGTTCCGAGTTTCAAAAAATCAGATTATTTGGGGTGCCAATTATTTTGTGTCACATTTTACTAAAGGGACAAAGGGGTGGATTATATGGTATAAGGGACAGAAAGGATTAACTATGTCAGACTGTGAAATAGCTTACAGCTCATTTAATTGCCCTACTCGTATAATAGAAATCAATAGAGGAGAATTGGCCAAAGACGGCACAATACACCCGACACAAAAGCCTATTAAACTTTATTCTTGGATTTTGAAAAACTATGCAAATACAGGAGATAAAATACTTGATACGCATCTGGGAAGCGGGAGCAGCCGTATAGCAGCATACAAGTTGGGGTTTGACTTTTATGCAACTGAAATAGACAAAGATTATTTCGAAGCACAGGAGAAGAGGTTTAGAGAAGAATGCTTTGGAGAACAAACTCTCCCTAATGGTAAGAAACTTATACAAACAACATTATTTAAATAGAAAGGAGCTAAATAATGCCAATAAGTAAAATTTATAATTGCGACAGGATGGAGTTCTTATCTAAGTTCCCTGACAAGTACTTTGACCTTATAATTGATGACCCTCCCTATGGAATTGGAGAAGATGGTTCAAAGAATAACTCCCGAAGCAAAATTGCTACTTCAAAATCGTATATTGCTTATTCAGGAAATGATAGTGACGCACCTCCCGAAGAATATTTCCAAGAACTTATCAGAGTTTCTAAAAATCAAATAATTTTTGGAGCAAACCACTTTATAAGCCGAATCCCGATTGATAGCCATTGTTGGATAGTTTGGGACAAGGATAATGGAGTAAATGATTTTGCAGACTGTGAACTTGCTTGGACATCTTTTCAAACGGCTGTTAGAAAATTCAAATACAGATGGCACGGTATGCTTCAGGAGAATATGAAAAACAAAGAAGTTCGTATTCATCCTAATCAAAAGCCTGTTGCATTGTATGGTTGGTTACTTAACAATTACGCAGCCCCCGGTTATAAGATCGGCAGTCCCCACATGGGGAGTCAAAGCGATAGAATTGCAGCGTATAAACTTGGCTTTGATTTTTGGGGCTGTGATAAAGACAAACACTACTTCAAAACTGGAGATGAAAGGTTTCGCACCGAATGCTTTGGAGAAACTAAAACGAGTAAAGGAGTATTAATTCAGTCAAGTTTATTTGGCGTATAACTAAAAAAATATGAGATGTGTATGTGTCTTTATCTGCTTTCTGTTATGGCTTATCGCTACGCTATTTTTATCAATAACTATCGTAGGATTGGGTATAAGCATGAGTGATGAATGGCAGGAAATGGGTGATAATATAATAAATAAACTTAAATAGGTATGAATATAGATACTGAATTTAACGTAGGAGATAGCGTATGCTATCTGAGCGGGGATAACATTATCCATACAACTATAAGCAAAATAATCATCGAAATATCCTATGCTGATGATAGTTTCCTTATGGTTTATAAGCTGTCAGATGGACTTAGTGTACCCAGAAACAATTACCCCAAATGGGATAAAAGACTTTTTAAAGACAAAGAGAGTTTGATAAAATATTTATCTGAATCATAACTAAAAATAAGCGAGCATGTGCAAAATAAACCTTGAAAAAATAAAAGGACGGATATCAGAGAGCAGGACCGGTTTAAATGACATCGCCGTGCAAGGCACGTGGAATGTCAAATATATCAATCCAGCAGGATTATCCGACGAAGAGTTACTGACGGCGGTCATATACGCCTACAATACTCTCTCCGGTGAAAGGGATATTTACTACCCAATCACCAAAAGCAGGATCAGAAAATACCTTGGTTGGAGCAACTACAAAATATACAAAATAGTAGCATCTATCCCGGAAGTCACAGTAACGCCCATATGGGACGACGAAGGGCGTTTACGCGGAAAGGGGTATGTGGTTAAATCTTTAATTAATAATTAAAAGGCATAAGTATCAAGATGTTGTAAAGTTACAAATTCCAATACAAAACCGACACAAGCCGGCAGTAATCCATGTACGGAAGGCTGTCGGCCATGTCGATTAAATAGTCTATGTAACCCTTGTCTTTCATTTGTCCATTGCGTCAATGTACCGCCAAATTTTCCCGTCGGGGGCATCGGCATCCATGAAGTAAAAATTGATGGCATCTTCAATGATCTTTTTATCGGCTTCGGGACCGAACCATTCTGAGAATTTAACCTCTTTGTCGTGCCAATTGGCATTGAGGGCAACATGCACGTCCCAAATGTTGGTATTGCCCGGAATACTCATCCCTTTTATGGCACTTGCCACCTGTTCCATGTTCCAGTGTTCACCCTTGACTGTTTCACCCTTCGAATTTTTATGATGCATCTTTGCCACGTCTTCACGGGCAAAACTTTCGTTGTAATGGGGACCGAAAAACACTTCGTGTAAATCCCGCATGGCTTTGTCATAAGCGTCAGGACTTTTTTCTTTCAAACAATTCATAGCGTCTTCCAACGCATAGATTGATTCCCACATTTTCTTTTCCGTTCCAAAGCCTTTTGATTGGTAGCTTTTTATTAATTCTTTATAGTTCATGATTTTATATTTAATCCGTAAATATTGATTTTAATTCCAAAAAATCTGCTTCCGTTATGCGGATTGCATTCGTTTCGCCGAATATCAAGTTCATCAACCCGTTATCCGGCAGCTCCACAAGGATAGACCCACCTCCTATCGTTCCACGTAAAAAGCCCTGCTCAAATCGGTAAGGCTTCATCGTTTTAAAGACGTTCATCATATCATCGAAGAGTTCTTCCTTGTTGTAATTCCCGTTTTCATCCGTTACGAACAACATGAATCCCTCTATTTTTTCGGTAATACCCTTATCTTTCTGGACCAGGACATTATGCACACCTCTCTTTAAGTATTTGGCCAAAGGCTTAAACGCTGTATTGGCGGACGCAAAAGTATCGATCCTCTCTTCTGCCCATATTTCGACCGAATTAACCAATCTGCTCTTTAGCTCCAGTGCTTGCTGTTTTAATTCCATAAGGCAAATCAATTGGATTGTTTCTTTTTCCCGCTATTTTTCAACTTCAGAAATTCAGCATAGGGCATATCTGCATATTTCGAAGTGTATTCGTTGAACAAAGCGATGTTCTTATTAGCTTCTTCCGAAGCTGATTTCTTCACCTTCTTGCTGATCGACAGAAGATTTTCCAAAACCTCTTTGCCATCCTTAGTTTCTTCGACGATCGGTCGCATTATCTTCATGTATTCCCGGTTAAGGATGCCCATTAGTACATTTTGGGCTTTTTGATAATCCGGGTTATTGTTCAGGGCCTCAATTTCTATGTCCGACATATCCGTGACAATCTTGTCCATCTCATCCCATAACGGGGACTGGCTTGCATGTTTCTGCGTTTGAGGGTTAAGTGCCATTTGTTTTTGTGCCTGCACTTGATTCAGAGCCTCCTGTAACCTGCGTTCATAGGCTTCTATTTCTGCGCTTATATTATTCGATGGTGGCCCTAATAATGGGTCCCCACCTCCAATAAATACATTATTTAATGCCATAATATTTTTTGTTAGTGGTGATTAATCGGAAAGTGGTAAGCCCCGAAGGGCTACCACTAACTTTGCTTTTTACGCCTTGCTTTCGCCTTTACGGCTTTTGCTTCGTTAGGCTGCATCTGTCTCGCCCTGACGAAACCCGCAAGAACGATAGCTACCGTATCCGGTGACAACCGGTGTATTAGGCAGAACCAATTCACCCTTGATGTTACGGCAATCGAGACGGTTTGCATAATTGATCGAAGCCGTGAAAGCACGGTCAATTTCGCACTGGATCAACTTGTCTTGGTAAGGACGGATAGCCGCACCCACTGCAACCTCTTTTTCCAACTGGCTGATACGTGCATTCAGCACATCAAAGCCGTCACGTTGGGACTTATACAGGCCAAATGCTGCATTGTTCAGCTTTTCAGTCTGATAGTCATTGAGGTCACGCATGGACTTATACAGACCGAAATCTGCATCTACCTGAGCATGCCACAGGCTGAACTTTTCGGTGATATCCGTCTGGCGATGCTCGTAATCAGCCTGCATTCCCGATACTTTCAGTCCCCACATCGCATTTGTCAATGCAAGAGCTTCCTCACAACTTTTTTCCCATGCCATAAATGCAGTAGGAGCCGCTGTACCAGAACCGGAACCTCCGTTCCCTCCTGATGTTGTGTTGATGTTCACGTTTTCCGGCATGTCAGCCCCCCAATTTCCACCGAACAGGCCGCCACGATTGCGGGACACAGCCAATGCACCCAATGCAGTACCAATGATGCCAAGAGTCAAACCGGCATTGCCTACACCCTTAGAGGCATAATCTTTGCGCTCATCATCGTGTACGATTTCTTTTTCTTTTTCTTTTTCTTTAACTACTTTTTCCGCTTCCATATAACGAAATTTTTGGTTATATCCGGGTTATCCCGGACACCACAAACATCGCCATAAGTGCATTGCTAATTAAATAGTTGTTTGCTAAGTCGTTGCGACTTTGTTGCTAATTCTTTGACAGGCGTTTTTTACTCTTCTACCAACTCATCTTTCACCCCGCTTAACACGCTGCGCAAATAGTAGCTCCTCTTTATCCGATCGGGATAGATGTTCTTTATCCGGTTAACTGCCTGACGTGTCATTCCCGTAAGTATCGCTATGGTTCCATCGCTGTATTTGTGTTCTGTTAGGATAGCTATGACGATTCCCCGGCCGTCCACGTTCTTCTCTTTGTTGCTCGATAGCAGCATTGCCGGATCAGTCCCTATCGCCCGGCAAACGGCCATCACCACTTTTTTGTAATAAATTTCCACCCGTTGCATAAACTTTTTTGTTATTGCTTTGTTATACATACAGAGAGCCGGGCATAAAAAGCACGGCCGAAAGATTTAGAGCCTTCCAGCCGTGCAACGCAATTTAAAAAACTACTTCCCAGGTCGTTTTTAAATTTTGGTTTGGAAGGCTTTCTTTTTCCTTCCATTTCGAAGCGATCCTCACGGACAGCCCCGGATTATGAACAAATAGCTTACTACTACCAAATCCTATAATAACCGCCTACCCCGACGTACGGGGATAGCCCGTTTTTGCCAATCCCGTAACCGGCGGTTATACCGATCCCAAAACGGCGGGACAGTTGCTTTTGGGTTACGGACAATGTCTTTCGGAAAATATGGATGCTGTCAAGAGCAGGGTTGTATCCCGATACCCATGCGTGGTAATCGTCCGTCTGGTATTCTTTTTGCGTGATCCGGATTGGGACGATTACGGGTTCCCGGACTGTGTCGCCCGCCAAGGTGATATAAACGGGGAACAGTTCCGGCACTTCCTGGATCACCGTTTCATAGATAGGATAAGGGATGCTGTCCCGGATCGTGTCACATATAACCAACGTGTCGGTTTTTTCGACAAGCCCGCTTCCTGCCTTATTCGTGTGCCGGCCGAAGAAAAAGCAAAGGGCGCAAAGAGCTAAAAGCAATATGACGTGCCAAGATTTCATTGTCTGCAATTTTTTCTTTTTATATCCGTATTTAGATACCGCCCGGATATAAAAAAGGCGGCCAAACCATAAATGATGGGATAGCCGCCAAAGTTCTCAGAAGCGAAAGAACGACACTATAGATTGATAGCCAATAATTCTTCTCCTAATTTATGTAACGCTTTTTCCAGCTTTAACGATTGTTCAGGTCTGGGGTTTCTAAGCCCAGACGCGTAATGCCACAATTGCTTTTGATTAATGCCGGTTATACGTTCAAGTCCAGACTTTGTAAACAAGTTCGAATAAAAGTCCAATACCGATCTTACATCCATCTTAAAGATAAGCTCATAATCACCTTTAAGGGCTTCCGGTATTTCTCCTCCAAACTCTTTGCATTCTTCTTTAAGGACCTCTATAGAATCGATAATGCCTTTTTTTATCTCATCTACGCTTTTCCCTACTGCAAATATACCATCAATTCCTTCTAAGTAAGCAGAGTAATTATTCTCTGCCCTCTCGATGATAACTACAACTGGTTTCATTTGTTTCTATTTATTTATTACATCATTTATTATTCTTTCTGTTTACCACCGAAGAATAGCAGGGTTGGCTAATCTTACCCTGCCGTTCTTGGGTGATCAAAACACTAATCCAATTCCGATTCCGAAATACCGGCCTGTTTTAGTATTGATTTCAATGTGCCGATTGCTAAGTCATCATTCAACCCTCCCGGAACCGGAATAGGTCTGGGTTCTCCATCTTTCCGGAATATCCGATGATCACCTCGCATTCTTACATTAATCCACCCTTTCGCTTCTAAAACGGATATTACCGCCTTTACTTTTACAGTTTTCATTCAGAAAAAGTTTAATTAAACGAAATAGCCTCTCTTGGCTACATGGATAACGGCACAAAGATAACTATTTTTCTATCATTAGCAAAAGAAAAGATAACTATTTTTCTACCAATATAGCAACTATCCCACCATGTCAAAGAACTCTTTGCCTTTTATACGTAGGCAACACGCATATCATAACAAATTCCACCCCTCAATAACATCCGCCATATCAGCTTCTCTTCCATTCTCTACCTTGCTCATCCCGGCAACGATACGGATCATCTGCTCACGCTCAAAGATTAGGTGATCATCAGCGGGGATTCCTGCATAGTCCGATACGGCCTTGATATATTTTTCCGTATGGTTTTCCTTCGGCGGCGCCCACCGGGTTATCATTTGGCGGATCGTCTCCAGCCGGTAAATCCGATAGTAGGTTAGCAGCGTCCGGAAAATGGCACGGTAGCCATAAGCCATCGTTTTAAAGTACTTAAACTCCTTGTCCGGGCTTGGCCTTACTTCGCCCTGGAACAAGTCGCTGCTCGTCCGGATATTCCCCGGATTGTTGTTTCTAAGGCCACGCGGCAGTTCTTTATTATTCATCTTCATATCTTACTCGTTATTTAACCTGTGATAAAAATCAATCTTGATATCGTCATAAACCGACGACACGTTTGTGTAGGCACGGCTGTCGTTGGGGCCGCTCTCATTGTATATCTCACTCTCCACGACCAAAGCGACCTTTTCCACCCATTCGGGGGACGTGTAAGTTGACAATTTCTTGCCCCTATAGGTAAAACTGTCAAAACGGCTGTTCCTGTCCTCATATATGTTGTGCAATAATCCCCGGATTTTCTTTGCCGTCGCTTCATGGTCGATGATATGGTTTTCTTTTCTAACTCGCTTTATCATCTCGCAAACATGGTATTTTGCCAAGTCGAAATAAGCCCCGGAGATGTTCTTGATACGGAGTTGGGTTTCCGGCCGAAGCCCTTCTGTCATTGAGGCTAACATCGAGTTTTGCGCCCTTGTCTCCTCCAACAGTTCGAGCATCGTGCCTTTGTTGTCTTTGATGATCGTGTTGATGATGGATTTAAACCACTTAAAGCAAGCTATCATAAGCCCGGCGGACAAAATAAGAAAAAAGGCGGCAGTAATTGCCATCATCCCAAAATCACTAATTCCTTTTGCAGTCGTTACCGCTTCTTCTATTCCCATGTCTTCAATCTTTTTTTAAAGAGGCGGCTGTGGAACCGCCCTCTCTATTGATAACCTAAACTTAATTTGTCTCTTTTGCCTTGAACAGTGCGCCGATAGCCTTGACAACGTCATAAAAGCCGCAACCGGACAGACCGGCGGCTACACCGTATATCAATACCTGCCACCATACATAACCGTCAAGCAGTGGTGTCAACTGTAGTGCCCATGATACCATGCAGACGATCACACCGACGGCAACCGATACGCCGATCTTTGCCAGCTTGTGTAATGAGATAGCCGGGATACGCTTTGCAATCTGCGTGACCAAAGAGGACGTGAGGGCGACAATACCGGTAAAAGTGCCTAAGTCGATTACAAAAGAGGTCGTAGGATCGGTTACGATACTCTGCGCGTAAATGTTACCTGTTACCAATGTGATCATGCACATGATGTAAAATAAAATCTTTTTCATTTTGTTGTCTACGGTTAGCCTGTACACCGTAAGGTTCTAAAGTTAATTATACAAGTTCGACATAAAGCCCAACCAATGCGGACAAATCTTGTACGAGAGGGATTCCGCTATCTCTTGTGCATTTATACGTTATACCGTTCTGACGGTAATATTTCCCCTCAAACAGCTCCATCGGCGTGACATAGGGGATTGGATCATCGATTGTGCCGGCGTGTTCTTCGTCAACCACCTTCCATAGGCTCGCGGTTGCCACTCCGGGCCGCCAGTTTTCCTGCGTGGTGTGTCCCTGGATACATTCCCACAGGGTGTCGTCAACCCTGTAACGTTCTCCGACCTTGACATCAATTCCGACCTTCCATTCCGGGTAAAAATTCTTCAGTTCCAATGCCACAACATTTGGTAGCGAAGCCTGTTGTATCGTGCTCCGGACAAAAGTGTAAACAGCCGTCACGGGCATATTGTCTAACTTGCGCCCATCTTGCGACACGATCCCAATATTATCCAGTTCTTGTTTTACCCAGCTGATAAACTCGTCGTGTTCCTTTACTTCTTCATCTTCCGGGTTTTCTCTAAACTTACGGCCAAGAGATGCCGCGAAACTTGCCACGTCCATGTCATCCATCAGCCCGTATGCCGCCATTTCAGCAGCATTTATCGCCTTTGCCCTTGTGACAGGCTTTTCCACACGCACTGGGAAAGCAAGGCATACGCTTGTATCACCGCCTTCACCGTCGTTTCTTGTACTGTCCTTGTGCCCGATATAAAGCTGCACCGATCCGCCAAGATCAAGTGAGACACACCGCCCGTTTCGCCATTGTGTCTTCCCTTTGTTGTCATCAACGACTGCCGTCTGTGGCACTTCGACATAATCAATGTTTCTCATCATGCTATGTATTTTAATTGGTTTGTACTTCCTTTAAAAATATATCCGCATTGGCTTTCAATCTCCACTTCTTCCAGTGGCAAAAGTTCCTTTTTCCCGAACTCCAGTTCACATGCCAAAAGGAATTGGATGATTCCTTGGTAATTCCCGTGAAACTCGCGGGCTTCTATCTTGCCCGTCCGCTGTCCGTCTACAACTTCATCAAAACCAACAAGGCATTTGATCCAATTTGGTTGCTTCTGCGAATTTGTCCTTATCTCGTAATCATAGATAGATATCTGGATTCCGACCAAATCCCTGATTTCGATGTTGCGGGCATCCATAGACCTGTCTATCCTTATTTTACTTGTTAAGTCTTTTAATTTCATCTTATTTTCTATTTTTGACATTAAGTTAAAAGCATCTATGTGCTTCATAAGCCCATAATAAGACGCCCAACTTTCGACGATCCTGCATCTTTTGGCACGGTCCGCCGTCGCGTTCCGTAATCTCACATAGCCTTTATCGTGCTCCGACCTAACTCTGTTGTTGCGGTGGAATACGTATCCACAAAAGTCTACCGGACTATCAAGATGCACTACAGTTGCAGTATGACGTTTAGAGCGTATGCCAAGCATATACCACCAATAGTTTTTAATCCGCCATTTCGCTGCCTGAGCTTCTTCGCGGGTTTGAAACGCCACCAAAACATCATCAGCATAACGGATTGCGAACGGAGCCATTTCTCCCACAAAATAGTCAAACCCCAACATAACGATATGATGAACCATCGGACTTGTAGGCGTACCTATTGGCAGCTTGCCTTTGACAAAAGAAACAGATACCGCAAAATCAATAAAAGCAGGATCAAAAACCAACCTCCTCATTGATCGGTGAAAAACCTTGGGTTTAATATGCTCGTAACACTTCCGCTGGTCTATTACTAACGCCCATTCCAGGTTAAGCTGGTCATAAAATAGGCTTTTCAGCCTATGAATGATAGACTTTCTTTTATTTTTCGAAGTCGGACCGCAACCTTTCTTGCAGTTCAGACCTATACCGTTATCCTTAGAGTAATAGATGGGTTCTATAAGCTCCAAAAATAGATGCTGATAGATGCGTGTGACAAGCGTCGGACTATCTATATCCCTTTCTTTCCCATTCGGATTTGTCTTTTGGAGTTTACGATATGACAATACGCTTCTATAACTACCGTCAATAAGCATATTGTAAAGCTCGTTACATTTCACGTCAAAATCGCCCAAAAACCTCAAAACTTCCGTTTCTCCGGTATGGCCTTCAAACGCTCTTTCGGCAGCTCTTTTAATCATATCTATATTAATAGATGCAAATATGTCCGTCGCTCTTTTCATTCAATGTCTGTTAAACATTTTTTTTGTTAGTAACTCTATGCCCAAGCAAGTTTGGGCATTAAAGCGGTCGCTTGTTTGACCGCCACGTATCTCTTTGTTCAGGTATCTCACGAGATACAGAACGCTTTCATACGCTTGTCTTATACTTTCTTCGGCACTCCTGGCCACGGACAGGAAGGGATCGTCTAAAATTTATTCCCTACTTTGGCAGACCCGGCATAATAGCGAAAGGCATTCGACACGGTGTTGTTAGCATTCAAGATCCGTGGCGAACAATTGCCATTATTAGCATTGCCGCGAAAACGCGCAGCCGGCTTCCTGTCCGTTATTTCAACCTCCCTTCCCGATTTCAGAGGTTTCGGTCTCTGTGCCGAACTTGTCCGGGGACGAAAGGATTTTCATGTCTTCTGACCGGGGCTTGCAGCCCCTTTATTCCGCCTGCGGCGGGGCTGCGCCTCATATCAAAACTTGGGCAGACCCGGCATAATAGCGAAAGGCATACGACACGGTGTAGTAAGCAGACAAGAACCGTGGCGAACAATTGCCATAAAAAGCATAGCCGCGAAAACGCGCAGCCACCCGGACTCTTTGAGCCAGCACTGTACTCCAATAATTATCATCATAATGGTAATAACATTGTCCTGTTAGCAGGCTTCCGCCTTTCTCTGTTTTCCATCCGGTATATGGCGCTCTGGTTTTCGTATATGAATTACCAAGGTTTACGTACTCCCCTATTAAGGGATATGCAGATTCAAAGTCAAAAACTCCCAAATTATTTTTCGTGACTGTTGATTCTTTCAACCACCTCGTTTGATCCGGCTCCGTATATAGCTTAAACTTATTTCCGGCACGATTTACCGTCGGATCATTAACAACCGTTCCAACCTGCTCATAGCCACCACCACAATACATGAAAACATCACCACAAAGAGACACCCCGCCATAAAGAGAAAAACGAAGCACGACCTCCATATCCCATGAAACAAGTTCGCCCAAAGCGTTATAAGCATCAAATGTTTGAGACATGGTTTTAAATACCTTTACATTCATGCCGTCCAGCCCGTCGGTATTTGGCACGCTCTTATACCAATAAGTGCTACCGTAAAAATCAAATTCCGCACCTTCTGCCACATTCGTTTCTTTGGCAAAAGATGCTGCCATTTGACTTTCAAGACATTGTTCCTTTGGTGACTCCGTATTAACTAAAGATGAAAATGATACACTCCCGCCAGAAGCATTATAATAAATATCACCTTGAGACTGATACCATAAAGCGTATGTCCAGATTTTATTCGGGCTTAATTTGTATCGGATACCGCCATTGTTTTTCCAAGTAGATTCATTGCTGCAACTGTCATTAGACGAAATGCCGGAGCCAAACATGCTGTTTGTATGCAAATCCTTCCGCCCGTAATAAATCTCTTGGCTTGTTATATACGTATTGAGGGCGTGGAACCCGCCTTCGGCGAACGGGTAAGGCTTATCGGGATCCGCATTGTTCGCCCTACTCCAAAGCATATCATTAATTTGCTGCATGTCGCCAACACGTGGATACGTCCGTCCGTTTTTAAACATCGTGCAAAAACCGCCATTGCCTTGATATCCCTTACAGTTGTTATCTCCTGCTTCGTAAACATAAAAGAAGCATCGGGCTTTATTACCTATTGTGATAACCGGACAGGGCATAAAAGCCGTAGGGGCAAGCGGATAGGCGGAAACGTCTATCCCATCCCATACAACCGGTTTGGAAAACAATCCAGCCCACATCTTGCCGGACTTGCCAACCACATTATCCAACAGATAGACAGTTTGATCCCTGCCTATTCCGATAGAATATTTCGTTTCGGTTGTTTCCCAAGGACGTAAAACCCTAACCTCTTCACCTTCGGCATTATACAACTTAGACATGCCGTGTTCGGTATAAAAAGACGCTGCGTCAAAAGCCCCTGCCTCACAATATTTCTGCGTGTGTCCAGCATCCAAATACAACTCAACATCGCATTCAGCCCGCATTTCCTCTGTAATACCTACAGTTGGAGCAAAAGAGCCGTCTGCAAAACGGAGCAAGTTTCCACGTTGCAATTTACCTACAGGCGTGGTTTTTGTCCCTGCGTTGTCAGTTGTATCTATCAGGTAAAAATTCCAGTCGTTTGCAAAATCCTTGTTGCCATTAAATGCGACTGCATTCGGATCGAGATTCTCCGGGTCCCATCCGGCAACATAATAGTCGTATGAGTTCATCATCTTTAGCGTCTCAACATCTTGTTCAATGCCAGGAATAGCAGTCAATGACGCGTTAAACTCATCTTCTGTTCCCGTATATCCTTTTTCTTTTGCCGCCAGATAAGCGGATTTTCCGTCATCTCCTTTCTGCCCTTTCAACAGGGATGATTTCGCAATTCCGTTCTTTCCGCCTTTTGCAAACGGTATCAATTCGTCCCCGCTGAGCGTCGTTGCGACCTCAAGCTGTGATATTTTCTTTCCTTGTATGTCTATCGTTGCCATTGTAAACAGTTTAATAGGTTTCTAATTGTAACGGTGTGCCATCTTCTGTTAGCATCGGGATGCCGTCTTCCGTGAGTATTGCCCCCAAAAGCCAATATGTGTCTTCTGACGGCTTAGGCCCAACCGCGCGTTTTACATACCCCGGTGGGATGGTATTCAGGTACAATTGATTTAACTGCACCTGATTTAACCCTATTTTATTTAATGCTATCATGACTGATATGCGATTTTACAGGTTGTAACTTCCGCCCCGCTCTCAATGCGAATGTGCATACCTTCGGGGACGTTCGGGACTTCGAAGTCCAGTTTTGCCATCAATGGCCATGCCGGCGGTAGCGGTACGGGCACGTAATCTTCGCCGGTCAAAGATTGCTGCATGCTGAGCGTACCGGATAACGCACCATACGCGCCCGGCACATTCGCCCGTGTGATTTTGATATTAAACGGGCCTGCCGCTTCAAACTCGCAAACCCACAAATCACCTTCTTTGTTAAAAGTCAAATCCTGCAAATCCATATCACTTTACTATTTTATCGTACAACACAGCCAATGCACCGCCCGGCACATCCTTATTAGCATCTAAGAGCTTGTCAAAAGCGGATTCCGTGAGAGTTTCGAGTGTTACCTCTACAGGTTCATCATTCATACCGCCTTCAAAACAGTCCTTGTCTTTATTAAAGACACCCGTTTGAATGGCGTTCAAACCCCGATTAAACCCCTCGTGCATCCGGTTAAATGACGCAATTTCCAAGTCCGAAACGGTCCGGTTGCCACCGGCTGCCACCGCCTCGTTGCTTTCGAGCATTTTCATTACCAGATTGTCATAACCGTCCGGTTTGAGCCGTTCTTTCGCAAGCTCCATGTCGTTATTATACTTGTCTGCCACCTCCCGCAATGCGCGAAGGTTCTTGATTATTTTCAGCCGGTCGGTTGTGTTCAGACCGGAGAGCTTCAAATCCTTCAGGACAGCAAATAGTTCTACTGCTTCGATTGTTCTCATTTTCAAACCTCCTCAATTGTTTGGTTATTAATCGCCTGTACCATCTCGTCAAGCAGCTCCGAAATATCTGTACGATACTGCACGTATGCGATATCATTGATGTTGATACCGAGCATGGAGTAATTGCCGATATACGTCACCCCGTCAATCAGTCTTGCATCACCGTTGACCGACATAACCTGTCCCGTATTCGTATTGATCTCCACCTGGCCGGTGAGCGTGATCTGCTCGTTTCCATAGACCACGTCTGCTATTGTCCTTTTGTTGCTAATCTGTTTCATATTCTTTGTCTTTTTATGGTTGTTATCTTATTCTTTTCCTCCCGAATCTGTCATTACGCCGCTTTTGACTTGCAGCTTATTGTCGGCATATACTTGTACAAATAGCGCACGCCCTTGATAGGCAGATGGTATGGACATCGTACCATTCCAGCTGTATGTTTCCTCTTCTCCGATATACCTTTGAGTGTCAAGAGATACGGCATTTATAAAGCTCGTGCCATTCAGAGATGTGTGTAATTGGATAGCTATGTTTGACGCGGAACCACCCACATACACGTCACCGATAGAACTCATGGTGACCTTATACGACACGCTTGTTCCCGCACTGTTAAGTATGGCGGTAACAGTAAAAAAGTACTTCTTGCTACCGGCCGGTTCTTCGCCTGTCAGATACCATTTGTACGGATTAGGATTAAACCTGTCCGATACAATGGCAAAAAACATGTCATCGGCACTTGACGTATGGACTCCGCCTATCGTTTTCTGCACATTGGTGTAAAAGTCATAGCAGGTGATTTCGCCGGTATTCCAGTAGGCTTTTTTAGGGATGTTGGCCCAATCTATTTCATCCGTGCACCAAACCTTGTCACCGTTGGCGTTGATCATATATATCCCTCTGTACAAAGTCACCTCGTTGCCGCTTTCATCCGTCAAGTGGTACAGGTCGTTTTTGCCCAAAGTCGTATTGTCGCCTTGGTTCTCGATGTTGATCAACATCGTTGTAGCATTTCCCGCGTTGTCGATATCACGCACGCCCATCGGCATGACAGGTATAGGCGCATCCGTATTGTAATTTCTAAAATCGCCCAATCTATAAGGGGACTTTAAACCTCCGATAGGCCTGTTATAAGTGTGCGTGCCGTTTTCGTCAATCAGGTTTACGAGCTGATCTACTGTACTTGCAGAGGTTATCGTCAACCCGTAATTTATATTTTTCAGTATGGTCGCATTGATTTCGATTCCATCATAGTTAACGGGCTTCCATTTGGAAAACTGGTTAATCTTGCTGCTTGTGCATAGCGTAGACAGCCGGGTATCCAGCTTGCCGTTTACCACCTCACCTAATGTGCGGGCTACATGGTAAAATTGCCCTACAGATTTCGACGGAAATATCATGCTGCAACCCCTCCTTTCAAATCCTCTATTTCTTTCTGCAAGCGGATCACCGTATCTTGCAGATGCTTTATTTGCTGATCTTTCGTTAGCTCCCAGTGCTGCCGGGAACGTACGATATTGTCAAGGGCTGTATGTTTGCGATACAGCTCTTGAATGCCCCTTATTGCCAAAGCTGACATACTCGAATAATCCATCGAATAATATCCGTCAGGTTCTGTAAATACAAATTCCGGGAAATATTGAACAACCTGCTGTGCCGACATACCTATTCGCACAGTAGCCTCTGGATCATTTTTGTAAGCATACCGAAACACAGATAAAACCATCATTTCGGAAAGCACATCATCAAGGTCGCCCAATAAGTTTTTTCTCCTCATGTCTGATCCTTGAACTAATGAGCCTTTAATCCACATATTGCCTGTACTCCCATATGAAAAGTAAGCCCTTAATTCGTTGTTGTAGTAAAAACAAAAATCGTTTGAAGGGACTGTGACTTTCCAATATGAGCCGAACCACATATAAGGACTGGAACCCGATAGGGATATACCAGGACTTGATTTGCTGATAGTTAGATTATTCGTAATAGTTCCCCCGTTCCAGCTGCCCGATCCGCCCGAAATAGTCGCTGTCCTTGTTTTCCCCGCCACGGTAATGCTTAGCGTGCTACCACTGTACGACAACGCGCTAAAGAGGGATGATGCAGTACAGGCGGTAAGGCTGCCACTACTCATATACACCGGCAGCGATGCTGATCCTACCGTGGCCGAACAAGCCGTAACAGTGCCGGACGACATATATACGGGCTTTGACGTACCACCGACAGTCGAACTGCACGCCGTAGGCGTACCGCTTGACAGGTAGATAGGTTTAGCCGTCCCGCCGACGGTACTCGTGCCGACCTTGTTAGGCACGTAAAATGTCGTCTTGGTCCCGTCTATGGTTATCGCGCCTATGCTCGTGCCACTCGTGTAGGATGCGGATGCGCTGACCGTGCTACCGCCACCGGCCGCGTAAATTTGGCCGGACGAATTGACCTTTATTGTCGTGCCGTCAATCTTTACTAACCCGTACATGTCGGTCGTGGCGATTGCTATAAGGTCGTCTGCGTCAGAGGTGGCGAAGGCTACAACGTCTTTTGAGGCTTTGACTGTACCACCGTCGAAAACGACCATGTTAGGACTCGAATTGCGTCCCATGATCGCGAAAGCCAAGCTGCTTTGGATTATTCCGCTGAGCGCACTGCCAAGGTACGTGCCCGACGTACCGGCCAATTGCGCCCAACCGACTGAGTTTGTTACGCGGTAGTACGGAAAAGTACTGCCCGTGTTCATGTTTACATTGCCGGTAAACGTGCCCCCTGCCTTCGGCATGTATATGGAGAGGTCAGGCGTACCGCTAAGCTCGCTATAGGCAATGGTGTAAAATGTCCCGTTACCGGCCAAGTACTTGGTACTGCTGCCCGATCCGGTAAGTGTAGTAAAATTACCGTTCCCGTCCTTGATAAATCCCGCACCGTTGGTGAGCTGGTTTGTGTTATTAGGGATTGACAGGCTCTTTGCCGCACTGCCGTCGTAAGTCCCGGTACTGTAGCCGCTCCAGGACAGGGCATAGGGATTTTTTAGGGACGTAGGTATTTGAGAGGCTAAAGCAAAGGTATTGCCTTTTACATATGTAAGTGTCTTTGTGCTCTCGTCGTATGTTAGTGACGTTACCGCATTACCCGTGCCGGATGCTGCTATCCGGCTGATCCCACTGCCACCGCCCGCGTATGACGGATCGATGCTTATGTAGCCGTCGGCATCAACTATGACACCGCCACCGGACTTTACGCCGACAAGGCCGAGTTGGGATGCAGTGGCGACGGGGATACCAAGATTCCCCTCCTGTCCACTTGCAAAGGCGATAATATCCTTCTTAGATAGGACATTTTCGCTAAATGTTTTCGTGCCGTTAACCGTCTGGTCAGTGGTCAAATCAACGTAATTGTCAAAATTTCTTTCCAATTTTCCGATAGCCGAAATAATGGTATCAGTTTCGGTTATCGGAGTATAAGCACCCAAAATAGCATATCCCGTAAGTGGAGAGGACAGCTTTATATACCCCTGTTCTGTCAGGTAATCGGAAGTTATATAATTGTTGTTGGTAAGGTACTGTTTTAATTGTTCTTCATCAATTCCTCCAGTATTACCCAAAATGCTGGGATCGACCTTCATATATCCATCACTGTCAATTATGAGGCCGCCTCCAGGCGTCACCCCAATCAAGCCGACTTGACTATACGAAGCAATGGGAAGGCTATTTTCATCAGGATCTCCTATGCCATAAGCTATGACATCCCCTTTCGAAATGGCGGTGTAATCCGTACGGATATACTCCTTGCCTTTCTCCAAGGGTTCACCGGCTGCATTGGTCGTGACAAGTGTCCAGTAACCGGTGAAAGATGATCCCTTTCCTTCTATCCTTCTGGGAACATTATCGCTCCCTAAGAAAAACAAAGCAGGATCGTCCTTGTTATCATTGAGATACAATTCCCCTCTTACAAGGCCTTTTAAGTCCCAATCCTTAGAGCCATCATTAGTAGCAACAGGTGGAGCAGCTGCGACAGTTTTACCTTCGCTGTCTACGGTAGTATCCGAACCGTACCATATTCGCTTTGTCAACTTCTTTATACTCATAGTGAATCAAGATGTGATTGGTTAACAAAACTTCCTTCGTTCCCGTCAAAGACTAAAACTTGACCGTCTTTGGCATTAGAAACGTTTAAACTCACTTCCCCAACAATGCCAGATCCATCTGGATATTCGGTAAACCCGTTGTAAGAGACATTTTCTGAGCATTCTACAGCCAATGTGTAATTGAACTGTGGGTATCTCTCAGCAATAGCCTGTTGTTCCGGTATGCTCGATTCGCTTCTGGTATAAGATATTCCATCTATCTTCACAGTGGACAAACAGAAAATATTATTTAATAACCGAGCCATTTCAAAAGGAACGCCTTCATTATCTCCAATCGTAAGTGTTCTTTTTTCATAGGGGACAGAATACAGATTGATCGGTTCTTGCTTTTGAGTCCTGAATTGTTCATTCTCAACTGCCAGTTGTCGACTATCAGATTTAAAACCTCCTTCTACGCGCATTCTAAACACACGTCTACTCCCCGACACATCAAATACAGCTCCAAATGCTTGCTGATTATTTGAATTTGTATATTCTATTTGCATTGTAAAAGGAGTGCATAACAAGCCATGCACACAGAATGGTAAACTAAAGGCTGTCTCTCCTGCACCATCTGTTATTTGGGCTTGATAAGTGCCATCATTTGAAGGCCTTATCGTAAATTCATACAGTGTGTTATAATCATTAATCTTATATTTTTGAGGAGATATAGAAGATGAAGTGCCACTGTATAAATCAACAAGCGACATAGAGAACGTCTTGTTAGGAGCGTCTACTATTTGTATGAGGATAGGCAAATCTTCCCTTGCAAACTTTTGAACATAGTCTATCGAATGTTCAAAGCCTGTACTTTCAACATTGAATATTAAAGGAGATACGCTGCTTATTTTTATCATACATTTATACAAACAGAAAGAGCCGTATACGTAGCGTTTACCACGTATACGGCTCTTAGGCTCTATACTTGCAAATATATAAACTTTTTACTTAATAGCTAAACAAACAACAAAAAAAGCGATGGAAACTAATTCCACCGCTTCTAAATATACCTCTCTAAAAGAGGGCTTACCGTAAACAAATGCCAGATTAAATTCTCACAGCCATCAATTCCCGGCCAGCCTTATGAATCGCCTGTTCTATTTTGTTCTTTTGTTGCTCTGAAGCAAAAGCGATCCTCTGTTTATACTGACGCATCAAAGAAGGATTGATTCCTGCATATTTTGCAAAGGTAGACACGCTTATGAATTTAAAACATTCGAAAAATGACGCAATATCATACTTATATTCAAAATCAATATCACGAAGCGAGTCCGGTACACTCTTTCCAATCTCAGTCAACATGTTCCTGTAATCCTCCACTGCATTCATCAACGATTCTTTGGCCTCGTCAACCGTTTTGCCCTGGCCATTTAAATTGAATCCGTCAAACTCTGGGACGTATATACTAATAGTCTTGTCATCCCACATTTCTACAATAGCTGTTGTCTTCATGTCTAACCTTTTTCATGTTTCGTAAACAAATTGCGGGTCATTTCAGACCCGCATCTTTCATCATGCTGTTCAACGTGCCGCCTTTTACTTCTTGCGAACCATGTCTTCCCACACGAAAGTATTTACCTGTTTTAGGACTATACCATACATCGTGTTCTTTCCCATGGCTTACAAAATAGCAGCCTATTTTTGCAGCCTTTTTCAAGAACTCCGCTGTTTTCATAACATAAAAGAGCATTTGTTTACGATGCAAATATAACACATTTGTTATATATCAGCAAAATTTAGTGCGAATAATTTACTCTATATTTTTACAAATCAATGTATATTCCGTTGCTTGTTCTTTGCCAAGATGCTCTGTTATATCAGAAACATAACCTGTATATCTTTTGTCATTATAATCAAAAGATATAAGACCGTCATATAAAACCGGGAATGGCGACAATCCTATTGTTTCCGCCTTCAATGTTTCAACTCTAAAATAATGACTGTCTAATACGACAGGAGATTTTTCGCTCTCTTGCCACAAAACAACGTCCGCATTTCCTTCGGATGCTGTAAATTCAAGTCTAACCGTACAAGGCGATAACACCTCCTTATTTGCAAGCAGCATCCGTCTTGGAGAATAGGCGAGATTAAATACGGAAGAGGGGAATAATACCCCAGAAGGGCTACTTCCCTGCCGGTTTAATTTCAACTTTATTGAAGACGTAGAGGGATCTAAAACAGAAATCGCGTCAACAATGAATAAATCGTTATCCGAACTATCATCTTTTGTTTCTTCGTCTCTTTTTTGCGCCAAGAACTCTATTCCATAACAATCAGCACGATAAGGGCTAATAAGTTTGTATATGCTATCGTTGATTGAAATACCGGTCGAAAAGCTATTCTTTACATGGAACTCATCACGGCCGTTTATCTCATCATAATCTTTTTTCTCATAACCAACATCAACGCCGGAATAGATCAAGGAGTTATCTATAGAGATATTAATACCGTTAACATATTCGAGTTCTTTTACCGTCCCCGGATCATACAATTCGGTTAAATGGCAAAATATGACCTTTTTACCTTCTATCTTGTAGTAATATCCAAGACACGCCTTTGCCCATTCTGAAAATTTACTAAATGATGTATGAACCTTTGCATTCTCGATATCTCTAATGCTTTCTGCGGCTATCATATACGGTATTGCTATATCACCGTCCTTCACTTCCCCGGTCATATCAGTTAGCCCCATATTGGACAATATGGACGTTAGCAATTTATCAGGAGTGAAAACGTCGAAATTAACAGGTTTGTTTCTCCCGACATAAGAAACCCCGATATTTTTCACATCTGAAATAGTAATCAATACATCATCATTCCATCTTGGAAGATCATCGGTGTAAAAAGCCATAAAAAGTCTCTCGCCGGCCAAAAGTTTAATTTCTCTGTCTATCAAAACTGCGATCGCTCCATTTTGATTCAACAACCATTTCGCAATAAATTCAGGATATGTAGGTGCATCCCCTTCGCTATCTTGTCCATTACCATTTCCTTTTGCATAATATTTTGCAATAGCGAAATACTTAGCGCCGGAGTTATTACTTTCCCATTTCGAGTGAAGTAAAAAATCCATTTTTAGATGGATAGTAGTATTTGTTAATGCCCTTATGTTGTACATTGTGTAGGCTTTATCCGCAACACTTGTATCATTCACATCAATTATGGATTTGACCGGAAAATTTGTTGTCTCATAAGCCAAAGGTAGCTGATACATTCCCATAATTATATTTGCTTTTGGAAGATCTATTTTATAAACTCCTGGTTCCGTCTGATCTTCGGTTGGGACAACTATAAAATTAGCACTGTTTTTCAACTCCATACGATCGTAATACAATTCATCCGATTTGAGACTTGAAACAGGGATATCATACACCTGCGATTTGTTTGCGTTAATTATAGCCTCTGCACTGTTATCTATAGCCTTTATGGATATAGTAACGCCGTTATTCTGATATGACGAAAAATCAAGATTGCACCGGATCTTCTCGTTATATGTCCAAGAGTTGTTCAATATCCCAATAACTATCACAGCGGAAGCACTCAGATAGTTTGTTAAAAATTCGTTTTCCAAGAGTTTATAAGAATCACCTGCAAACTCAAATGAATCACCAAAGGTTCTATATACGCCGCCAAAATCTTTTCTCTTTACTGATATTTCGACATCTTCCCAATTAACTAAATCATTGGTAGCTTCGTATTTCTTTCCGCCTATCAATAGTTGTACCCGTATCATATTAATTCAATTTTGAGTTTTTGTATGAGTTGTATTCTGCCATGCGCTGACCTTTAGATATGATTCTGCCTAATGAACGGATCTCTTTCTTTAAGTCATTGTTTGTCTTATTGTTTGCCTGAATAATGCCTTCCGCATCAAAGTGGTTCACTATCTGCACCCGTTCCCCGGCTTTGTTATGAGTCAACCAATAACTGTTATCCATAAAACGGGAATAAAACTCAGGATCGTTAATGTCTGGCAAAACTTCTGCCCCTTTAGGTATAGGCATCAATGTCGGCGTGTCAGGAGTAATGTACGCTTTACCTCCAGATATAACAGCTTCATGTTTACCGGCATCACCAACAATAGCCAAACCTCCGGGATGATAATCAGTACCCTTTGCATATTTGGGGATAGGCTGGGCTATAATGGTAGCAAGCTGAATAGCACCCGTTGCAGCAACAAGCGCAGCCATAGGGCCTGCAAATATTCCAAGTTGTTTATATACGGTCATTATAGCTTGCGCAGTGGATGCTATAGTTTGAGCAATATCTATTGTTTTCTGAAATCGTGCCTGTCTTGTTTGCAAATCAGCCTTTTTCTTTTCAAGTTCGGCGTTTCTTGCAGACGATTGTTCCTCTGCTACGCGCTTACGGGCTTCTGCTTCCTCTTTTGTGATAATATCCTTTTCCGCCAAAGCTTCAATTTCTTCAACCTGCTTATCGTAAGCCTCTTGATTTGCATCAATCTCCGCTTCTACATTCTGTATTCTACGCTCGAAAATAGCAGAGCCAATTTTGCCTATTGCCTCTGATACCTCTTGAACTAATTTCTTTTTCGCTTCTTCTACCTTTTGCCTTTCTTTTAGTTCCCTTTCGGCATCTGCATTTATCTTATCAGTGGTAGTCTTTGATAATTGGACTCTTAATTGAGCTATTTTCTTTTCCATTTCCAATCGCTCATCTCCAGAAAACAGATACAAGCTGCTCTCAAGTAAATCAATTTCCTTTTGCAAAGCCTGTGTAGCATATTGATATTGCAAATCCGCTTTTTTCTTCTCGTAGGCTTCTTTCTTGATTAGACCTTTAGAATATTGCTGTTCAAGCATGGACAATTCCTTGTTTAGGGAAATTTGCTGTTCTGATGATTCCAATTCGTCTTGGGATTGCTGACGAGATAGTTGTGCTTTGCCAAACTCCAAATAGGCATCTTCAATAAGTTTTAAATACTTATTCTCCACAGTCAATTTATCAGCTCCAGACTTCTCAGCCTCTTTTAATTCAGCTTTTTTCTGGAGTTCAAGAATGTCCAAACGTGCATCAAGTTCTTGCAAACTTCCTTTTTGGGCATAGGAAATTCGATTTTGGGCATCAATCATTGCCCGCTTGGATTCATATTCTTCCCTAAAATCGGCCAAATCTTTTTCTCTTTCAGCCTCTATCGCGGCAATCTGTTCATTTACACGAACTCCTTTTGTCTTTACATCGTCTATTCTTTTTTGATACTGGGCATTACGAGTTGCCTTTTCTTTTTCAAAACCTTCATCCATTAACTTTATTCGGGCTTCTTGAATCGTTCGTTCTGCCTCCATTTCAAGCTTCATTCTCCGTGCTGCCTCGCGTTTTGCCTTCTCCTCTTCTCCTTTTGCTTTCTCTTTGTTTGAGTATTTATCAATTCCAGCATCTTCAAGTGTTTTATTTTCTTCCTTTAACGCCTCTGACATTGCATTTACGTAGATATCAGCTGCCGTTTTGGCCGATTTAGCTTGCTTCATTATACCTTCTGCTGCTTTTTCCGCATTGGCTTTTGCTGTTGTTGTTGTATCGTTGTAAAGAACCATTTGCGCATTTAACGCAGACATAGATGAAGTTGTTGGAATGATTGTTTTATTAGGATTAATTTTGTCCAACCAAGTTGGATTGTTTTTTCGTATTTCCGCTTTCGCTTCTAACTCTAATGCTTCTGCATATTTTTCAGCCGCCAATTTTGAAGCAGCCGCATATTTTGCCCTTTGCTTGAGAGCCTCCAAAAAATCGTCCGTATGGGTAACTAAAAAATTCTCTGCCTCATTCACATTGGTAATAGAGACATCTAATTTTTTAAACTCAGATTCATTATCAATGATAAATTGTTTTTTCTTGTCAAGATCATCTCCTAAACGATTCCATTCTTCTTGCAGCGTCCTAATGGATGTAACATTCTTCCCATAGGTGGATGTTGCATTTTTTAACTCATCGAAAAAATCCCCACTCGTAGAATTAAGATCTTTCAATGCGTCAGATGCAGCCTTCGAAGCGTCTTTACTTTTCAATAAATCAGCAGCAAAATCAAAAATTTTAGCTCCATATACAGTTAGAAGAGTAACGCCTATCGACAATAACGTTTGCCATGATACCAAACTTCCGACAACCTGCTTCCATACCGGTACTGCCTTTTGACCACTTTGCGTTAGCTCGACATTTTCACGTTTTATTCTGGCTATTTCATCGGCCAAAATAGGCAAGTTGTTACTAATTGCGAGTAATCCGGTCTGCATAGATACCGCAAAAGCTGGCATCTCACGGCTTAACTGATTAATCGCATTTCCCAAACCGTCCCAATGAGAAGCGTAATTACCTACATTTCGTCCATATATACCCATTTTGGCATCTTGCTCTTTCAGAAGTTTGTCCAATTTCTGTATATTCTCAAGCACCTTGGGGTCGACAGCCCCTATGCCTCCTACTTGGTTTTTGGAATACGCCTTTAATTGGCTTAATATGCGGGCTTGTTCTTTATAAGATAGATTTGCCGTATCAAGTTTCAAAATCAATTCTTCAACTTGATCAGATGTCAATCTTAAATTTTGAGCATGTAATTTATCGGCCTTAGATGCTAATATCGTTGCCTTTTCTTCTGCCAACTTAGCCCTGCTTAGGCTCTCTGCCGTTTGCTGTCTGATCCTTTCAGCAGCGGCAAGCTCTTTAGATACTTTTGACTGCTCTTTTTCCAGCTTTGCCTTTTCTTTAGCTATACGGGTAGCTTCTTGATCGGCTTTAATTTGGGCCATAATTTCATTGACACCATCTTGTATTGCTTTGTTCTTTTCCTGACGCAATCTATTGATTTCAGTCTCTGCCTTTTGTATTTCTTTCAGAGAGGACATGTATTGATTATTCTTCTCAATCAACTCAGACACGTTTTTAGGGTCAAAAGACAGTCCTTTCGCCATATTTTTTGCTGCGACCAAATAGGAATCACTTGCCTTGTTTATGAGAGCATCAAGCCTTTCGAGCTGGTCAAAAGCCGATTTTGATACAATCGTTGATATCTTTGTTTCATTTGCCATATTTTTTTACCTCCTCTATTTCGTTTAACATCAATCTGACAAGGTTTGCATATTCTGCCGCGGTATATGTCTTATCGTCTATGTGCATTTTAAAATGAGCTGATAAAATCATTCTTTCTTTGGTAAAATCAACTTCTCTATTAGCCTTGCTTGAATTATGGAGCTGCTCTTGAGACATCTTCAATCTAAGCCTAATATAAGCCAATAAAGACTCAAGATTATCCATCAATTTCTCTGCATCCGAAACGGTTTTTATATCCACATTTTTCACACCTACAATAGCAAGTAAATCGGGCAACTGGTTTATTTCGCCCAATTTTATTAAATTAAAAATAGCAGATATAACTGATATCTTCGTGTAATAATTTATAATCAAAGAATGCTTAGCTACAGCAAATTGTAGATTTTTGTTCTCTATTATTTGGTTGTATTCGTCCATAATTCGACTGAATATCAAACGTAACTCATTATCCGGCACTCTTCCGGAAATAACCAATGCCTTTAAATTACCATTATAAGCCTCTATGAACTTGCACAGGGGTATTTCATCGCATTTTGTATATAACCTTGCCATATTAAAATTGAGTTAAAAATATCCATGCCTATCTTCACAGACCGGCTTGATCATACAAAAAACTTATTAAAATGTTTACACCGTCGGCATATTTAACCACTGATGCTGCCAGTAATGCCATCAACCATAAGTGTATTGGCATTTTACGACAGGCACTTCGCTTTCAATGATAATAGTCATTTCTGGAGTCACATCAGATACCTTGGTTTCAAAATTAGGAAGAGTCCAATTCATAACTCCAAAAGCAACTGGATCAGCTCCTGTTATTGTTTCAAAGAACGACAACCGTCCGGATTCTTCTCGTTTAATATGTATCCTGAAATCGTCTGTCGGCTGAAAGGTTGCTCTATAAACACCATCCTGAAGCGAAAAAGATAAATCATTAAGTTCCATATTTACCGTTATAAATAATGTATATATTCTATAATATCACCATTAGTTCCAATTGCATCAATTGGTTCGAAAGTGTACGTATCATCATGCTTGCGAATAATAACATAGATACGCTGATCCATCTTGGCTGCTTTACTCGCCAATCTTCTCATGTTATCCCGGTTAGCCATAGCTTTATTCTGAGAAGAGCAGTTACAAGGTGCCTTTGTTTTCATTTGAATCCATATTTTTTTAGTAACCCTTCAATAGCCGGTTTTACACGGTTATCCAGCAAATACTGCCTTGCTTTTTTGGTCAACCCCAAATGGGCCGGCCCGTATTTCTTTTCAAGTGCATCATCCCCGGCATAGAAGCCGATTGATCTGGTTACAATCTTTCCGCCGTCTTCTCCATCCACAACAATAGGGGTAATGCTCCTATGGTATTCGCCTGTTATTATAAGGTTAGGAGTATTTCTATTTCTGGGGGGAAACTTTAGAATGGCGGATGTTTCAGGTGGAGTGATACGCTCTTTCATATCTCGCCACCACACAGCCTTTTTTCTTGCCGCTTTTTCCGTCTTCGTCGTTTCCCTAAAGTAAGGATCTTGAAGATATGTGGGCCTTATTTGATTCCCATTTTCATCAAGACCCGCCATCAGCTGGTCAGTGATCAAATCATGAATCAAATCTTCGCTTTCACGAAGGCTGTTTGTAACTTCCGGCATGATATTGTTTTTCAACATCCTTACAGCATTCAAAACTCCCGCTATAGTTCCCATATAAAAATACACAGAGGGGCCTAAGAAAGCCCCTCGTTTGTTACTGATTCTCCTTTTATAATGCTATAAACATCCGTTAGGATCTTTCTTCGGTCTTCGATATTACGATCTAAAAAGTAAGTTTTTTCGTGGGCTTCCAAAAATTGTTTTTTTGTCATTTTAGAGCATAAATCTCGATTAAAAGAAACTCCGTTCATTACGACTTCCATTGTTCAATGCCTTTAATGCCAGCAGTGAACAATTGTGCCGGACTTAACAATGTGGGTGTACTACTGCTTGTCAGGCTCAATGTCCCATCGGCGGCGTTGTACTGGGCAGCACTAACACCGGCCCATACACCTTCTGTTTTTGCAAGTAGAGACCCGTAAACCGTCGTTAAATCATATCTGCCATAATGCTCAACCACTTTATAGCTCGATCCGCCACTTCCAACCTTTACAATGTCTACCCATACAAGGCCTTTTGCTTTTTCTACCAAATCCGTTTCTCCTTGTAAGGATTTAGTTTCCATCCAAGCTTTTTCAACGTCATCATATACCAGGCTCACCGCCATAGAAGCGTTATCTCCACTTGTTTTGAATCTTTGCACGGACGAAGGATAGATAGACGACATCAGATAACCTTTAATTGTCGTGTCTGTATCATGCTGCCCATATACGACATTGTTCTTATCAACAAACAAAGCTCTCATTCTTTCGTTTTTAAGCTTCATTAAATTCGCCAATAATCCTTCGTCATAATTTTCAAGCGTCCATGCCTCGATAAGTTCTGAATAAGACGTTATTTGAGAAGGCCCATATCCTTGTTTGGATGTTTGAGCTTCTCCGCCACTTGGCGCATATTCCGCTATAGGCCCTATAGGGTAGATACGCCCCGGTCGATCTGCATGAATCATCTCTTCTAATTTTTCTTCCAGCTCATCATCTTTTATCACCATATCTTCAGGTGTCAAGATGATCGCTTTTACGTAATCCGGGACAAACGGACATTTGCTTGATCCCGTATTGAATATCTCGCTTCCGCAATCTCTATACTTTTTCATTTTATCTACAATTAGGTTTCTTTACTTTTATCTCCAAATCCAATATATCTATCCCATCAAACAAATCAGCAAAAGGCCTTTTCCCGTCTGATCCATAAACACCCCGGCTTCCATATCTCATATTATCTACATATCGATGCGGTACGACATTTTTAGGCCCAAAATCCAATCTTTTATCTTTGATCAATTCTGAAATAAAATGTTCGTAAACAGGATGCAGAATTTCTTTGTAAGAGATGGCAAGCCTTTGGTCGTTTGTGTAATCAGACAATGTACGAGTTGCTATCATAAGATCAATATTCGCTTTACAATACAGATCGGGGTCGCTTTTATCTTCCTCGAAGGGGGTAAAAAGTGCAAGAAGTGGCCATTTCCCCGATTCAGTTATAGGGGATTTGCTCAATATCTCCATTTCTCTTGCAATTTGCGCCCACTCACCAAATAGAAAATTTATTTCTATTCCTACACCCGTAGATGTACTACGGCTGACATCCTTAAATATGTTTACGATATCAATCATATTCCCATCTTATTCATAAATTCCAGCAAACTCTCATCAAAAAAATATCCGCCATAGTCATTTCTGTTATCATATAAATAATCAGATATATACTTATTCATATACGCCATCTGATTCCATGCATTTATCATCTTGATATTACAGGGCGAAATTTTATTGGAAGAGCTTTCCTCTACATTGCCAATAGGCGTTGACTGTGTTTGATTCTTTCTAAGATAGAAGAAGAATACATAGTAGGCTATCGGAGATACCATCCGATTGCCTACCTGCTCGACCAGCATGTTCTTTAGATTATCCCATCTTTCCACGCTTTCCCCACTTTCGATATACAAAACAAACGCCTTCGCATTATCATAACCTAATATTTTACGATAAAACTCAAGTTCGTATTGCGCGATAAAGGATTTTAATTCATAATTGGCAGCTTCATAGGTTTTCGATGGCACGCCAGCATACGAAACAATCCCTTCTATGTGGAGTTCGCCCGTGAAAAATGTCTCATCTATAAGCATGATTATTATTTCTTATTTTTTGATTTCACCAAGTCACCCATGCCATATTTCGCAATAGCTTCCTCTATTTCAGGGGTAGATTCTATTTTGCCTTCATTTATGAACATGATTGCAACAGGAAGAGAAACATAATCCTTTTCCCCAATTTCATGATGTTTTGCCTTTGTGTAGGTAACCTCATACACATCAGAGGGCTCAAATTTGTAACTCTTCGCGTCGTTTTTATTTACTTTTCCTCTTTTCATTTCGTTAACCTCCTACTTTGGATGAATCAATCGCCTCTTTGATAGTCTTATAAGACCCCTTAACAAAAGCTGTCTTATAATTTGATTTAATATAAGCCAGCAACCTTTTTTCACCGACCATTGTTACCTGGTTCTTCTGAAAATCATCATTAACCCAGCCGAACGTGATAGACAGTCCTACATAGTCGCGGATATTCAAATACCTAAAATCGCCTAATACAAACTCACCTTCGGTGATGGAGGTAGAAGGGCGGATTTGGACACCCGAAATAAGTGTTCCGTCTTGTAATGCAAAAGGCGGAAACAGATATTGACCGTTAGCGTCTTTTGTCAGCTTCATGTTTGCCAAGTCAATAGGATTCACACGAACGATATTGGGGACATAGTTCATTTTAGACGTTGAAACGACCTGCGTATATGCCGCAATAATAGCATCAAAGTTATTCGGTTTGTCAACCTTGATGCTGGTCAAAGAATATTCCGGTATGTCTGAGAAAACGCCCTTTATTTCACCGTCGGAACCCGAACCGTATAAGATTCCATTTTCCTCTTCAATGCCTATTTTATTGATAATTTCCGCTTGCACTTCTGCCACTAATTGGGGCAGATCAGTCAATGTTTCTTCCGTTAATGTTGCTGTTAAGGCGACCTTTCCTGCACTCACAACCACTTCTTTAATTGTCGCTGTCATTGACGGTTTTAATCCTCCTTCCGGGACCCATTCAGCATCTCCCGTAGAATCTTTAAGCTCTGTATATACCAATGTCCGGGCATTAATAGTAGCAACATTGGCAAATTGTCTGATTTCGCTTTCGGCCATTGGAGGCGTAGAAATGGAAGGATCAAACGCAACACCTGGACTGAGCGTAACACCTGTGCCAGCTGTTACAGTTGATGTAATAGGCGTATTAGCTTTAAGGACAAGATTGAATTGTTTTTTATAACCAGGAGAGGATTTGCAGGCCTCTTTTAAGTTTACCATTTCCCTACCGCTTTGATCTTTTGTAATATATTCCTTCACCTGTTCCCGGACCTGCTCTTCTATCGATTTCAAACGATATTCTCCAGACGGAGTTTTATCCATCGCACCTTTGATTCTGACAAGTTGTTCACAAACTTCATTTTTAAAGTTTTCGAAGTCCTTTTTATCAATCTTGTCCGACATATTCTTTTCGTTCAATTTCTTAAACTCATCCATTAGGCAGTTAAGCTGTTTGAGATATTCCGGTTTGCCGAGTTCGTCTTTCAAAAACTTGACGTTCAATTCTTCCAATTTATCATCAAGTCCCTTGAAAAAACTCTTCTGTTCGTCGTCAAGCGTGGACTCATCAATAAAAGCCATCAAGCCGAGACCCGCGAATAACGCACCTCCAGCCACAGGATTAGCAGCAAACACAAAAGCAACCATCAACAACAATGTCACAATTGCAAATAAATGACAGGATAGATTAAATCTCTTTCTTCTTCCTCTCATGCTGTTCTGAAACAGCTCTCTAAAATACTTTTTCATGTTCTTACTTCTTTAGTCGTTATTTAAATTTTACATTATGGAATAAGCTCTTCTTGGGGTTTCCAGCGGCTTGATCTTGTGCAAGTGAACGGATTTTATTTTTCATATCTCCCTCCGGCTTGACCAACATAAGTGCTTTAAACTTTGAGAATAAGCCTAATATTTCGGTTTTCTTTTTCACGGATAATCCCTGCAAACAGTTCTCGATCTCGTTGTGTAGCTCGATCGCCTTATCTTCCACTTCTTCAGCGGTTTTCAAACCGGTATAACAGGTTTCGCCGTTACAACCGATAGATACAGCCGATATTTCATACAAAATGACTTCTTTTACAATAAAAGCATCTTTATCGGCATCGTAGTCAACTTTGTCCCAAACATAAGAATAACCAATCGAGAACTGATTAATCGTGCCCGATTCAAGCTGAGCGATTTCCCTATCCCCCAAATCAATCTTATCAATGTCCGCTTCGAAATACAGCCCTTTGTCGTCCTCAATGAGCGTGACGATTTTACCTACGGGTTCGTTCGTGTTGTGCATCCACAAATGGACGATCTTATCATTTGCATTGCTTTGAGGGCCTCTTTCTTGTATGCTTTTCGAAAAACACCCTTTAATTAAGATGTCTCCAGCTTTGTCTTTGTTCCCGAAAATAGCAGCATACCCGGAAATCCTGCGACTCTCCGAATTAACTGCTACGTCTTTGGTGTCGAAGGATAAAGTTTTATACTGCATCCCGATTGCACCTCTTTTCTTTGTTTTCAATTCATGCACCATTTTCTACATATTTTTTCCCGTTAACTGATTTTCTTGTTTATAGTCTCCATCCGGATCATCTGGATCTATATCAATATAATTGGCTACCTCTCTTCTGGACTCAACCAATGTTATAATACCGTCATTGTATAAATTTCGGATTGCATTCGACACAAGAGATAAAGCACTTGCCGCATTTTTTTTATCTTCCTGGAGCACGGATATGTGGGAATAATCCAATCTGATAACTATTTCACCGTCCCCTGCTATAGCCCTTGTTAACGCTTCGCAATAATTCTCAGAATCCGGAATGACTAAATCCTGATATGCGTCTCGTTTTGCTCCATTCTGATTATCATACGTGCTATCTGATATCAAAACATTTGGATTAATTCCTAATGCGTTACAAATAGCGTTTCGACATTCTTTGTCCTCTTGATGTAATTTTAAATCTTCCGAATTGCCAGTGATCGGGACCCATTTTACATTTGCCGTAGTGACAAGGATTGAGAACAACTTGCCAACAATCCCATATTTGCGCTTGAAATTTTCATTGAGTCTGTCAACCTCTCCCGGATTAAGAGAGTTATCACCGTAGATATCACCGTTTGCATTATTACATAATACGCCTTTAGGGCCACCATCAACAATTAACGTCCCTCTCGCAATCATTTGGGCTATCCAATTATTGATCGGCTTTGAAAGAGAGTCTGTGACATGATTGTATGATAGCTCCTGTTCGGACATGCTGATATCTGCATTTGCGTCCGACACAATAAAATATTCATCATTTTCAAGATGGATGTTTTCATTCCCCCACATGATCCATGCTTTTTTCACAATATCTTCCAATTTTGCTTTTTTCCAAATATTGGAATCAATCTCTACGTGGAAGAGTTCGGGCGGAATAATCCACATTGAAACAGGGACTTCTGACCTCAATGCCCTAAATGTGTAAATTGGACAAAAGCCAAAAGTTTTAAGCGTAATTTCAACCTGTTTATTAAATTGTCTCCCGCTTTGAATGGGGTTCGGATGTTTCAGTAATGACCTTATCTTACCATATTTACCTTTTTCATCATCAAGATGTTCATTACCATCCTTATCTGTCACGTAAAACTTTCCGTTGGAAAACATGGAGCCGCATCTTTCAATAACCGTTGCAAACGGTGTGCAGGCTATCAAAGCCCTTCTTTTGTCCACCAGATTGAGCATATCAAGGACCTCCGACTTACCTTCCATTACCTGTCGTAGTCCTTTTGACAACACATTTATATACCATATATTCCCTGCCTCATCTTTTTCTACAACATTTACATTTCCTGCCATAGACAAAGATTTCAAGCCGGCATTTTTTTTAGGCTTCCAAAATGCAAGTTTTTGTAACAAAGGATATTTCATATTTTTGCACAAACAAAAAGAGCCATTCCCGGTATTATTTACCGAGAATGGCTCTTAGGCTCTTTATTTTCTTTTATGTGCTACAAATATAGCGGTTATTTTCAGACAAACAAACAATTAAAGATAAAATCTATGTGGTATATAAACCTCTCTTAACTCTTTCAGATAGCGCAGCCAATGAATTTATAGCCTCGATATTATTCTTGTCGTTGTAGTCTAAGATGTTTTCAATAAACGCCTCAAAAAGACTATCTTTATCATAGTCACTTGGTATAAATATGTTATTCTGGATATAATCAATATGGGCAGATATCCTTTTTTGAGGATCCGGAAAAGGTTTTCTGCCCCTAACATCTTGGGTTTGCATCCTCAAATTTCGGACATAAGCAGCAAGCGACGGATTGCATTCTACCTGGACTCTATCCCCGGAAGCGATCAAAGATGCTATTTCCGTCTCTCCAACGATGGTGTCGGATAACATTGCTTTTACAACATAGCAATTACCATCTTTAAACACTGCTCGAACAAATACAAACCTCGAATCAATAGAAGGATTGATTTCGACCATGCCGTAACCGTTGGTCAGGTCTACTTTTGATTGGTCATAATATTCCATTGCCGAATCCGTTATCTTATTCCTGCTTCTCCTGAGAGAAAATTTTGTATATTCCTTGCTGAAAGCTTCCGTTATAAAATACCGCTTTGTGTCACTAAAATGACCATATTGCTCATATGTTTGCCCCGTATCTTTATTTTTGATTCTCTGCTTCAATATCGCGCCATTCACATCTTTTTTCACGTGAGAGTAATCGTTTACCGAGACCTTGCAGCTTTCGTCAATGCCTATCTCTATGGTTTTTATTACCCCCGCATAGATAGCATTGATAAATTCGCCTGACATGGCAACAGAAGGGTTCGTTTTGGGCATCCTCTCTTCTACCACAAATGATCTTTCCAGGCCAGATTTAAATTTGTCGAAAAAAGAAAGTTTATCATCATCTATAGTATTACCGCTCTTTGTCGAAACATCCCCATATAGATACACCTTGTCATTATAATTGATATTTTCAAGGTATGCCACCGCCGATTCGGAAGCTTTAGAAGCCGTATTAAAAGGCTCTTCCGCTGGTATCTCGTGTACTTGCCTCACTCTATTTATATCGCCTGGGATTATTTGCCAAAACCCAATTGATATGTAGGGAAGAACATTGTTATCTATGGTTATATGGATGGGGTAATTCTCATCATATTTATAATGACCAACATGTTTCCCTATTTCGAAGTTTCTGAAAAATTCACCTCCAGTTTTAATGGTCCCCCATTCGCCTAACGCATAGACTTGGTAATATGCGTAATCGTTTATCTTATCCCTTTCAAAATCGGCTATTACTTGAGCATCATAAAAGCCATAGTCCCCTTTAGGTGATCCAACAACCCAAAAATTGTTTAAGTAAGTTGATCTCATAATTACCATATCTGGATTATGAGTTTCGTATTTTTTTGTGCGCGGATTAAATATAGACTTGGGGGTATTAGTCCATTTCTGCGCAATCTCCGAGTATTCCTTTTTAAGGATATTCCCTTTAATATTATCCCTTAATTTTCCGTATAAATGATTTTCTGCCTCTATTAGTTGCTCTTTGTCAAATATGTTTTTTTTCAACCAATGATCTTCTGATATGGGATTAAATGCAGCTATAATTTTTTGTCCCTTTCTGCCCCTTAAACGCTTTCGGATCTGCTTAAAGTCACTTTCATCAAATTCGGATATTTCTTCGCAAAAAACATACTGATAGCTTTCAAGACCTTTTATTTTTTCGGGATCATCCAACCCCTTAAATGTGACGTATGAGCCGTTGAAACATTTTATTAAATTTTCCTGGAATGTAAAAAAGTCCTCCAATTTCAGACCTTTTATAACCTCTACAAAGGTTTTATATATGCTATCCGATATTGTCGCCCCGGTTTTTCTGTACACCATCGTGTTAAAGCCTTTTTCAAGGCATTCGAGCGTTATAGATTGCGCGACGGAAAAAGATTTTGCAGAAGAAGATCCGCCGTACAGAAAAATAAACCTGTAGTCGTCATTTTTGAGAGCGACTCTTAAATGATGAAAATTAGGATTAAATCTCTTATAGCTTATTATCTTCTTGTCCACGATATCTAAATTTTAGAACACAAACAGAATTATAAACCCCGATATTTTTCTGACAAAGAAAAATAAAATCTTAAAAATAGAACACTAATCAACGCCCGTATCAATTTGAACAAGGGCATTTCTTAAATCCAAAACGGTAGGCTCATCATATCCGAGCATCTTACATATGCGCTCCATAGCTTTAATTTTATCATACAGCTCGATCTTAACATACTCCACATCTATAATTTCGGGATTTTCATTAGTTCCGACATTCTTCTTTAAAATTTTAGTGGATATGCTTTTGATAGACGACTTTTGTTTTTCGGTTAAAAGCTCAAAATCTTTACGCTCTATCCAAGTGTTGTGCAAATGGGCAATGGAAGAAAAAGCAATATTTGACAATTCCGTCAATATCCTATCTTTTGTGATATCAGATTGCTCTTTTTGTTCGTTTTGCAACTCTTTAACCCTTGTAGCAACCTTGTTGTCTTTAAGCAATTTAGATGATGCCTCCCATATTGTCTTATCCGACATTTTGCAACAAGAATAAGCCCGGCGATAAGCTTCCGAAGCATTACCGCATTCTACGTAATAGTTGCAAAAATTCTCTTGTTTGATTGTCAGTTTCATTTCCCCATTACGATTTTGATTTCTTTTTTGCATTTTTTGCACCAGCAGTAATAAGATCCGACACTGCCATAGTCATAATGCCCTATCCAGGTGCCGTGAATGGGGCAAAATACATCTACTTGCTTCTTTTGGGGAGCAATATTCCCTTGTCGCGAATACATAACATGCCATTTTAGAATTAAGTTTTAAAGCCTAATTCGTATTATACATAATTTCATAACAACTATGAAACTGACACAAAATTATTTAGACTAATTCTAAATAACAAATTGTTTAATGCTAAAATACAAGCGATTATACATTTTAAACATTTCATTTTCCACCATTTGCATTTAAACAATATTACTACTGATGCAAATGTTGCCAACCGGGATACCTTATAACGCTAAACATTTAAACAGTGTTAAATATTCACTTTCCCCGAAAAATATTTGAATGCAAATTTGCAGTCAAAGAAAAAAGTCGTATCTTTGTAGTGTAATCAAAAAACAATTAGAACAGGGCGGCAACCTATAAGCGGCGTAAGAAAATGAAAGCAATAGCAGTTAAAAACACATTCAATGCAAAAGAGAGCCTGAAAAACCAAGGATTCGTTTACGATCCGTCTACAAAAACATGGTCTAAAGATTTCGCTTCTCAGGCTGAGTTTGACGAGTTTTATTCTAATTTTACAAGTGCATGCTATTCGGGCAGAAGACAATCAAAATTTAATTCGGAAGTCGTTTTCGAGTTTGTAGAAAACGAACCTGAAAAGCTGGAAGAAGAAGCAACAGTCCCGACATTAGAAGAGGCAGTCGAACTTGTTCACACGGGCAAAATCTTCGACTTTAAGTTTGAAATAAACGGCTGGACAGCCACGTTAAACGGTTTTGAGTACGCCGTTGACGGAACGACATACAATATCCCCGAATTAAGAAAAATATCCCCCGAAGCCAACAATGAGGTAAATAGACTGGAAGAACATATAGCAAAACAGTATGTAGCTTACATGGAGAGACAAAAAACAGCTCCTTATGTAAAAGCAGTGGAAAAACTAATTAATAAATAAAAATATGGAAAATGAAACAAGCGTACCGTCCAACTTCGGACGGTACATGGCAATTGCCGAATACATTCTTTATGACTGGGATTTGGCTAATTCTTTCTCAGATTTTACAACTTTGGCACTTACGCAACCTACAGTTTTCTTTGTCCAAACGATAAAAAGGATAAATGTAGGTCTCGGCCAAAGGGAAAGCGTATTTACAACAACGAAAGGTACGCGAAGATACCGAGATGTAAATGATATATTAGTAGAAACTATCGCCTCATTCCCGGCGGCAGGGTTGCCGAACCGGTTTACATTGGATGAGCAATCAACAATCATGATTAACTACCATAAGCAAAAAAATGAATTATATGAAACTATTAACGAGTAAAATAGAAGGCAATTACGAGTTAGGCGAACACGTAACATCGCTTTACGCCGCATATCTCGATATAGACGAAGACAAGGTGATCTATATTTTTGATGAGTCAAACAAGCCAGAGGATCATTTTAGTTTTTTAGCTAAAATGGATATCACCCACCCATATATTATGTCCGGAAATATAGAGGAGTGGAAGAGTGACTTTATCATTATGTTTAAAAAAGAATTGCTACAAAAGGGACTTTGTAAAGAAAATGCTGCCGGCACACTGTTTGCTTTGTCCGAAGCGGATAGCAACGAACGAATACGCATTGGTAAAAAAATAGAAGAATTAAGGGAACAAGCGGGTTTATCACAGCGAGATCTCGCTGCGCGTTGTGGCATAGCTCAAAGTACCGTATATCGAATCGAAGCCGGGAAATTCGCCGTCCGACTTGACCTGCTTGAAAGCATAGCAAACGTACTTGGAAAAAAGGTCGATTTGGTCTGACTGGCGCGAAAGAGAAGTTTTTGGCACTGTCTGCATGCGAAGGCGGCGACAGAGGTGTACTATTGAGTCAAAAAAAAATCAAGAAGAATTAAGCCAAAATAGCTCAAATCACGAAATAATTTTATAGATTTGTGAATCTATTGCAATATGTATTAGGTTAACGTAAATATTAGAATGCCTGGGCAGTGATGTTCGGGCATTCCTTTTTATACAGGAATCGAAGTATTAGACTTACCGACAAATGTTTCATTGTGTTAAATACTCCATTTCACCTTAATTTTTCTGACATTTTATTTGGTGTCAATAAAATAATTTGTATCTTTGCAATATAATCAAAAACGAAGAAGTGGGGGCAACACTTAAAACTCTGCATAACAATTATGACTACTCAAAAATTATACGAATTATTCGTCAAGAACAATACAAAAGGAAGAGACGGTATCACTCCTAATGCTAATTTCAAAAGAACATACGGCGAAATATCTTTTGAAGAAGCCTTTGAAAGCTACTTGACACAGGTCAATTCATTTTTATCTCTTAAAAAGAGAATTGAAGAATTTGAGCACTTCTTGCAAGCTGAAGGAGTTGAAAGAATACAAAGTGGCATATCTGAAAGTCGTTATTACCACTACAACGGAATAAAATACAGGTTCAGCAGCCATGTATATCCTACAGGCTCAATGACGGATAAAACGATGGGTGTTATAGATTTGGCCGGTGATCCTGAATTAATCAACGAAATTTCTTTTTAAATGAAACTTGTAAATTTGAATCTACCGGAATGGGTGTTTTGGGATGCCCACTCCCACGAAGGAGATAAACTCAAAGATAGGACTGTCATCGAGCACGTCCGATCAGCATCCGTATTCGAAATATTCGACAGGGATATTGACACCTTTCGATTAAATCCGGAAGTATTGACTTTCAGATTTAAAAACGAGGGATTGAGAGTAGAAAGACTCTTGATTGCACTGCATCACAGCTGCACGCTGGACCCTGTAAGTGATAGAGATAAACTAATGGACATTATGAAGCTGTGCGCAATCTGGTATTGTGATTATTGTGATTGGGAAGATAAAACGAAATGATATGATAAGGGAACAAATAGGCTCAAAAATAGCCCAGCTGCGAAAGGAAGCCGGGCTGTCACAGCGCGATCTGGCCGATAAAGCCGGTTTGACGCAAAACACCATCTACAAAATCGAAAATGGCAAATTTTCAGTTGGAATAGATGTCCTCGACAGAGTAGCTAAAGCCTTGAATCGAAAAATAGATATCGTTTAATCGGAGGGCGGAACCCCACCGAGGCAATCGGAGGGCGGAACCCCACCGAGGCA
>ERZ1024431.11-NODE-11-length-46789-cov-18.892434_pt1 | contig 46789 bp, 74 predicted proteins | sample MGYA00520782_ERZ1024431 | MGnify/ENA primary metagenome ERZ1024431 (study PRJEB33242, sample SAMEA3444288) | Homo sapiens | biome: Host associated; feature: Gastrointestinal tract; material: Stool | place: Uganda | collected 2011-01-01 ...
CCTGTTCCGGTCTTTTCAATCACTTTATTCTTCTTTCTTAACTTTCTTGTAGATATTAAGGACGTCATATTTAATTATTTCGTCAATTGCTCGCTCAATTTCTCTTTGATTCTCTTCATCAGTGAACTGATCTGATGTAAGTGCAAGTCGATCCAACAAAGCACAAGAATTGTAATTTTTGCTCATGTCAAACTGATACCAGGAATCAAAGTCGTCGATTGGATCGTAAGGATTGTCAGTTGTAGTGATCGCAACAAGTGCCATAATACTTTATTTATTCCTCCTTTCAACCAATTGAACATAATTAAGCAACCAAATAAGACGAAACAGTAGACACTGAAACGCCCATCATATCTGCGATTTCGGCCCGAGTATAGTTTCCAGACGCCGCAAGTGACTGAATCTTCCCAACTTTTGCCGAAGAAAGAGCCGTACTGCTTCTTGGTAAGGCTCTCTGGCGCAGCTCATCCTGATCACAATACTGAAAGATCTCTTTTGCCTTACTGTGGGATACTGCACCGGCCTGGATAGCTTCCCACTCCCTATCGGTGAGGTGGATTTGTACAGCTTTTCCCTTCGCCCCTACTTCGGCACGGGCATTTTCTAATTCCGTCTGTTTAATTTTTCGAAGTAGTTTAGCGTTTTCATCGAGCTTTAGCTCCGGGTACCCCTGTATACGGGCATTTATCCGCCCCAAAGCCAATGTCAATGCCCGGCGTTCTTTGGGTTTATTCTCCCTCGCGGCCTTCACTTTTTCATTCAGATCCGCTACTTCACGCCCATATACAGCTTTCGCATCGGGATTATATTGTATATTGGGTGTGTTTTTAGCTTCTGCTCTTGCCCGATTCGCTAAATCCTTCAACCGATTCCCATAGTCCGCGTAAAGATTTTCCTGTGCAGTTCCCGAAGATAGCGTTCGAAGATCTTTAGTCTCTTTTATTAGACTAACTTTATCTGTCGCTCGACGAACTTCCCCTGTTTTGGGGTCAATATACGTTCTCTTCGTTTCATGCCAGCTAATCTCACCGGTTTTGGGGTCAATTTGTGCACTACCTTTTCGTTCCGGGACATCGATCGTTTGCTTACGCCGAGATATCAATGTCTTGGCTCCACCCGCTTTCTGGTTGCCATTTTTGTCAAGCACCGGGTTACCATTTTCATCAACCTTGGGCTGGTATAAAGCACGAAGGGATCGAATATCATTGTCTATCTCTGACTTCTTATAATCCAGGCTATGCTTGTTGGCATCAATAACAACCATGCTATGTTTCACAGCGCGCTCAATTTCGTCCATGTTTGCGCCCTGCAGCGTCATGTCCGTGATAAGGTTCGACACCTGGCCCATTTGCTTCTGGGTATAGGCTTTACTCATCATCGGGATCCCTTTTGGGTTTTCTTTTGACTGCCGCTTCTCTTCCGGAACGAAGTATTCTGTTTTAGGATCGAAACCTTTTAGTCCATCCAATGGCTTTGCGGCGTTAATACGCACCCGGTCGCTCAGAGGAATAACGGTAACGGTGTCGCCATCAAAATCCGCGCCAGATAGCTGATCCGCGACGGTCTTGTTGATGCCAATGGCGTCAGCAGCGTTACCCAAATATTTCCGAGCAGCAGGGTTATTATTGTTGACTGTCAGAATAGGGATTTCAAATATCCCGCCATGCGGATACCGAACCAAGGCAACCGTTTCCCCGTTATTCCAGTTAGGCGCATATACTTCATTATCCTTCATTCCCGGAACGGGAAGGATAACCTGCTGCTTCTGTCTCGGAAAAGCCACGGCCTTCATATGCTGCGCAGCGCTGTCGCATTCGTCTCCAAAATCTATCAGCATTTTTTGCTTCAACGCCGGATTCGTAAGCGATTCAATCTCTTTAAACTGTGCATCATAATCTTTATAGGAAATATCTAACTGGCTTCGAATCAGCGGCAGCGGCTGCTTGGAAAGAAACTGGGAAGAAAGTGTCCGGCTCTGGGTCTCATAGTCGCCTTCTTCTTTCAGCTTATTGATCGCTGACAGATGTTCTTTTCCGTCCGCCCCGATGTATTTGCTCTGCCCGTTGGCTTTTATGTACGCGCCAAAAGGATCTTCAGGGTCATCACTAATCTTTTTGAAAACTTTTTCCTTCGGCGTTCCGGATTCTTTGTTCGTGTTAAACACAATATCTTTTCCTTCCGGTATGTCGTCGGAATAGATCGCCATGCCTTTCAGATAATGCGTTCCGTCCACCATGATGCGGACCTGCGCGTAATGCGAATTACCAAGATTCAGATCAGCGACACCGGGACGGATCTCGATCACGCCGTCCTTCTGGTCGCCGCCCTTATCGCCGTAATTAATATAAACTCTGTCAGAGTCGATACTTGCGGGGTATTCACGCTTAGACCAGGTGGATCCACTATCGGTAGAATGAAATTCACCGACCTCTCGAATCATTTCCGGAGTATCATATAATTCATGATACTCGATACCGGGACGGGTAAGGACATCCGTGTTCGTCTGATAGCCGCGCGGATCTGTCGGGTTTTTTACACCAACGCCGTAATGACCATAACCCTCCATTTCCAAAATCAGGGCGGCCTCTTCCAATGTGCTTGGAGAAACGCCTAAGCCAAGTTCGACACCCTTGCCAATATCAATAGCCTGCTTGGTCTCCAGCTCTTTCCGGAGAATATCCGCCGTTCGATCCGCTTTATAGAGCTTCAGCTCCTTGTTCTGATCCCCCAGAATGGAACGGATCGAAGACTCGTTCTTTCCCGTCATACGGGCGATTTCCGCCGTAGAATATCCATCCGACTGCAGGGACTTGATATGCTTATATTCGTACTGTTTCCGTTCGTGGAGCGCACGGCCCTCGAAGAGACGCATGTCTGTCGGCGTAAGCTCGAACTCATCCATGATCTCCTGTTTGGTCTTACCCTCTTTCCGCATCTGCTCAACGCGGCTGAGCCAGTCGCCACTGCGCTGGTAAGGGTTATCGCCGGACCCCCACGGATAACGTCCGGAACGTCTCGGCATTCCGTAATGCGCAAGAGCCTTCGGTTCATCACTGATCCCGTAATACGACCGAATCTCTTCTGCTACGCGGTTCATAGTTAACCCCTCCTGATTTCGTCGATAATGTTGTCGTTTCGGATGATCCGGTTGCAAATATCCATGATCAGCGCCGGCTCCGGATTATGCACCAGCACCTCGCCGCCCTGATAGATCCGCAGTTCCGTGGAAATATCCATAGCCTTCTTCTTGTATTCCAGACAGAAAAGAGCGGCATAGATCTCCAGCTGCTCCATCTTGGCCGGGATCACACCGCTCTTGTAGTCATGTATTCGTAAAAAGTCGTCCCGGAATGCAATGGTGTCCGCCGTTCCGAAACAGTTATAGGAATACACCAGAATCACTTCCGGCGTCATATGAAATCCGATCGCGTCGTTCACATATGCCATGAAGTTGGGAAATATCCAATCCATGTCGATCGCCGCTCTCGGCACACCGGCTTTTACCAGGGGAAGTAAAACCAGGTGCTTGTCCATCTTGTTCACCTTGATCCGGTTCAGGATCAGGTCTTTTGCCAGCTCGTGCAGGATCGTCCCGATCTGCTGCGCATAGGACCGAAGATACGCTCCGCGTAAATCGTCCTCTGTGTAGTTCAGCCATCGGTACTGACTTGCTCCGAGAAATGCGTGCTGCCCCTCAAGATTCGAATGCTCGTTGAAGATCACGTAAAACTTCCTCCTTATTCTCCGGGAATATAAATCTTGAAAACGACATCTCGTTCAGATGGTTAACATAATAATCTTGATTGGGTTGTTTCTTTGCCGTTCGGGACTTTTTGCATTCCAGAATGGCCCACTTGTTTTTATACAGAATTCCGAGATCGGGGAAGCCCTGCATGTAGGTTTCAATCTTAAAAACCACTGCGCCCGGGAAACGTCTTTCGATCTCCTTTTTCAGCTCTGCCTGAAATTCACTTTCGAGCTTTCCCAAAATCGTTCATTCCTTTTGACAAAATTAAAAGAAAAAGTATATATTTTACTTTCTCCCCATAAAAGAGTCAGTTTTTTTCGCGGTCGATTCGATTTTACAAAAATAAAAGAGCCCATAGATTTCTCTACAGGCTCTTCGCACTATTTCCTGATTTCAACTTCGTCAACTAACGCTGGGAATATATAAATGGCTTTCGCCTAACTAATACACTTTTTCACTAAATCCAGTAGCTTCAACTTTTTCAACTAATGCTGAGGGTAAAAACTTTTAAATCCAATCGTCATCAGAATCTTCGTCCTGGTCATCCAAATAATTGGACGGTGTAGAAATATCAATAATGTTTTTTTCAGTGCAGTCGTTCCAAAAACCACACCCCTTACATTGCCAGCACCCACCGGCATGAAACCCCGGCTGTTTATTTAAATGAGCATTACAGTAATCACAAAACCAATCGTAGTCTTCGTCAAGGGATAAGTCAGCTGCGGTCACGGGTTTTTTCTTTTCGCGATTATCCCCTTTTAAGAAGTTCATGAATTTCAATTTATGACACTCCTTTGTTTAATCCCAGTCGTTGTCGTTTTCAAAAGTTTGGCGTTTTGTGTTTCGATTGTACTCGGAAGCGGAGCTTGCATACAGGCTGAACTCAGTTACTGTTTTGCCGCATGTGGGGCATACATAATATCCATCCATACGACCGCCGTTATTATAATAGAGCATATAACAACGACACGAATGGCATTCCAAACAAAAATGGTCCTCGTTTTTATACCCTTCTGGTATTCCTGCGTCTTGTAATCGCCCCCAAGCGGATAAAGCATGCACCGATTTATCGTACGCTATATATTTTTGCGGGTAAATCTCTTCGTATACTTCCGACATTTTTCGCACCCCCTTTCCTCTGCGACTATACCACAGAGAACAGGAGATATCAAGCCTAATTTTTCTTTGTGGCCATTTGCCCACTTTTTTCCCTTATTTATATATAATATTTATTATTTTTCTTCACGCTAATAGCAAATAAAAGTGGGCATTTGGCCAAACAAGGCGCAAACCATTGAAAATACAGGGTTTTTTTGTGGCCACTTTTGTTTTAAAAGTGGGCTTTTGGCCACTTTTGCCGCAGAAAAGTGGGCAGAATATCCATCCCGAAACCGCGCCCGGTCAAACATTCCCGGAAAAAGTGGGCTTTTGGCCATTTTCAAAAATCAAAAGTGGGCAGAGGATTCGCCCCAAAACGCAAAAAGAAGAGAGTCAGAATTGTTTCCGGCTCTCTCCGGAATACAGCTTTCTATGTAACTTAGAACACTTTTATACCTTCGTATTCAAGTATCGATTTAAAGATTTGCCAACTTTCAACACTGTTCTTCTTTACCGCCTCCCGATAATCCCAAAGCAGACCCCGTCTGTCAAAGATCGCATAAACGTGCTGAATGCTCGGGTTTCTCGCCCGCATGTACTCAGCATCATCCCGGATCCTCAGAAACGAAATCTCTTCGTCTTCGAGCCAGCGATAATAATGAACCCTATATGCCTCCGATGCACTTCCGATTCCGTACAAAAATACTTTCATGTATGGTCTCCTCCATTATTTGTTTTGCTGTATTCCATAAAAGAGTAATTTTTTTTCGCGAAACAAAAAGAAGAGAGCCAGTATAAGACTCTCTTCTGAAATATCAATCCTTCCTTTTCTTATTCTCGATCAGCTTAATGTATTTGCCGACCTCGCTGACCGGCAGCTTCATCTTGTGCGCGATCTCTCCGATGGAATATCCATCCTTGAGATAGCCGCGTATGCGGATGAGATTCCGGTTGAGCAGCCCGACCTTTGCGCCGTCTTCATCGCTCATGCCGCTTCTCTCTTTCTGCGGCGCTCGGCCTTGACCGCTTTCGTCTCCTTCTGCTTCTTCCCGCCGGAAATATCCATGGCCGCAGCCCGCTCCCAGTTTTCCGCAAACCAGCTCGGCGCGCGGTGTCCGGTAGTGGGGTTGAACCGGATTTTGTTCATCTTGCGAACGCCCTGACGCTTCGCCTTTTCGTGGGCCATCGCCCGAATGTGAGTACGCATAGACATAGTTTTTGTTCTCCTTTTCAAAAATAGTTTTACATGTTTGTCCATATACTGAATGCTACTGCTGAAAGACCCAACACTGCAAATAGCGTAAACGAGATGATCGTTATTGTGAAAAATACCATCATGGCACCATCCGCGTCGATATTTGTGAAGCTATCGATACCGAAACAAACAACCATTCCCGTCAAACCGACGATCAACCCCGAAGCAATTAGTATCAACAATATCTTAACTATAATCATCTCACTCACCCCGATCGTCAAAATACTCTCGAATAGCTATTGCGCAAAGCCATATCAGCAGAAAGAACAGGAAGTAATGAACGAATCCAATCATGTTTTCCCCCTTGTCATTTGCAAAGAACAGGAAGTAATTAACGAACCCGATCATCCTTTGCCTCCTGTAATTCGCGCTTCTTTTGATCGGCATAATCCCGCAGATAAGGGTACGCAATTCCCGGAACGATCGCTAAAAGGACCATCGCGATCGTCTGTATAATATCAATCCATCTCATCATGCACCTTCTTCACCAGACGGTTAAGATACCATTGCGCCTTTTCCAGATCCTGCAGATAATGACCCTTGAACGGCGCACGCCAGAGATACTTGAGCACCGTTCCGGCGTAATATCCATGACCCGGACGGCTATACCCGCTTATCACAGCATCGATCCCGTCAATGCATGGGATTTCGCTTTGGGTATAATGCTGCGGATGGTTGACGGCGTCATCTACGGGCTTGCCGCATGTTACCGGTGCGCCAGGCATGAACGAGTTCGTCAGAGAGCCGTAATTTGTATTCATTTCGTCGAACATACCATGCTTCATTTTTTCTTCTCCTTTTTCCGCGAAATATCCAGAACGAGCTTTTGTATCAACAGTGATAAAACGCAGCTGCGCGTTTGGCGGGTAATCGTTCGCGCCGTACCATTTTGGTGTTGGGCGCCTGTCGCAGGCGTTTTGTCGATCTGTTAAAAGCATGAAAAGATGTGCCGTCATATCTGTGGCAGCACCGTCGTCGTTAATATCCGGATAGAAGACATGCTCGCATTCTTCAAAATCGGGGAACCAGTATTCTATACCGAGAACCCCGCTGTTGCTCTGCATCGGTTTTACTATGACCGGGTAAGTAAATTCCGCCATCACACATCGCCTTTCTCATAAGTAGTCCACTTTTTCATAAGTTCTCGGATTTCTTTTTCCCGATGGGCCTTAAAGAACTTCGTATACAATTCAAGCAACATCGCTTCTTCATAGTCACCCAAACATTTAACCAATTCTTCTGACCGGTATTCCTGATTCAGCGTAATACGAACACCTTGCGAATCAGAGACAATTGTTGCAACTTCACCGATGACTGCCATATTATTCACTCGCTTTCTGTGTCGACCGTTATAGCTTGCATTGCGACATTCAGGGGTAAATCAACATTAAAATAATTTTTTGCTACCGGGAACTTCCGTCCCCTCATTTCAAAGAGTTTGCAGCGCACAAAAAGGACATAACGTATGTATAGCATTATTTCCTTATCGTCGGCTAAGTAAACGCGGCTTGGCGGGAACGATGTCCAATCCGGAAACCAAAACTCGACACCGGGATGTCCTTTCTTGCTCTTGATTTGTTTCGTGAAGTAAGTATAAGTATATTTTCCCATTCCGTTACTCCTTTTCATAGTCCCGACACATTTTCCAAATGCAGAGGCATAAACCGACAAAGTACCATCCCATTTGAATTAGCTCCCACGGGGTCGCTTCGCATAGACCTTCCCAAAACCATTGAAGTATCATTCAGACCCCGCCTTTTCAAGAAACCACAGCATCAGGAAAACAACGATCAATGTCATGGTTATCATCATTCCACCCTCCAGCTGTTTGTCGAACCCGTGACCTTGAAGCTCGTCCGTACGCAGACTGCCCCATCCTCGGCCACGACCCAGTAGCAGTTTTCCGGAATGCTTCGCACCGAGGAATTGCCGTAGAGCTTGGCATAGGCCAGCTCATAATCCGCTTTCATGTAGCATCCGTTATCGTCATAACCCTGCCATTGTGCTTCTTTGGCACATACGTCGTGAATATCATTGCCGAATTCGCCGTAGCTGCATGCAGCGCGATTGAGGATCACGTCAACGATCGCTTCCTTGGCCGTGTCCGAAAGATTGTAGTACCGGAAACCGTAAAGGACCCGGGCGACTGAAGCCGCGTCCAGGTCCTCTTCCGGAATATCCATTTTGTGCGAGGAGATCTCCTGCTGAAGGCGAACTTTCAGTTCCACGATCTCGCCTTCCATTTTTTCCTGTTCCTCGGCTCGGACTTCTTCGCTGTAAGTGAGTGCTTTATCGCGCATAGTGATTGCTACGTCCTTGCAGCAGAACACCGTGAATATCAATACCGCGAGAACCGCGATAACGATCCGTCCCGCCTTTTTCTGATCTACGCTTTTCCAAAGAGTTTTCATTTCCGAGAGATCCCCTTTTCTTTATTTAATTTTTTGCTTTGCGTGCCTTGCGGCAGTCGGGGCAGCGCTTGGGCGTGTCCAGCTTCTTTCTTCGGTAGAAGTCCACCTCGTCGATCCCCATGTAGAAAAGCTTCTTGCAGTCCTTGCACTTGCAGCGCCGCCAGGGAAGCCCGGGGAGAAGCGATGCGCTGTTGAGCCGGTCCTGAATATCACACAGATCGGCGAGCGAATACACCGGGTCAATAACGTTGAAGTCGTACTGGTTAATGTTGCAGAGGAGAATATCATTGACCTTTTCCCAGTCAATGTCCGCTTCCGTAGCGCCGCTGTTTCGCAGCGAACGAAGAATGATCCCGCGAATGCAGGCGACACGCACCATCATCGTCTCCTCGCTCAGATGATCGATCAGACGGGATTCAACAAGCTTCTGCGCATCTTTCATGGTATCCATCGTTTCCATATTTTTCTCCTTTTTATTTTGATACGTGTTTGTTATAGGCATGCGGACGAAACCGGTTGTCCGGGTTGTAGTTCGGTTCTTTCACCCGTTGTTTGCAGGCGTAAATGATCTGGTCGCCGTCGACCTGTGTCATGAGATAACAGAAATCGCTTTCGAAGAACTTCTCGATCTTCAAGGCTTTGGATTTTGCTATTTCGTGCGCCAATCCGCCATGCCCTCGGGTAAGCTCCGCATGCAGCAGCGCCTTTTCGTAGTCGACAATTGCCCGGGTGATGATCGCGAAGACAAGATTCTCAACGCCTTGCTCGTTCACCGTTTCCATGATCACGTTTCCTTTTCCTCGTAATTTACCGGCCGGTAGGAGTGGAGATTCACCGGCTCGTCCAGACACTCGTTGCAGGGCTCTTCATCCGGCGGCGTTTTCCAGTGCTTGCAGGTTTTGCAGTACATGAATTCCACGTGCTTGTAAGGGTATTCCATTTCCGATGCCTCCTTAAAAATGAAAGAGGAGAGACTTTATAAGGTCTCCCCTCCATAATATAAGTAGATTTTTTCGCGGTTACTCGTACATCCGTTCCAGCCCGTAGGCTTCCGCCGCCTTGTGCTCCAGAATGCAGCCGCGCGTCTTGTCCCAGCCCTTGCAGAAGTACACGGCATCACAATAGGACATATACATAAGTGATTTTCCAAGGCAGAACAGCGGCTTACTGAGAATATCCACGGTAAGGTATTTCGAGTCATTCGGGAAGTAGGTGTCAACGACTTCAAAGCCAGACTTCTCCAGATACGTAATAGCTTTATCCCGTACGTTCACGATTTCCTCCGGGGTCTTCCCGGCCATCGGCTGAGATATCATTACTTTCTTAGTTTTTTCCATTTTTATCACTCTCGCTTTCTTTACGTTTATATCGCTTTTCCAATTCCCGCATCATTCGGGCGCATTCTTTCCGGTGACGGCAAGTGATTGTTATTTCTGTTATAGTCTGCTCTTCTGGCGGAACTCTCATATCGCCGGTGTCTATTTCAGCGATTCGTGTTTCTGTGCTGATTCGAGCACAATCCTGACAATAATAAGCAAAGTCCGTATATATCATTTCAATCCTCCAAACCGTTGATTTCTCTTATTCCCTGTACTGGTATAGCACGGAACATAGCGGCCAAGGCATCCAGAAAATCTTCATCTTCAGGGGTCAATGGATCATCCGTTGTTTGAATATATATTGCTCCATTTGGAATATCCGCCAAGTTTGGCAACTCTCTTCCCCAGGAAACTTTACGCTCATTCTGCATAATAGTCATCCTCCGACATCGGACATTCTTTGATTACGTTTTTTACTTTCCGCTTCAGGATCGTGCAGAAATATCCAATGATCTTGGGGTTCTCGCTTTTGTCTGTAATAGGCTTCGCATCCGGGCACCCTTTACAGAGCTTGTTTTCCATTACGCTGCTTCACTCCTTGGCATAAAATTCTGCGATCTCGCAAATCGGGAAGCGTTGAAGTCCTTCTTCTCCTTCAGACTTCTCGCAATGCTGAGATCGATGCTGCTGTGGGATTTGAGATGATAGAAATATAAATCCGTGTACGGCGTATTCATGCGATCGATCCGCCCGCAGGCTTGTTCAAGTACGCGCCACGAATAATTTTGAGAAAAGAAGACAATGGTGTCTGTTTTAATACAGTTCCATCCTTCGCTTCCAGCTGTATACTGTACGAGATAGACCCACCGTTCGCTGTCCGGTATAGGTTGATGTTGGTGTCCGTTCCACTCAGCAATGTCTGTACCTTTTCCATAGTCCAATCCTTTCAAAATATCCCGCTCGTAATCGAAGTTGTAAAAGACGATTGCCCGCGGGTGCTTTTCCAAAATTTCCAGCAATGTTGTTTGCCGTGTTTCATCGCTGTTCACGATCTTCCGCAGCGCATAGCAATAGGCTGACCCATTCTCCAGCGGCTTGTTGTTCCAGACGTCCCACCGGTCCTTGACGATCGATTTGTAGAGGATCCGGTCATAGCCTGTGAAAATATCCATGTGGTGCTGCACGGTCTCCCGGTGAAAGTCCATGTCCACCAGCAGCCGGTCACGGAGACGTGTCAGGCGGCCAGTATTGATGTACCGCTCCACCTTGGGATACTTGACCCGCTGCGCGTAGACCAGATGCTCGTTTCGGAACTGTGTGATGTTCTTGTAAAACCCGTTCGCCAGAAATACCGGCGCATAGTCTTCCCAGCAATCGCCCGGCGTGGCCGTCAGCAATATCCATTGGTTTTGCTTTGTGATCTTCAAAAACGCCTGTGTCCATGCGCCGTATCGGATGACGTGCTGCTCATCAAAGAGGAAGAACGCATTGGAAATATCCACGTACTTTTTGATGTTGTTCCACGAGTCCACCACGACCCGGTTTTTGTAATAGCTGGCTTCCGGATGGGTAGAAAGAAGGAAGGGCGCAAGCTCGCCCTCCCATTCCTTCGTATCCCGTTTTTGCGCGGTCGTAATGATGTAGAGATCCCGCGGATCCTTCATCTCGACGTACGTCTCCGATCCGAGCACACCGCCGTTCTGGGCATAAAAATAGCCGAGCGCGGTTCGTGACTTCCCGCTCCCGACCCCTCCGCAGAGTATGCAGCCGTTATGCATCCGCCCGATGGCCTCCATCTGGTACGGCCGCAGACTTATGAGTTCAGACATATCATGCGGTTCGGATCACGCCCCCGTTGCGCGGCTCGACCCCGATGCTGCCGAACTCTGACAGGCGCTCATCATCTACGTTTTTTACGTAAACAATGGGACGACACTCTTCAAGATCCTGACGATCCTGCTCCCATTCTTCTTCGTTTGACGAAACATAGAGATACGAGAGCAACCGTCCGACCGCGGTATAACTGTCGATCACATAATAGACCAAATATCCGTACTCTTTTTCAAACTGCCGTATCCGGTCTTTTTCCTGTTCGCTTAGGTAATAAAATCCAAAAGTATGGAAAGAATACCCAACTTCCCCATGCTTTTCAAAATCTTCTATGGTAATCGGGTGAAGCTTTAGAATCCGCATCCGCTGAATAGCTTCTGCTTTCATTTTTTCCAAAGATGTCATGCTTTCTTCTCCTTTCGTAAATAGGGGCATCTCGGCCATTCGTCCTTGACTATATAGATGCATGTTTCGGCATAGCAACGTGACCCGGAAAACTTGGGGGAGTCACAGATGGGAAAATCCGGATAAAGTTGATCCCCGATACCCATAAAGTCTGCCATACCCGGCCCAACGGTAATTACATCAAGATTCTCGCAATAGTGGCGAATCTCTTTAGGAACATCTTCAAGCGTCTCATAGAGATCCACAATGGTCGGAGTTACACCGGAATTCTGAACCCAGTAATATTCCTTGTCGGATCCCTGTGCTTTAACACGACGACAGGTAAGACTCATTTCTTCTCCTTTTTCTTCTGCTGGTACTCATACTTCCCGACCCACTTGGCAAAGATCTCATAGTAGTCCCGGTTGTCGCCGAAAGCCCGCTTGGAGATCGCCATAGCGAGACCCTTCTCCGGATCGAAAATATCATTCTCACCACATTTAACGACCGTCTTGGAGCCGTCTCTCCAGAAAACGATCGTCGCCGGAGGATTGAAGATGACCTGCTGGATCATGCTGTCATAGATAGCTTTATTCTTTTCCTTTTGAATTTTATCGTAGTATTTAAGAGCTTCTTCGCAATTCAGATACATGTACTTGAAGGCGTCTGCCATGTCTCTCGTCGGCATAAATTGGGGATCCCCTTTCATATTTTCATCAATTTCATTTACGATCTGTTTTACCACGCACTGTTCTAAAGAATCTGTCGAATCAGCGAGGTCGATTCCTCTTTCGGCGATTATCTGTTCTGCATGCGTGGGCTTTCTCAACGTTGTTCCGACCGAGTCAAAATCGACTCGTATTGCCGGTGTCCATGGCGGACGCTCCAAAACTCTGTCAAACACGGTCATATTCAATTTCCTTTCTGTGCCATAACGCAGCGCGTTGTGTCTGTCAGATAGATCACGCCGTTGATCTTCACCTGAATCTGGTCGCCGTCCTCGAAATCCGTCCAGGACTGTACCGGGCCTTCTACAACGCCTCCGCCCGGCAGTTCGATCCAGGCGTAGTTGTATTTGTAGGTGAGGTCTGCAACCGTCTTGTTGCAAGCGGAGAAAAGGATCGCCGCAGCCAGAATGACCACGGCGAGCAAAATATAAGCACATCGTTTCATCGCAGATAATCCTCCAGATCGATCAGTTCAAGATCTTCGCCATACGGAACATAAAACCAATTTACCCATGGGCTTTTTCTTCCCGCTTGTATCTTAAGAATTTTACCATTGTACTCTGCTATAGCAGAAAGCAATTCCGTTGTCCCGACATTATTGTCGTTCTTATAGGTTTCATTTTCCAGCTGATAAATGAGAGTTTCCCGCTCTGCATCCATAGCGGCCTTCTCTCCGATAGGGTTAACGTTCACGACAAGGATAGCCGTCAGCTCAATAGCGAGGATAACCCCAGCAAAATATGAGCACAGAATCGCGCAAATATCCGGCCAAGTGTGTCTGGAATGCTCCTTATAAAAACAACAAAAGATTCCAAATAGAAGAACTGCGATCGTAACGAGAGTAATGATCATTTTTTATTCTCCTTATTCACTTTATTGAACGCGGCAAGCATCGCGTTTTCTTCGTCGCAGAATCGGATCAACTGCGGGGCAACGCGCTCGACTCGGTCTTCGAATTCTACAATTCCGCGAAGTTCAGAAATCTGTCCTGCCGGGTGCCCGCCTCGCAGAGGACTCGCATCCACAACGTCTGCCCAATACTCCCAGCAGTGGAAATATCCGGTTTCTCCATTGACGGTGCAAAGTCGCCGCTCGGCAGCAATCACGATTTCTCGTTCCAGTTTCATTTGTCATCTTCCTCCATTCCTTCCGCCCACCAGGAGCATTTCCCTGTGCGGGGGACGTATGCCTCCTTCCACGTGCAGAGAAGCATCCCGCACATAGTTATTTTATGGGCGCAATTCTGGCAGGATTTATCGTTATTCATTGGCGACATCCTTTCCCGTGATCAGCTCCGAATACGGAAGTGTCTCGATCCAGTCGCAGAACGTATGCCACTCATCGAGCTTGTGGTTCCTACGGGACTTGTAAATGTTGGCCAGAACCTCATAATTGAGCAGGATCGTCCGGCGCTGGTTATAGCTGCTCGGCAGGAGCTGGATCATCTGCCACCAGTATATTTTGTCTTTGGTTTCGAGGTATTTACCCCTGTAATAATTGAGAACGTTAATTGTCAGGTTAATAAGCTGAAGACCGCCACATCCTATATGAGGAGCACCGTTTATTACAGGTCCATCGACCTCGTTACAAGAATATAAATCATAGTCAATGAGATGTTCGCACGAGAAATCCTCCAGCGTAAACTCCTTCGCCGCAATCTTATGCATCGTAGAGCAGGAATTCGCTACCGTACCTACTTTGTAGGTATCGAATTCCTTCCACCAATACAGTGGTGCCGTAATATCAAGGTAAACAGCGATCATCCGCATGAACTTGCGATGGTCCGTACCAGCATTACGAAGGCGAGTCATGAGGTCGAGATCCTTGGGACCGATACAGAAAGCTGGATCATCCGTATTTCGCCTTTGACAATACTTACGATGATCGAGATAACAGTAACCAAACTCAGTTCCGTTCGGACATATACCACTATCGCTCTTCTCCCAGGAGTTCTTCGGATTTCGCATGCCGCGAATAGCAGCTTCCCAGCCAATCACTTCCGTGTTTTCAATTTTCAGCATTGCTTAATTCCTCCAGTTTAATAAATACACCATACTCATCATTTACCATTGCGGCAAGAGTCTTTCCTTCCAAAAGAGCGTCAATATCTTTTGTTGAAAGCTCGAATGTAGCATTGCCCCAGCATGACACATTCGATTCTATTTCATCTTCGTTGTTACAAATAATGAATGTATCAATCATTTTATTCAGCCTTCCTCGTTTTTCTGTTTCTTTCTTATAATCTCTATAAGCTCCTTCATACAATGCGAGTGGACATCCAGCTCGTTCCATTCAGCATTGAATGAAGTCCAAACACGTTTCTGGAATATTCGATATTTTGAGCTGAGCTCGCTTTTTAGAATAGGCTCTCCGCAAATATCACAGATCACTTGTTTCATCGCTATTCTCCTTATTAATATTCTCTATACAGTAGTTGGTAGCCAAGGGCCTCAAGAACCTTACACGCGCCATCGACATTATAGTCATTCACAATAATATCAAGGACACGCTTGCCGTCTTCATAAGCTTTGATCTCGCGATTGCCAATATATGCTTCTGTGATCTCAAAGGTTTTATTCATTACTATTCTCCTTTTGGGTTATTATTGGGGGATCTTCAAATGTATGCCCGAAAAATTATTTTGGCGATTTGTATCACCCGATACACGGTCCTTTCGGAAACGTGCACCCTTTTCGCGATCTCTTTTCGAGAAAAACCGCCGATCGTCAGATACAATATCTCCCGATCCCGGTCAGACATCCGGCTTAATGCCCCGGAAATATCCAGAAAGGCCACATCCGTATCTCCCGGGATGATGTCCTGAAGCAGAAGGTCATCATGACCGATTGGTTCATATAATGATTGCACGCTCCACAAAAGCCGCCGTTTCCCGAGACTTCGCCCATAGAGCTTTTCGTACCCATCCCGAAGGGCATTTCGAATATAAGAAACCGCCACCGGTGAAAACTTGAGCCCTTTCTTTTCGTCATACGCCAGACAGGCTCGCCATAGTCCGATTCGCCCCTCCTGCATAAGGTCTTCGTCGTCCATGAAATCGGGGTAATATTTCTTTGCTGTCCACCATACGAGCGGCTCGTTCCGGGAATATAATTCTTCAGGCGTCATTTCGTGACTTTCATTTCGTAAAGGAATACACGATACTCCCTAAGAAGGTCAATGATTTCTTCTCGATCTGCGTCCTTTATCAGCATAGTGTCCGCTTCATCCATGCATTCCAGCATTTCAATCTTGGTGTCCAGAGAATTAAGTCTTTGCATAGCGTCGAATACAGTTTTCATTTTTCAGCATCTCCTTTAAAAATATAATGATGGCAGGGGCGAGAGGATTTGAACCTCCAATTGCCGGAATCAAAATCCGGTGCGTCTGCCAATTCCGCCACGCCCCTATTTGAGCCGCTATTTATATGAGTAGGGCGGCAAGTCCTACCGGCGATTCTACTTTACTGAGTGGTCATCTTTTCAAGAATCCTCACCTTCCGGTCGACCGCAAAATATCCGTCATGTCGCTCCGACGAACTGAGAAACACGCCGGATGCAAAGACAGGTTTTTGTCTTTTCGGAAATCACCTGCTTGTTCCGCGTGACCGGCAGCAGAGGCTTGCAGGTGAATGGTACCCGGAAAGGGACTCGAACCCTCACAGCGTATGCCCGCGGATTTTAAGTCCGCTGTGTCTGCCATTCCACCATCCGGGCGTAAATATCATCTTTCTAATATCGCTTTGAACAGCTTCATAAGACAGCTTTTGCACAGCTGCAAGCTGGGGTAGCATGATTGGGTTTCTTCGTCGAAATCAGAATGGACGTAAATATCCCATGTGTATCCGTATTCGTTGCATTCGTTGCAGAAATGTTTATCGTTCGATTCGCCGATTTTCATAACAGTCTCCTTTTCCCAAAATATAAGGAGAAGCTGTTTCCAACTTCTCCTTATCGTTTTGTATTTAATATTCGTCGTGACGGCAGAAATATTTCCCCGCCCACGGATCGTCGTCAACGTCCTGCTCAACATACATAGTGCGTACGTACAAGGTGTTGCCCATGTCCGTAAACCGCTTGTTGAGCGTTACGTCGACATTCTTCACGCGGATCTTGTCCAGAACATCGATCGTATCCTCGTTCAGAAGACGAGGCTCGGCATCGCCCGCCACAAGATAGATCTTCGGCGGATACTTGACCTGGTAATTTACCTTGATCGGGATAAAGTACGTCGGGACAAAGCCTTCCTCCTCGCCCTCGCGCGGCTTCGTAAGCTTCACCTTGAAGCCCTCGTCAATAAGATCGCGCGCCAGGTCCACGTCGGGGATCGTCAGATTCGCCTGCCGCGTGGTGCTCGGATACTTACCGCTTCTCGCCGGGTCGCCGGAGAAGTTCGTCATGAAAATGAAGGACGCACCTTCAATGTTTATAAGTCCGTTGTTCTGATACATAAGTATTCTCCTTTACAGTTTGGTGTGAATGCCATCAAGGATCTTCAGAGAAATATTAGCAAGCTGCGCGATATGCTTGACTGCATCGTCTGCGCTCCCCGTTCCTTGATCATATGCAAAGTCTTTCGCATTTTCTCCGCCCACAAAGAGCCGAGTGTTCAGATTATCGAGCCCGCAAGTGATCATTTCCATTTGATTCCCAATCATTTGCAGTCGTTCAATCAGTGGAGGGGTCTCCTCGTAATTAGCAACTGCACATTCACAAACTTCGTTCATAAACATTCTCCTTTCAAAAATATAAGAGGAAGAACCGTCATTAACGATTCTTCCTCGTTTCCGTAACAGGATCAACTTTTTTCGCGGTCACCACGGAAGTTCGTCCTCCGGCGGATGAGAAATATCATCGGTAATGGCATCGTCCATCGAGAACCATTCAAAGTCGCCGTACTTGCCGATCTCTGCCACGGCGTCATCCACCAGCTTGTCGTAATAGCTGCGGTCAATGCTGTCTTCAAGATGCAGCTCCCGTACGTACTCGCTCTCCAGCCATCGGTAACCCTTGGAGCCGGTCGCTGCGGCATAGCCGATCGAACCGTCTTTGCCCTCCGTCTGCCGCATCAGAAGACCGCCGCCGCATCCGGGTTTGATCGGGCAGAACTGCCCCACGCGGCCGACAAAGCGGTAATCGTGCTCGCCCTCCGGCAACTCCTCGTTCATGTCCAGATGCAGCGCACTGCTCACAGACTTCGTTTCGCACACATCCTCAAAGAGAATATCTTCGTGACTGAAGAGTGTCTTAAAGACATACGGAACGGCAAACTGCGTGCCCGTAGCCGTCCAGACCATCGGGTCGTCGTTGTTCTCATCCGGAATATAACCGTAGCGTGCCTGACAGGCTTCCTTACTGTCGAATCGGGCAATGTACACGGCGTCGTTGACAAGACACATGCGCTCATACGTCGCCTCGTGCTCAAAGGTGTAGCCGTATTCCTTGCCGTAGGCCATGATGAACTCGATAATATCATTGTTCGCCCGGGGCACCTTGATGGAGTCCGTCTTGATGTGCTTCACGTCGAAGCCTCTCTTGAGGACCTCATGCTTGAGATTGATCATAAAGAGCGCGCCGCGCTTTGCCACGATATTATCGATGTTGCGGGGATCCTTGAACGGATTATCAAAGTTCGCCGCTGTGAGACCGTACACCGAATTGATCGCGGTCTTCAGCGCGTTGGCAAGCTGCTTTGCCGTGATCTCTCCGGCCTTGACCTTCTCGATGTACGGACGGAGCTTGCCGTCCATCATCTGATCGACCAGGTCCCACGCCTTGTGCTTGATGTTCACTCGGCCCTCAACGATTTCAATGAACGCCTTGGTGTACTTCGGGCCAAAGAGCATCTCTGCAATAGCGCTGTGCGGATGCATGGAGGCAATATCCAGCAGCGCGAGATAGAGCGCTATGCCCGGGTTTGCATACACATAACCGCCCTCGCCGACTTCTTCGCCGCGATACGTCGACTTGCCCCGCTCATAAATATAACCCGGGAAGAACGGCAGAATGCTGTACCCCCTCGGATATGTTTTCTTCGGGTCAAAGTCTTCATAGATCGGCTGGCCTTCGTCGTTGAATACGCGGAACTTGTAGTCCGGGCCGAATTTCTCCCGGTATTCTCCGTACTGCTCCGGACCGACGGGAAGCGCCAGATTGCGGTAGTTGAACTGACTCTGCGGCTTTCGGTCTTTGCCGAATATAATTCTGGTTGTCAGGCTGTTGGTCGTGTCGTTCACGGTCATGCCCGCCAAGTCCGCCAGAATCTCCCGTGCGTTCCAGTCCGCGGAAAGATAGTTAAATGCCGCTTCCGTCGCGATAACGTCGTTGTCGCAGTATTCCGCAACTTCGATCCACCGTTCCTTCGGCACCGGCTGATCCCAGGGAAGTCCCAGCTCCTGATGGTGGATACCCATCTTGATCTCCAGCTTCTTCAAGCTCATCTTGTTCGCCGCAGAAGCGAAGTCGTAAATATCCGTATAACTCAGATTATAGGCTTCGCCGAAGAACCCCGTTTTCTTCTGAATGACGGATTGCGAAAGCTTGTAGAGCTGTTCGTTGGAATATCCGAGACTCCGGGCATACAGCATGTGGTTATCGTATCGCCGGCAGTTGAAGCCGACGAGCTTCATGGAAAAGAGCGCTCGAACCTCCTCGTCCGAAGGATTGATCATTCGGTTGATCGGCTTTCCTTCCCCTGCCACTTTCCAGTTGATGAGAAACAGATTCGGGAATACCTCGCAGTCGAAGAAGACCATTTCTCCGTCGTCGACCTTTACGGACTCGGAGGGTTCGTCGGATTTGAATTTCATCTTGTTCGCCAGAGAAATGCAATAGCTTGAGTTGTTCGTGCTCTGCGCGGCAAACTGAAATACGACATTCCGCATATCGGTAATATCATAATGCAGCCCGCTCGCATAGGCATCCTCCAGGATCTTATAGATGAAGTCCACGCTGGGTTTGGTCGCCGGATGTATCTCTTTGTTCAGGTTGCGCAGCACCATGATTCGGAGACTGCGCTCAGACTTTATTACGTCGGCATTGATCACTTTTTGCTCTCCCTTCAGCGGTAAGCCTGAGCTGATCGTTGCGATCGCCAGATCGTTGCATTTGGTAAGTTTGCGCCGCAAAGAACTTTTTCCGGAAAACACCTTTACTTCGATATGGTCATCGTAGACACGGCTGAGCCTCGCGGGATCTCCGGCGTAAATATAATGAAGATGCACGCCTTTTCCGCTTTTGCTCAATTCGGCGTACGTAGGCGGCCATTTTGCAGCCTCCCGCAGATTCGCCTCCGGGTCCTTGCTTCCGTCTTTTCCGGGAATATCAAAGTCGATGACGATGTGATTCTCCGGGACTTTCACATAATGGACCCTCGCCGTATCCAGATCGGAAAGCTTCGTCTGTACATCGTCCCATCGCTTGGAAGGCGTTTCCTTCGCGTTGGCATACTGTGCCGGGCACTCCGCGCAAATATCATCAAAGACAGACTTCTGCTTCTCCATAACGAGCCAGGTCGTGGTCTCCTCTTCCGGTTCGTCGTCCAGTTCGCCTTTTTCGAATTTCTCTGTCCGGAATCCGGAGTAATAAGAGCGAACCCGGGTGCCGTCTTCCAGACCGAACCGGTCGCGGTAATCGCGGAAATAGTTCTTCAGCTCCTCCTTGAATATCCGCTGCGAGTACGGGAATGTCACCTTGGCGTCATCACAGTATGTCTTATACAGTTCCCATGCGGCTTTAAGAGTGATACCATCTTCTTTCTTAAAAATATGATAGGAGTCGATAACGAAGTTATAGAAATCGTTGGAAGCGCCGAGCATGTTCATCGGAATATAATCGTCATAGATCCCCGGATTGCCCAGATAAATCTCCTGACAGTGATACGCGATCGCTCCGAGCTCAAAGCTGATCTGTTTTACCGTCTTGCTGTATTCTCTTGCGCCGAGCTTCTCGCCCGATGGGGAAACGTCGATCAATCGGCGGATCAAACCGGATTTGGCATCGGTGATCTTGACCGGCTTGTTCGTGCCCATGAAGAGGAAGCACTTGAACCGGTTGGCGTATGTCGACTTGAACTTCTCGTTCACCGTCATCAGCTCGTGGGAAACAAGGCTGTTCAATCGGGTGTTGTCCTCGATGCGGGACAAGTCGCCATCGTGCTGTATCGCAACCAGAGGATTCGTTTTGAACGCTTCCAATGCAAAGGAGTTTGACGCAGAACCGAGCGCCTTGGCATCAAATACGGAGTAATATCCTTCAAACAGCTGCTGTATGATGTTCAGCACCGTGGATTTACCCGTGCCTGCCGCGCCGTAAAGCACCATGAACTTCTGGATCTTCTTGGAGTCGCCGGTAATGATCGCGCCAATGGCCCACTCGATCTTATGTCGTTCCTCCGGTGTATAGAGAACGCTCATCAGCCGGTCGTAAGCCTCGGTCGACCCTTCCTCCAGCGGATACGACAGCTTCTTGCTGGCGTAATCCTTCTTCCCCGTCTCGACGTTGGAGAATATAATTTTTTCGTCGAGCATGTGAAAACTATCGCGCATGTCTTTCTGGCAATACCGGTGCCATTGATCGATCATGCGCGTTTCTGAATCCCACATATGAAGAACTTTGATGCTGCCGTCAAAACGATCCCGATTTTCCTCTGCGTACTTATCCAATTCCCGGTCGATCAACTGAAGTGCATCCTGCTCGTCCGTAGACCATAGATTACGATCTTCCAGCCATATGGCGTAAAAGTCGCCGCCACGGATCATCAGATCGGAGCTTTTCTTAATGACAAACTTCGGATAGATCTCTGTAACTCCGCGCTTACCGCTACGAGTCGAAATAATCAGAAAATCGACCATAGAATATCATTAATCCCCTTCCGTTCGATGGTACTCCTGAATGTGATGATACAGATTGTTCTCCAGAAACTTGACCTGAAGCTCCACCAGCCCCAGAGCAAGAGCAATAAGACCGATCGCCTTCCGATTGCGGCGAAGACCGCGCCAAAGGCGCTCCAGGCTCCTGCTGTCCGTCATAAGGATGTGGATCGTTTTCTGTTCCATGTTTATCTCCTTTCAGATTTCCAAAATATCATTTAGATAGGCCTGCATCTGATACCAGATGTCCAGCTTGCGCATGTCAACATTATCCCTTCGGACTCGGAACAGACTTCCCTGCCCGTCTGCGGTATAACGACGACTGTTAAAGTTTTCTATGACTCTCGTCACATAGTCCCGGTTAAACTTTTCATCCGTCATACCACCCAGTCCGAGACTGCCGATCATGTTCCAGAACCATTGTCCCGTTCGATTCCCGTAATGTGAATCGATCATAATGAATTCCTCGCACCGCAGAGACAGCGCGATCATCATTTCCAGAATGCTGCACGGTCGATTGTCCAGACAGGTCGCAATAATTCGTTCGTCGTACGAACACTCCTGCCCGAATCGGTACCGCAGTCGGATACCGTCCGATTCCCGGTTTTCGTCCATGGGGAGTGAATACTGAAAATCAGCATCATATAATCGGGCTAAAAGTTTCCGAAAAGACAGACGCTTGTTGAAATCATCGCAAACGAGCTGATACATCCACTCAAAATACGCATTGATCAGCTCGCTGTCCGTCATTCGTCTACCTCGTCAAAGTCGTCCTTCGGATCGTACGGCTTTTCATTGACCCCGCCGACGTCTTCGTACGTCCCCGGATCGCGGCAGACCTCGATGTCTGTCATGTATCGGTCGTTTCGCACATGGACAATATCACGTTCGTAATCGCCGAAGTGGTTGAGTGCGTCCATGCCGATCATGGCTTCGATGTCCTCGACCATGCCACTCGCATCATCTACAAGGACACCGTTGGTATAATACGTCATCGTGCAGGTATTTCCGGGACCATAGACTTCGCCGAACATTTCAGGGCTGATAACGTACGGGATGGCGTCCAAACGCTCCTCCAGCGTGGGGCGTTCGTAGCCGTTATACGTGCCGTCCGCGGCATAGCCGTTGGTCTCGATGATCTCCTGCATCTCTTCCAGATCTGCCTCATCCGCATCAGCCTCTTCGTGCACCTTCTGCACAAGCTCTTCCAGCGGTGGCTTGGTGCGGGCCTTCTCCGCAAGAATATCCTGCTCTCGGCGCTTGGCGTACATCTCCTTTACTTCCGCGATCGCGTTGTTCGCAATGCGCTCATACTTTTTCTTGGCAAGCAGCCAGGCGGGAACGGCACCGACGACCGCTCCCGCAAGGAAGTAGAAAATCCCCTTCTTCAAAATATCAGAGCACCTCCTTCACAAAACGATTCAGAATCGGCCCGTCAACGTTGAAATCGAGAACCACAGCGTACTCGTACCCATTTACAAAATCCTTCGCCTTCGGGCGCTTGGATTCAAAGATGCCAAAATCGACATAGCAATCGCTTTCGTTGCTCTCCGGGTCCATGACCCAGCCGATGACCTGCCCTGCCTGCGTCGGCTTGAATCCGAGATCTTTGTATACGTCATTCAGGAACAGATACTTCTGCGCACGAAGTTTATCGGTGAGATACTGCTGATGGGTACGAAGAAACGCGCGGTTGATCTCCGGATTGCGCTCGAAGTTCGGGTTGGACTCGTCAAATATACGGGCAAAATCGCTGTAATCGCCGTCAAGATAGCTCACCGTATCCTTGATCTTCTTGGTCTTTCCGTCTTCGGTCTTGACCTTCTCTTCCGTCACAAGCTTTTTCACGTTGTAACGGAGCTCTTTCTCAATATCATCGCCGTATTTCTCTGCAACACGGCCCCGATATTCCTTGAATGCCTTGTCGATCGCAGCGTATGCCGCGCTGAGCGCCAGATTGCGCTTCTTGAGGACTACATGGCTCCCGACAATGCAGGCGATAGAAAGCGCGCCGCAAATGACCGAAGGCCCGTAAAGCTTCGCGTAGTCAACAGCCTGATGAGCGCGGATGATCAGCTTGTCTTTCTTGTAGTCCTTTTCCCAGTAAATATCCGCGTGCTTCGTCCGTGCCTCTTCCGCCGCGGCAAGCTGCTCGTTGGCTTTGTCCTGGATTTCGCTGACCTTGGTCGTGGCCTTGCACGCCATAACCGCGCTTCCGATCACGCCGATGATACCGCCGATGATCAGGATCTCCGGACTGCTCTGGCGGAGCTTAAATCCGGTGCTGTGAACCAGACCGGATGCCTTTTTCATAAGTTCGTTCGTTTTCATTTTGACTCCTTTCAATTGATCGGGGTTACCCGAGGCATTTTGATCAGCCATTCGCCGCGGACTTCTACAATATCCGCGTCACGGAGGTCTGACCATCCGTATTTTGTATCCGTGTAATTGGACTTGAGTCCGGCAAATTCGTAAAGGTCCGCGATCGACGCAAACCCGTACGTATAGATCACGTCGCGCATCTGGTCCAGAACCATTTCCGCATCGCCGCGATTTTTCAGAATGACATCGTCATAGGCGTACGCTCTTCGTGCCGTAGATGCCGCCGGTCGGCTTCGGTCATAATCCCGGTCGTAATTTCGATAGGAAACCCGATCGACCGTTCGTGCAGATGCGCCGGAACCGGAGCTGCCCTTCAGCAGGACCGTGATCATGTCGATGATGAAGTTCTTCACCGCCGGAACCAGAAGATCGTTAACGATGTGATCCCGGGCCTTACTGCGGTCTTCCACAAGGAATGTGTCCGCCATTTTTTCGAGTTCGTTTTTCTTTTTGGTTCTCGCTTCGCCCTGAATGACTTTCTCGACTTTCTTTTCCGGAAGGGCTTCTTTCGATTTATGGGAATTTCCCTTCAAGGTGGTCAAATCGTCCATAAATATAATTCCTTTCAGTTTGAGAGTGTGATTTTCCCGGGGAGCGTCACCTTGGCATACGGTGCAAGCCCCGCGATCTTTTTGTATTGAAATATCATATTGCTGCGCGCCTTTGCTTCGGAAACGGCGGTCGTTTCCGCCTTCCAGTTGTTTGCTACGATCCGGTCAAAATGCAGCACCGGCCCGTTGTAAATATAACGATCCATGACGCCCTCCTTCTGGCTGAAAAATAAAGGGAGAACACCTTTCTTAAGGTATCCTCCCTTTGGTCAAAACCAAATTGTTACTCTTCGTCATCCTCAACGATTTCGAGATCTTCCTCGGACTGCTTCAGAGCTTTCTTGGCTTTCGCTTCCGAAATCTTCGCGCCGATCGCTGCCTTCGCCTTGTTAAATCCGGGCTTCAGCGCCTTCTCGTAGATCTTCTTGCCAACGGTGACACCACCGATGACCGAGAGACCTCCGACAACCGCCGTAAGTACCAGACTCACAGGATCCAGCTCGCCATCGCAGCGCTCCAGTTCTTCCTCTTCTTCCTGAGTAAGCTCCATAACTTCCTGATTGTTCATCTCTTCGTTCATTGTATTGAACTCCTTTCAAATAATAATTGTGGAATTTCTTCCCATAATATAACCAGATTTTTTCGCGGTTAATGCCCGATCCGCTGATAAACATCAAACGGTTCTGCGTCATAATCCAGCACCAGACAGGGTTTTCCGTCCCGGTCGAGCTGGGAGAAGTAGCTGAAATGGATGAGTTCATCATGGAATCCGTCATAATTCCATCCGAAATCCTCTCCCATTTTGATCCCCTCCAGATGCAGCAGGTCGTATAGCTCGTTCAGTGATACAAACTGCTCTTTGAGAATGCGGGAATTCAATTCGTTTTCGCATCGCCGGAGTGATTCCATATCAGACATGAAATATCGTCCGGTCCAGTTGTCATAGCATAGCGTCTTGCCGCCCTCCGGCGTGAGGATGCGATTCGGTTCCGCAGGATTGCTCAGGATATGATCCTTTGCGATTTTCCCCCGAATTTCCTTCTCCTTCTTTTCGCCAACGGTCTCTTTGACCTTGTCGCGATACTCCCGCAGGTCGCGCTCGGACAGAGCATACGCCGTCGCGAGGATCGCATTACGTTTACTGAATCTGGCGCTGGCGCTCACGATGCAACAGATCGATCCCGCAGCAGCAAGAACTGTCGGAATATAACAGGCCCCGGCCGTCTTTACCGTTTCGATGACCGTGAGCTTCTCTTTCTGTTCTTCTTTTTTCTTCTCTTCCAGAAGCCGTACAGCCTTTGGGGTAGCGGTTACTGCGAGAACCGTAGATGCCACGCCCAAACCGATTCCCAACCCGGTAAGGATCGAGGGTGAATTCCGGGAAATATACTTTCCAAGATCCCGGAATGCTGTGTTTAAGGGTACTGTCTTCATTTTGAATCTCCTTTGCTGAATATTTTCAGGATTTTTTTTGCTTCGAGAGCCGCGATCGAAAAGTAGATCTTGTGGGTGTAGATTTGTGAGTCCCGGTCAAATGACTCCAGTTCCCGAATGAATGATCGGATAACCTCTGTGACCGAGCCATCTTCCGATGCAACAATGCGGGCGATGATCTCGTTGCAAACCCATCGCTTCAACGACCAGACAAAAAACTCGCATTCGCATTCGGATACCGGCGGCGTCGGATACTTCGTATCCTGATACAAAATAATTTTTCCGACCGCGTAGCTTTGCATACACTCCCGATAAAGAAGAAAAGAGGAATCCATTTAAGATTCCTCTTCGTCCTCATTTTCGGAATTGAGTTCCGTTATAATTTCTTCTTTGATCTCCTGCTTCATAACCTCCCGCTCCTTCTCCTCCAGCCAATTCAGCGCCAGATTGACGCCCAGGCCAAGGATAGTAACGATCGTTGTTCCGATTTTGAGATTTTTGGTATTTTTGGTATTCATAAAAGTCACTCCTTTCCATAATAGCCGCAAAGTTTTTCGCGGTCAGTCCATAAAGTCCGGGGTCGGCAGAAACGGCATATCGAGAACAAAGCACTCCATTCCGTCCGGCATGGTCATGAGATCGTGCTCGAAATCGATCCAGCTATAGCCATAGAACTCGAAGCCGACGCCCATGCCCCATCCGACGGTCGCACCATACTCCGTCGGTTCCAAACCGAGAAATTCGTATAGTTCATTCAGCTCACAATATCCTCGGAGCTGGTAGTTTCGGTTTAAGTGAAGCTCTGCTTCCGTAACTTCAAGCATCGAACGCTCAAAATATCGGTTGGAGATCTCGTCATAGAAAAGACATTTCTCGTTCGTACGAGATCTCGTCGTCAGATCCATTTCCCGGATGCTCTCCATTGTTGCTTTATTGACTTCTTTTTCCGTCTCCTCGCCGCAGATGGCTTTCACCTGCTGGCGATACTGACGGTACGTCTGATCCAGATAGCCGTATGCGCTGATAAGCATTGCCTGCTGACGGCGGTTCAGTGCGTTGGCCCCAAAGATACAGGCGATCGTTCCGATTGCAATGCCGGCAGCAGGAATATAAGCGGGCGCAATGCGAAGCGCGGTGTGCAGCTTATCCTCGTTCTCTTTTTTACAGTCGTGTAGAATATCCATCGCCTTTGGCGTGCATTTCGCCGCAGAAATCGCCGTTGCAACAACGCCTGCCGCGCCCATACAGGTCAGGATCAAGGATCCGTTTTTTCGAAAAAAGTATTTGATGTTTGGTAGTTTCATTTTTTCTCCTTTACAGCTTAATGAGCTTCAAAATATCATCTTTGCTCAGTTTCGTCCGAGCGGTTAAAAGAACGGTCATACAATCTCCATCAGACCATGCGTGCAGATTTTGTAATTCGATTTCCGGCGTAATATTGAGGGATTTTATTAACGCGCGGCGCAGGATCTTTTCTGCGATTTTTTGTATGAATGACTGTCCAAGATTCAAGGAAAACTCCTCCGGCATTTTGAATTATCTCCTTTCAAAAAATTAAAGAGGGTTAATTAACCCTCTTTAGACAGTTGGTTTACGATCCAATCACCGGTTGCTTCGCCAACCATTCGACCGGCCAAACAGCTAACTGCTATAACCGCCCAAAACGTGGTCAGTCCAATGACTACCTTCCAAGTGTTGTTAAGCTTTTTCATAACTATTCTCCTTTTCAAAAATGTTTTTAAAGTTTTGTGTTTGCTCGCTTCCATAAAGGGGTAAGATTTTTTCGCGGAAAGTAAAAAGAGAAGAGTCTCGTTAAAGACTCCTCTCCTCTGTCATTTAAAGATTTTCGGCATCGGGATCTTGTTCATGACATTACGGACACTGGGGAAATGCGCGATCCCCTCCATGTCGAACTTGATGGACTTGTTCAGCCATCCGTTGTAGCATATCGGCCCGATCAATGCGCTGAATAACGTCAGTCCCCAACCCACACGCGTCGATTTCTTCTGTTCTTCGAATGCTTCCTGCTGCTGACGACTGGCTCTTTCTTCCAAAAGAACCCGATCGTCTTCCGCCGAACGCTTCCGTCGTTCAGTTTCGATCTCCTCGATGTGCTTGGATACCTTCAGGTATTCCTCGCAGATCGCCTTATACTTTTCACTTCCTGCTTCCTCGTTCATCATAGCCTCATAGAGTGTATCGCGGATAACCTCCAGCTGATCTCTTTCTTCCATGTGTATGATCTCCTTTCCAAAAATTTTAGATTCCATAATAGGGGCAATTAATTTCGCGGATCGATTTTATGTACATAGAGACATACAACATCCCCGGTCTTGAATTCATTCGGCGGGACATCTATCTGCATAAACACATAAGGGGATTCATCGTCATCGCCATCGGCAATTTCGAGACTGCCGTGAACGGGAATCTGCGGATGATTCGTCTTCGTGCCCCAGAAAGTCATATACACGGAGTACACGAAGAGAAGGCCGATAATGATCCAAAGAATTGTCATAGCTGCTCCTTTCGACAGATAGAAAATATCACAGCCTTTTGTCGGCTGCGTGCTGAAAAAAAATAAAGAGGATCTATAAAGATCCTCTTACCAATATCTTCTTCGTTTTCTTAACCATCTCCTTTCATATAATGAACAATTTTTTTCGCGGTCACTGCCGTTCCCGGCTCAGCAGCCAGAAGAATCGTCTGTACGCGGTATAATACATATCCCGCCCACAGGGGATCGCCCGTCTCGCCAAAAGATCTTCGTAGGAAAACCCCTGCGTCACCGCCTCCAAAATATAATCAGCCAGTTCGTCGGATGTCTGCGCGGCGATCCGATCGATCATCTCCATCCGGCTGCTGTAAAATATCAACTTCTCGCTGATCCTCTCTGTCGGACGGCTACAGTCTCCTACGGACGGCGTTTTACTACTGCTGTCGTGTCTTGCAGCATATCCGTCCAGATACCGGTACATCTTCTTCCAATAGGGGTATTGAAGACAGAAATGCTTCAGCTCATAGTAACGATGACGTTCCAGCCAATACGGGTTTCGCCGGGAAATATCTGCACGGATCTTCGTTGTCATTTCCGCTCTCCTTTCCACACATACCCGGTCTCCTGCCATAGGAGCTTCGGGGAAATATAAAAGTTGATCCGCCCCTTCTTTGAGTCGATTTCCGTTACGTCCGTGACCAGCTTTCCGTCTCGGGTGGCCTTCCCGATCGGCAGCCACCCGGAAATGATGCCCGCACGGACCCACGACGCATCCTTCCCATAAACTCTTGCAACAACGCTTACCGGCACGGAGCCGGGCTCAAATACGACTTTATACATCGTACCACCTCCTGTGCAAACCATACCAGATGCCCGGTGTCATAGTCTGTCAGAACAAGGGATATGACATAATTCGCGTGCAAATGCATATACTATTACTACATTGTAAAGGAGGTAATAGTAATGGCGAACAAACGAATGCGATTACCGAACGGCTTCGGGCAGATCAGTAAGATCAATAATGCCCGTTTACGGAATCCGTACCGCGTCATGATAACCGTAGGAAAAACCGACGAAGGAAGACCCATCTGCAAGATCCTCAAGCCGCAAGGCTATTTCCGGACATACAATGAAGCATACAGCGCGCTTATGGAATATAACAAGCGGCCATATGAGCTAAATAATACGACATTGGCAGATGTCTACACAGCGTGGTTCAATAAATATGAGCGAACTGTAACAGCAAGCCATATTCGTGGAATTCGTAGTGCATGGAAACGTTGCGAATCAATTGAGTCTCTACCGATTCGAGGGATTCGCCCAAGGCATATAAAATCATTGCTGGACCAGCTCGAAACTACCGAAAGTGCAAAAATGCAGGGACTTGTTAAACAGGTTTTAAATCAGGTTTTTGATTATGCTATGGAATATGAATTAGTCGACCGAAATTTTGCCAGAGAATGCAGGCCCAATAGAGATTTAACACAAAAAGAAGAAGCGGAAAGAACGTCGCATGTTGCATTCACGGAAAATGAATTACAAATCCTTTGGGCGCATTCTACGGATCCCTGCGTCAGAGCAATATTGATTCAATGCTATTCGGGATGGCGACCAAGCGAATTTTTAAATATAACATCCGAAAACATTAATTGGACTGAAAAAAGTTTTATTGGCGGAAGTAAAACAGAGAGCGGCAAAAACCGAATCGTCCCTATTCACCCGCTCATTGAGGGATTGGTTAGAGACGCACTTGATGATTCAGGAAATCGGCTGTTTCGTGGTAAATATACATATTACCACCCGCAATTTCACAAAACAATGGAAGCATATAATTTAGAACCCAACCACCGTCCACACGATGCACGAAAAACGTTTGTTACATTGGCAAAAAGATATGGCGTAGATGAGTACGCTATAAAGCGTATAGTCGGTCATAAAATTAACGACCTAACCGAACGGGTGTATACAGAACGAGATTTTACATGGCTCAAAACAGAAATCGAAAAAATAAAATAGTCAGTTAAAATTAATATAGGAGTGGTGTAGGAACAGCTATCTGTTACCTACTTTTTACCACTCCTATTTCTTATTTTTTCTTCACATTTCGCAGCATATAATAGTAATTAGACGCCATTAAATGTCTTATATGCTGTGGTTGTCCACAGCGTCACATGCCCGGTTTTCAATGCGTTCCGGATGTAAATGTAGGAATAATATAAGAACCGTCTACAGCTTACTCCTGCGTACGGCTCTTATTGTACTCCGCGGTGCTGATGCCGAGAAGGGTGCCCAGACAGAGAGCAAACGCAGTGCAGGTCGTGAGGACCTCTTCACCGAAAGGCCAGCCCCAAACCGCAGCAAGGGTCTTGTAGCAGACGCCGATAGCATTGAGCGCAATCAACGCAATCCACTTCAGAACGTCATAGACTTTGTCATTGAGTTTCATTGTGCCTTACCTCCTAAAAATGTATTGTTCTTAAAATGCTCATCATACTTTTCGATGAGATAATCGATAGTGCGAACGGCACGCTCGTTCTTATAGTCCGCATGGCGCATGCAGTATTCTTTGTAGACATCGATGTCTTTTATGATGTCGTTCCAATGCTCCTCTGTATGCAGGATGCCACGGCGGCATTCGTCACAGAAACGAAGAAACCGAGTGCGTCCTTCTTCCACCCGGTTTCGTTCGTCATCCGCTATGTGTCGATTAAGCTTGGTTTCAATTTCTTCAAGCTTTTTAAGGATTTGTTCATCTCTCATATCTTGCTTCTTTTTCTGCTCTCTCTTGTATGTGATGTTTGATAGAACTAATGTGAACAGGCCAGTTACAAAGGCGCTCCCACAGGCAAGGAGAATGGCTTTAAAAAATTCCATTTTGAATTTCCTCCTGCATTTAAGTTAAGATTCGTAAGTAAATATCGCCGGAAGAACCACCCGAAGGCTCATCAGTTCCGGTTGTGATTTTACGAACCTGATCCGCCGTAAGACCGATTGCAGCATAATTAACGTCGGCCGAAAAATGCGTAGGCGTTACCGAGCCCGGAGTGTCCGGAATCGCTTTTACCGTAGCGGCGGTTACAGCGTTGCTGCCGGTCTTGATTATTGCCGATGCCCCAACACTATTGTCCAGAATCGTCTGTTGACCAACTTGAGAAATCATTGTTTGAAGCGTGTCCAGAAGGGTGTCAAATTCTGTTCGCCACTGCTTCACAAGATCCTCCGCCGTGACATGGTCGATGATACCTGCGACCCACGGAAGATCTACTGTTCCGATCCGGTTCGTAATGTCTGCAGCGACGATTTCCGTAACATTCGGCTTCACAAGAATATCAGCCAACGGATACTGCTTCAGAGACTCTGTTTTGGTAAGCGTTGGCGCAACAGGCTCGCTTGCAGGCGTTCCTTTTAAAATACGTAACCGGTTGATTCTTCCGCTGTTGCTTCGGTCAACTTCGATTACCACGGTGTCGATACGTTTTAAAACAACTTCCGCGTCTTCGACTGTCAGGGGATAATCTGCATCGTTTAGCGTCCACGTGTGGTCCAGCCAAGCACGTCCGGTCCCGACTTTGATGCCCATCCCGGAAACCGGCGATACCAGAAAATAATCCCCATATGTGGCATATACACCATCGGAAATAATGCCATCAAAAATCGAAGAAAGTTGCAGGCTGTTGTATTTTCGGTCTTCATTGAAACTGTCAAAAAAGCCGCTTGTTAAACTCATACAGTCTCCTCCCCTATTTCTTCGTATGCTTCAAATGTCGGGTATACCGTATGTCCGCTTTTGTCATCCGAATGAATGATCTCAACAACACGGACCCGATCCTGAATTTGGAATTCGTTCTCGATTTGAACGATGTCCCCTAATGAAAAATCGACGCCCAGTTTAAACAAACCGGTAGCGTCGACATCGCCTTCGAATATCTTTGTTGCTTTTCGATCTTTAAGTTCTTCGTTTCCCTTTTCTGTAAGAAAGTCGGTATAGCTTCCCGTATACCCCTCTTCGATGGTTCCCGCGTTAACATACGACTCGCGGCGAAACAACCCGGTATGGTTTCCAACGACTAAAGATTCGCTGTCATTTTCCCCGCCAGTGACATACACAGTGTTAACATAATCCTCGGTTGAGTTATTGAATTCGCTATTCTCCAAATTATCAAATTTCGGAGAAAATGCTACGAATGGCAATACCTCTTGTGTGTACGAATGGTCCTTTCCCGCATACAATGAAAACACGAATTCGTTTTTTTCATTCCGAATGATCTTAAAACCGATCTCTTTCATTTTACAAATATCTGTGATGAGGTCGTAAATATTTTCTTTATCGCATTCACGAGCCAACTCCAGCTTTGTAACGGCTTCGTCCGTCGATTCCTGGAATATAAAATTCGGTATTTTCCGTGTTGCATCTGTCGGCGAAATAATGTTCTCATCCAGGATTTTTTTAATCCCGTTTTGAAGATTTCCGCTCAGAAGGGTCTTTGACCAAACGATTCGACGTTTCAGTATGGACTCTAAAGAGGACCCGGTTATATACAGCCGAGTCCCCTCTTCCGTATCTGTGGTTATTTTCAGCCCCTCGATGATCATTTCATGCTCGGATTCTGTATTCAGAATATAGTAGTCCTGTTTACATTGTTCAAGAAGTGCGGTTTCAGGCATTGTCTCGATCTCAAAATCACCGGCTTCAAAAAACCGATCCGTCCATAAAAATGAAACGTAGTTTTCAAAGGGCATAATGGGAACGAAGTTATCGTCAAGAACATAATACATGTTACACTCCTTCGTAAATCACGTCGTTCATAATGCTGAATTGCAGATTATCTACCCCGGTATCTGCTGTATAAGAAAACACATTATCCCCCTTATAAATTACGAACCAATCGGACTTCAGGTCGAGGCATCGAAGAATATCCGTATAAACGCCATCTCGCAGCAAGCGAATAGACTTTTTATTCTTAATCGTAGATATGACAATCTCATCCCCGGCGTTGAATGCCGTGCCGGTTATAGTCTCGATCTTATCCGTATTCAGAATCATCTGTTCTCTTGTCATGGTGTTGTAAATCTTGATGTTTTTAACGGGGCCGAGGGCCGAAATCGTAATAATGATTCCAGTACCAACGTCGCCTTCGTAATATACATCGCCTGCAGTATCCGTTCGCACTATGCCAAACATGAGTTTCTTTTCGGTTAACGATTCGTTCGAGAAAGGAAATTCAAACGCCGCATCATGTCCGCTGAACGTGGTGGTATTCGGGTCGCCGCTTCCCATTTTGAAATACGGTGACGGGCAAATAATCGAAATCTTGCACCCTTCGTTTTTAGAAAATATCGTAGGTTCATTGGACTCAACGTACCCTTCGATGTTCATCGTACGATTGTCTGTCTCGATCAGAAGCTTAACGCGCTGCTTTACGGAGAAGAACTGGTATGATTTTTGACGAAGACTTTCTATGTCGATCCCAATAAACAGCATAGAAAGGACAATATTCCGATAACTGACATGCGCTGAGTTATATACCGCGCCGTCATTAATGCCATTCTCGATCGTATTGATCTCTGCTTTTACCGGCCCAAGGCCTGTAATGTCGACAATAGCGAACCCCGATTTCTCAGGATTCGCTAATTCGATCGTCAATGTTTCATTGCGGAAGCTTGTAATCTGAATGTTTTTAATCATGCTTTCTTCCTCGCAACCCCTTTCATCATCGAAAGTTGGTTCTTTGTTTGTCTGTAGATCTCCAGCCGACTCAATGCTTTCGGGGAGTAGTTGTACTGATAGTACGCAACAGACGGAGTTTCAGAAGCATCTGTATTCGATTGGTTAGAAGATCCCGCGGGTTTAGAAGATACTACATCAAAACTTGCCTGGGTTCGTAAGGCTCGATTCTCCGCGAACAACGCGTTAATCTCGGCAGTTTTATTATTAATATCCGTTAAATCGATTACAGGGCGTATAGTTGGATCGACGTCCATTCCATTTTGAATCGTTTCAGAAACCAGTTGAAGTGCAGTAGAAACACCGTCTACAGATGCTGCTCCAATATAAGTTCCTGCGTTGTATACGTCTTTTACTTTCGCTCTTAATCCAAGCACCAAGCCTGCGCCCGCGAACGCGCCGATTTTTTTAGTTCGTTTCGACGGCGATGCCTCGTCAAGCGCGTTTTCCATACCCCGTGCCGCTTCGTCACCAATTTGGTAACCGATGTTATATGCTTTTGCCTTTTTCCTTAAAAGCCCTTTAATAAATCCTTCGCCTGCATATTCGCCAGCAGACAAAAACTTGGAAAACTTCGAATCTGCGCCATCCGCGGCGGAAGAGCTGACTTTTTCACCCGCATCGGCTGCTGCTTCAGATGTCCCAGCTAATGCAGTTACGAACGTGTCCATTCCCTCGGTGGTTGTGTTGCTGAACTCGTCCATATATGCCGAAAAAGATTCCAAGCCATTTGCACTTGCATCTGCCATGGTTGTAACGCCGTTTTGAGCCGCCGATTCGAGCCCCGTGAAAGACTCTTCGACTGATGCTTCACTGGATTGCACCCCATTGGCAAAGCTTTCGCCAACTTCTTTACCAGCTGCTTCAAAGGATTCCGGGGCTAAAGATTCCCGAACCGTTTGCTTTGCATTTTCCAAGAAATTGCTAATAGAATTCCCGATGGCGCCGTCTCCAAATATAATATTTGAGAGGTCTTGGAAAACCGTCAGCAATGTTTCAATTGCCGAACTCGCAAGATTTCGAACCGCTGCTAAAAACTCAGGGGCATGCTCACGAATTCCATTGGCTAAGCCGTTAATAAACGACACCATCAAATTTACACCAGCTTCCACTATGAGCGGTGCGTATGACGCCAATCCGTTTAATAGCCCGATTATTATTGTGCCCACAACATACGTTATCTTGTCTACATTATTTGCAAGTCCCATCAAAAGCGCCATTAATATCTCCATTCCGACCTCGACCATCAACGGAATGATGGTTCTGGCGGCTGTCAAAATTGCAGTCAAGATATTAACTACAGCCCCTATTATCTTCGGGACTCCTTCGCCAAGAGCTACAACAAATGAGACAACTGCATTCGCCAGCGCGATTGCTACAGCCGGAATTAAATCGATGATAGCAACCAAAATCGCTGTAATACCACTAACAATAACTAAACCACTTGTCGCAATAGACGTAGCCAATGATGTTAATCCTGCAGATATGGAAATCAAACCGACCCCAATTAGGGCTGTTCCAGCACCGAATAAAAGTAATGCTGCACTAAGTCCAAGCATCGCAGGTATTACCGGCGCAAGCACTTTAGCCGCCAGCCCTAAAATTACAATAGAGCCAGCGATGGCTACAAAGCCCTTCCCCAATTGCTCCCATTTTAGGTTGCCAAGTACGAGAAATGTCGGAATCAGAGCAAGGAGACTCGTCGATAAAATAGCCAGAGCGGCTGCTCCGGCCAATCCCTTTTTTGCCAAATTTAATGCAACAACCATCGCTGCTAATGCAAGCGATATAGCAAGCACCGAACGGTACACTGCATCAGCATCTTTAATTGAAGCAATCGCTGCAATAGCGCCCGAAAGTAACAGTATCGCGACGGAAGCTGCAACTAATGCGCCAGCCGATTTACCGATTTTATTGCAGGTGTTCATGGCTAACAGAAAAACGGCAAGAATGCCCAGCATTGCACCAATAGCAATTTCCCCTTGGAGCAGTTCATCTTTACTTAAATTCTTTCCCAATTGTTTTATTGCGGCAGTAAATATAAGCATGCTCGCGGCAATTAGAACAATTCCTAATCCATTGCCTTTTATCTTAACCCCATTTACAATTTTCATAAAACCGGCAATCGCAAGTAATAATGCGCCTACTGCCAGCAAACCCTGCCCAAGCTCTTCAAATTTCATCCGGCCTAATATCTTTATTGGTGCTGCCAATAAAAGAACTGCCACTGCAATTCCAAAGAGATTCTTACTTACTGCTCTTAATCCTGCTGCCGAGCCTCTACTAACGTTCTTCGCCAAGATCGCAAATGCAAGAACCATTCCGAGTAATGCGCCAACACCAAGAAGACCCTTTCCGACCCCAGCAAGATCCATTGATCCAATTATCTTTAATGCCATTGCCAAAATTAGAATGGCGGTAGACAACTTGATAAGCAGGGAAGATACTTTCCGCAGTTGTTTGGCGCCTTTAAGGGTGTTTGTCACCTCATTTAATGCCGCAACAAAACCGACCATGAGACCCATTACGCTTGCTAATCCCAGCAATGCAGAAGTGAGTTTAGCGCTATCAATAAAAGAAAGTACGACAAGGGCCCCGGCCAATATCGCAATAGAAATAGCGATGCTTCTAATCGCGTCTGCCTTTACTTTCATTTGGAAATTAGCCAGAGTTTCTGCAAGGGTATCAAAAACACCACCTATACTCTTTACGCCATCTTTTATCGCAGAGATAAGATCCGAAAACGATTTAATTGGCGATGATAGACTATTTACAAATTTAGAAATACCAATGATAATCGTGGTCAGAATCCCGGTATTAAGAATATCTCCGAGTTGTCCAAAATCGGTATTCGAAAATACGCTTCTAATCTTTTCAAATGCTTTTGTCAAAGCACTTTGAATTTTTGATCCAAAACCAGCCAAGGGTTTTTCTGTGGATTTGATGTCGTCCTTAAATATGCCGAGCTTAATTCCCAAATCGGTTAAAGTATTCCCGACGTTATGTTTAAGATCTGCAAAACGTTCTTTCAGGCCTTTGAAAAAATTGGCCATGTTTTTACTTTTTCCGTCTAATAAGTCGAGAAAATAAGAAAGACCCTTCGAGAGACCGTTCAAAATTTTTTCAATAAATTTAAACGAATTTTCGAATGTCTTATTTTCTCGGATACTCTCGTCAAGTTTGACCAAATATCCGCCAATGTCCCCTGTAAAACCGAGGACTCGCGTGCCGATAGTCTTGAAAATCTCGCCTAAAGGAGCCAATGCACCGAATAGACCTTTGATGGCCATGCGGCCGATATCGAGAAACGCGAAGAACCCCTTAAATGTTTTCTTAAGATCCGGCAAAATATGATCTGTATTTAAAAGGCCCCGAGAAAAATCCCACAGTTTCATGGTTAAGTCAATGAGAGTCTTACCGGTAGCCGCAGGAAATATATCTCGAAACGCGTCCTTAATTGGGGTAAGCACCTTATCAAGCGCGTCTAACGTGTTCCAAAAAGACGTAAGTAAAATATCCCGACCGCCTAAATCTTTCCACTGCCGAAGAATTTCATTGCGAACTTCCCCAGAACTTGCAAAGGTATCGTATAAGACTTCGGTGACATCTGTCCAGAGCTTTTTTGCCTCTTCATAATCGCCAAATATCAGCTCGAATGTGTTCATCCAACCGGTACTAACGGCGTCCATCGTGGCATTTATCGCATCACTGAATGTTTTAGATTCCTGCGCAGCTTTAAACGCTTTCTTTCCGAGCGCGTACTCGCTATCACTAAGTTCCGAAAATATTTCAGTAAGACGCTCCGCGGAGGTTCCAGTTTTATTGAGCAAGTCGCCCATATCTAACGAACCAGTTTCAAATTCTTCGAGTGCGCTTAATAAGCGAGAAGTTGTCAAACCGGTTTCTTCATATGCCGCGTTCAGTTTTTCGGTAAACCCGCCATACTGTGCTAATGCTCCCGTAAGCACATCGCTGGTGAACCATCCTTCGGATAATGTATTCCGGAAATTTTCAACTGTGACTTCATTGTTTTTTAGCGTTTTGAACGTGCCATCTGCCTGCTTTTTAAGAACACCCAGTCCGGCGGCGGTTTCCATCACAGTCTCTTTGAACTCAACGGTTGCCATCTGAGCGTTCTCAATGGACATCCAGTCTTGTAAACGGACGGAGCCCATACCGAGAGCCTGTGACAGGTTATACATAGCTCTACTGGCTTGCTGAACACCGGCGCCGGAAGCAGCTGCCCATGTCGCAATGCCTTCCATTGATGTTACTGCTTTATCAAGGGGAACATTGTTATTGGTAAATTTACCGATATTATCGACCATGTCAACGAAATTATAAGATGTTTCGTCAGTAAACCAGTTCAATTTACTAAGTTGGTCATTGACATATGTCATTTGTTTACCGGTGTCATCAAATTGTTTAGCAGTTGCGCTCATGATGGTCTGAACTGCTGCTGTTTTCTGAGCATATTTGGTCCACCCGGCGGTAACCTGATCAACGGATAAAGATTTTACAAAAGCCGTTGTTTTGGATGCTAAATTTCCTCCAAGTTTCGAAAGGAACCCAAATATAATCGCGTCCAACCCCGAAAATTTGAGATACACGTCATTTACAGCCTTGCCGAACCCCGCCATACTGTTTATGCCTTTATCCATTTTGAAATCACTAACAGCATCGGTCTTAGAGCCCAACAAATTTAATTTCTGAGTCAGCTGGCGAAGGGTGCTCATACTTTTATGTGTTTCCCGTTCAAATTGTGCATTATCAAATTGCAATTGAACTACGCGCTGGTCGATAGTGTTACTCATGATCGAGTCACCTCCCTCCAAATCTGATCAGCCATTTCTTCAAAAATTGGCCGAATGGCAGGATTTATATAGTCTTGGCCTTGGACATACCCACCTGTCCCGGTCCCGTGCCCATATTGTAAAATGATGGCGATTGGCACGCCATCGTTAATATTTGAATTCAAAAAATTGATAACAGCGGAAGTCCCAGTTTTTTGAATTTCGTAATACCAGGACCCCGCTGTTTCTCCAGAACGTAATGGTGTGGCAGACGCAAGGGTCGCTACACCCAATTGAGCGTATTTATCCAAATTCAATTTTTTGACGAGATCCACATTTTCGGCAAAAAATCGTTTTATTTTGGAAAAATTACCCTTATGTCTGAATCGAATCATCATTACCCCCTGCTGTGCATTTGCGCACGTCTTGCTGCATTCAACGCAGCATTCTGATTCATGATGTCGCGTTTTGAATGTTTCTTCGCGGGTTGATTTTTGATGTTGCATATTCGTATTAATGTGAGTAATCGGTTCAAATGCCACTTTTCGCATTCGAATGGGATCCCCAATGCAACCATCCAATAATAAATTAACTCGCTTGTAATTTGTTCCGAGCCTCGTTTCGCTACGGAATTCTCCCGAAACCACGTTGCCGACATCGGTGACGAAATATAATCGTCAATCGATTTGTAATTTGCTCTGGTAAGTCCGTCATAAACTACAGGGTCGACATTTTTCGTCAGTGTCATGCATCGTATATAATCGACGGTCTCTTCGTGAGTTTTTTTGTCTTTGGACAAGAAGGGTTTCCCCCACCGAGATTCCCATTTTGAAATCGAGATAAGCGAGTGCTCTAATGACAAAATTGTCTTATTGACATAAACAAATTCTTGCTTGGCCTCATCCCAAAACTCATTGGCCGGGATTGTTATGGTAAGCAATTTTACTTAATGCCCGCGGGAATAATCCCATTTACGAAAGCCGCAGCTTTATCGGCGTCAGTTCCGAGTTCCATAAAGAGAATGGAATATGCCTCAGTCTGAGCAAAGCTGTCGCGAACTTCACTGTTCTTAATGAAACGACGCCCATCGTCAGATTTAACACCGTAAGCCTTCAGGATGAGTTCCTTGAAAAGCCGAATAATCGCCGGCTGGTCCTTCGCCTGAACAATCTTTTCGACCATCTCGGCAAGACCGCCCTCCGTGGTCAGCTGCATCTCAGCCAACTCGGCTTCCGTGAAATTGAAGTAAAAATCTTCAACTCTTTCATTCCCGTTATAATCCGTGTAAGTAATCGTCTTTTTAAGCATTTGCATTTACTCCTTTCAAAAATAAAAAGAGGGCAGATTCAACTACCCTCTTATGCAAGTTGTCTTAGCCCGCAGCGAAAATCGTGAGAATTTCGTTGGGCAGCGGAAGACGAGGCTCCGTCGCTTCACCGCCGGTAGTCGGGGCATCGGTGCCATACAGAATATCTTCGAACTTCTTCAGCTTATCCTTATCGACCTTCGTGCTGTCGATGGTGAGAAGCGCCGTCGGCTTGTGGCCGGTAACATTAATCGGGGTTGTAGTGAGTTCCCAGGAGAAAGTGATGGCTTCCGGGGAATCATTGACCGTGCTGTAGCTGCGCTCCGACGGAGAAGCCTTGGCACCGTAGATCAGATGGATCTTGTAGCCAAGATTATCATTCTGGTCGTTTCCGACCTTGGTACGATAAGCAAGGCCGAACGCCTTACGCTCCTGCTGGCCGATCACGACGCCCGTAGAGAGCGCGGCAGAGCCGTCGCACTCTGCGAACTCATCGGGATAGGTATAAGCCTCGACCGTCGCGCCGAAGTCTTCGGCAGACATAAGGCTCAGATACTTAATATTATCGGCGTAAAGCGCCGTGGCCTCCGCACCGGACGGAGATTCCGTGACCTGCGTCAGGCCGTTCCAGGGGACGCCCTTGCCGTAGGCATTGTTTTCAACCGGGAATAGAACACCATGGTCTACGCCGGTTTCATACAGTCTTTCGCCAGACTGGTCCCAAACGATTCTACTCATATGGTAAAATCCTCCTTCTTAAAAGTGAATGGTGAACACATCGTGATTCAGATTATCTGCAACATAATGCCGGTCGAATCGACAAGTCGGGATACTGGCAATGGGTTTGAGTAAGAGGCTCTCCGGATTCGGATCGATCACAATTACGCTGTACTCAACGCCCATTCCGTAAACGGAATTGTCTGCGTGAATTCTCGGCATATTGTTGCGGGAATAAATGATTGCCGGATACTTCAATCGAATATTCTCCGGCGGCTGAAAATAAACATGGTCGCTGCCGGGATCTCGCCCCAGAACAGCGGCCATGATTTGTTTCAGCTTCATGTGGAGGTCAACTCGTTTACCCATTGTAAACACCCCCAACACTTAAGATTAATCGAGGGTACGAAACCTCGATGCTATGCACCTTCCATCTCGTACCCATATACTCGACATACCGCATCGAGTGAAAATTCTGATAGGCAAACGGATCAGCGACTATGCTGATCTCGTTCGATATGTTAATATCGTCGTTCACCTGATCTGAAGTCTGGAGTTTTCGGACATTGCGGATCACGTCGCCGTAATACGAACGCTCCGTAATCTGCTCCACCCAAACTCCCGGCTCGGTTTCAGTCGTGACAGCATAGCCGATTTTTCCGAAAAATTTTGCCATTTTGAATTTTAGGACGCCTGATAAGAAGTAAAGACCTTCGCAGCAAGCGCGCCGGAAGTTCCGGAATTGTCAAGGCACACGACCGTGGCAACGCCGCCGTTCTCTTTCCAGTAAACGGGACGATAGAAACCACCAGAGACCTGCACAACGCAGCCCTGTTCGCAGCAATCACAAACTTCTTTCGCCGTAAGCGCATGATGATCGTCCATGCAAAGGGTGGTTCCGTTCACTCCGAGCATCACCACCGCCACATCTTTATCCTTTGCACGATTGTAGACCTTCTGGAAATTGACATTGCCCGGCCGATCTGCAGGAGCAATAAGGGGCTGTTGAGACATAATTTTGAATCCTCCTTGTTATTTATCGGTGTTATGTAAACCGTGTGGGGTAAAAAAATTAGCCCGCAGATTCCACGACTTCAACAGCGATCGCGGAATAGGGCTTGATCATCGCGCCGGAGCAGCGGGTCTCGATCAGGTACTTCTCCTGGTTGTAGTCGATGTCAAAGTCATCGAACATGTTGATTGCGCCGCCCTTGTCGGCACCGACATTGTAGTCGTTCAGGTTAACGATGATGCCGGCCAGCTTGCGGGTCTTGCTCTCGCCGTCCGTGCGGGTCAGACCCTCCATCACGGGAACCGTCACGATCTCCTTGACACGCAGCTTGGTGCGCAGCTTCTCTTCGGTGTCGTAAATATCACGACCGGTGGTGTCCTGAATGAGGAGCATATCGGTCAGCATATCTTCGGTGGTGAAGAGCGTCGGATTGCCGGAACCCTTATAGTCCTTACGGGCCTTGATGATCTGCTTGATCATGAGCTTCGCCGTATCCTCCGCCGTAGCATTCTGCGCCGGGGTCACAGCAGCCTTGATCGTATAGAGATCATCGTCGGTCCAGATCGGACGGATGTTCATCTCGTTGATCTTGTCGTCGCTCGAAGAAGAGCGGCCATCGCCCACGAGGATCGCACGCGCGATTTCCTCTTCGAGCATACCGCGCATCTCGCCCTTGAGCCACGCGACAACGTCGAAATCGGTGATGTCGATAATATCATCACGATCCATCTTCTGCTTCTTATACACCGTAGTCGGGGTGGTAGTACGCTTCAGAAGGGTGATGACCTCCTCCAGCTTGCGGTTGCCCTTCACATAGCCACGGGCGCGAGCCTCGTCGCCGGTGATGTTGGCAAACAGGCTCTTCACGCGGGAGAACGGGGTGTGATGGACACCCTGCATAACCTTACCAACCCAGGCGGTATCACGCTGGATCATCTGCGGGGTCGCCGTCACATTGCGCGCATCAGGGTACAGATAGTCAACGGGATCCACACCGTAATCGGCATGGGCCAGATACTGCACATCCTCCAGACCATGCTGAATAGCACTGTCGCGCAGAGAACCACAGCGCTTGGCGTCCTTCAGAACCTCCTGCAGATCGGCATGAGAGATCACATTCGCCTGATTCTCATCTTCACGGTCAAAAACATTATGCTTCACAGAATTATCCTCCTCAGATTCATTGTTATTTTCTTTTTCGCTTAAAACTTGCCCGATCATGGCATAGAAAACCTTTTTCTGCTTTTCATTAAACGTAGCAATTACGTCGGCAATAGTTTCTTCATTCTCAGAAGTCTTCTTTTCTTCCGCCATAGTTTTTTCTTCCTCCTTCTTATCTTCAGCCATGGTTTTTTCTTTCTCCTTCTTTTCCTCATCGGCATGCTCCAGAACCAGAGGCTCGTCGAAGTAAATCTGCGCCTCATCGTTCAGCTCTTCGCCATGCTGTATAACATTAGCGATCACGGCCTTCGGATTCGCCCCGGCGAGCACAAGGCTCACTTCCCGGATCACGCCGTGAACAACATTCCCGCCATTCTGCTGAAGCCGGTTTGCATAGATAGAAAGGGACGTAATATCCCCATGCTGCACAAGCTCCTTCGCGTTCTGGCCGGATTCGGTGCTGTTGAATTTGCAATAGGCATAGACACCCTCATCGCGGTTCTCAAGGAGGGCATGGCCGAGCACCGTATAGGGATCGTCATGACGATGATTCCAAACAAGCGGCACCTTCTGGCCGTCATTCTCCTTAAAAGCGTTCTGCATAATCGTTCGGCCGTCGGCGCAGCGAACGTTATTTCGGGTTGCCCAACCAGCAAAATCATACGTTTTATCCATTTTGATTTTCCTCCTTGGGTTCGTTGATTACATCGATCGTTTCTTGCTCTTTGGGAGCGCTCAGGTTGCTGTTCCGAAGCTCGTCCGCCTTCTTATCCTTCGACGGCTTCATGCCCGTGATCTGACGGATCTCGTTGGATGTCATGATCTCGTTGCGGGTGAACTTATCGGCGATTTCTGCAAGGGTATTGACCGGAACAAGGCGGAACGGATCCGTAAAGTATTTGATCGCCTGCTTCTGGGACCGGGCAGTTTTGGTGAGGAACTTTCGGTTCATTTCGTCGACCAATGCCGCCAGGATCGGCTCAACAATACGGTTGGTATAGTTCAGCATCGCCTGCTCATCGGCCGTGCCGTCCAATATCGCCTGCGTTATCCCCAACTGGCTGTATAGCATGCTCGTCAGGTATTCGATCTGCTTCATCAGGTTATTGTCCACAGCGCGATTGAGCTGCGTAATGTGCTCCGTACCGTCCGTATAGGCGATTCCGTACTTTGATCCGGCCAATTGCTGTTCGATGTCCTTTCGCCGTTGTTCCGCCTGCTGGCGTCGGGCGTCAGACTTGATGATGTACGGCAGCTGAATAATAAGATCGAGCTTCCCCGCGCCGCTTTGCTCGTCGATAGCGTCCAGAAGATTCAGCTTGCGGACAAGCCGCTGCATAGTCGAGTTCGGAGCATTCATTACGGAGTAGAAGGGGTTTTCGATGATCGCTGTCATCTTTTTGGGCACGACGATCTGCTCTTTCTGCCCCGTCTCCTCGTTATACACTTCGACCCGAACATACTTCGGATACCACTCCACGATTTTTCCCGTCCGAAGCGATAAAATTTGATAGGATCCGGCTTTATTCGGGTTGTATAGCGTATCGACCGGAACAAGGGCTACAACGCCCTCATCGAACATGGAAAGAACGGCATCCTGAAAAAAGGCTCGGGAAGTCTGATCGATGTTGGCTTCAAGAGTCAAACAAATATTTAATTTAGAATCTACGGTCTCTTTATACCGCTCTTGGTCATCCAACCGGATGTGCATGATCGGGTGAGAGGCAACGTCAACAGCGATTTTGTTATATATTGCGTTGGTGATCGTTCGTTCATTTCCCCGGCTAAGAAACACTCGGTCCGGGCGATAGGAATATGCACTTCCAAGATTCTGGTACGAATAGTCCGTGGGGTCGCGATTCATAAAAATATTCCAGGCTCGTTTGAGTCTGGAACCAATGGATTCATCCATTTTGAATTGTTTTCCTCCTTTCCGGAGAAATAAGTATTAGGATCGATATTTTATGTTATTTAAAACTCGATCAACATAATTTGAGCCAGTATCAGCATATAACTGATCTAATTCATGCCACTTTTTATCCAAAACATCCTGTCGGTTAGACCATCTGTCATATGCCTTACTGTACGCTTTTGCTTCTGCCGACTCACCCTTAGCGGCATTAATAATACGCTCAATCTTGTTTTTTCCGAGTTTAGCATACAAAGATTTTACTTCGCGCCATGCTGCATCGTTCTCGTCCTGGGCATTAGTCATCTTATCGTATGCTTCGCTGTATTTACGAACGGCGCCCTTCCGAATAGACGAAATTTCTTTTTTATACTTTTCCTTGGCCGATTTTCGATCCGCGCCCCATTTATCTGCCGCGCGATCTAACTTTTTATCGTCGTCGGTATAATCGTTTAAAATGCTGTCAGTGCTTCTTCCCGAAAGTCGATCTTTATACTCGGAAGATGCTTTTTTGTAATTTGCATCGGCAGTTTTTCGTCTTCCTGTGTATTTCGCTTTTGCGTTTTCGATCCGTTCTTCCGTGGAATACCGTTTTCTTCCAGCAGCGGTTAAACTTCCATCCTTATTCTAATACCGACGTACACCCCATTTCATTCCGAGAACTCCATGATGGTACAGTTCAGAAGAGTGATAATAAGGCATTACACTTTCACTCCTTTTTACTTATTTCGTAACTGCTGAATAGCTAATGCAATCGACAATGCTGACCCAGCGGTTGCCAATACCGTCCCAGAGACTTTGAGGATGTCATTTACATACTGCTCTCCCTTCGAAACGGTTGGCTTATTAAAAAGACGGTTATAATTTAATTCGAGATTTTCACGATTAATTGCTTTGATTAGTTCTTGATCTGTCATATTAGATAAATCCATACGAGGTGGATTGTTGCTTTTTTGGCGCGACGATTCAATCGATGCAACGCCCTTTTTTCCTGTATCAACAATACTCTTTGCAGCTTGGATTTTTTCTGTCGTAGACATTTTTTTAGTTTTAGCTTTAGAAGATGGCGCATACCAGCTCTCGTTCGGGTTCTTTCCGCGACGGAGTTTTCCTTCTGCCGTATACGAACCGTCTTTATTCTGATACCGACGTACACCCCATTTCATTCCGAGAATTCCATGGTGGTATAGTTCAGAGGAATGCAAGTAACAATATTCCATTTTGAATTATTTCCCCCTTCCCGGAGAATAATCACTTGCTTTGCTTATAAAGTTCTTTGGCTTTTTTCAAATCGTTTACGTACTCTTCTCCAGCTGCGGCATATGCAGAATACTTTCGGGTTTCTGCATCGCGAACTTTACCGGCATATAGCTCATTAATTTTAACAACCGCGGAATTATACAAAAGACGATTTGTATATTCTTCATATGTTTTACTGGTTTTCAATTCTGAAATCTTAGTGTTTGCATTAATGTATTTTTCTCTGTTTTCTTGATAAAAATAACTGTCGGGATCTTCCCAGAAATCCATTTCTTCTTTGGCTTTATCCCGAATATTTTCCTGCGCTCTGATTTTCCGTTCGTAATGACGATTCGTCTCTGTATTCTTTTTCTCAAATCGTTCTTTTTCTTGATCAAGCGCTTGTCTCTTTTCAACTGTGTCGGCT
>ERZ1024431.12-NODE-12-length-46722-cov-53.325712_pt1 | contig 46722 bp, 71 predicted proteins | sample MGYA00520782_ERZ1024431 | MGnify/ENA primary metagenome ERZ1024431 (study PRJEB33242, sample SAMEA3444288) | Homo sapiens | biome: Host associated; feature: Gastrointestinal tract; material: Stool | place: Uganda | collected 2011-01-01 ...
GGAACAGCGGCAACAGGAACAGCGGCGACAGGAACAGCGGCAACTGGAACAGCGGCGACAGGAACAGCGGCGACTGGAACAGCGGCGACAGGAACAGCGGCGACTGGAACGCTACATCCTTTTCCAACGGCTGTTTTAACACGGTATCGCCCAAAATCTATATGTTCAACAGGCCTACTGACTGGACGCTTGAGCAGTGGTTTAACTGCCGTGCCCGGCGTTTGCTGAACGAGATTGACGATTGCCCGCTTGAGTATGTCTATCTGTCTGATATGACCGATGACGAAAAGGCGGCGCACCCTGAAGCTGAAACAACTGGCGGTTATCTGAAGGAACGTACCACAGCAGACAACGCCCGGAAGTGGTGGGCGGGGCTTAGTGCCGATGATCGCAATATCATTTTCAGCTTGCCGAACTTCGATGCGGAAATCTTCAAAGAAATTACGGGGATTGACGTAAACAAAGACTGACACATCTCAAGAGCTGTGCTATCTGGCGATACGGGCGCTCGGAAGGAGGTGAAACATGGAAGACGAAATCAGGCCCAAAGCTCTGATGATCCCATTCGACAAGTTTGTGATTTTGGATATCCTGCCGCCGGAACAATACAAAAACACCCTGACCAAGATGCGGCAGTATGTGGAGCACGGCGAAGAACCGGAAGGGCTGGAACCAATGGAGCAGATGGCATTCGAGTCTCTGCGGGCCTTTATGGACGAGAACATAAAGACGTATCAACGCACGATTGAGGCGAATCGCCAGAATGGGCGAAAAGGCGGGAGACCCAGAAAAGCGAAAGAAACCGATGGGTTTTCTGAAAAACCCACGGAAACCCATGGGGAACCCAACGAAACCCATAAAAACCAAAGTACAAAGTACAAAGTACAAAGTACAAAGTACACAGACTCTATAGAGTCTATAGAGATGGACGCTTCCGCGTCTCCATCCCCCAGAGCATCGAAACGGTTTTCTCCACCGGAACTGGAAGAGATCGAGGCGTATTTTGCCGAGAAAGGCGGTACGGCTGCACAGGCGGAGCGGTTCCGGGACTTCTACGTGTCCAACGGCTGGAAGGTCGGCAAGAACCCCATGAAGAGCTGGAAGGCTGCTGCATCCGGCTGGATGTCCAGAGACAAGGAGCGCGCCCAGAAGGCCAGCGCTCCGCGCAGCAAGCCGTTCATGGCGTCCCGGTCCCAAGAAGAGGCGGCAGCGCATCCGAACGACTTCCTCAAAAATGCTGCGGCTCGCCGCCCTCTGAGCAAAAAGAAAGGAGAGGTTCACAATGCCTAAATATAACGTTATGGTCGAGTGCCGCAACGCAGGCGGTACAGACCTACACTGCTGGCGGGTAGATGCCATCAACCCCGGAGAGACCGGTTACATCGCAACGCAGCTCGCGCAAAGCCATTACCCGGAGTTCGACGAGTTCGAGCCGGTGCGGACGGAGGCGGTCCGATGACAAACCCGACTTGCAAGGGCTGCCCGGACCGGAAGCCTGGCTGTCACGACCACTGCGAGCGGTTCAAGGCATGGCAGCAGCTGCACAAGGCCGAGCTGGCCTACACCTACGATATGACCCACACCATGAGCTGCTACCACCGTACATACGAGGACAAGCACCGGAAGCGGGGCAGAAAGCGCTATCTGGGCTCAAACGGAGGAGACGAATGAAAGTTTTAGTTGCCTGCGAGGAATCGCAGGAAGTCTGCAAAGCGTTCCGGGCAAAAGGACACGAAGCCTACTCCTGCGATATTCAAGAGCCGTCCGGTGGGCATCCAGAATGGCATATTCTCGGTGACTGCCTAAAGGCTATTGAGGGGGGGGGGGCAGGTCGTGACCATGGACGGAATCGAGCATGATGTGCCTCGCTGGGATATGATTATCGCATTTGTCCCCTGCACAAAGACAAGCAACGCGGGAGCAAGACACCTGTACAAGGGAGGAAAGCTCAATCTTTCCCGGTATTATGAGGGATTGTGCGGCAAGGCTATTTTTCTTGCCGTGTGGGCGGCAGATTGCGAAAAAGTGGTGATTGAGAACCCTACCCCCAGCAAGATTTTTGATTACCCAAAGCCTACACAGGCGATTCAGCCCTACGAGTACGGACATCCGTACAGCAAGAAAACGTTACTGTGGGAGCGTGGTGTACCGCCGCTGCACCCGACAAACATCGTAGAACCTACCGCGACATGGTGCCCGTCTGGATCTTACTCGCATAAGCATGGTGAGCAGCACAAGGGAATGTTTACCACTGACCGTGCAAGGAACCGCGCAAAGACTTTTCCGGGCGTGGCAAAGGCAATGTCCGAACAATGGGGGTAAAAAATGAAAGCAATCCTTTTAAGCATCCGGCCAAATTGGTGCAAGTGGATTTTGAGCGGCAAGAAAACCCTTGAGGTACGAAGAACCCGCCCAAAACTTGACACACCGTTCAAGGTATACATCTACTGCACGAAAGACCGGTCAAAGGTGGGCTGGATGCGAATTGTCCCCGAAAAAGGCTGGCTGCGGTTAGACGGTTCGGTTATTGGCGAGTTTACATGCGATAAAATCGAACGAGCTTTAATTCCGTATCCAGCGCATCGGGACGAGTTTAATGAACGATTTGCAAAAGATTCGTGCGTATCCTACGATGATCTGCATCGCTACGCATCACAAAATGCACTCTACGTTGACCTGTTTTTTTGGCATATTTCAAACGTCAAACTCTACGAAGAGCCAGTACGGCTTAAAGATTTCTGGGCGATACAACCCTGTACGCATCGCGGAGACTGTTGCACCTGCCGCAGATGGGACGCAGAAAAGCTGATTTGCCGGGGAGAAGCATTCGGAATCGAACGCCCGCCGCAAAGCTGGTGCTATGTGGAGGACGGCAGATGAAATTAACCCTCTACGGTGACCCACGCACAAAGAAAAACAGTGCTCGCATCTTGCAAGGGCGCGGAGGACGGCGTTTTGTGTCCCCAAGCGCGGCGTTTGAGGAATACCAGACCTCTTGCCTGTGGCAGATACGCGCTCCGCCTGAGCCTATTTCTGCCCGCGTGAACGTGCGGTGCGTGTACTACATGGCTACCCGGCGCAAGGTTGACCTTGCAAACCTGATCGAAGCGACCTGCGACATACTGGTGACAGCCGGTGTGCTAGCAGATGATAACAGCAGCATCGTTGCCGCGCACGATGGCAGCCGGGTGAACCACGACAAGCAAAACCCCAGAGTGGAGATCTGGATCGAGGAAATGGAGGATGAAAGAGTATGAGAGTCATAACCACACTGATAATCATTTCTATCGCGCTTTTTGTCGGATATTTAGCTGGAGGGCCTTATGCAAAATAATCGAACAATATATGATTGGAGGCAGATACATGACACGCACATGGACACCTGACGCAGACGAGCCGAAACCAGAGGACCCCCGCGCACTGGCAGTGCGGAGGTATTTTGAACGCTTGCCCCGAATGAGGTCTCTTATTTTGCAGCAGAAGGAGCGCATCGCAGACCTCAAAAACGCAGCTACAACGACTACTTCCAGAGTATCCGGTGCATCCGGGCGCTCTGGCGTCAGCGATAAGGTCGGATGCAATACCGATGCCGCGATGGACGCCGAAAAGCATCTGCACGAGATGAAATGCCAGTACGCCGAGATGCAGAAAGAAGCCATCGACTTCGCTTATCTCCTCAACGCGGACCCTGCGTCCATCAAGCGCAGTCGGTGTATTACGCTCTGCTATGTGGAGGGAAAGACCAGGGCCGCCGCCGCCGGAGAGGTCGGTTATTCAAACGCGCGGACGGTCTCCACTGCCATTTCGGAGGGCTTTCGTCAGCTGGCAGAGATATGGGAGGATACACCGTTCTGCGATTTTGACAGTTTTGCACAATAATTCGCGGTACTTTTCGGCAGTGGGCATCATCGACACCTGAGCGAAATCGGTGGTATTGTAGTAGTATCGGCAAAGCCGAAAAGGCCCACCGATGCAATTCAGCCCCCGAACGTTCCGGCCCTGTGCTGTCCGTAGGTACAGATCACCAACTTTCGCGGGCTGCTTCTATGCGAGATTTTGGAACGGCTCCATTCACAGGGCGGCGGCTCTGAGTGTCCGGGGAAGGCCGCGCACCCCCCTCTCCGCGTGGTTCGAATCCACGGTTTCGCACCAGATGGCGCATGGACTCATCCCCCACAAAGCAAGATGCACGCTTAACCTCCCGTGCCACAAAAGAAAGCTTTGAATCCCTGAAGGTGTGGGTAGACTTCCAGACGGGATGTGCGTCAAACAACAGCCCTGGCGGAGAACCAGGGCTGTTTTATATGGCCGCCTGAGCGCAATGTGGAGCGCGGTGCGTGTGTAGACACGGCTGGTTCGATTCCAAGGGCGGCTTTTTATATTCCCGTAGCTCAAGTGATGGAGCAGCGGTCTCCAAAACCGCAGGTTGCAGGTTTGAGCCCTGCCGGGAGTGCCAGACTTTGCATGACCGGGGGACGGCATGCAGAGAGTAGCGGGGCGTCTGGCCGCGAAAGTTCCAGATGCAGCGGCAACGTCTTACTGTCCGACAAACACAGATAATGGCGTTGCTGCTTATATGCCGTCATAGCTCAACTGGGAGAGCGCCGCCCATTTAAGGCGGGACAACGTTGGTGACACCATATGGCTAGTTTACAACCCGATACATCCGAGGCATTTAACCACGCCCCGGCGGGGGCCTGTGGGTGCCGGTTCAAATCCGGCTGACGGCTACTGTGATTTTTAGCTTGAAATAGCTTGAGATTTAGCTTGAGCAATTTCGGGCTTTTTATTTTCTGGAAGAAAAGCCATAAACGCGGAAAGGAGTAGGCTGTGGAACTTTCTGAGCTAAAGGACAAACTTCTCTCCATATTCGATTCCTCTGTAGAGAACATTGAAGAAAAAGTAATGGAAACCCTGCTTGACCCAGAGAAAAAAGATTTTGCATTTGAAGAATATTTAAATGCCGTAGATAACGATTTGCAGACAGATCTCTTGCAAAAATTATGGCAATACTATCGGGCCGACAGAAAGAAAAAATGCCAAGACTACACGCCTAAAAGTCTTGCAAAATTGTGCGGTTTGCTCACGGAAAGAAACGGAAAGGTATGCTATGACTTGTGTGCAGGATCTGGCGCTTTAACCATTCAGAAATGGGTTCAGAACAAGGACAAAACTTTTATCTGCGAAGAGCTTGATAGAAAGGTTTTTCCACTTCTTCTTTTTAACTTGGCTGTTCGAAATATTGAAGGATATGCAATATGCCGGGATGCCATTTCAAATGAATTTTATTTCGGATATAAGCTAACAAAGGGAAATAAATTTTCCGAGATATATAGGATTAACTGTCCGCCAGAAATCAAAGCTGACGAAATTGTTTCAAATCCGCCTTACAATATTAAGTGGAATCCTCCGGCACCGCTTTTTGCAGATTCAAGATTTCAAAAATGCGACATTCCACCAGCGTCAAACGCGAATTGGGCGTTTGTTCTTACCGCTTTAGACAGGCTTTCCGATGCGGGAAAATGCGCCTTTGTTCTTCCTTGCGGCTTCTTGTCAAAAGATAATGAACGCGAGCAAAGAAAATGGGCAACAAAAAACGGTTTTGTTAAAAAAGTAATTGCACTTCCGGATTCTATGTTTGAATCAACGGGAATTCCGGTCTGTGTGCTGCTCTTTGAAAAAAAATCCGATGGGATAGAATTTTATGACGCAAGAAAATGTGGAATGAAAGAAAAACGACTTCAAAAGGGCCAATTTGGCGGGAAAAGCCATCAAAACAGAACGTATGTAAAAGAAGTCGCCGCGCTCCCGGACGAAGAAATAAAAAAACTTCTGGAATACTCAGGGGAAATTCCTGAATATTCAACAAAAAAATATACGGATGAAGTCGAATCTAATCAATGGGAATGGATTCCAAGCAGATATGTCCATTATGACTGTGCGGAGGCCTCACATCGGAACTACAAAGATATCATGGATGATATCAATAGGATTTCCCGCGAAAAATCGTCTGTAAAAGTGACAATAAACGAAACGCTTGCAAGGCAGCTTGGCTTGTATGAAGTTGCCGAAATTGAGAAGAAAGCAGATTCGACTGCGCTTAATCGGACTTTTAACCTTTTGGGCGGAGAGTACACATCAAGGCCGTACATTACGCTATCAAAAAACAAAAATGAAATCAAATTTGAATCAAATGATAAAGAAATTTTATCTTCGCTTTTTTCGATTTTGCTTCCAATGTGGAAACAGCACGTTTTCTACTTGAATCAACAAGAAAATGTTTTGCTTGCTGAACTGAGAGATGCGATGATTCCAGATTTGATGAGTGGAAAATTGAATCTTGACCAAGACGAGAAATAGTAAAATCTATATTGGTAACTTTAATGTCTTAGGAAGGTGGTGGCGGTGGGTGCCGGTTCGAATCCGGCTGACGGCTACCGTGATTTTTAGCTTGAAATAGCTTGAGGTTTAGCTTGAGCAGTTTCGGGCTTTTTGTTTTATTGGGAGGTGAGTGCATGGCGTTCGGCGAATCGTACGAGGAGTTTGTTGAAAAGTTCAAACCGAAAAAGACAACGGATGACTGCTATACACCGCCCAGTGTATACGCTGTTATTCGGGATTGGGCTTGCCAAGAATACGGCATTGACCCAGCTAAAATCGTACGTCCGTTTTACCCGGGCGGTGATTACGAGCACTACGATTATCCGGAGGGTGCTGTGGTGCTGGACAACCCGCCGTTTTCGATCTTGTCCCGAATCTGCGGATTCTATCTCGATCGTGGAATTTCGTTCTTCCTATTCGCTCCGTCTTTGACGGCATTTTCTGGAAGAGCAAATACTATGCGGATGAACCATATTATTTGTGACTGTCAAATCGAATATGAAAACGGTGCAATCGTCAGAACGAGCTTTGTGACCAGCTACGGCGGGGATGTCGTAGCGCAGACCGAATCCAGGCTGACGAAGCTCGTAAACGATGAGGTGGAGCGCCTGCGACGCACCAACACAGTACAACTGCCAAAGTATACATACCCGGATCATATTGTAACGGCGGCATTGCTTCAACGTTATAGCCGCTATGGCGTTGATTTCAAAGTGCACAAAAAGGATTGTACTCCAATTTATTCACTGGACGTACAACGCTCCACGGGAAAAGGCATTTTTGGTGGTGGATTGCTGCTGTCTGATTGTGCTGCGGCTGAGAGGGCTGCGGCTGAGAGGGCTGCGGCCATAAAATGGGAACTGTCCGCGAGGGAGCGTGCTATTGTGGAGTATCTGAACAACCATTAAATTCAAATACGAAATCAAGAGTTTAGGAAGGTGGTGGCAGTGGGTGCGCAGCGGTTGACAGACAAACAGAAAAAGAAGATCATTGCGGACTATGTGCAGCTTCAGAACTACACCAAGACCGCCAAGCTCAACGGAGTATCTGACACGACGGTAAAGCGGCTGATTTCAACGGCTCCGTCCGAAATGTTGAAAAAAGTTGAGCAAAAAAAAGAGCAGAACACACTTGAGATGCTGGACTACATGGACAGCAAGAAAGAGCGCGTTCAGGAGATCATAGACGTTTATCTCGGTGTCCTGACCGACCCGGAGAAGCTGGAAGGGGCGACCCTACAGCAGATCACCACGGCGCTGGGTACACTGATCGACAAGTGGACGGTCATCGATGATCGCAAGAAGGGTGATTCCTTCCACCAGACCGTCGAAGATGACCCCATCACCAAGAGCTTGAAGGAGGAGTTTAAGAAATGAGCTTCTCCAAAAAACAAAAGCAGATCCTGACCTTCCCGTATGAAAAAGACTATGATGCCCTGATCTGTGACGGCGCGGTGCGTTCCGGCAAGACCTCCATCATGTCCCTGTCCTTCGTGCTCTGGATGATGGCAGAATTTAACCATTGCTCCTTTGCATTTTGCGGAAAGAGTGTGGGCGCGGTGGAACGCAACATCGTTCAACCGCTTCTGTCTGTCCGGTATTTGCAGAAGCAGTTCCAGATCACCTACAACCGCAGCGGCCACGTTCTCACGGTGCAGCGCGGCGGCAAGGTGAACATGGTGTACATGTTCGGCGGCAAGGACGAAAGTTCTTATATGCTCATTCAGGGCATCACGCTGGCCGGGGTGCTTCTGGACGAGGTAGCGCTCATGCCCCGCAGCTTTGTGGAGCAGGCGCTGGCCCGATGCTCTGTCACCGGTGCCAAGTTCTGGTTCAACTGCAACCCAGAAAACCCAGAGCACTGGTTTCGCAAGGAGTGGATCTTACAGGCCAAAAAACATCGGGCGCTGCATCTGCACTTCTTGATGGACGATAACCCGTCACTGGATGAGCGCACCAGGGAGCGCTACCGAAGCATGTACAGCGGCGTGTTCTATGAGCGCTACATTCTGGGCCGCTGGGTGATGGCCGAGGGCTTGATCTACGATATGATGGACACAGAAAAGAATGTTTTCAAGCCGGGTGAAGAGCCTTGCTGGCTTCGTTCTGTGGCCGTTCGGTGGATTGGCGTAGACTATGGAACTGTTAACGACACGGTGTTTTTAGAGGCTTATGACGACGGAGAAACGCTTTGGATTACAAGCGAATACCGGTGGGCGAGTAGGCAGGAACACCGGCAAAAAACAGATGAGGAATACGCTGATAATTTTATGGAGTTTATGGGCAAAAATCCTTGCGCAGTCATTGTTGACCCCTCTGCAGCGTCGTTTATTGAGGCAATCAGGAGGAGGGGTGTTTATGTTATGGAGGCAGAGAACGATGTATTAGACGGTATTCGGCGGGTATCAACGCTGATGAGTAAAAGACAACTCAAAATATGTTCGATTTGTACCGGCTTGCTGGATGAACTCGGCACATACCGGTGGGATGATAAAGCCGCCCTCATGGGCGTGGAAAAGCCCATCAAACAGCAGGATCACGGCCCGGATGCCCTGCGCTATTTGTGCAACACGGCAGTACCTCACTGGAGGTATGGGGAATAAAAAAGCCCAGATGTTTATCTGGGCACAGAGTTAATCTATCTTCATTCGCTGCTTAATTGCTTTCACAATAAAAGCGTTCAAGCTTTCCCCGGCGGCATCTGCAGCTGCTTGAACTTCCTCTTTGGTCGGGCTGACCTCTTTTTTGAGGATGAGGTTTACCCGGTCATACGCTTTGGCATTCCATTTGTTGTTCGCTCTGGTTCGTGCGGTTCCCATTATTTCCACCTCGCTTTCTGCTTATATTATATACTATGCTTGACACTTGCGCAAGTGTACAATATGCACTTACACAAGTACAAAAGTTTGTGCAGTGTGCGAATTGTATGTAACTGCGCAATGGTATATACTATATCTTGTGAGCAAGAGGAGCGGAAAGGAGGCCGCCCATGAAGTTCAATGATTTCAAAAAGCTGAACCGTGACGAACAGCGTGAAAAGTTTGAACAGTACAAAAAAGAGTGGTTAGCCGCTCGTAACAGCTAACCACTCGTAGGTCAGAGAAACCAGTTTCAGAAAAGCTCCTCTTACTCACATTTTATTTTATTTGAAAACAAAAGTCAAGTAGAATGTGGGGTTTTTACAATGAACTATCCTGTTACACGTGAATCTTTTCTGAAATCTTCCGATATGAACAATCCAGATATCGACGAAATTTTTGTCTCGTGCGTTGATGATGTTTGCAAGCTTATGAACATTGCCTATGAGTCAGGTTTGGTAGATGGAAAGAAAGGAAACGCAAAATGAGTAAAGTCATTGATTTGACTGGGCAGAGATTTGGAAGACTGGTTGTCATCGAAAGAGCTGAAAATAGTGCTCAAGGAGGTGCCAGATGGCTTTGCAGATGCGACTGCGGGAACGAAAAAATAGTTCACCGCCGGGAACTTCTCAATGGTGATGCTCGTTCTTGCGGTTGTCTGAGAAAAGAGACCACAGTAAAGCGATCTGTTAAGCATTATGGTCGAAGAGATACGCCACGGCTTTACAGAATCTGGCATCACATAAAAGAAAGATGCTATTCACCATCTTGCAAAGAATTTCGCTGGTACGGTGCACGTGGAATTAGCATGTGTGACCAATGGCTGAACGATTTTACAGCTTTCAGAGATTGGGCGCTGTCAAACGGATATACCGATAAATTGACAATCGACCGAATTGACAACGACGGAAATTATGAGCCGTCAAATTGCAGATGGGCCACAATGAAAGAGCAATGTGAAAACAGACGAAATAGCCCGAAAAACAAATAACCAAAGAATCGCATCTTATCGAGAGGTAGGGTGCGATTTTCATTTGATTGGAGGTTTGAACGTGTCCAGACGTAACAAAAGCCGCCCCGCCGGGGGCACAGAGAAACCGATGACGGCCACGCTGGACGCATTTTCCAACCCGCTGTTCTCGCTGGGGTACGGCTCCCAAAGCCCGCTGGAAGCAACGGAATACCCGCTGACCAGGATGACGGACAATTATGCCCTGCTGAACAGCCTGTACCGCAGCAACTGGGTGGTGCAGAACGTTGTGGGCTTGCTCGTGGACGATATGCTGCGAGAGTGGTACGACCTCAAGAGCGCCACACCGGAGCAAGGAAAGGCAATCCAGACTGTGGAGCGTTCCACCCGGCTCCGTGACCGTGTGAGCACTGGCCTGAAATGGGGCCGCCTGTACGGCGGTGCCGCCGGGCTTATCCTCATTGACGGGCAGGAGGACCTTTCTCGCCCGCTGGATGCCGAAGCTATTCTTCCCGGAAGCTTCCGGGGGCTGTACATCCTCGACCGCTGGCAGGGAATCAGCCCGGATGCAGGTCTGACCTTTGAGGACGGGGAGCTTGTCCCGGAGTATTACAGCATCAACGATGCCGCCGGGCACACTGCCGCCCGTGTCCATCACTCCCGCCTTGTGCGGTTCGTGGGCCGGGAGCTTCCCGATCTGGAACGGCAGGCGGAACTTTACTGGGGCGAGTCCGAAGTGGAAGCGCTCTATAATGACGTGGTGGCTCACGACAACGTGAGCGCCAACATGGCTGCGCTGACTTTCCAGGCAAACGTCAACACGATGGAAGTCAAAGGATTGGAGCAGCTGCTCTCCATGTCCAGCCCGGATGTGCAGCGGCGTTTCTGGAACACCATGCAGGCCCAGAAGGTCCTGCGCTCCAATTTTGGAATGCAGCTGGTGGAGCAGGGTAACAAAATCAGCAACACCCAGTACACCTTTGCGGGCCTGTCTGACGTGTACGAGAGCATGTGCCTGAACCTGTGCGGTGCGTCCCACTACCCCATGACCAAGCTGTTTGGCCGTTCCCCGGCGGGCATGAACGCCACCGGCGAAAGCGACCTGAAAAATTACTACGACTATGTGGACACCCTGCGGGAAAGCAAACTGAGGCCCATTCTGGACAAGCTGCTCCCGGTGGTAGCCCGCAGCGCAGGCATTGAGCAGCTCGACCTTGATGTAACGTTCCCGCCGCTGTGGACGCCTACGGCCAAAGAGACGGCGGACATCGCCAAGGAAAAGGCCGACACCATCGTGTCCGCGTTCCAGTCTGGCCTGCTGGGGGCGGACGTTGCACTGCGTGAGCTAAAAAAGCTGGAGGACGAGACGGGGCTGTTTGGCTCCATCACCGAAGACGCAATCGCGGCCATGCAGGGCCAAACCTATCAGGACTTGACCGCCCTGCGCGACCCGCTGGTGGGGTTGATGACAGAAAAGACGCAGGAAGACACCGAGGAGGGCGAATAATACATGCCTACCCTTGCACGTGCATCCCCTGAGCGGGAGCTGCAACGCCTGATCCGGCTTTATCTCAAGGCCGAGACCGATATCATCAACGAGATCGGCCGCCTGCGCAGCCGGGGGCTGGTGGACTACCACGCCGTGGCGGCGCTGGAACGGGTGCAGGAGATTCTCCGAAATCTGGAAACGGATGAATGGGAGTATGTGCCCCGCATGGTCGAGGCGCAGTTTTACGTTCATCACCCGGAGGCCCGGTCGATTTCAGGCGAAACCGCGGAAAAGCACCTGCGCGGCTACACCAACGCCCAGATCCTTACCAGCACCCAGACGGATATCGTGCAGAATCTTACGATGAACCTCATGGGCCAGCTGGTGGACGGGAACATGACGGTGCTTTCCACTCTTCAAAGCGCCCTTCTGGGCCGGACTGAGCCGGACGTTTACCGGCGTATCGGTCTGGAGCAGGTTGCGGCACAGCAGGCTGTGGGAAGGGGCGTGAACCAGAGCGTTCCCACCTTTGTGGAAGCGCTCCGCCGGGAGGGCGTGACGGCGTTCACCGACAAGGCGGGCCGCAACTGGAGCCTGCACACCTATGCAACGATGGTCTCCCGCACCACGTCTCGGCAGGCTGAAATCCTGTCTGTGGTGACGCAGGACGAGGAGCAGGACTTGTATCAGATCAGCTCCCACGGCACAACCTGTGCCCTTTGCGCTCCGTATGAGGGCCGGGTATACAGCAAGAGCGGTAAAGACCCACACTTTCCTCCGCTTTCGGATGCGTTCGGCAAAGTAGACCCCGCCGGGCCGGATGACCTGACAAACAGCTGGTTGAACATTCACCCGAACTGCCTGCACGCCCTTCGTCCCTGGACACCCGCCGGACGAACGGAGAAAGAGCTGGAGCAGATCCGGCGCTTTTCCGACCCCAGAACAAACCCCTACAGCCGAGACCCGCGCACCAAGGCGCAGATCGAGGCCTACCGCAAAAAAGAGCAGGGCCGCTCCAAGTGGCTGCGGGATTACCGCCAGTGGGAAAATTACCGCACGGCTCTGGGAGACAAGGTGCCAAAGACCTTTGAGACCTTCCAGAGGCACAAGCTGGCAGATGACGAAAAATATCACAAATGGATGAACGCATACAGAAGCGGAGGTGATGCCGATTGATTGCGTACTATGGAAGCAAACTGAGCCCTCACATGACGGAAACGCCGGAGGGCTTTTTAATTTGCCATGATGTCAAAATCGCCCGTACCGGCACACAGAACTATCTGGCCAGGGAAATTGGGCTGGACGGGATGCCGGAGCGTGTTCTTCAGGTGACGAGAAGCGCCGAGGACGTGTTTGACCCGGCGGCAATTGCCAGTTTTGAGGGAAAAGATGTCACCAACACCCACCCCTCGGAGATGATCGTGCAGGAAAATCAGGCCGCCTACTCCAAAGGCCACGCAGAGAATGTGCGCCGAGTGGGTGATTATCTGGTGGCTGACCTGTACCTAAAAGACCCCACACTGATCTCCGAGGTCAAGAACGGGGCCATGCGGGATGTGTCCTGCGGCTATTACTGCCAGTACGAGGCAGACGGTGCAGGATACCGGCAGACCCATATCAGAGGCAATCACATCGCCATCGTGCCCCGTGGGCGCGCTGGCCGTGATGTCGCAATAAAAGACAGTGCCGCCGAACTTCCGGCGGAGAAAGGCAAGGTAAAACACATGAGCAAGAGCAAGAATCTGCTGTCTCTGTTCGGTTTGGCGGCAAAGAACGCGGCCCCCGAAGAGCTTGACAGCATGGTTGAGACCGCTGCCGCAGCGCTGGATGCAGCACCCGCCGTTCCGGCGCAGGATGCAGACCCCGCTAAAAACGCAGCGCCCGCTGACACCCAAAACACCGCGGTTCTGGACGCACTGAACAACCTTTCCGGAAAGCTGGATCAGCTGATCGCTGCCAACACCAAGAAGGCAGAGGACAAAGAGCCGGAAAACCTGGACAAGGTGATCGCTGAAATGTCCGGCAAAAAGCCTGACAAGAAGGAAGAGGGCGAGGACGAAAGCGGTTCCACCACCGTTTCCGCTGAGGACGAGTGCGCAAAGCCTACCGCCAATGACAGCGGGCTGGCCCTGCTGAAGGCCATGCGCCCCATCATCAACAGCGTTCAGGACAAGGCCACCCGTGATGCCCTGTCCAAGACTCTGATCGAGCAGGTCAAGGGCACCAGCTCCGTGGATGCCATCGCAAAGGCTGCGCAGGACAGCGCCGCCGCTTCAGCCAGCGCATCCGGTAAGAGCCGGTATGAGCAGTTGTGTCAGGCTTCCCAGACCGCTTACAACGACCGCAATCCCCACATGAAGAAGGAGGGCTAAATTATGTCCCTGAATACTCAGATTATCGGCAAGACCATGCCCCACGGCTTTGCTGGCACTTATGCCCGTCAGCCGGATATGATCGTCAACACCCGCCCCGTTGGCGGCACCGAAAGCATTTCTTTTGGCACTGCCCTGAAGTATGACAACGGCAAGGTCATCGTGATGGGCGGCGCAGGCACTACCGCTGCACAGTTCGCGGGCATTGCAGGCAGCGAAGTCAAGAGCGCCCTGGTCTATCCTGACCAGAACGGCGGCAAATACGCCCCCGGCGAGGCCTGCAGCGTGTTCCAGCGCGGCAGCATCAACGTGCTGTGCCAGCGCGGGACCCCGGCTCTGGGCGGTGACGTTTACGTCCGCATTGCCAAGACCGCTGACTATGCCACCGCACTGGTCGGCGGCTTTGAGGCGGAAGCGGACGACAAGACCGCCGGAAACTCCGTCAAACTCACCAACTGCCAGTGGGGCGGCGCGGCTGATGCCAACGGCGTGGCCGAGCTGGTCATCCTCACCCGTGCAAACGCCTGATAGGAGGGCTTAGACTATGGCAAACTTCCAGAACGTCGGCACCACCAATGCCGGTACCTTCACCGTAAACAACGCCGGTGCGCTGCCTGACGGCACTCCCACCATGGACGCGGCTGCCATCCAGAGCGGCAACGCATTCCTCACCAGCGAGCTGGAAAAGCGTGATCCGCTGATCCGAAAGCCCCTCACCAGCGTCACCTATCCCCGTGATATCCCCATCGAGGTGGGCGGTGGCTGGGTCGATTACGTCTCTGCCATGTCCGTGGCCTATGGCATGGCGGGCGGCTCCGGCGCTTCTGCCGTCAACGGCGGCGGTTCCAACGGCATCCCTGTGGTGCAGGCCAGCGTGAGCAAAGGGGCATTCAAAGCCCATGTCTTTGCCGCTGCTCTGCGTGTGATGTTCGTGGATATGCAGCGCGCAAACTTCATTGGCCGCAGCCTTGACCAGATGTTGCAGGACGGCATCCGGCTGGCTTATGACAAGCACATGGATCAGAACACCTACGTGGGCTTTGATGAGTACGCCACCACCGGCCTTGTCAACAATCCCGATGTCACCAAGACCACTGCCGCAACTTCCGGCACGGCTTCTTCCACCAAGTGGGCCGACAAGACCCCGAAGCAGATTCTCGGTGACATCAACAATGCCATCACTGCCGTGTGGGCTGCCAACGAGTACGACGAGGCCGGTATTCCCAACCATATCCTCATCCCCTATGAGCAGTACAGCTATATCACCACCACCATGGTGAGTGACCTGGGCACTGAAACCATCTACGACTTCCTGAAGAAGCACAACGTGGCCGCAAACCACGGCGTGGATCTGGAGATCGTTCCCACCCGCTGGGTCAAGGGCGCTGGTACTTCCGGCGGCGACCGCATGGTGGTGTACGTCAACAACCGCCGCTTTGTCAAGGCGGACGAGCTGGTGCCCCTGTCCCGCGTGATGAGCGCCCCCAACGTCACCAATGTCTGCTACGACACCGCCTATATGGCAAACGCATCCGAGGTGCAGCTCATGTATCAGACCTCCATGCTGTACGTGGATGGCATCTGATCAGGAGGTGGCAGAAATGGCTTTCGTACTTTCCAAAGCAAACATCATCCTGCCTAGCGCAGACGGCTCTCAGACCTTCCCACTCCACCGGGAGCAGCTGGTCGAAGTGCCGGGCTGGGCGGCAGAGACGGCCTATTTCAAGGCACTGGTGGCCGATGGTGACATCGTGCCCACGAACCGCAGTGACAAGGCCGTACAGGATGCCGCAGACAAGCCCGTTCGCAAGAAAAAGACTGCGGACTGGGACAAGCCCGCTGACCCGCAGGAAGACTGAGGAGGCTGCCTATGTGCTGGACGACGAAGCCGCAGTTTCAGGGCGTTCTTGCGCAGGCCGCAAATCTGGGGCAGAGCGTGGGCAATTACACCGCAGAGCAGTTCAAGGCAGAATACCCGCAGTTCTGTGACGCGGACGGCAATTGCCACCTGCCGGACGTGATGCTGGAAGAGATTGTGAAAATGGCAAACGTCAGCATTCAGCCGGATAAATGGCTGGACAGCTGGCATTATGCCGTGGGGCTTTATGTGGCCCACTACGTCACTTTGCAGCTTCGCACCTATGCGGAGAGCACCGCCACCCCGGCGCAGGCGGCAGCGTCCGGCGCTCTGGTGGGTGTGGTGAAGTCTGCCACGCTGGGCGACAGCTCCGTGACCTACGACACCAGCGCCCTGACCGCAGGAACAGAGGACTGGGGCGACCTGAACGCCACCACCTACGGTCAGATGCTGGCAAACCGTGCCCGCTTTATCGGTGCGGCCGGAACTTTTGTGATGTGAGGTGCTCTCATGAACTGGAATGACTGGTATACCGACCTGATGGAGATCAGGCGCACGGAAACCGTGAAGGACGGAAATCTGACCCGCAAGGAACGGAAGGTCGTCCGCTCCGGTGTTCCGTGCCGGGTGTACCGCAGTCAGGACAAGGCCCCGACGATGACCCAGACAGCAGCCAATGTCCAGAAAACGGACAAGCTGGCCTGTGATATCAATGTGGATATCAAGCCCGGTGATGAGCTAGTGATCCACAGAGGGGCGCGGCTGGGATACGCGCTGCAGGAGACCCGGTATCTTGCCGGGGACCCTGACCTATACTATGAACCGTTTGGGGCAGTGCTGCCCGGACTGGCCCATCAGGAGATCACGCTTCTCAGTCAGGAGCGTGTGAAATGAACCTGCAGGAGTACATCAAGAAGCTGGAGGCGGCGCAGGCCGCTTTGCCCGAAATGCTCGCAGACGTTGCCCGCAATGCCACCCGCCGGGCCATGAAAGCGGCGCAAGATAAGACCCCGCCTACGGCTGACAGCTTGAGCGGCACCAATACCCGCACCGGAGAGCTAAAACAGCACTGGGCAACTGACAGCCTTGCCGAGCCCCGGTTGCAGGGTGGAGAGATCGTCACTGAGCTAAACAACAACAAGGAATACGCCTCTTACGTCAACGATGGCCACAGAATGGACAAGCACTTTGTGCCGGGTCTGTACGAAAACCCCTATACCGGAATGCTGGAATACGACCCGGGACGCCGGGGCGAGGTGGGCATGATGGTGGGCACGAAAACGACCTACGTTGAGGGCCTGCACATGTCCGATGCGGGCATCGAAGCATACCGGATCACAGTGAAGGCTGAGACGGAAAAAGCCGTGAACAAGATGGGAGAGATGCTGAAATGAACTTTACCATTACAACGCTGGCCCGGTCTCTTGCGGAGTATCTTGCTCCCTTCCTGCCCGGTGTGCAGATGTTGGAAGACCCTGCACAGCAAGGCGTAGAGCCGCCCTGCATGTTTATCCAGCAGCGGGGCAGCGATATCAAGCCTTACCCCGGCGGGCGCTGGCTGCGCACCATCCGGCTCGACCTGACCTATCTGCTGGACTATAACCTCACAGACCTGCGCCAGCAGTACAACAAAGCCGCTGAGGCGCTCGATTTCTGCATGGAAACATTCCCTTATTCCGATGGAACAGAAGCGGAAAAGCTCCTGCACACCTACGAGCGCAGCGCGGATATCGACGATGACGGCCTGCATTACAAGTTTGAGCTGCGTGTCTTTGTGGAAAAGCCAGAGGACGCAGTGAAGATGCAGACCCAGACCGTAAACCAGAAGGTAGACCAATGAAACAGGATAATACCCAATACAGCCGGGAAGTGCTGCTGAAAGACCCGCGTTTCGCGGGGTATCAGCCGGATTTTCTGGCTGTTGTTTTACACAGACCGTTTTACACCCTCGCAGAGGCTGAGGCCGCTGTGAAAGAATTTTGGAAGGAGTGACACCCTATGGCAGCAGGAGGCACCTGGACCGTACAGAACAAGGTGCGGCCCGGCATTTACTTCAAATTTCGATCCAAGAATCAGCAGAATCTGACCGTTGGCGACCGCGGCAAGGTCACGATTTGCGAACCCATGAGCTGGGGTCCCGTTGGCAAGGTGATGGAGATCGCCGCCGGGGAAGACCTGACTCCCTATACCGGCTACGACATCACAGACGTACACAATCGCTTTGCATCCATGATCTTCAGCGGCTCCAACCGCACCGCAGCACCCACCAAGCTGCTGCTTTACCGCCCGGCCGCTGCGGACAGCGCAAAGGCCACCGGCACTATCGCCCCGCTGACGGCTACCGCAAAATACCCTGGCGCCAGAGGCAACGACATCGTTGTGATCGTCACCGCCCTGACAAGCCCCGAAGGCAGTTTCCAGGTCTCCACGGTCGTTGACGGTGTGGTGAAGGATCAGCAGACTGGCAAGACCGTTGCAGACCTGACCGGCAATGACTGGGTGGATTTCAGCGGCACGGGCGCTCTGGCCGCCAATGTCGGCACCCAGCTTTCCGGCGGCAAGGACGGCGAGGTGAACTCTGCCGCATACAGCTCCTACCTGACGAACATCGAGCCCTACAACTTCGATTCCATGCTGTACGACGGTGATGACACCACCGTAAAGACCGCGATGGAGACCTTTATCAAGCGCGTGAACACCGAAGTGGGCCGCTTCTCTCAGCTGGTGGAAGCCAATGCCACCAACCCTGACACCCGCTTTATCGTCAACGTGTGCAGCGGTCTGGTGATGAACGATGGCACCACCCTGACCCCGAAGGAAGCCGTCTGGTGGGTCGGCGGTGCGCTTTCCGGCGCGACCTACGCCAACGACCTGACGAATGCCACCGTTCCCAACGCGGTGGACATTTCCCCCAAGATGACCCACAACCAGTATGTGGATGCCATCAATGCGGGAAAGTTCGTGTTCAACGCCGATGACGGCACCGTCCGGGTGGAGTACGACATCAACTCTCTGGTCACCTATACCAGCGAGATCGGCGAGGTGTACCGCTACAACCGCACCATGCGGCTGTGCAACACCATTGCCAACGACCTGTACAAGCAGTTCGCCCAGAGCTATGTGGGAATTGTGGACAACACCGAGGACGGTCGCCGACAGTACAAGAGCGCCATCGTCAAATATCTGGATCAGATCCAGGCATCCGGCGGCATCCAGAACTTTGACGGCGAGACCGATGTTATCGTGGAAGCTGGCGAAGCAAAGGATGCCGTGCTCATCACTCTGGCCATCGAGGCCGTGGGCAGCACCAACAAGATCTATATCACTCTGGATGTGGCGTAAGGAGGAACAAAGATGAGTTATTTAATGGCTCAGGACACCCTGAACGGTGCGGAGGGCAAGATTACCATCACCCGGAACGGCCGCATTCTGGAAGCCGCAGGTATGCGAAACATCAAGGCCATCGCGGGCATTCAGACTTCGGACATGAAGACCATCGGCACCCGTAAGGTACAGAAAAAGGCCAATGGCGTCACCCAGACCGGCACCGGAAACGTCTATTTCGGCTCCAACGGCTCCAACCTGTTCACCGATATGGTGCTGAACTACATCGAGAACGGCGTACAGGACATGTTTGACATCACCATCACCAACCAGGACCCCACGTCCAGCGTGGGCGCGCAGGTAATGGGCTACTATGGCTGTGTGCTGACCGGCGATATCCCACTGTCCATTCTGGACGACGAGGAGGCCATGCTGAATTACGACTTCAACTTCAGCTATACCAACGTCAAGCGTCTGGAAGCATTCAAAGACCCTGCCAATCTGGGCAGCAACTGATTTTAGGAGGTATTTTTTATGAGCGCACTTTCTGCATTTCTGCATCCCGCTGTGACCTGCGAGGAAAAGGAAGTCGTCATCTCCCGGCGTTTTCTGGGCGAGGACGGCAAACCTGTCCCTTTTAAGATCCGCTCCCTGACCCAGGAGGAGAACGCTGCCATCATCAAAGCGGCCACCCGGCAGAAAAAGGTGGACGGTCAGTGGCAGGATTCCATTGATGCCAACGAGCTGAGTGCCCGCACCATCGTGGAAGCTACTGTTTTTCCCGATTTCCGCAGCGCGGAGCTGTGTGAAAAATACGGCACCAAAGACCCGGTTCAGGTTCCCGGCAAGATGCTTCTGGCCGGTGAGTTTGGCCGCCTGATCGATGCCGTGAGCAAGCTCTCCGGCTTTGACAAGAGCCTGGACGAAGAGGCAAAAAACTGATCTCCGGGGGCAGCTGGGATATCGACGTGCTGGTGGCTTACTATTGCTTCGATAACCTCAGCTGGCCTCCGGGCAAGTACGATGCCCTGCCGGTGCGTGAAAAGGCGCTGGTGAAAGCATTTGCTTTGCGCTCCATGGAGAAGCGCATAGAGGAGACCCAGCGGATGAAGGAGGCGGGACGAAATGGCTAAAATTCAGGAAACGCTTGTCCTTCAGGATCGGTTTTCCTCTTCCTTTGGTGCATACATTCAAGCCGCACAGAGAGCATCAAGCTCTACCACAACGGCACAGACTGCAGCCCGGAACTATCAGTCTGCGCTGGGCAGCGTTTCTCGGCAGCTGATCTCTGCGAATGCAAAGTTTGAATCGTATGTGGCACAGCAGGAAGAAATGGTAGCCGCTGGGCAGCAGAACACGGAAGCGTTCAAAAAGTTGGACACCCAGACCGAGAAATTAGGCGCAACCATCCGAGGGCTGGAAACGCAGCAGCAGACCCTGACCCAATCCATGGAAGCGGCTGAAAACGCTGCCAGTTTGGCGGCAGCGGCCAAAGATGAGGCAGCAGCAGCTACAAAGCGGCTGCAGGAGCAGGAAAATATGGCGCAAAGCGTCACCAACTCCCTGACATCTTCGTTTCTCCGGCTGGCCGCGTCCTACGTCAGCATTCAGGGCCTGAAAAAGGCCGTTGACCTGTCTGACAGTCTGGTCTCCATGCGTGCCCGGCTCGATCGAATGAATGACGGCCTGCAGACCACGCAGGAGCTGGAAACGATGATCTACCAGTCGGCCCAGCGTTCCAGGGGCAGTTTCACCGATACGATGGGGCTGGTCTCCCAGCTGGGCACAATGGCCGGGGATGCGTTCAGCAGCTCCAAAGAGATCGTGCAGTTTGCAGAGCAGCTGAACAAGCAGCTGGCCCTTTCCGGCGCGTCCGGTTCGTCTGCGCAGGCCGCGATCTTCCAGCTGGAACAGGGGCTTGCATCTGGCGTGCTGCGCGGCGATGAGCTGAACAGCGTGATGGAGCAGGCCCCGGCTCTGGCAAAGTCCATTGCAGACTATATGCACGTCAGCGTGGGCGAGCTGCGCGAGATGGGCTCTAAGGGACAAATCACTGCCGACATTGTGAAAAACGCACTGTTTGCGGCGGCCAAGGACACGAACGCGGAGTTTGAAAAGACCCCCATGACCTGGGCACAGGTTTGGACGGTGGCAAGCAATACCGCCATCCGGGCGCTTGACCCGCTGCTGACGGCTATTAACTGGGTGGCAAACAATCTGGATGTTGCAATTCCTCTGGTAGTCAGCCTGGGCGCGGCGTTCGGTGTGCTTCTGATTGCCGCCAATTGGACAAACATTCTCGCAACGGCCACAAAAACAGCCGCGTCCATGCAGGCGTTCTATAACGCTGTTATGGCAGCGAATCCCATCGCCCTGGCTGCTGCGGCAGTTTTGGTGCTGGTGGCTGCTCTGTATGGCGGCGTGGCAGCATTCAACAAGTTGACCGGTTCCAGCATTTCGGCCACGGGCATCATCACCGGAGCTTTTACAACGATGGGGGCATTCATCCTCAACGGTACATTGGTTCCGCTGCACAATGGCTTTGCCGCATTTGTGAACTTTCTGGGCAATGCGTTTAATGACCCAATCACAGCAATTGATGTTCTCTTTTATGATATGTCCATCACCATCCTGAAGTACGTCCAGAACGTAGCGCAGGGTTTGGAAGGCCTTATCAACATGATTCCGGGCGTGGAAGTGAACATGACATCCGGAATCGATAAGCTCATCGGAAAGCTGGAATATGGCCGAAACTGGACCATCAAACAGAACGGGTACAAAGAATATATCAAGCCGTGGGAGAACTTCGACCTGGGCAAGGCTTATAATGCTGGTCACGACTGGGGTGCAAACCTCAACCTGTCCACCATAATGGGCGGCGGCTCCAGCTCGCTGGAAATTCCGCAGGCGGCCAACATCAATGATCTGCTGAAAAACATCGACAAGAACACCGGCAAGATCGCAAAGACCGTTGACCTGTCCGATGAGCAGATCAAGATGCTGGTGGATGTGGCAGAGCGCAAGTACGTCAATAACGTCAACCTGACAAGCCAGACCCCCATGATCACTGTGCAGGGGCAGAACACCGGCAACACCGAAAAGGATGCCCGAAATCTGGCAGACACCCTGCGGGACGTTCTGGTGGATTTGATGAACGCAGGCAGCACCGTCACCGTGCAGTAAGGAGAAAGAGATGTCCCTGTACAAACTTTATTTTTCCAGCGGCGCAACGGTGATTGCTCTGCCCATCAACCCGGAAAAGCTGCCAGAGACCTTTTCTGCCGACAACGGGACCTATAACGTGTTGGGACTTGGCCCTATCATGCAGCCACGCACTCCGAACCTGCGCACCGTGTCCATTTCGGGCCTGCTGCCCGGTCGGCGGCTGCCGGGCCAGACCGGTATTCATTTGCCCCCGGCGGTGTATATGGCATTCTTCACCACCGCCATGAAGAAAAAGTCCCCCATCGTCTACACTCCCGTCCGGTTCTATGAGAACGGCGTACCGTTCCTGGGGCCGAGTCTGGGCTTCCGGTGCCTCGTTACCAGCTTCAAGGCAGAGGAGCGCGGTGCGGAGACAGGAGATTTCTATTTCGACCTGAGTCTGACAGAGTACAAGGATTACTCCCCGCAGAGGGCTATTGTGCAGGGCGCTGGCCAGACCGGAACCTTTTCCCCGGCCAGCATCATCTCTGACGTAGCCAGCGTGGCCGCACGGGCCGTTTCAGCAGCTACGGCGACAAACACTGCGGTGGATGCCGCAGGCACTGTAAAGCTCTCCCTGACCCCAACCAGAAGCACCCCCTCAGAAAAGCTTGTTGTGGGGGTCAGACGGAAAGCCACCGGGAAAGTTTACGGCACTGGCAGCGGGGAGGAAGTTCTGACCAGTATCCATGGCCAGATCGTTGTGGTGCGGCGCATCATCGACCGTTCCCGGTCCTGCCCCGTCTGTGTGGAAGACACCGGCGGCACTGTGCTGGGTTGGATGCCGGAGAACAGCCTGCAGGAGGTGGAAGGATGACCTATGAGCTTTTGGCCGCTCAGAAAGCCACCGGAAACACCCTGAACCTAACGAACAGCACCACGCAGGTGGTCTGGTCTACCCAGCGCACCGGTCAGCCGGGCAAACTGACCTTTACCTATCTTCGCACCCCGGAATCCAAGCTGGAAGAGGGAGACGTGATCCGCTTTTCTGTGAATGGTCAGCTTCAGTTTTACGGTTGGGTGTTTACCCGTGGCTTTGACCGCTGGGGGCCGGTGGACGTGGTCTGCTATGACCGCATACGGTATCTCAAGGCCAATGCCAGCTATTCGTTCTACGGCCAAAGCGCCGGGGACATCATCCGACAGATCGCGGAGGACTTTAAGCTGGACGTGGGAGAGCTGGCCGACACCGGCTATAAGCTGCCCTCCCTCATCATGCAGGACAAAAGCTGCATCGACATCATCAACACTGCGGTGCAAAAGACCCTGCTCAACACCGGCAAGGTCTATGTGTTTTACGATTCCGGTGACGGACTGGCCCTCAAAGAGGCCAACGACCTGAAAACCGATATCGTCATCGGTGATTACAGCCTGATGACGAATTACACCTTCGATTCCTCCATCGACACCCAGACCTACAACAGCATTAAGCTGGCCCGGCCCAATCAGGAGACGGGAAAGGCGGATGTTTTTGTGATGAAGGATTCGGAACACATCGGGAAGTGGGGCCTTTTGCAGCTGTACCAGACCGTGGACGAGGCTGCCAACGATGCTCAGGTAAAGGAACAGGCGAAAGTGAGCTTGGAATATTACAACCGGGTATTGCAGCAGCTCAAGTTCTCTTCTCTTGGCGTTCCGGGCCTGCGGGCGGGGGCGCTGATCCTGGTCAACTTGTCCGATCTGGACGGCGAACCGTTCAAACAGTATGTCATGCTGGAAAAGGTGGACCACACCTTCAAGAATGACGAACACACCATGGAACTGGAAGCAAAAGCACTGTAAGGAGGGAGAAGAGTGGATTTACTGGGAGTATTGCAGGAGATCAACCGGCAGACCAACGATGCTGGGCAGCCCACAGACCTGCAGATCGGAACAGTGACAAAAGCCCCGCCGGACGATGATGAACTGGAGATCCAGATCAGTGAAGCAATGGCCCCGCTGAAACAGGCCGTGCTCTATCTGGCAGAGCCTGTCATTGAAAAGAAAATTCCCATTCTGCGCCACAAGCACGAGATCAAGATCTTGCAGCACATGCACGCAACGCCGGCCGGCCCCAGCGGGGACGCGTTCACGGCTCCGCCCTACTTCACGGAGTGGTCGGCCCTGCCGGATGGATTTGATGCAAAAGTGCAGGCGGAAAATTTTGTGGGCTGGGAAAACGGCGCTGCGCTGCCTTTGAGCAAGGACAAAAAGTACATCATCCTGAACCCGGCCCTGAAAGCCGGGGACAAAGTGCTGCTCCTCCGTGTTCAGAGCGGCCAGAAATTCATTGTGCTTTCCAGGGTGTACGGAGGTGATTCGTAATGGCTACGCTGCCCACAGGCGCGTCTATCGACCTTTCCGGCGGCGTGGAGTACGTTTCTCAGCCGTCCAGAACCTGGTTTATTGACCAGACATCTGGCCGCATCACCGGGGAATGCGATGGGTACGAGGCTGTAAAACAGGCCGTGAACATCATTCTGAACGTGGAACGTTATCGCTGGCAGATCTTCCGCTCTTACAGCGGCATGGAGTGGGAAGGCCTTCTGGGCCAAGACCCTGGTTACGTTGCCGCAGAGTTGCAACGCCGCCTGGAAGAGGCCCTGACCGTGGACGACCGGGTGACCGGCGTGAAGGACTTTTCTTACACGGTGCAGGGACAGGACCTGACAGCATCCTTTACCGTCTCCACGATCTATGGCGAAATGCAGGCAAGCACGGAGGTGAACACCGCAGCATGATCGATTTTTCTACCGCACAGTACCGGGCCATTCTGGACTATATGCTGTCTCAGATCCCGGACGACTACGACAAGCGGGACACAAGCCCCATCCCAACGGCTCTTTCTCCCGCCGCCTATGTCTTTGAGGGGTTCTTCCTTTCCCTGAACATGGTGCAGCGGCAGGCGTTTTTTCAGACAGCCACTGGCAGTGCGCTGGATCTGCTGGCCCCCATCGCCAGCGTTATCCGCAAGCAGGCCACGGCGGCTGTGCGAAAAGGCGAGTTCAATATGGCGATCCCGCTGGGCAGCCGGTTCTCTACCATCAACGGCGCGGACAGTATCAATTTTATTGCGCTGTCCGCTTTGGGTTCCGGGCACACCTACCGCCTTTTGGCCGAAACGCCCGGCACAATCGGCAACGACTACACCGGCCCTATCCTACCCATCGACACCATTCAGGGCCTGACTTCTGCCCGGATCTCGGATATCCTGACACCCGGAGACGAGACCGAAACCGATGACGAATTCCGCGCCCGCATCGAGGCGGCGCTGAACAGCCGCTCTTTTGGCGGCAATGTGGCCCAGTACGTGGAGGAGATCGAAAAGCTGGACGGCGTTGGAACTGTGCAGGTCTACCCGACATGGAGAGGCGGCGGCACAGTGCTCTGCTCCGTTCTGGGTGCGGACTGGCTGCCTGCATCCACCGACCTTGTGCAGACCATTCAGAACGCCATCGACCCGGTTCCGAACTCCGGGAAGGGGCTCGGTCTTGCGCCCATCGGTGCAAAGGTAACGATCACGGCCCCGGAGAAGCTGGAAATTTCGGTTACCGCATCGGTGACGCTCCTGCCCAGCTACTCGCTGGATACAGTTCGCACCGCGGTACGGGAGGCGCTGGAGGCATATCTGCTCAATGTACGAAAAAGCTGGGCGACCAATATCAGCAAGACCGGCATTAAATACAGCGCCAACGTCTACACGGCCCGTGTATCTGCGGCCATCATCACGGCAGAGGGCGTGGTAAACGTGACTAACGTCCAGCTGAACGGAGCAGCAGACGATGTGATTCTGACAGAAACCGGCGCACAGCAGCAGGTTCCTGTGGTTGGGACGGTGATGCTGCATGAAGCTTGATCTTTCGCACGACCTGCTGCCGCTGCTGCCGCCCATCTACCGGGAAGTGCAGGACTATCAGCAGATCTGCACTGCTGAAAAAGCGGAGTTTGGCCTGCTGGCCGGTTCCGTGGAAGGGGTTCAAAGCAACTTCTTTTTCCAGACCATGGACGAGGATTCCGTTGCACAGTGGGAAAAGGTGTTTCGCATCGTGGCTGTCCCGGAAAAGGAATCTCTGGAGTTCCGCCGACAGCGTGTAATGACCCGCATTGCGACCCGCCCGCCCTACACACTGGGGTTTCTGTATCAGAAGCTGGATGAGCTGATTGGCGCGGGTGAATGGACGTGCTCAATCACATACCCGCTCTACGAGCTGAGGCTCGCGACGAGCGCAAAGAACCAGTCGTACTACGACGAGTTGACGCACCTGATCAACCAGATCAAACCCGCTCACATCGTCTTTATCAGTATGCCGTACCTCAAGACCGGGATCTTGATCACCGAGCAGGTCGATGTACAGAAATACGATTATCAGTATCGCCTGGGCGGCTGGGCCCTTGGGAAAAAGCCGTTTGCCAAACTCGGAGGATGGACGACCGCAAAGGCTGCTGCATCGCCGACACTGACGCAGACGCTTCTGCTGGACGTGGCCCACAAGGCGGCAGAGCTTACCACAACGGCACGGATCAACCGCGCAACGACCGTGAAACCGCTGAAAAGCGTCATTGCATCTGCGACACTGCAGGTGGATTCTGAAATGCTAATGATCGCGGGTGAGAACCTGAAGCTGGAAGCATCCATCGAGCCGGAGACGGGCGCTTCAGCCGTTACCCATTACGAGCTCCTAAACGATACAGGAGAGATGCTGTACGCCTCAGACTGCTACTTCGGCATCACCGAAAAAACGGACGTGGACGTAAATCTCTCTATTCTGGAGGGCGCGGACACCGTTCTGGCAAACGGAAGCCGGTATCACTATCTTCTGGGCAGCTGGCTTTTGGGCAAGGATGCCTTTGCGTCACCGGGACAAAATTATTTTGTCCCGGTGACGGCCACCGCGCCCGCTTCCGCATCTGTGACCCCGCTGTTTCTGGCAAGCCTAGCCTCGTACCTGGCGGATAACATCAACATGGTGCAGCTGAACGGCGATTATACCGTTCCGAACCTCGCAAAGAGCCTTTCCGGTGCGGCAGTCACGCTGCAGTATGAGCTTCTGCCATCGGAAAAGATCACAAAAGTCTCTGCCATTTCCGCACAAGATGCGTTCGGAGCCACCCTCACACAGGACGATGTTAGCATCGAAACCACGTCCAGAACAAAGTTCAAACACACCATTATCTTCAAGGAGGGAACATTGCTATATGGCGGATGATATCCTAAAAAACATTCCTCTTCCCGCTGATCTCCCGGAAAATTGGACATCCGGCCAGATCATCGCACCGACCGGCGCAGAAGCTGGCCTGGGCAACCAGCACGGGTACAATTACCTGATGAAACAGGTCAACAACGCACAGAAGGCAGCAACGGCGCTGAATGAGGGCAAGCTCTCCCGCTCCGGCGGTGAGATGACGGACTATATCCGGTTCGGGACACACACAGCCGGACTGTCTTGGACACTGAACAACGGGGACAGAATGGAGTTGAGACCTTACGTCGGCGGCGGCCGAGATGTATTCCAGCTCGTGCGGGTACCGGGGGACGGCTCCCTGCCGCAGGGCTATGGCATCCTGAACGTGGATATCCTGGACGGAAAAGAGCGCATCTATGCGTCGCTCAACGAAAAGCGAGACGGTTATTTCCCGCTTAGCTCGATCCAGTCGATGGATATCACCGGAACGCTAGAGTCTGCCTCCGGGCAGGGCACGACGTTCAGCTACACGCTCCGGGATGGGTACAAGGTTGCCAATATCACGATGGAAACGGTCGGCTGGGTCGGTGCAGTGTATGCGACCGGCATTACCAACACCTCGTTCCAAGTGTTCTGTGCGGCAGTCCAGAGCGAACCCAGTGTATCGGGAGCTTATATGACAATCGCACACATTACCACCATAAAGACGTTTGGCTGACAGGAGGAAAACAGCATGTATAAGATCGGTGACATAATCAGAAAAGACGCACATCTGGACGAGCACATCGCATTTTCGCAGGCCGTGAACGACCACAACGCCGCCTGCAAGGCGGGCGATATGCTGTGGGCCATTCGTGATGACGGCGACGAGTACGTCATCGTCGCGAACGGCATGAAAGAGGATAGACAATGAGGAAAAAAACGATTATGGACGTTTCCCGCTGGCAGGGCAACATCGACTGGGACAAGGTCAAGGCCAGAGGAAAGATCGACGGTGTGATGCTCAAAACTGTCAGCACCAACCGCAAGCTGAGCAAGCGCAAGGACGGGCTGTACATTGACCCAACGTTTGAGCGCAACTATGCCGAGTGCAAGCGGCTTGGGATTCCTGTGGGCGTCTACTACTACACCTACGCCGTCTCGCATACCAGTGCCGACGCAGAGCTTGCCCTGCTCAAGACTGCGCTGACCGGGAAAACTTTCGAGCTACCGATTTGCGTGGATGTGGAGGACAACAAGCTCCGCAAGCTTGGCAAGCAGGCGTTGACCGACCTGACCGCGTATGCGCTGGCGACCATCGAGCAGTGGGGATTTTACGCGCTGCTGTACACCGGGCTCAATTTCGGGGAGACACGGCTGTACATGGGCGGCGCTGCACTGCGCAAGTATGACGTGTGGGTGGCTGCATACCGCGACGACAAGCCGACTCCGGCATGGTCTTTTGGTATGTGGCAGTATACCAGCACCGCCAGCGTACCTGGCATTACGGGCAACGCAGACCTTTCCCACGCTTACAAGAACTACGCCGCCATTATTGCGAAAAAGGGGCTGGACAGGCTCCGGGAGGGGTAAGCCGAATGGAGAGTATCGCAGCCGCCCTCATTACTGGTGCAATCACGCTGATCGGCGTTCTGATTGCCAACAGCAAAAGCCAAGCCGTGACCGAAACCAAGCTGGAAGAACTGACCAGGGAAGTCCGGGCACACAACAATTTCGCCCAGCGCATCCCCGTGCTGGAAGAGAAAATGAAGGTCGCCGATCACCGAATTACCGACCTCGAAGAAAAGGAAAGGAACTGATATTATGACTAACAACAAGATTTCCGCTGGAACCATCGCCCGCACCGCCGTCCTAGCGCTGGCACTGACCAATCAGATTTTGAGCGCAACCGGCCACTCCCCGCTCCCCATCGAGTCAGAGCAGCTGGAGCAGATCATCACCACCGGCATTACCGTCGTCGCTTCCCTCGTGGCGTGGTGGGAGAACAACTCCTTCACGTCTGCTGCCATCCACGCCGATCACGTCCTCAATCAGATGCAGGGCAAGGAGTAAGGAGCAAACCCCATGATTGTGCTAAGCGTATCTCTCGCATCCAATGGCGTCGTCAAAGTGCCGGGCTATGAGCAGCTGGTGCGCTTCGGTTACACCAAAAATCGGGGCGTGTACCGCCTGCACGTCGATGCAACCGGCGAGTGGGAGGGGCTGACCATCCGGGCATTTTGGCATGTGCCAGGCGGCAAAGACCCGGCGTCCTCGCTGGTGGCGGACGGCTCTGTGGACGTGCCCGCCAGCGTGACCGCACAGCCCGGCAATGGCTGCATTACCTTTGAGGGCAGCGACGGCACCAAGACCGTGACCAGCGCAGACCTGCGTTACCGTGTCAGCGCCAACAGCGGCACGGAGGACGGCACCACGCCGGAACCAGGCACCCCTGCATGGCAGCAGTTTGTGGATGCCGTCAAGGGCTCCTCTGCCTCTGCTGTGCAGGCAGCCAAGGACGCGGCTGTATCCGCTGCAAGCGCTGACGCCTCTGCCGGTGCTGCTGATCGCAGAGCCCAGAGCGCTGCCGGGAGTGCTGCTGCGGCGGCATCCAGCGAGAGTGCAGCCGGACAATCCGCACAGGCTGCCAGCGACAGCGCTGCGGAGGCTACCCGGCAGGCAGAGCTTGCCGCCCAGACCGCGGAGAGCAAAGGCTATCTGTACCTGGAGGATCACGACAACAGCGGCACGCTGTCCCTTGTGATCGCCGACAGCATAGCGGACGAGATCACCCTGCGCGACAATGGCGCAGGCATTTTGGAGGTGGTGTATCAGTGAGCAGAGAAATAACCATTGGGCCGTACAGCGCCTATGCGATCGCCGTCAAGTACGGCTACAAGGGCACAGAACAGCAGTGGATCGCAGAGCAGGAGGCCAGCAGGCTTGCTGCCGCACAGTCCGCAGCGGATGCAAGCACCGCAGCAACCCGCGCAAAGAACGCCCAGAAGGCAGCAGAAGCTGCCAAGGGTGACGCGCTGGATGCCATCGGCAGCGCCAAGACGGCGGCTGTCACGGCGGTGACCGACACTAAGACCGAAGCCACCAAGGCTGTGCAGGCAGCACAGGATACCGCCACCAAGGCTGTAAGCGCCGCTCAGACTGACGCTGTTAGCGCTGTCGAAAAAGCCGGTTCCGAGGTACTGGAATCTATTCCCGAAGACTACCAAACTACCGTGAAGAAAGTCGAGGTGCTAAAGACGGAAAAGGCCGAAATCGACGATACCACCGTAGGGGCAGACGCCTGGAGCAGCAAGCACATCGTGGATGTGCTCTGTCCGCCCATCTCTGAGACCGGCAACCCGGTGCAGTGTTACCCTGTGGCGGGATATCCGCTGGACTGCAAGGTAAGCTGGGAGCCAACGCAAGAGGGCAGTGGAACACCGTATCCGGCGGGTGGCGGAAAAAATCTCTGGGGCGATCTGATTCAAAACACTTTTGTGTCGCAACAGGGGGATTCTGCGGGATATTCCGGTGCAAAGACGACTGGAAAAATCCCATGCGCGGAAGGTGATAATTACACGCTTTCGTGTGCGACTACTTTTGCCCCTGTGCCCGGAAACATCGGTGTGCTTGCGTACTTTGACGCATCGGATACAATGCTTAAGAGAATCGCCAACACATATCAGCGCGCATTTACGCTGACGGCTCCGGCTAATGCGGCATATTTGCGGGCAAGCTGCTACTCAGAGACGGATGCGGATAATGTGCAGCTCGAAAAGGGCTCCGCCGCAACAGCCTATGCACCCTACGAGAACATCCGTCCCATCAAGGGACGTGACAGCGTGACGGTCGAACGGTGCGGGGAGAATTTATTAGATATTGAACAATGCAAACCCGTGGCATATGGCGCATCGTATGGCCTTACTGTAACTGTTGATGATACTGGACTTATAAAGCTGTCTGGTATGCCAACAGTAACAGCTGGCGGCTCAAGGCGCTTCAGGATTTTATTCACCAATCAAGTAATATTGACAAAAGAGTACAAGGTAAAAGCGGTTATTGTGAAAGGTGCAGTAGATTCCATAACTGGCATTCTAGCTGATAAGTCGATTGTAATGATTGCCCCACTAACACCAAATACATCTGTAGATGTACAACTTAGATTGATGTACTATACAGGCGATGAACCTACCACCTACGCCCCTTACACTGGCCAAACCGTCACCCTGACCCTGCCCCACACCATCTACGGCGGCACGGTGGATGCAGTGACGGGAGAGGGGCAGGAGACGTGGAAGTTGTTGACGCTAGACGGGACGGAAAACTACGTGGAAGAAGCACCGAAACAATATAGCATATCGTTAAAGGAAGTTTCTTATTCTGGTAAGTGTTCGCATTTTAAGAGCATAACGCTCGACGAACTACAGAATCATGTTGTTGGGGCATACATGAAATATACTGGAAAGGTTATATTTAACACGAATTTCTCTAGTCTTGATGAGTTTAAGCACTATTTAAGGGCGCAGTTTGAAGCCGGAACGCCAATCCAGATTTGCTATACACGTACACCTAATGTTCACAACCCAACTTTCACTGCGACAGGCGTACAGCCTATCCCCGCTCTGAGCGGCGTGAACACCGTCCTGACCGATGCGGACAGTGCAACCGTCACCGGCAGGGCTGACCCCATCAAACGCATAACGGATCTTGAGGACGCAGTAGCGTCCATGACAACGACATAAAGGAGGACTGACTATGGCAATCAAAAGTAAAGCCAGACACGACCTGACACTGCGCTCCATCAAGCGGGAAATCGCTGCCGGACGCGACGTGGCATACTGGCTGGACAAGGCGTACACCCATCTGGACAGCGGCCTGCTGACGGACGCCGACATCGCAGAGGTGGAAACCCTTGCACAGGCGTACTACGATGCATTGGATGCAGAGGACAAGGCGGACGCTGAGGAAATTACACTGTAAGGAGGATATCATGGCAAGCACTACATACGAGCAGAAACGATTTTGTGAAATCAAGAGATGCGGCAAAATCGACCATCTCGGTAACGTCACCGTAATGGTTCGCAACGCCGGACAGCTGCCGCAGCCCTTCTGGCTCGGTGCTGCCTGTGGCGGCGGCTCGTGTAGTGCTGCCCGCTGCGCTGCAAGGGCTTGACCGACAGAGGATGATCGCCGCCATCAAAAGCGCACCGCTTGGGAGGGTAGACCGTAAGATAGCCTTACTGCGGTACGTTGAGCGGCTTCCACTGCCGGACATTGCAGCACAGACACATTACAGCCGGACGGCGATAGGCTACCGGCTGAGGAACATTGACAGAACGTTGGATATGTGATATACTATTTGTACCGTCCGAAGTAGAGTACACACACTTCGGAGAAATGTGTACAGAGAGCCAGCGGAAGAACGTTTACCCGCTGGCTTTTCTTTTTGCACGAATTGTGGTATAATAGCACCAACAAATCCACCCGGCCTCTCGAAGAAGCGCATTAGGGTGGATATTTGAAAAACCCCCGGTGTCCACAGTGGACACCGGGGGTTTTGTTGTTTCGGTCACATATCTTCGACGGTGTAAGACACGCTGCAGCCGTCCAGCAGGTTGCCGTCCTCGTCGTACTGGTACTCAAAATCGGTATTGGTGCCGTTTGCATAGGTCACGGCCTGGTCGATCAGATAATCGACATCCTCTACCTTGTTTGCATCCAGCTCCATGTTGTAAGGGAGCTGACCGATCTCAAAGAACTCGTTCTCAAAGTCGATTCCCGTCCGGTCATCCGTCATGGTGATGCTCAGGATCTTCTTGCCGTCATAAAACTTCGTCATTGTTTATTCCTTCATTTATTTTGTGTTCCTTACTGTGATTTAATTATAGCACAAAAGAATCATTTTTGCAATAGTAAAACGCAAAAAAGATTCAGATTTGCAAAAATATTTTTGAAGAAAGCCCCCGGCACCGATATCGTGCCAGGGGCCTGTCTTATTTCAGATATTCCCGGATCGCGGCAAGGATCAGGTCGTTTCTGTTGCACTTTTCTTTTTCCATCCGCTCTGTGAGTTTTTGCGCAACTGCGGCAGGGATGCGGACCGTCGCCTGGACATCCTCGGCTGCACCCGGCTCTCCGAAGATCATCTCATATTCGTTCCCGTCCAGATGCGCTTCTGCCCACTTGCGGGCGTCATCTTCCTCCAGCGGAAGAATCGACTCGCCGCTGGACCACTCGTTGACCCCGATCTGTTGGCTGTACTTGCTCCCCGCTCCGCCGTAGCCGTACAAAAAATAGTTTCCGGCCTTGTTCCGATAGAGGATCTCCTCCTCGTGGTAGAGACCGCGATAGTCCTGATCGGACTCCCAGTATCCCAATTTCTTTGCGGTCTCCGTGTTGTAGCGGCGGTTATTGATTACTTTGTACATTGTTTTTCTCCTATTCTTTTGCTTTTTGTTTTCCACGTTTTATATCTGCTCTTTTTTGAAATTCGCGATTTCGTATCTTTTTGCATTCCGGCGAACAAACGTTCGTACACGTTTTGGAATCAAACACCTTTCCGCATATAACGCATATCCGGCGCATACTTCGCCTTTCTTTTTTTTGCTCCCCCTTTTCGGCTCGATTTTCCCACATGTATTCACGTTTGTGATTTCGGATATTGTCCTGAACAACAATTTTGGCACATTCTGGGCAATAACGCTGCAATCCAGAAACAACAGTGTAAGTAGCTCCACAGCTCTGGCAGATATCTGTACTTCCAAGTTTTCGAGTCGTTCCGTTTTTTTGCCTTTCGTTGCTTCGACGATGAGCCTCCAACATCGCTGCTCTTTTGCAAGTAGGGCAATATTTGGAATGCGGATAACCCAAAAACGTGCTTCCACAAGTAGCGCAGACTCTTTCTCTCAATACGGTTTCCCGCTTGATATCCCTGGAACATTCGCTGCAATAAGAGCGGTCGCATCCTGGTTTTGCCGAGAAAACAACACCGCAGCGCTTGCACTTCCTCTGTACTTGGTTCTTTTCCATTTTTTCACCATTAAGCGGCATAGAAGGCACCAGTCATGTTGTCAACATAGCCATAGCTGACTTTTGAGAACTTCTTGCCGTAGATGTTGATGGAGATGTAAGTGCGATCCTTGCCGTACTTTGCCCAACGGGAGGAATCAACGCTGTACTTTTCGGCATTGCACTGAGAATGAGCAGCCTGCATAGCCTTCTCGATTGCCCATGCAGCACGAAGAGCGGTAGACATATCCACGCCAGAAGTCTTGCGAAGATCCCATGCGCGCTTCATGACCCAACGACGAAGAGTATTGAGCTGAGCCATTTTGAATTTCTTGTCCATTGCAACCATTGCTTGTTCCTCCGTTTATTTTGTGTTCCTTACCGTGATTTAATTATAGCACAAAAGAATCATTTTTGCAATAGTAAAACGCAAAAAAGATTCAGATTTGCAAAAATATTTTTGAAAATCAATCCCGGAGCATAACGAAACAATACACTTTTTGTGCTATTTGCACTGGTTTTGTCGAAAGCCTTGCCTCACAAGTTAAAACATGATATTTTATTCTTGCTTCCAAGGTGAAGCCCTTAACAGTTAAGCGCTCATGCGGATTTTTCCGTGTGGGCGCTTTTCTTTTTTGTCCTTCGTTGTACCTTCGTTGTCTCTCCAGGCGACTTAATACGGTACACTGGGAGCAAAGGGAGGGGAGTGCAATGTTCAAATTCGACCCTTACACGGGGAAACCGATTCCTCAACGTACCGGCTATAACTGGGGCTGGGAACCGCAGGAAGCGTATCAGCAGGCACAACAGCAACAGGAGCCGTCCACGCCGTGGACGATGGTTCCTTGTCTGGCAGATGTGGATAAGGTGAGCGTACAGCCTGGCGAGACGAAGTGGATCATGGTTCAGTCTGACCCTATTTTTGCGGTCAAGACAGCGAACGCGATGGGATACGCCCCGGCGGAATATTACCGATTCGAACAGATTGACCCGGCGGTATTGGCTGCCCCTGCAGCTGTGCAGGCTTCGCAACAGCTCACACGTGCGGACGTGGAGAAGATCGTGGAAGATAAAGCGCAAGCGCTGATTTCGCAGTATGGTGCAGCTCTTGCATTGCAGGCACCCGCTCAGACGTCCGCAAAAGCAAAGAAGGAGGTAGCACATGAGTAATCCTTTGGCTAGCCGTTTCGGCGCACAGCAAGCCCCACAAACGGCACAGGGAAGCGGCCTGATGGCAAGGCTTCCAGGCGCGATAAAGCAGGCGTCCAAGATGATGACTGTCATCAAGGCGGCGCAGAACCCACAGGCGGCGCTTATGGACTACTGCAAGAAATCCGGTGCCTTTAATGGCTACACCGGTCCACAGGACCCCGAAAGTATGACCCGCTGGTTGTGCGAAAGAAACGGAATCCCGGTGGATGATATTCTCAATATGGTTCAGAGCCCAGGTGCACAGGGGCTCGGAAATAAACTCACAAAACTTTTGAAAGGTGGCTAAACTATGGCTATGGATGACTCTATGGGCTTCGGTGGCGGCGGAATCTGGATTTTCGGGCTGCTCGTGTTGCTGGCCCTTTTGCTCGGCGGCAATGGCAACGGCCTGTTCGGTGGAAACCGCGGCCCCATGTTCCCGCCCAATGTGGCAACGTCGGGCGACGTCCAGCGCGCAACCGATTTTGCAGCGCTGGAACGCCAGAACAACGAGGGCGTGTCAGCGACTCGACAGGGCGTCTATGATGTTGCCGCAGCCGTGAAGGATGGCAACTACAACATTCTCGGCGAGCTGCGCGACCTCGAAAGCGCTTCCAACGCTGGTTTTGCACAGCAGCAGGTGTGTTGCTGTGAGACCAACCGCAACATTGACTCTGTCCGCTACGACATGAGCAACTTTGCGGCCGCGATCAAAGAAAACCAGACCGCAGGAATCCAGAAGGTACTGGATCAGCTGGCAACCAACCGTTACAGTGATCTGGAACGGGCTTATAACCAGCAGAGCACGCAGTTTGCGATTCAGCAGGCTGTTTGCGGCATTCCCAAGACTTCCCCCTATGCCTATCAGCTGGCCCCCACATGGGGCCCGGCTCCCGGTCCTTTCTGGGGCTGCAATAACGGCTGTGGCAACATCTAACACATACGCCCTTTAGGCGAGGATTGGCGGGGCGGCAAAGGCTGCTCCGCCTTTCGTATAAGGAAGGAGATTTTTATGTCTAAATCTGCGATTTATACCGCCAACACTTCGGCTCAGACCGTGGCGGTAAACGACATTATCCCTGTCGGAACCACTTCCAGGCGATTTGGATGCAACATTCGGCAGGACGGCAACACCATCACCCTGCTGGGTCAGGGCTACTACCATGTGACCGTGTCCGCTACACTGGCTCCCACGGCTGCGGGCACTGTGACCATGACCGGCCAGAAGGACGGCGTGGCTGTCATCGGCGCTACTGCTTCTCAAGCTGTGTCCACTGCGGCTGCACCGACCAATCTGGCACTGACTTTTCTGGTGCGCAATGCGTGCGGCTGCGAAAGCTCTATCCTGAGCTTCCTGCTGACCGGTACTTCTGCCGTGGTGAACAATATGGCTGTGGCCGTGGAAAAACTGTAAAGGGGAGGATCTAGCTATGATGGACGAAGCAAAGTTTGCAGGGTATAAGGACACACTTGTTCATGCTGCAAAGCAAATGGCCGAAGAATACAGCGATGCGATGAACTACGCAAGCATGGCAATGGACTATAAAACTGTCTGCCCCTACGCTTCTTCTGAGTGGTATAAGCTCTCTGGGGAAGAAATGGAGCACGCTGACGCAAACCGCCGCATTGCGCAGAAAATCCTTACCGGCGTTGACAGCGAGGATTCTGCGGCTGGCGTAGAGCTGCATCACATGTGGAGTATGGCAGAAGACCTTGTTTCCGGGCTGTGCGAAGCTGTTGCAAAAGAACGCTCCGCATACATGCGTTGAATTTTTGCAACATTTGTTGTAAGATAAGGCGGACGCTTTATCGCTTTTAGAATACGCCATAAGCAAACAACAAGCTAACATTTACTTCAAAAATAGCATAAATACGAAAAATATTATTGATTTGTAATCAGTGGGTTGCAGGTTCAACTCCTGTCACTAGCTCCAAAAATAAACGCACGAACGATGAAAACAAATCGTCCGTGCGTTTTTCTTTTTGCTTGAAATGCCCTGAAATTTCCTGAATGAGCGCTACAATCTAACAAACAATCTAACAAATCAATACTTCATCTTTCGCATTTCCTGCAACAGATAATCCGGGTCATTGTGGGAGACGTACTTGTTGGCCGTTGTTGAGAAATTTTTGTGACCCAAGATGGCCTGCACGGCGGTCTTTTCCAGTCCGCACTCCACCATCTTGCTGCTGGCCGTGTGGCGCAGCGTATGCGGATGCACCCCCTCTATGTGGCACTCCTGCATCAAGGCACGAAACTTTGTAGCCACGTTTCGCTTGTCCCGCTTTGTACCGGCTTTTGACGGTATCAGCCACTCACAGCCGCTGTCAAGCATCCAAAAGGCAATGATTTTGTAAATGGGGTCCAAAATAGGGATAATGCGGTTTTTGCCCGCCTCAGTCTTCTCGCCGCCCTGCATATACCGCTCTTTGAGATGCACATCGTCGCAGCGCATGGAGAGCAGCTCATCGATACGCATACCGGTGTAAAGCAGCACTATTGCGATTTGTGCTGTCTGCCCAAACTTCGGGTCGTTTTGTCGGCTGCTTATCTGCTCTATCTCTTGAGCGGTCAAGGTACGCTCTGCCTTGCCTGTAGCCGCTGGGAGCTGCAAGAGCATGGCATAGTTTTTGTTTATGATGTCCTGAGCCATTGCCCACTCGCAGATCTGGCTGAAAAGTGTGCGCTGCTTTTCGCAGGAGCTGCGGGAGAGGCCCTTTTCCACCATCTGGTCAATCACCTGTTGATAGTCTGCGGCTTTTAAGTCCCGGAGCTGGCGGTCATAAAGCGGCGCAGCCTTTGCATAGGCCAGCTCATAACCCTTTTTCATATCAGTGCTGAGCGTGTCAAATTTGGGCTGTGCTTTCCATTGGGCATAGGCATCTGCAAAAGTGCATTTCAGACGCGCTGCGGGGGTGTTCTGGGCGTTGTAAGCGTCCAATGCTTGTACTGCTTCGCCCGGCGTCGCAAACGTCCCAAGAACGTCTCGCTTGGCTGTCAGGGCCACATACGGCTTTGACCTCGTCCCGCTCAACTTATATACACTGCCGCTGCCCTTTGGGCGGCGGCGCTTTTTTCTTTGCGCGGGCGGTGCGGTCTCTGGCTGACGCTTGCCACACCATGGGCAGAATGCAGCGCCGTCCGGGAGCTCTCGCTTGCATCTAATGCAGTTCATTCTTACCGTCCTCTCTTTGTTGTGTAAGACGTTTCCCCGCGTCTGGCCGCTTCCTTGCCCGCCTTGTACGCAGTAGTCAGCAGTTCAACCGGCGGGTGCACATCATCCGGCACAGGGTCCGTGTGGGTGGCAACGGCGCAGTTGTAGTTATCCAGCACCTGACCGCAGACCGAAACCTTATTTTGCAGCGGGGTGTGAAGGTTGGCGCAGATTTCGGCAATCACCGCCGGTGGATAGCTGCCATGCTTGCCCAGCACGATGAAGAGGATCATCTCTTTGACGATGCGGGGGGAGTTGTCCAAAAAGCCCGCTATCGCTGCATCCAGCTCCTCGTCCGTCATGTCGGTGGCCTGCTTCCGATACAGTTCCGGGTGAAGCATCTCCTGCATTGCAGCAAGCGGGGAAGCCCCGCAAGCGGTGAACCAGTCCATGATCTCGTCACCGTCTGGGCTTGACTGCCCTTTTTCCCAGTTCTGCACGGTGCGCTCGTTCATCCCGATCAGGTGCGCCATTTCCCTCTGGCTCAAGCCCGCTTCCACACGCGCCTTTGCCAGCGCAGTGCCAATTTTAGTCGCCGTAAAATAACTCATACTAGCCATTCCCCTCGAAATATATTGCGCGGAACAAACAAAAAATGGCGTAGAAAAATTCTGCGCCATTCGACAAAATGATTACTGATTTCAATTTCCTATGGCGCATGGTAAAATTTGGTACATAGATTGACACAATCACCAAAAATCAGGAGGAAAACAAAATGAAAAACGGTCAAACAAGCAACCAAGACCCGGAAATGACCATCATCGACGGAATGCCTGCCAGCGTTCTGACCGGCACCGACCGCACACCGCAGCCCTGGGAGGAATGATCTATGGATAAGATGCAGCTGTTTTGTCGCCACATTCGCTCCGCGCTGGCCTGCTATGAGGACATGCCGCCCGAAGGGCAAGCCCGCGCCCGGATCTACGTCACCCGCAAGGCCGGTGCCATCCGCAGCCTCAAAGCCGCTTCCGATGCTCCCGGCGGGGAGCTTGCCGGGGAGCTTCTGCAGAAGATGCAGCGGCTGGACGGCTCCAAGTGAAAATCTAACTGTTTTCAGAAAAATAAAATTTATTTTGTGATATCTATTGAATACTACAACCGAAAGATGTACAATGAATTTGTTGTAGGAAATTAGCTATTAAAAAATGTCGAGTAGGTGATGATGGACGTTGTGATTTTGCCGTCCTCATAATTGAGCCATAGGTCATTGATTCCGCAGTTATAAGCGCGATACCATGTTCCAGTGTCGTTTACAGTGGTCTTACCTGTCTTTTTCAGATTAAACATTGTAAGGAACTGATCTTTATACTTATAGGGAAAAACGTCATAAAGTGTGATTCGATGCAGGCGTTCAAATACGAAATCATATGTATTGTTTCCATAGAACAGCGTATGAATGGCTTGACCGTTGCTGTAAGTCCAGTCCTCTGTACTGTCTGGTTCTCCAATCATGCTGATAAGTTCATCTTCTGTCAGGCCGGAACCGTCTTCGTGCTCATATTTCGTGGCATCGAATACAACGTCAACATCGTCTGCAATATTTTTGGCAGAAAGAAAACCAAACGCAAGCCCGAACACAAGAATCGCAACGATAATTGCACATCCGTTTGGTTTTTTCTTCGTCTTTTCGCTGTTGCTGACAACATCATTCTTTTTCAAAGCCATAAAAACACCTCTTAGATTCAAAAATAGGCAGCCAACCGGCTGCCAGAAAACAAATTTTCAATGACCAAAGGAGGAAAAGAAAGTGCAAGAACATAGCACAGAATTGATGAAATCTGACCCGGAATGTGTTATACTTGAGAAAATCAAGCTTGCACTTTCTCTTGACATTGACGTTGACGCGCTGCTGGAAGCCGCGCAGAAAGGATGATTCCTATGACTTCCGAAAAATGGATGCTCGCAACCATCATCATCGACCATCTTCTGATCGGATACCTACTTCTTAAAACTCGCAATCTGTGACACGACGGTCAAGATTCCGCTGAACCATGCAACGAATGGGGCTGTTTTCTCCATGAACTTCCAGATCGATGCTCCAACCTGACGGACGGCTTTCTTTGGGAGTGATCGCTTGTATCGTTTCCACGCTTCTTTGTCCGCCCGGATGAACGGTTCAATCTCTTTGTTCCGAATCTTCATTCTTTCCCCTTCGCTGCCTCAAGTGCAGCGTCAAGCATCTTTTCAAACATAACCTTTTGCGCAGGGTCAAGCTGCTCATACTTATATAGTATGGCTTTAGCGTGCGCATTCAGCTCACTCTCTTTACTGGGAGTGGGCTTTTCTTTTTGCTCTTCGCCGGTCAGCTCTTCAACTGTTACGCCCAAGGCGTTTGCAATGGGAACCAGCATTTTTTCTGGAACGTCACCGTCTCTGTTTGCGATTTCTGCAAGATATCCGTGACTTCTTCCAATCTGCCTGCATACAAAAGCCAACGAAATGCCTTTTTCTTTGGAGATCTTTTTGACGGTTTGGATATTTCCCACAAAAAACACCTCCCCAAACTGTGCATCTAGATAAAATTCTAGAAAATCCAAATTATCTATTGATATCTAGAATTTTATCTAGTATAATACTAGGCACAGGGCAAACAAAACCAAAAGCCCCTGACAATATTATATCGGGCGAACGCTAGATTTTATTCACTTTGTACCTTGCAAATACATAGTAGCATATTTTCTAGCGATTTTCAAGCCCGGAAAGGAGAATTGCTAGTGAATGTTTCAAAAATTGACCAGTTTTGCAAGCTGCATGGTCTGAGCCGTACCGATTTGGAAGAGGCGGCGGGCCTGAGCAACGGCGCAATTGGGAAGTGGGAGCGCAGCGTGTACGGGCCCAGCATTTCGCAGCTGCTCAAGGTTGCGAAGTACTTCCGGGTTCCGGTCACGGCGCTGCTGTCAGATGACGAAGGAGGCAAAACGGCATGATAGACATCATCTTATCCACCCAGAACGGCGAGCCGGTAGCATCCAGCCGCCAGATCGCCGAGAGTTTCGGCAAGGAGCACAAGGACACCTTGGAGTGTATCCGCCAGATTTTGGCGGCGGAAAATTCCGCCACCAAATCCATGTTCTACGAGACCACGTTTGAGAACAGGGGCAAGCAGTACCCCATGTACCTGATGAACCGGGACGGATTTACGCTGCTGGCGATGGGCTTTACCGGCAAGGCGGCGCTGGAGTGGAAGCTGAAGTACATCCAGGCGTTCAACGAGATGGAGAAGAAGCTGAACGCTCCGCAGATGCCCAAGCTCAGCAAGGAGATGCAGGCGCTGTTCCTTCTGGACGACCGCACCCAGAGGCAGGAGCAGCGGCTCACGGCGCTGGAAAACACCATGACGGTGGACTACAACCAGCAGCGTGTGCTGCGCAAGAGCATCAGCCGGTCGGTGATCTGCGCCCTTGGCGATGAAAACGCCCCGGCCTACATCGACAACCATGTGCGCAGCAAGGTGTACAGCGAGTGCAACCACGATGTGCAGGACTGGTTCCGGGTGAACAGCGTTGGGAACATCCCCTGCAAGCGCTTTGACGAAGCGGTGGAGTACATCCAGCGCTGGAAGCCAAGCACCAACACCGTGATGCTGATCCAGCAGACCAATGGGCAGACAAGCCTGTTTGACCGCAACTAAACCCCAGCAGTTGCGCGAAGCAGCTTACAGCATACGTCAATTCATAATTACACATTTTAAGGGAGTAAAAAAATTATGGCTAAGGCAACTACAAACGAGACCGTTTTTATCAGCATCGAGCGCCCGGTGAAGGGTAGCCTGACCCTGCGCATTGTGGGCGATAGCCCGCTGATCGTCCACGCATGGAGCGAGAAGGCAAAGAAGGAGATGCTTCAGGCACAGCAGGGCAAGAAGCTGCTCAAGAAAGACAAGATAGCCAAAAACCCGCACGGCGAGTGCGCCGAGGCGCTGTACTGGCTGGACGGCAAGCCTGATGTTGCATACGCGGACTGGACGGAAGAGCTGCTGCACCAGTACGGCAAGACCGAACGCTTTGGGTTCCCCGCTTGTGCAGTTAAGGCTGCTGCCATTTCTGCCGCGTATCGCATGGGCTTTATGAAGAACAAGGTGACCGGCAACGGCCTTTTCCACATCTTCGGAATGGATGACCCGGAGTTCATCGAGATCAAGACCGTTGACGAGAGCAAGCCCAAGTTTGAGTGCCGCGAGGACGAGGTAAAGATCGGCATGGGCACCTCTGACCTGCGGTATCGCCCGGAGTTCTCTGTCTGGTACGCCGACCTGCGCGTTGAGTTTTTGCAGAACGGCATGATCGACATGGACAGCATTGTGAACATGATCGAGCTGGGAGGTACGATGTGTGGTCTGGGCGAGTGGCGCATCGAGAAGGGCGGCATCAACGGCGCGTTCCACGTTTGCGTACCGAAATAAATAAGGTCTTTTGGCTGGCAAGGCGGGGCGTGGTGGGTCTAGTTATGGTAAGGCGCGTTAAGGCTGGTCAGGTTAGGTGAGCCAAGGCGGGTCTTGAAATGGTAAGGTCTGGCTGGCGAGGCGCGGTAAGGCCGGTCAAGGAGCGGAGAGGCGAGGCTGGGTCTGTTGAGGTAAGGCTGGCAGGGTATGGCGTGACGAGGCGGGACCGGGTATGGCTGGCATGGATGCCAAATTTTAACAGGAGGTTTTTACATGAGAAAAGCAAAAGGCTATGCGTGGAAAAGCACACAATCCGAAAGTGCTTACCACGCAACCGCAGAGCAGGCACACACAGCGTTTGAGACCATCCGCAAGCGGGATGGCAAGCTGACGGCACCCGCCGTTGTGGACGAGGCAAGACCGAATGAATCGGTGCTGCACGAAGATTTTGAGTGGCGAGACGATATCGCCGCAGAAAAGTACCGGCAGCAGCAGGCGCGGCAGATGATCAGCGCCGTTCGCATCGTATGGGAGGAGAAAAGCCCCCCGGTGCGGGCGTATGTGAACGTCCGGCTTGTGGAACAGGACGCATTGAGCGCCGCAGACGCGATGCACCCGGAAGAAGAACCGGCAGCCAAAGAGCCGCCCGCTCGGTGCTATATGCCGCTGGAAGAGGTGTTGGAGCAGCCGAAGCTGCGCACCCAGATGCTGGAAGATGCTCGGCGGGACGCGCAGAACTTTCGGCAGAAGTACAACACGCTGGAAGCGATTGCACCCATTATCACTGGCATTGATGCTGCTTTTGGTGGAGGAGGGGATAGTTAATGCTGATGGACGGACGGCCGATTATTACAGCAACAGACTGCATAGAAGCATTTCGGGCAAACAGGCAGCCAATGACTCCCAAAAAGTTTTGGAGCCTCGTGGACACAGGAGATTTCTGGTTCGTCAAGGCGTGTAAGGGGTCAAAAAAAAGGACATGCGTGATCTACGTCTCGGACTTTGTCCAATTTATGCATGAGCACGGCGTTTCCGTTGTCCTTCCGTTTGAGATTAAGGAGTTGAAACCATGAAAAGTCTGAACACCATCACCCTTGCCGGTTTCGCGGTGTGCGGCTTTTTGCTGGCCATGAAAGCGCTGGATCTGGTTGAAGCGGGCATCACCCTGCTGCTGATGGTCTGGGGCGGCTACGCCTACGGTGCCGCCGCTGCCCGCGCCCCGATGGTGCTGTGGGCTGTGCTTTGCACGGCTGCAGGGCTTGCCTTGAGCCTGTACGAGCTGCGCCGAGAGAACCGGCAATACAAGCGGAACAGCCCCTATGGCCGCATCGACCGCACCCACGCCCGCACCCATGAGCCGGACTACCGGCAGGACCGGAGGGGAGCATGAAAAAAGAGCCCGCCGGTGCAGCAACACCGACGAGCCCCAGAGGTGATGGTTTGAACGACTCCATCACTTCGAAGAATAACATACTTTGGAGGTTTTGACAAGCAAAATGGCAATTTTGATGATATTCGACGGGCAGAAGAACCCGCCAGCGTTCCGCACGATGCGCTACGGCGAAACCACGCAGGAAATGGTCCGGCTGGCCGACGACCTGGCCAAAGGCCAGCCCGGTGATCTGTACGAGGTCTATGATAACGTCGGCGTTCTGGCGTATCGGAGGTGAATATTTATGCAGTGCGATGAAAAAAAGCAGATCTGCCTGAACTACGCTGCCAATGTGCCGGAATGGCAGATGGGCCTTACACTGGAAGCGCTTGCAGCCTTGGGCGAAGTGTCCAGCACCTGCGGCAAGGTCCAGAAGGCCGTCGGCCCGGTCAAACGAAAGAACGGAACCATTGCAAAAACGGCCGAGGAAGTGGCCGAATACACCCAGAAAACCTATGGCCGGGTCCTGTGCTGGACCTGCGCCAAAAAGCAGCCAGAAGATGGAGGATTGACGCATGCTTAACATCGTCGCAATTATGGGCCGTCTGGTCCACGACCCGGAACTCAAGACCACCCAGCAGGGCACCAGCGTGTGCAGTTTCCGCATTGCCTGCGACCGCAGCTATACCCAGAAGGGCCAGGAGCGGCAGGCAGATTTCATTGACGTCGTCGCCTGGCGGCAGTCGGCGGAGTTCGTCAGCAAGTATTTCCAGAAGGGCAGCATGATCGCCATCGAGGGCAGCTTGCAGACCCGGAAGTATCAGGACAAGCAGGGCAGCAACCGCACGGCGGTGGAGGTTCTGGCTAACCACATCAGCTTCGCAGGCTCCAAGCCGGCAGAGAAGCCCGCTGTGCGCGACTTCGACCAGCAGACGAAAAACTACACCAACGAAGCAAAGGTCGCGCAGAATGCCCCGCAGGGCCAGCAGTACGCGCAGGGCGATGCAGACGACTTCATCGACGTCACAGACGACGGCGACTTGCCGTTTTGAGGTGAGCCATGGCAAAACAAGATAAAACATTTGGATACAATGACCCTTTTCCTACAAGATTTCGCAATCTGTGCGACGAATGGGAGAAAACACGGGTGGAACTCGCGGAAGAATTTAACGTAACCAGACAGACGATTACAAATTGGCAAACCGGGTTCACGGTTCCAGATTCAAAAAATCTCCGCGATATTGCACGGTACTTCGGAGTTACGACAGATTATATTCTCGGCCTCACCGAAATAAAAACGTTGAACAACCTAGACGTGCGCGAAATCTCTGATTGCACTGGGCTTTCGGAAAAAGCTGTGCAAGCCCTTAAAAGGCTCCATAATTGCAACGACGAATCGCATGAACACAAGCTGCTCGTTGGGCTGACAGCATTTCTAGAAAATTACTGTAATCAATAACCACAAGCTGTGCTATCTGGCGACCTGCCGTTCTGAAGGAGGAGATAAAAATGAGCGTGAAAGGCTATAAGGTTTTCAACCCTGATTGGACATGTAAGGGCAAGCAATATTCCTGCCCCGGTACTTTTGAAGAGGATGTAAAACCGTCTGTGTGCAATGTGGGCATGCACTTCTGTAAGAATGCCTCCGACTGCTTCCGTTACTATGATTTTGACCCAAACAACCACGTTGCTGAAGTGATCGCCCACGGTACGGTTGCAGAGGACGAGAATAAGTGTGCAACAAACAAGCTGGAAATTGTGCGGGAAATACCTTGGGCTGAAGTCCTCGAAATCGTGAATACGGGAAAGGCTTGCACTGGACGTTGCAACAGCGGCAACAGGAACAGCGGCGACTGCAACAGCGGCAACTGGAACAGCGGCGACAGGAACAGCGGCAACTGGAACAGCGGCAACTGGAACAGCGGCAACAGGAACAGCGGCGACTGCAACAGCGGCAAC